>OFEY01000273.1_pt1 | contig 51314 bp, 41 predicted proteins | sample 1521251 | NCBI WGS metagenome assembly OFEY01 (sample SAMEA3504100, study PRJEB24116) | mouse gut metagenome | biome: mouse gut; feature: mouse-associated habitat; material: faeces | place: Denmark | collected 2011
ACATCAACGCATCCTCCGCAGGAGTCGGAGGCGCTACCAAAGTCGTAATGAGGGGTACCAAGTCCATCTCGCAGTCTTCAAATGCGCTCTACGTCATCGACGGTGTGCCAATGTATACTGCGGCAAAGGACGGTTCGACAGAGTTCGGCTCCCAAGGCTCAACTGACCCTATCGCCGACATCAATCCTGACGATATTGAATCAATGTCAGTTCTGACAGGTGCTGCAGCTGCCGCACTTTACGGTTCGGATGCCGCCAATGGAGCCATTGTCATAACCACGAAGAAAGGTAAGGCCGGAAAGGTCACTGCAACCGTCGCTGCAGGAGTCGAGATGATGAATCCGTTCGTGCTGCCTCGTTTTCAGAACACCTATGGTACAGGTGACCTCAGTTCTTCGGTAGGTTCGATTGACCGCAGCTGGGGCGCTAAGCTTAATTCTGCAAACAATCCTGGCTATAACCCGGCAAAGGATTATTTCAACACCGGTTTTGTACATAACGAGAGTGTCTCAGTGTCAATGGGAAATGACAAGAACCAGACTTATCTGTCCGCTTCTTCCATTAACTCTTACGGTATTGTGCCTAATAATGGCTACAGCCGCTACAACTTCACTTTCCGAAACAACACAGCGTTCCTTAACGACAAGATGCATCTTGACGTAGGAGCGAGCTATATCCTCCAGAAGGACCGCAACATGATCAACCAGGGTACATATAACAACCCTCTGGTCGGTGCATATCTGTTCCCGAGAGGTAACTATTGGGAAGAGTACAGTATGTTCGAGCGTTACGATGCCGACAGGAAAATGTACACCCAATACTGGCCAATAGGTGATGCAGGTATGACAATGCAGAACCCGTACTGGATTAACTACAGAAACGTGCGTGAAAACAAGAAAGACCGTTTCATGCTCAATGCATCTCTTTCTTACGACATTTTGGATTGGTTGAATATTGCCGGCCGTGTACGCATGGACCAGTCTTTCAACACATATACCGAAAAATTCCACGCAACTACAGCGACACAGCTCACTGAAGGCTCGCTGAACGGTCTCTTCGGTATCGAGCAGTCGAAAGACCGTCAGATATATGCAGACGCCCTTGTGAATATCAACAAGAGGTTCGGTGATGACTGGACATTCCAGGCTAATATCGGTGCCTCTATTTCCGACATGTTCAACGATGTAATGAAAAACCGCGGTCCTATCGCCGACGGAGAAATGTCTGATGAGAGGGCAGGACTTGCCAATGTGTTCAGCATACAGAACTTAAGCAACTCTCCGAAGACAACTCGTCTGCAGGAAGGATGGCGTGAGCAGGTCCAGTCTGTCTTCGGCTCTGCTGAGGTAGGATTCAAGAGCACGTACTTCCTTACATTGACCGCCCGCAACGACTGGCCTTCAATGCTTGCAGGTCCTCACTCAAACACAAAATCATTCTTCTATCCTTCGGTGGGTGCTTCAGTAGTGATTTCTGAAATTATTCCGAATATGCCTGCGAATCTCGAATATATCAAACTCCGTGGTTCTTGGGCTTCAGTCGGTACTGCTTTTTCACGTTATATCGCCAATCCGAAGTATAGCTGGAACGGAAGCAGCCTGTCCTGGAATGTGAAAACCAATTTTCCTTTGTACAATTTGAAGCCAGAGCGTACAAATTCATTCGAGGTCGGTCTTACCATGCGTTTCCTAAAGGATTTCAATTTGGATGTGACTTATTATCACACAAATACAAAGAACCAGACATTTGACCCTCAGATTTCGACAGGTTCGGGTTCTTCGACGATGTTTGTGCAGTCCGGTGATGTCATGAACCAGGGACTCGAGTTCAATCTCGGTTTCAATCACACCTGGGGCATATTCTCTTGGAATACCAATTATACCCTGTCAATGAATGAGAACAAGATAATAGCATTGGCGGACAATGTTTGGAATCCTGATACGGAAGCTTATTTCAGCGTTTCGCAGCTTGATATGAAAGGTCTTGGCCAGGCGCACTTTATCTTGAGAAAAGGCGGTACGCTCGGCGACCTTTACTCGCTCAGCGACTTCAAATATGATTCGAATGACAATATAATGGTCGATGTGAACGGTAAAGTGAATGTGGAGACTATCAATCCAGAGAATGATGATTATGTAAAGCTCGGAAGCGTTCTCCCGAAGGCAAACATGGCTTGGAGAAATGATTTCAAGGTTGAGAACTTCACTTTCGGCTTCTTGATTACAGCCCGTCTCGGCGGCATCGTATATTCAAGCACTCAGGCCTATCTCGACTACTACGGTGTTTCAGAGGCGTCTGCTGTTGCCCGCGACAATGGAGGTGTATGGATTAATGGAGGTGAAAACCTCATTTCTGCAAACAGCTGGTATTCAACAGTTGGCGGAACAGGTTCCCTGCCTCAGGCATATACTTATTCCGCAACTAACGTCAGGTTGCAGGAGGCTTCTATCGGTTACACTTTCCCGCGTAAGATGTTAGGTGACGTATGTGACCTTAACATTTCCCTTGTCGGCCGCAACTTGTGGATGATTTACAACAAGGCTCCGTTTGATCCGGAGGCAGTGGCGACCGTAGGAAACTATTACCAGGGAATCGACCACTTCATGATGCCTTCACTCCGCAACTTCGGATTTAATGTAAGGATTACTTTCTAATTGGAACGGATATGAAAAACAGCATAATCAAAGCCGGGATTATATTGCTTGCACTTTCAACTGCAGCAGCTTGTACCGGTAATTATTTGAACATCAACACGAATCCATATGAAGTGGACAAAGATGAGATGATGCAGGATGATTATATCATCGGAGCTACCTTGTCTGCTATTTGCGGAACAGTCGTATCGACTGACGTAAATACCGCACAGTTCACTGATTGCCTTCTCGGAGGTCCTATGGGAGGATATTACTCCTCTACCGGAAGCTGGGGAAAGACCATTGACAACTTCAATGCTACCGATGACTGGACAAGGGTATTCATGTCCAGTGACAGGGTAATTCCTACTCTTTTTACCAATCTTAAGGAGTTGCGCGAAATTACAGATGACCCTGTAATCCATAGTATGGCAATGGTGGCTAAGGTGGCGGCTATGCAAAGGGTAACCGATACCTATGGTCCTATACCTTACAGCAAAATTGGTGTAGATTTGGAATTGCTTGTTCCATATGATTCACAGGAGCAGGTTTATGACAAAATGTTTGAGGAACTGGATGCCGCCATCCTTGTTCTTGAGGACAATGCGTCTTTGACTTATTCAGCCAATGCCGACCCCGTATATAGGGGCAGTATCAGAAACTGGTGCAAATTTGCCAATTCTCTTAAGCTCCGTCTTGCCATGCGTATTGTATATACTGAGGGCGGAAAAGAGAAGGCTGCTCAGAAATTCAAAGAAGTAATGGAGCACCCTATCGGGGCCTTCACTTCGAATGCTGATAATGCGGCTCTCCAGGCTGTTGCATTCGGAGACAAGGGAAATCCTCTTTATACGGCTGTAAAATATAACCAGATAGCAGGCTCAAATACAGGTGGAGATACCCATGCGGCAGCTGACATAACGTCATATATGACTGCATACGATGATCCTCGTTGCGCGAAATATTTTATTGAGTCGGAGTTTGAAGGTAATGAGTTCAAATATACAGGAGCCCTTATCAGCGTGGTGAAACCGCCGCTTGGAACTGTCGGAAGGAAATATGCAGGTGTGAATATCGGATATAATGACCCTCTCCAGTGGATGAATGCGGCTGAGGTCGCTTTCCTTAAGGCGGAAGCTGTGGTTCTCGGAGTAATCAGCGGCAATGCCGAAGAGTATTACAACGAAGGTATCCGTCTTTCATTCGACCAGTATGGGGTAAGCTCGGCTTATGCCGCTTACATCAGCAATGATAAAAAGACTCCTGTAACCTATGTCAATCCGGAGGGTGAAAGCCGTCCTGCAGCCTTGACTGAACTGGCTGTCAAATGGGACGATGCTGCCACTGCTGCCGAACAGCAGGAGCGTATTCTTATCCAGAAATGGATTGCGAACTTCAACCTCGGCAATGAGGCTTGGGCTGACCACCGCCGTACCGGATACCCTAAATTTTTCCCGGCTTCGGATGAAGGAAACATGAGCGGAGGTATTGTGGATAACGAATTCGGAGCGCGCCGTATGCCTTATCCTCAGGATGAGCGTACCAGCAATGCCGCCAATTATTCCTATGCTGTTGCAAATCTTCTCGGCGGAAGAGACAATATGGCTACAAGATTATGGTGGGATTGCAATCCTGCGGTGAATAAATAATTAATCTGTAAGATAGTATGAAAAAAATATTTATAGTCTTTGTTACATCCGTCTTTGCCTTGGCTTCCTGCAGCGATTGGACAAAGCCTGAGGCGCTGGATTATACTCACAAGACTTTTGAGGACTCTGACCCTTCCGGCTATGCTGCTTATCTGGAATCTGTCAGGAACTATAAGACTTCCGAACATAAGGTGATGATTCTGAATATGAAAGGCACAGATGCTTATCCTGTGTCCCAGTCTCAGGTCCTGATGGCTATGCCGGACAGCGCAGACTTCATCTGTGTGAACAATTTGGAGAATCTCCATCCTGAGTTTGTAAAACAGATTCCGCTGGTCAAGGAGAAAAAAGGTACTTCCGTTTTATCTGCCGTTGACTTTTCAGTTGCGTATGCCGATTATATCGACCATAAAATCTTGCTTGCGGACAATGGAAAGCCTGCACCTACTATAGATGAGTGCAAGGCATATTTCAAGACGCATGCCCAGAAGCAGCTTGAATATTGTGGACAGTACTCATTCGAAGGAGTGATTGTCTCTTTCACAGGAACTCTTATCAATGACGAGGATAAAGCAAGCATGTCCGGCTTTATGGAGGCTGTATCAGAGTGGAGGGCAGCGCATAAGGATAAACTTTTCATGATGCGTGGCAATCTCAATCTGCTTGAAGACAAATCTATTCTGACAGATGCGAAATACCTCATATTGGTGATGGGCGGGGACAAAGGAGTAACTGCCATGAGGTCAAAAATCAGAAGCGTTCTTGCAAGAATCGACCAGAAAGACAGGATTATTTTCGAGACAGTAGTTCCAAGTGCTGCTGAGCCGAATCCGAGCGGCGAGACTGTATATGACGGTGCGGAAGACATTCTGAAACTTGGAGACTATGTGTCCGGCGGAGCTACCTACAAGACATTGGGACTGGCTGTATCTAATGCAAATGATGACTATTTCAATGACAGCTATTTCTTGGCTGATGACATCAAGAAAGAACGTCCGGTGTTTTATGGAAGTTTTGTAAATATTCGCAGAGGTATCAATTATCTGGTTGCCAATGCAAACTAATATTAAATGAATATGAAAAATAGAATTTCAATAGCATTGCTTTCACTTCTTTCTCTTGTCGCATGTAATGACGATGAGAACTTTGAAAACAAGGTTTACATCGATTGCGACATAAGGAACGAAGTCAGAGTTGCAGTAGATGAGCATGTCAAGAATATGGATTTCACATTCAAGGTTTGCGTTGCCCGTCCTGTGACCAAGGATCTGGATGTCAGTTTCGCTGTCGCTCCGGAAATGTTGGCGACATACAAGGAAATGTATGGGGATGATGCAGTGCTGCTGCTTCCGGAAGCGCACTACAGTCTTGACGGAGTGTCTGCTGAGATACAGCAGGGGAGAGTTGAGAGTAAAGACATTGTGGTTCCGTTCAAAAATCTTGACGAGGGCCAGGGATTGGATTACACAAAGAAATATGTGCTTCCGGTGAACATAAACTCTGACGGGGTGGATGTCCTGTCAAGTGTAAAGACTGTTTATTTTGTGATAATGAAGGCTGCTTTGGTCAATGTGGCTGCGGATATGTATGAAAATCGTGCATGGCCTGTATGGGACAACTTTACAGAGGTGCAGGATATGGAGCATTTCACAATGGAAGCACTGATTAATCCGCGCGGATTCACCAATAAAAGCTATATCAATACCATAATGGGAATCGAGGACGATTTCCTTATCCGTGTGGGTGATGCCGGTCTTGCGACGAACCAGATTCAGATTGCATTTGCTTGTCAGGATGCGGACAAAAAGACTTACAGGAATCATTTCACAGACCCGACCATGCAGCTGAAGGCTGACACCTGGTATCATATCGCCCTTACATTTGACGGAGGTGAAGATAAGGCCGACGGAGCTGATATCAAGTTCTATATCAACGGTAAATTGAAGATACAAGGCAAATCAACCGCTACTGATGCTGACGGCAATGTCATGGTTAAGAATAAGGTCAACTTCATGGTTGAGCATTCCGAGGAAGACAACAACAAACCGCGTTGTTTCTGGCTGGGCTATTCTTATGACAAAGACAGAAGTTTCAACGGATTGATGGCTGAGGTCCGTATGTGGAGCAGGGCTCTTTCCGAGGAGGAAATCAATGCCCCTTCGCACTTCTACAAGCTGTATCCGGATGAGGAGACAGGGCGTTTCCCTGAAGACCTGGTCGCTTACTGGAAGTTTGATGACGCAAAAGGCAAGACAGTCAAGGACTGGTCCATTTACGGAAATGACCTGACAGGCAACCAGAATTTTGTCTGGTATCCGGTAAGTCTTCCGATAGAATAAAATGCATTTAATATCATAATAACCAACTCATTTTTTTCATGAAAAATCTAAAACAATTGGCAGGAATATTCCTGTGCTGTGCTTTTGGTATGACCTCATGCCAGGAGACCAATGAGACTGACAGCTTGTCTGTCTCTCCTTCTGCACCGATTGTCTTTGCGGCAAGCGGTAACTCTGATGTGACCCTCACTGTCACTACTGATGCCAGCGATTGGGCATATACCGCTCCTGAGTGGATTTCCGCAACTCGTAACGGTGATGTCCTCGTTGTAAACACAACGACTGACAACACTTCTGAGGACGCGCTTGTAGGCCGTATCTCATTCACTGCAGGTTCTGCAAAAACTGTAAATGTTTCAGTTATGCAGGAAGGTATCAACGGCGGAGTTGTTGACCCTAATGCAGCTTCAGCTGTTCTTCTCGATGCTTCCGGCTCGAACGATGTAAAGGTTGAAATCGCAAAGGAGCTGACTGTCAGCGCAGAACTCAAGCTTACCCTTTCCAAGGCTTCTTCCGAGGCTGTGGAGATAAGGGTTTCTGTAGATGAAAGCTACATCCCTCAGTACGACTATGCTCACGGTACATCAAGCACTCTTCTTCCTGCTGAAATCTACACTCTTTCTGTAGGTGGCACCAAGCTTACTGTTGCTGCAGGCGAGACTGAAGTTACCCTTCCTTTCACTTTCAATGGTGGGGCGCTTCCTTACAACACCCAGTACCTTCTTCCTTTGAAAGCGGAGGTCGTTTCCGGTGATGCAGTTTTCGCAAAGAACTCTGATGCCCGTCTGAACTATGCCGTAATGAGAAAAAGCCCTCGTACATGCAAGCAGCTCTGCGTTATGGAGTTCAACGATACCAATCCTCTTAACGTCCTTACTTACAAGCTTGAAGACGGTTCATATTTCTTCGATGCCCTTGTTCTTTTCTCAGGCAACATCGGCTGGTACCCTGAGGAGAATCGCGTGGCATTCAACAAAAGGTACGGTGAGACTTCTATCAATGCCAATACTGCAGCTCTTATAAGCGAGCCTGAGAAATATCTCAAGCCTATCCACGATGCAGGTATCAAGGTGTACATGGGTCTTATGCCGCACCACACTTATGCAGGTCTTACCAACATCTCCAACTGGGGTTGCGAGCAGTTTGCAATAGAAATGGCAGAGATTGCAAAGGATTGTTATCTCGACGGTTTCTTCCTTGACGAAGAGTACACAGGTAGCCATGGAGGTGTGATGGGCAGCGAGTGGGTTAGGAAATCTGCAGACAATACCTACGGCGACGGTATATCTTTTATGGCTTACCAGTTGTGGAAACAGGCTTCTGCAGTCTGCGATTGGCCTATAGATGTGTCTTACTTCCAGTATGGCATCAACTTCGGCCCTGTTAAAGACCCTGAAGACAATTCTGAGCACAACGTTTCGGAATTCTGTAATTGCGTAATGGCAAACTATGGCGGTTCAGGTCGCCCGCAGGACGACCAGACTTTGGCTGATTGCTGCGGTGTAAGTATCGAGTGTGCCCGTGGCTATAGCTCAAGCGCTTCTCAGATTAAAGACAGGATGGATCAAGGTTATGGCTGGGGTGCCGCATGGTTCGCATGGGACCCTACCACCACAAGAGCTCTCAAGTCTCTTATTTCCGAGACTGCTGAGCTTTGCTATGAAAGCAAGCTCGTTGAGCCTACTGTTTACTACAAAAAGATAGGTCCCGGCCAGTATGACGATACTCCATACGAATACTAATAGAACCATTTAATTATTAACTGCTATATGAAAAAGATTTTATTGTTTGCAGCTGCAATGTTGGCTCTGGCAGGCTGTAAGGACCCGAATGGTGCCACATCATCTGCCTCAGACGATATTACAGTTGCTCCGGAGAACAGGACAGTCGGCGGAGATGGCGGTAACGTCCAGGTAATCGTTACAAGTACAGGTGACTGGACTCTCGCATCCAAAGACGGCAAGGCATATGACTGGGTTACTTCAGACAAGGCTTCCGGAGTTGACGGAGACATCGTGAAGTTCGTAGTAGAACCTAATATGGAAGAGCAGAAGACAGCTGAGTTCGTGTTCTCTTGCGGTAAGGCTACTGCCCCTTTCACTATCATTTCTATGCCGGGCGAAGTTCCTACGATTACTGTCACTTCAGGTGCTGAGGTGAAGGGAACTTATGAGGCAGGCAGATTCACTGTTGCCGTTGCTCTCAAGAATGTTGCTGAGAGCGAGCTTGAGGTTGAATGCTCTGAGGAGTGGGTTCGCAAACTCATCGTACTCGAGGGTGATACCCAGAATACAGTCAATGTTGACTTTGGGTATGACGCTCTTTCAGAACTTGAGTCCCGTACTGCGGAAATCACTTTCAAAGGCGGAGCCGCAAACCCTGTAAAAGTTACTTTCACTCAGTCACCTAAGCCGACCATTGAGCCTGAATCAGCTTCATATTCTCTTGATCCTGCAACTGCCGGTACTCTTGAGATTCCTGTCAGGGCTAACGTTGAGTATGACATCACTTATGGCGAGGGGTCAGACTGGCTTACCGGACATAAGAAAGAAGGAAACGTTGAGAAATGGAACTACACTGCATTCACGCAGGAGGGCCAGCAGAGAACCGCTACCATCATCTTCACAGAGAAGAATCCTGCAGAAGGCGCTGAGGCTATTGTTGCGACTGTAAGCGTAAGACAGAGCAACCTCAGATATGCAATCAACCTTGCAAACGCGCGTATAGCAAGTCCTGCCGAGTGGCCTAACGCTGAGGTTATGAAGGTGGGCAAGGTATTTACTGTCGAGATGCTCGCAAGGCATAACGGCTCATTGAACACCCTCGGTTATCTTTTCGGTATAGAGCGCCGTTTCCTTATCAGACATGGTGACACTTATCCGAAGAACGCATGGGAGCTTGTTTGTGCAAGAACTTCAAAAGAGTCTAATGGTGAGAACCGTGAGTGGAAACTTCAGGTAAATAATTCAGCCAACTATCTGCCTGCTGACAAGTGGTTCCATGTGGCAGTTGCCTTTGACGGAACAAAGGCTGTCATTTACTTGAATGGTGAAGTCGTTGCAGAAGGTGCTCTGCCGTCAGACTTCAAAGATGTGGATTTCACAGAGTCATATACCGGCAATGGAGCTACCCAGTGTCTCTACTTCGGTTGGGGCTATGGAAATGGACGTGACTGGAAAGGTAATATCGCTGAGGCACGTATCTGGAACAGGACACTTACCCAGGATGAAATCAAGGCTGACGGTCATTACTATTCAGTACCTGCCGATTCTGAAGGTCTTATCGCTTACTGGAAGATGGACGAAGGTGAAGGCTCTACCATTTATGATGCTACATCTAACGCAAACCACTTCACTGCGCAGAATATGCCGAACGGTTACTCTTGGTCAGCAGGTGCGACTTGGGTAGAACTTGATGGCCCTATCACAGTTGAATAAATCTTTTATTCAGCATTATTTTATAGATTTGCGGTTTAAAAACCGGATATGATTTCAGGCCGGGCCTTTCGGAGACCCGGCTTTTTTTATTGGAAAACCATCATGAAGACTACGCATTCACTAAATTCCGCTGCCGTTATACTGGCTTCTTTCCTTTTGGGGTTATTTGTTTTCTCATGTAAAGTTGATGTTACAGAGAAAGTCCGCAGGGCATACCTGAATGTGGCAGAAACAGATTTTTCAGTGGGCTCTGACGGTGGTGTCCTTTATTCTCTTATAAGCGCAAGCGGAGATATCGGCATTGAGAATGATACTGATTGGGTGCAAGCGGCCATAGTGGATGAATCCGATGGAGATTCAGACGGCGGTTTGTCCGAAGGCAAATATTTGAAGATTATCATATTGCCTAATGGAAGCGCTGAAGTCCGCAGGGCTGAATTGGTTCTTCGTTCCCGGGATTGCGACAATGTTTCTGTAAGCATTGAGCAGGAGGCCCTTGCCGAGGACCCTACAAAGGATCCTACCTGCAACCTTTTGACTTTCAGAATTAACAAACAGAATGAGGCAAAACTCAAGAAGGATATCGTATTTACTCTTGACAAGGAAAACAAGACTCTTAACGCGAAGTATCTGTATTGGATAGAGAAAGAGAATCCGGAGATGCTTGTGCCTACATTTACTTACGAGGGAGCGGCCGTGCTTGTGAACGGTGTCGAAATAGAGTCCGGCAAGACAGCGATTCCGTTTTCTGATGACTTTACCTTGGTTGTCAGGGCTGAGAGCGGTGCATGCAACGAGTATTCGGTAAGCCTGAACTGCCCTCAGATAAACCGTGAGCTTGCTGTGCTTCATGTCAGGCCGGACGAGTTGATACGCGGCAAGGATAAATACGTGCAGACATACGTCGAGCTTTATGACAAGACACCGGAATCCACATCACAGGGCTGGTGGGACAGTGCGGAGAAAGGCAAGATAGAGATGCGCGGAAGAGGAAATTCCACATGGGGGCTTCCTAAAAAGCCGTTCCGCTTGAAATTCACGGAGAAGTTCAGCCCTATCGGCCTTGACCATGCCAAAGAGAAGAGCTGGGTCATCATGGCCCAGGACATGGACAAGTCTCTGATACGCAACTGCATCGCATTCGAATACTCGCGGATACTCTTTAATGCAAAGGATAATTATCATCATGAGAAGGCCCTGAATTTCACTCCTTGCATGAAGCTGGTGAATGTTTATTTTACCGGTTACTATTATTATGAGGATACGAGGGAGACCAAATATCTTGACGGGGAGTATCTCGGAGTATATCAGATGAGCGACCAGATGAACCGTGCCAAGGGACGAATCGAGGTGGACAAGCTTGAGGCTGTGGACGGCAATGCTCCGGACAAGATTACAGGCGGCTATATAATCGAGACCGACATTCATGAGGGTAATCATTATTCTCCAGAGAAGCGCGTGAAGATGACCTATAAATATCCTGAGGATGACAATTTCGACCCGGCCCAGTATGAATACATCACGAATTTCATCGGTGATGCGGAGAGGGCGCTGTACGGAAGCAATTTCAAGGATCCTGTGAATGGATGGAGGAAATGGTTTGACGAGAAGACCCTTGCGGACTATATCATTCTCAAGGAGTTCGTAGGTGATATGGACGGCTATACGGCAACCTATATGTATAAGCGCCGCGGTTATGACAAATTGTTCTTCGGCCCAGTATGGGATTGTGACAAGGGTTGGGATAATGACAAGCGTGTTCCCCATTGGGAGTACCAGCCATTGTCGAGCCTGATGATTTTTGCAGGATTCTGGCTGCCGAACAATATCAGCAACGACTGGTTCCAGCGTGTTTGGCAGGACGAGACTTTCAGGGCATTCGTGGCCAAGCGCTGGGCTGCCAAGAAAGGAGAGCTGCAGGCCGCTACAGACAGGGTTCTCAATGAGATTCCTGCCAAGGCCTCCAAAGCAATTGATGCCAATTTCACTGTCTGGAAGTTCTATTATCAGTACAGTCAGGAAGCCAAGATGCCGGCCAAGACTTATGCCGAGGAGATTGAGCGAATCCGTGACCTGTCTGACAAGCGTGCAACCCTTCTGGACAGGGAATTTAACAAATAGGTGAATTTTGTAATGTTCAATATGTGTATATGAAAATCCGATGCCTATGAATTGGGGCATCGGATTTCTTTAATATGCTAAGTTTGTTGCGTTCGCAGCAATTATCCTCTTCCGTCCATGCTTTCCACAGACGGGTTTATTGCCGTAACCTCCTGGTTGAGCTGCTGTGCGGTAGGTTCTCCGTCTGTTCCGGTCTTTGACTTTCTCAGGCAGTCTTCTGTCATAAGGTCGTCCGGCGTGAGCTGTGTCACGACATGGTGCCTTTTGTGTGAGGATTCCTGCTTCTTTGGCGGCTGCTGTGTCTTGCACGGAGCCTTTGTCCTGTTTTCTGTAGTTTTCATGATTCTGTGTTTTTAAATTCGTTTGTTACCGGAACCGTCCTCCGTACCCAAGATATATATGGGGAGTCTTGGGCATTTGCGGTCATTTCAGACCGGTTCCTCCGGCAAGTAATACAAAGGTCGTTCCTTAGGAACTCTGTCATGTAAGTTTATTTGGCCGTTCGCAAATTAATTCCTACATTTGCATCCGCTTTAGTCCTGTCACGCGCGGGGCACGCAAAAAAACAAGGATTGGTCCGGTAGCTCAGTTGGATAGAGCAACAGCCTTCTAAGCTGTGGGTCTTGGGTTCGAATCCCAACCGGATCACCAATAAAATAAGCCAAATTGCTAATCTACAGCAGTTTGGCTTGTTTCTTTTCTCAAAAATTGTCAACGAAGCTTCGCTGTCAACGCAGTGTCGTGGCGGTGAATGGTGACGGGAATTATGATTTCTTGACTCCGAGTCGTTCCCTTTCTGCTTCGAAAGCTTCGAGGAAGTGGATTTCAACCGGAGGTAATTGGTATTGGGTACGTTCACGGAATTTGTAGTATTCCTCATTGGCTTTCAGTTTGGCAACTTCAGCGGACACGCTGCCGGCATGGTTCAGCAGTTCTTTACCGGATAGTTTCAGGAAGTCGTCGAGTTTCTGAATCCAGTCTTTCATATACATCGGGACATGACTCTTGGCCTGAAGTTCGGCAAAGTCAAGATACAGGTTGACGATGCGGTTCAGCATATCGACTTCCTCTTCCGATAGGTAATTCTTTGCAATCTCTGCCTCTTGTTTGGTCGGCATGGCTCCACGCCATGTTGTCAAGCCCATGAAATCATTTTCGGCATTAGCCCGGTCATAGATAACCTCTGCAGCAGTATGTCCGTGAGCGGCAAAGTGCATCTTGTTCTGCACTGTCTTAAAGAATTGTTGAGTGATGGAAGTTCGAGGGTCATAGTCGATGCTGAGGGCATAAATCTCCAGCACTTTGCGATAAAACACCTTCTCTGAACTACGGATGTCGCGTATGCGAGCCAGCAACTCATCAAAATAATTCCCTTGTCCGGCGTTTTTGAGCAAATCGTCGTTAAGGACGAATCCCTTAATCATGTACTCTTTCAGTACCTGGGTAGCCCACTGCCGGAACTGCACGCCACGATGTGAATTGACACGATACCCCACGCTTATAATCATGTCAAGGTTATAAATAGGAATCTTACGCTCAACCTGCCGTTTCCCCTCCGTCTGAACTTGTGCAAAAAATGCACAAGTTGAATCGGCTGTTAACTCACCTTCATCGTATATCCTTTTGATATGTCGTTGTATGGTTGAACGGTCGCGCTGAAACAGCTCCGCCATCTGGTCTGCCGTAAGCCACACGGTCTCATTGGAGAGCCGGACCTCAATTTTCGTTTCTCCGCCCTGAGTCTGAAATAATATAATCTGTCCGTTATCCATCTATTTTAACTGCCAAGTCCTATTTATACTCAATTATTTGTGCTGGAAAGTTACTTAAGCTAACCGAGAAAGCCAAAATTTTTGTCGGCCAAAATCAAATTTACAGATCTTCCGAAATGTCAACATGGAAAATTTCTTATGAATCTGTCACTCAAAATGCTCGAGTGGGCTGTATTTATGATAGGGCGAGTGTTATCGTTCTGTCAGCAATTCTATCTTCTTGGCTATTTCTTCTGATGTAGGCAATAGCTTTTTATAGGCTTCTGGCAATTCGGAAGAAAGGCTGTATGTTGCCACCCCGATAGGCATATTGGAACTTTTCAAGGCATACTCCACTGTCATGCGGCTTTTGGACTTGCAGATTATGATACCGATGGCCGGATTTTCATGTGGCAATTTCACTGTATCATTCAGTACGTTCAGATAGAACTCCATTTTGCCTTTATATTCCGGCTGAAACTCTCCGATTTTCAGCTCTATGGCAATCATAGCTTGCAAACGTCTGTTATACAGCAGTAAATCAATGAAGTATTCTTTCCCGTCCACTTCCAGCCGGTATTGGTTGCCTATAAATGAAAAATCAGTACCGAACTCCATGAGGAGCGCACGGATATTCTTAATAAGAGCCTGTTCAAGTTCATATTCCGAATGTTCCTCTGCAAGCCCTATAAGGTCAAATGTATATTCATCTTTCAATGCAAGTATGGCTTGGTTCTTAATTTTCTCAGGCAGGGTCATGTCAAAATTACTTTGTCCAAGCAGATAGTTCTCGTAAGTTTTGGCTTCTATCTTATTGATAAGGACATCTTTAGTCCACCCGTATTTCTTGGTGGCCAATATATAAAATTGGCGTTGCCGGGTTTCCTTGCACTTCGTAAGAATGACGATATGTTTCGACCAGCTAATTTCTCCAACTAGTGGTTGGAGAATTTCATCGGACTGATATTCAGCATAAAAGCGTGCCATGTCCCACATATTGGAAACTCCAAATCCTTTTATTCCCGGAAACTCTTTCTGTATGTCCCGTGAAAGGTTTTCCACAACGGATTTTCCCCAACCAGATGCCGTCTGTTGCTCGGTAATCCGTTTGCCGACTTCCCAATATAAGGCTATCATTTCTTTGTTTACTGCCTTTAATGCTTCGTATTGGGCAGACCTGATGCGGGCGGTTATCTCATTTTTGAAGTTGAGATATTCAGGGGAGACTATAGAACTGTTTTTCTCTTCCATATTCTGTATATATAATAACTGATTACAAAATTATGATTTTCTTTGGTTTAACAATGGATTGCCCCTGTTTTATCCTCTCTTTTTTCATCCTATCCATGCAATCCCCAACACAGGCGGATAAACTAATGTCTCCCTTGCCTTCTGCCCAAATTATTCAGTTGCATCCTTAGGGTTGGACTGTTCCTGTAACTTATGGCAAACGGAGTGATTCCGCCGGCTCAATCATGTGATTCTGTTTAAAAAACGGCCAATCTTTAAACCGAATTTCTTTTTGGGAGCATTTCGTAAAAATCTGGGGCTTTTCTTAAACCGTTTTTAAGTGATGGGCAGTTTGGGCCCTTGTCTTTCTGAATTTGTTTGCATTGGGAGATTTATTGGGAGGGACATGAGTTTTTCTTGTTTTTTTACTGACTTTTGCGGACATTTGGAGGCTGTATCGGAGAATTTTAATAAGAATGAAAAAGAAAATAATGTTCCTCTGCCATGGCAATATATGCAGAAGTCCGATGGCGGAATATGTGATGAAAGACCTTGTGCGCAGGGAGGGGCTGGAGAACGATTACGAAATCACGTCCGGAGCTGTTTCGGATGAGGAATGGGGCAACCCGATTTATCCGCCGGCACTTCGTGTGCTGAATGAGAACGGCATACCGTCCGGAAAACATAGTGCACATAAGATTTCGCCCCGGGAATTTGAGGAGTCCGACCTTGTGGTTGTCATGGACAGGTCCAATATGCGGAGACTTGCCGGAATTGTAGGGGATTTCTCGTCAGTTCCTGCCGGTGAGGCGCTTGCAGGAAGCGGAGTCGAAGGAAAAGTGCATCTGCTCATGGAGTTTGCGGGCGAGTTTTCAGATGTCGCAGACCCGTGGTACACAGGGGATTTCGCAAAGACATTCCGTAACGTGATGTGCGGATGCCGCGGGCTTTTGGAAAAGACTGATGGAAAATAATATGAGTGATGTAAGGCAAAGCCGGCTTCGGAAATTCTTGTGCAGTCCCGGACATTATTCAAGGCTGCTTGCATGCTACTTGTTCGGTCAGTCTATAGGCCGTCTGGCATATCCGTCCTATGTTTTCCGTAGCCGCTGGTTTTTGAACGGACCGGGAGCGCCAGGGTGGTCATGGGTTACGGGATGCTTTTTCACCCAGAAGATATTGGGGATAAACAGGCATGTACCGTGGCCGTGCTCTTCTCGCGTACTGTGCTGCAATCCCGACAACATCATTTTCCATCCGGATGACCTGAACAATTTCCAGACAGGAGGCAATTATTTCCAGGCAATCGGCAAGATTCATATCGGAAAAGGCTCTTATATCGCGCCTAACGTGGGAATCATTACCGAAAACCATGACCTTTACGACCCGGACAAGCGTGCCGGGGCAAAAGAGGTGAGGATAGGGGAGAAGTGCTGGATAGGAATGAATGCGATGGTTCTTCCAGGAGTGGTTCTTGGAGATCATACCGTCGTGGGGGGGGGCCGTGGTAACCCATAGTTTCCCGGAGGGCCATTGCGTCATTGCAGGCAACCCTGCCCGCATTATAAAACGCATTGAAGTTTCTGGCTCTCTGTAAAGTCTTTTTCGTATCTTTGTTGCAAATGCGCTTTTGTGTATCAGTGATTTTGAGGGCCTCTCCTGATGCGGGAAGGCTTCCTTGGACAATTAGAACGGCAGATTAAAGTATGGACACGCATCTTTTTCTTGAAATGCTCGGTATTGACTCCACTTCCGGAAAGGAGGGGGAGCTTGCGGACATGATGGCCGGAAGGCTCTCAGGTCCGGGCCGTCGCGTGGAAACATTTGAAGTGGGAGACGGCACGCGTAATGTGCTGGTCAGCTGGGGAGAACCGGAAGTATTTTTCTGCACTCATCTTGACACGGTGCCTCCATATATCCCGCCGTACAGCGTCACTGTGCCTTCTGCAAAGCTGACTTGCTTTTCAGCAGAAGACAGGCATTGCGCGGAAAAGGCAACTGAAAATAAGGAAGATGGCGAAATCATGTTCCGTGGCCGTGGGACATGTGATGCAAAAGGTCAGATAGCCGCCATGTACGGGGCATGCATAGAACTCGAACGCAGGGGCCGGACGGGATTCGCGCTTCTGCTTCTTGCTGGTGAGGAGACCGGGTCTTTCGGTGCCAAGGCTTTCTCGCAGCAGCATCCCGGAGGAGACTGGGTCATAGTTGGGGAGCCGACTGATAACTGCATGGTGTCAGCAAGCAAGGGCACGAAGGCCTTTGAGGTTGAATTTTGCGGCAAGCCTTTCCACTCGGGATATCCTCAGCACGGGGTAAGTGCGGTAATGATGTTCAATGATTTTGTGAATGCATTGAGGGATACGGATTTTCCGGATGATGACATTCTCGGAGACACGACATGGAATATCGGGCGCCTGGTCAGTGACAATCCGCAGAATATCCTTAGTGATAGCCTTGTTTGCCGGATTTATTTCCGGACTACATTTGAGTCAGACGGCATGATAGCCGAAATTATGGACCGCATTGCGGAAGATGTTGCAGCGAAATATTCACTCTGCACGGCATCAGATAGAGACGGGGGAAGCCGATGCCACAATACTCCAGAGCCTGCCGGCGGAAAACATGCAGGCATTGCGGTGAAAGTAAAATGTCTCGGTGGAGATGTGCCGTCAAGATGTGAGACATTCCCCGGGTTTAAGACAAAGCCGGTCGCATTCGGCAGTGACGCTCCGCACCTTAACCGTTTCAGGCATAAGGCGCTTTGCGGTCCCGGAACCATATTGGTGGCCCATACGGCAGACGAATATATAATGCTTGGGGACATTGAGGAGGCGGCACGCAATTATGTGAAAATGTTTGAGCACATATGTGGCGAAGCCGGTCAGAAAAGATAATGACAAAAAGATAATGATATGATAGTGATGAAATTCGGCGGCACGTCCGTCGCAAATTTTGAAGCAATAACAAGGACAATCTCCATTGTTGAGAGCAAGCTGACGAGCCGCCCTGTCGTTGTGGTGTCAGCACTTTCCAAAGTAACCGACCTGCTGTATCGGATAGCGGATGCGGCATCTGCAAAAGATGCGAAAGAGACGGCCAGCCTGCTTGGCCAGCTGAGAATGCGCCACATCAATCTTGCTGCAGAGCTGCTGGAGAACAGCCCTTCATTGAAAGAAAATGCAATCGGCCGCGTCAACGAAATATGTGACGCTTTGGATGGCATAGCCAATGCCGTGTGCGCCCTCGGTGAACTTTCTGACAGGAACAAGGCCATAATAATTTCCAATGGTGAGCTGCTTTCATCGACAGTTATATGCTTTGCCATGAACGCCAAAGGCATCAGGACCAATTTCATAGATGCCAGACAGATGATGATTACCAGCAATGACTATCTGAAGGGAGAGCCTATAGAGGAAGAAATCTGCGCCCGTGTGCCGGCAATGGTGGAAAGTGCATACCGTGGGGCGGATGCTGTGATTACCCAGGGATTCATCGGGTCGAATCTCGACGGTGAGCAGACTGTGCTCGGAAGGGGCGGTTCGGATTATTCCGCTTCACTCATAGGAATGGCAATAGAGGCGGAGCAGATTGAGATATGGACAGATGTGGACGGGGTGCGCACTGCCGACCCGCGCAAAGTCCAGAACACGCTTTCGCTTGAACGCATCTCATTCGAGGAGGCTGCCGAGATGGCCCATTTCGGTGCCAAGGTGCTGCATCCGCTCACAATCGAACCTGCTGTAAAGAAGAGCATCCCTATCTATGTGCTCAATTCCATGAATCCTTCCGGCAAGGGAACTGCCATACTTCGCAACGAGCTTATTGAGGATGGCGTCAAGTCTGTATCATTCAAGGAAAGCATACGGGTGATAAACATATTCTCCATGAAAATGATAAACACTTCAGGCTTCCTTCGCCGGGTATTTGAGATTTTCAGTGAGAACAAGGTCTCTGTTGACCTCATAAGCACCTCGGAGGCAAATATTTCCGTTACGGTTGACGCCTCGCAGAAAATAGACAAGGTTGTGGAGCAGCTGTCTGAATTTGCGGATGTTATTGTTGACGATGACAAGGCCCAGGTCTCGGTGATAGGCAAGAATATAGTGCGTCTGAACGGAATGCTCAAAAAGACATTCACGCCTCTGCGCAAATGCAATGTATATATGATTTCACAGGGAGCATCTTTCGTGAACATAAGCTTTGTCGTTGACAGGGAGGAACTTACGGAGGTCGTGCAGGAGTTGCACAGGCATCTTTTCGAGCATCCTGAGGAACTCGAGACATTTTAGCAATTTAAGATTTTGATTATATGAAACTGTTTATAAGCGGTTACGGAAAAATGGGAAAGATGGTGGAGGGCATCATCCTTTCCCGCAATATTGAATATGCCGGCTGGAGCAATTCGGTCCGCGATGTTGACCCTGCGCTTGCAAAAGAATGTGTCTGCATAGATTTCACTACTCCTGAGGCTTTCAGGGCGAACTGGCGTTTTCTTGCGGAGAATTTCCGCGCAGTTGTAGTAGGGACGACCGGCTGGGCTGACATCAAGGATGAGGTGACGGCATATTTCGAAGAGTGCGGAACTCCCATGATATGGGCAAGCAACTTCTCTGTCGGGGTGAACGTGTTTTTTGCGCTGGCTGATGCCGTGTCGAAGATGCTTTCCAAGACAGGAGGATACAGCCCTTATATGGTTGAGATGCACCATTGCCACAAACTTGACGCGCCGAGCGGAACAGCAAGGACAATAGTGGACATTGTTGATGCCAATTTGGGCGGCAAGACTGATATACAGTCTGTCCGCTGCGGAGAGATTCCGGGCATACATACTCTCGGGTTTGAAGGCCTGAACGACAGGATTACCCTTACCCATGAGTCCTTTTCACGTGAAGGATTCGCTTCCGGAGCCGTTGATGCCGCTCTGATGACGGAAGGCCTGTCCGGTGTACATGAATTTAAGGAACTGATTATTGTAGGCTGATATTATGTCAAATGTTATTCTTAGGGGTTGCGGTACCGCGCTCATCACACCTTTCAGGGACGGAGCCGTCGATTACGATGCTTTCGCTGCCCTTGTTGACCGCCAGATAGAGGGCGGAATAGATTTTCTTGTTCCCCTCGGAACAACAGGCGAGACTCCATGCCTGAGTGATGCGGAAAAGATACGCGTGCTTGAAATTGCCAAGGAACATTCATGCGGACGTCCTGTTGTTGCCGGAGTCGGAACCAATTCCCTTGACGGAACTGTCGCAAACATGAAACTCCTCTCCGGACATGGTGCGGATGCTTTTCTTGTTGTCGTTCCATATTACAACAAACCGCCTCAGGAGGGCATGTACCAGTATTTCAAGGCTGTAGCGGAGGCTTCTGACAAACCGGTGATATTGTATAATGTGCCAGGCAGGACAGGTTCGAACATGACTGCGGAGACAACTTTGAGGCTTGCCGCATTGGACAATATAATAGCGATAAAGGAGGCGTCTTCCAAGAGGGAGCAGATTCTGGAGATATTGCAGAGGCGTCCGGAGGGCTTCGGCGTGCTCAGCGGAAATGATGACGAGACGCTCGACCTGATGGAGAACGGTGCGGACGGAATCATAAGTGTGGCGTCCAATATTGCTCCGGAGCCTGTGACTGCTCTTGCTCATGCCGTTCTGGAGGGACGTATGGACGAGGCCAGGATGCTTCAAGACAAGCTTTCTCCGCTTTTCCGCAATTGTTTTGTGGAAAGCAATCCGATACCTGCAAAGGCTGCCCTTGCTGCAATGGGGTTGATAAGCAATGAATTGCGCTTGCCGCTCGTGCCTGCTTCCGAGTGGGCATACGGTATAATGGAAGATACATTGAAAGAGCTCGGGCTTCTGAAATAGGGCGTCCGGACAACAGATAAACGTTTTCAGAACAGATATGAACGAAGAATTGGAAAGATTCCACCAGGTCTGCAGTGAACTTGAGGCAGGCCGTCTCAGGGTGGCAGAGAAGATAGACGGCAAATGGAAAGTAAACTCGTGGGTGAAGGAGGTCATATTGTCCGGTTTCCGCCATGGAAAGCTCTCGGATATGACACAGGGGCAGTTCTCTTTCTTTGACAAGGACACTTTGCCTGCGCGCAGGTTTACGGCGGACAATGGGGTGCGTATCGTGCCGGGAGGAAGCTCGGTGCGTGCGGGAGCCTATCTCGCCCCGTCAGTCATAATGATGCCTCCGTCGTATGTGAACATCGGTGCTTATGTTGATGAGGGCACTATGATTGATTCGCACGCGCTTGTGGGTTCATGTGCCCAGGTCGGAAAGCATGTGCACCTTTCTGCAGCATCACAGCTCGGTGGCGTGCTTGAGCCGGTCGGTGCGCTTCCCGTGATTATCGAGGACAATGTGTTTATCGGAGGAAATTGCGGGATATATGAGGGCACGATTGTGCGTGAGAACGCAGTCATCGGTACTGGTGTGGTAATCAATTCATCCACTGCGATTTTCGATGCCGTTTCGGGTGAATATATAAGGGCTAATGCAGAGGGCCAGATGGTAGTGCCGGAGGGTGCGGTGGTCGTTGCCGGAAGCCGTCCTGTTACGAAAGGTCCGGGAGCGGAGCATGGTGTGCATCTGTATTGTCCTGTGATAGTGAAATACCGTGATGCCAAGACTTCCGGTTCTGTCACTCTTGAAGACCTGTTGCGATAGTCTGGAGAGATGGATTATAAAGAAAAATTTTCAGAAGATGTCGGTTCGTTCTTCCGTTCTCCTGTGAGGGAGATATTCAGGAAGGTCGATTTGAATTCGATATATTCTTTTGCAGGCGGCTATCCTTCTGCAGACACGTTCCCGCTTGAGGAGATACGCCGCACTATGTCCGAGGTGATAGACAAGTACGGTGCCCGTGCGTTCCAGTATGGGGCTACCCAGGGCGTGCCGGAGCTTCGTGAGGCCATCGCGTCCCGCTATGGGGTTGGCGTTGAGCGTGTGCAGGTGACATCTTCGTCGCAGCAGGGCATTGACGTTTGCACAAGAGTGCTTGTGGATCCTGGGGATGTGATTCTGACTTCCGAGCCTTCATATCTGGGTGCGCTGCAGTCTTTCCGTTCGTATCGTGCGGATGTGCGCGGAATAAGGCATGACCTGGACATTGAGATATACCGCAGGAATTGTGAGGAGGCTGTTGAAGGAGCATGCCGTGACGGGAAAAAGATAAAGTTCCTTTATATAATACCGGATTTCCAGAATCCTTCAGGGGAGACCTTGACTTTGCAGGAGCGGCAGATGCTGGTAGGTCTTGCAGAACGCCATGATTTCCTGATTGTTGAGGATTGTCCGTATCGTGAGCTGCGCTACAGCGGTGAGGCGGTTCCGACCATGTATTCCATGGCTCCTGACAGGGTGCTGCATCTGGGATCGTTTTCCAAGATTTTTGCTCCGGGCTTCAGGCTCGGCTGGGCGATAGCTCATCCTGACTTGCTTGACAGCATATATGTCTGCAAGCAGTCGCTTGACCTTTGCCCTCCTGTCTTTGACCAGTATGTGGCTGCGGAATTTATGGGCAGCGGCAGGCTGGACTTAAATCTTGCAAAGAGCATAGCGCTTTACCGTGGAAAGAGGGATCTTATGCTTTCGCTTTTGGAGGAGCATATGCCTGCCGGAGTCAGTTGGACGCATCCTGAGGGCGGTCTGTTTCTGTTTCTGACCATGCCGGAGGGCTTTGATGCCGTGCGGTTTTATGACAGGGCTTTGGATGCAGGTGTGGCATATGTCGCCGGTGAGTTTTTCTATCCGCAGCGGGGCGGAAAGAATACGATGAGGCTTAATTTTTCATTTATGGACAAAGAGAGGATGGTTGCCGGCATTCAGCTGCTGGCCTCTCTGCTTAGGAACGAGTTATGCGCGAGGTGACATTCTATAAATATCAGGGTGCGGGCAATGATTTTCTGATTGCGGACAATCTGGACGGTGCCATAGTACTTTCGGCAGATGATATATCCGCAATGTGCGACAGACGCTATGGCATCGGTGCGGATGGGGTTATGCTGCTCGGGAAATCAGATTCTGCCGCATTCCGGATGGAATATTACAATGCGGACGGTTCCGGCGGGATGATGTGCGGAAACGGGGGACGGTGCATTGCCGCTTTTGCTGTGGATATGGGACTTGCCGGCGGGAGTGAATTTGACTTTGATGCGGCTGACGGGATGCATACTGCCCAGGTTCTCTCTGATGATGGTCGCTTCAAGGTTATCCGTCTAAGGATGAAGGACGTTTCCGGAGTTGTGCGGCATGAGTCGCTTGCTGATGCCGTGGTGCCGTCTGACGGATATTTTCTTGATACGGGTACGCGGCATTTTGTGCGATTTGTCGATGATGCTGCGGAATATGACGTGGTGGGCGAGGGGCGTGTCATCAGGTATGCCCGGGAGTTTCTTCCGATAGGGACAAATGTGAATTATGCAAGCCCGGGAGAAGGATGTCTTGTGGTGCGGACGTATGAGAAAGGCGTTGAGGATGAGACTTTTGCATGCGGTACGGGCATCGTGGCTTCTTGCATTGCGGCTTATGTGCACGGGATTCCTGGGCGTATCGCTTCTGTGGCACTTCCGGATGAGACGGAGGGACAGCCGGTTTCTGTGGATGGTGCAAGAGTGGCTTATCGTGTTCAGGCGGTGAGGGACACTCTTTCGGTTGATTTTATTCCGCATGAGGATGGTTGCTTCTCGGATGTGTGGCTCACTGGACCGGCAGTTCGTGTCGCCGAAGTCCGCCTGGAGATTTGATTTTCAAGGCAAATGTCAAGTTATTTTTAGGTTTTATTGTAGTGATTCTTTGAAACTTTGCTATTGCTCTCGACTTTTCCGTATATTTGAACTAAAGTTCATATATACGTTTGGTCTCGGCAGAGCCAAAATAAATTTTGCCTCTGCTCTCGACTTTGCATATATTTGTAGTTTGGTAAAGTTAAAATTTACTGTGACGGTGGCGAAAGGGTTGTGGGATAGACAGAGGTGAATGGTGAAACATATGGCGGAGTGAAAATCAAGCGATGCTTTGTCGAAGCTGAAGAATTTTAAATGAAATCATTAAAACAGATAATATTATGAAACGTATTTTTTTATTTGCAGCGATTCTGGTATCGGCGGTTTCCTGCTTCAAGAATACCGGATGGTCTGAGTCTTACACATTGAGGGTGACTTTTGAGTATCCGAATGAGGTCTATACGACATACTTCACTGCGGACAGCCTGTTTTTCGATAAAAAGGCAGATGGCTTCTCGTGGGGAGGAACTGTGCTTGCCTATAAATACAAGGTTGTTGACGAGCAATTCAAAGGCGGCTTCCTGATGTCATATCAAAAAGGGCTTCCTGCGCCTGTTGAAGAGGGTGCCCAGGTGGAACTTGACCCGACATGGCGCGCGAATGCACCTGCCGGAGCTTATGACAGCAAGACATATACAGTGTTCTATGACAATCCTGACAAAGATATGATGCCTGATAAAAACGTGATTTTCACTCATTCATATTATGGAACATGTGCTCTGAGCTCATGTATGGTGAATAATACGGCGCTTGTGGCTCAGAAAGTCAAGGAACATTTTACTCTCGGGGACAAGCTTCTGCTTAAGGCTACAGGGTATTCCGGCGGAACCAAGACCGGTGAGGCTGAATTTGTACTTGCTGATTTCAATTCACAGAAAGATTCAATCGTGTCGTCATGGACAAGCTTTGACCTTTCCAAACTTGGTGCGATTGAGCATGTGAATTTTGAGGTTATTTCTCCGAAGGCCGAGGTGCCGGGATATTTCTGCATGGATGAGGTTGTCGCCAATATCGCATTGTCGTCCAAATAAATTATCTCTGGCTTTTTCCCTCTGCTCTTGACTTAACCGTTTATTGTATGAGAACGAACAAAGAATATAAGAATGCCGCATTGGCGGCGCTTAAAGGCAATTGGGCTCCGGCGCTTCTCGCAAGTGTCATTTTCATAGGTATAGTATGGGCGGTAATATTGCCTTATTACACTGTAGAGTTGGCTGCATATGGCCTGATCAAGATGGAGCCTCTCCTTATGCTGCTTCTGCTTTGCTTTTCATGGCTTGGTATGCTGCTGCTTGTGAGGCCTATTGGCGTCGGGTTCTCCAATGCATTTCTTCAATTTATGGAAAGAGGGGAGAGTGACCTTGCTCAAAAGACATTTAAGGGTGCTTTCAAAGGCTACTGGCGTAATGTCTGGGGAATATTTCTCGCAGGATTCTTTGTTTTCCTTTGGAGCTTGCTGCTTCTGATTCCCGGAATAATCAAAGGGTATTCATATGCCTTGGTGCCTTATCTTCTGAAGGAGCATCCTGAACTTAGCGCCAACCAGTGCATCAATCTCAGTTGCAAGATGATGGAAGGCCGTAAATTTGACCTGTTCTGGCTGCAGTTGAGTTTTATAGGATGGGTAATTCTTGCTTCCCTTACCTTAGGCATCGGACTTCTGTGGTTGGTTCCTTATGCTGAGGCTTCCTTTGCCGCTTTCTATCAGGATGTAAAGAGGGAATATTAAATGAGCCCTTCGGGTATGGTCATTATGATTTCCTGATTTTCAGGATCTACGGAAATAATCAAATCTTCGTGGAACGGTATCATTGCCGTTCCATTTTTTGTGTCAACTTCGATACACGGATTGTTCGGAATGTCGATATAGTCGGTGATTTCACCTATTTCCTCCACTTCCAGCTCTTCCTCATTGTCATCAATGCTGCCCTCTGAAGGGGCAAGAAGAATCCAACCTATAAGAGCCTTGAATCCGTCTGTCTCAAGGTCCGGCTGAGGAAGTGAGTCCGCATCTGAAAGGACTGCTTTGCCGACAAGTTCTTCGGCGTCTTCTTTTGTGCATATGTCCGTAAGGTGAACAAGGGCTTTCCTGCTGCCTCTCCGGACAAGCGATTCGATAAAAAAAGGAACCGGCAGTCCATCAAAAATGATGAATACCGGTTCATTCAAGTCGATTTCTTCCGGTCCCATTTCACGAAAGCCCACCACGAGCTCCCCATCGGTACCGTTTGATTTCAACACCTGGGCTATCTGCAGCAAGTTATGACCTGCCTTGGACATTTAGGCCTCAGTGTTTTCTGCTGGTGTCTCCTCTGCAGCTGCGGCAGCGGCTTTCTGATCCGCAATGTAGTTGACAAATCCCAGCGTCCTGTGCTGCTTTCTCTGCTGCGGCAGCCTCTGCAGCTGCGCGTGCAGCCTCCTCAGCCTCGGCTTTCTTCTTGGCAAGAGCCTCAGCCCTTTCCTGGTTTACCTTAGCCTCAGCCTCGGCAGCAGCCTTAGCCTTTGAGTCAGCATCTTTCACGATTCCAGCTTTCTTTGCGCTTACCTTAGCGTCCTTCTCAGCCTTCCAAGCCTCGAATTTCTTGTCAGCCTGCTCCTGAGTAAGAGCTCCCTTAAGGACACCACCCTGAAGGTGCTTCTTGAGAAGAACACCCTCGTAAGAGAGGATACGTTTTGCAGTAAGGGTCGGTTGTGCACCTACGTTAAGCCATGCAAGTGCCTTGTCGCTGTTGAGGACGATGGTTGCAGGGTTTGTGTTAGGGTTGTAAGAACCGATCTGCTCGATGAAGCGACCGTCGCGTGGTGCGCGTGAATCAGCCACTACAATGTGGAAGAATGCGAAATTCTTCTTTCCGTGGCGCTGAAGACGAATTTTAACAGCCATTGTTAATCTGTTTTAAATGTTTAATAAATAACCTGTGTTTTTCCTGCTCGAGGAAAATCATGCAAAATTATGAAATATTCCGTATATTTGCAACCGCACACATTAATTGTCATTTAAAATGAAGAAAATCATATCACTTTGGGCGGCTTTGTTCGCCTTTTTTGCGGTGTCTTCTTTCGTATCCGCAGCTCAGGACAGCCTCAATGCCTTTGCAGACGGAATCCTCGGAGACTATGAGGTCAGCCATCAGGGCTAATGCAGCAAGGTCAGGATTACAAAGGAAAATGACGGTACATATACAGTGAGGGTATTCTGGGTTCAGGACCGGCTTGACAAAAAAGGCAATGTCCGCCTTGATGACAAGAATCCTGACAAGTCCATGCGCAATGTTGAGTGTGACAATATAGTGATTGTAACCGGTCTTAAATATGATGCCGAGAAACAGAAATGGGGCGACGCGAAGATTTATGACCCCACAAGAGGCATCAAGGCAAATGTGGTATGCGAGTTTCGTCCGGACGGCCTGCTGCGCGTAAAAGGCTCTCTGCTCGGCTTTTCCCAGTCCGTTTATTGGAAAAAATTGCAGTAAGAATAAAAAAAGTTGCAAAAACATTTGCAGAATTAAAATTTTGCAGTACCTTTGCAATCCCAATTCAAGCGGATGTGGCGAAATGGTAGACGCGCTACTTTGAGGGGGTAGTGGGAGTTTTCCTGTGCGAGTTCGAGTCTCGCCATCCGCACTTCACAAGAGAGGAAATTTCGAAAGATTTTTCCTCTCTTTCTTTGTTCGTCCGGCACGAACATACTCTTGTTGGATCATCAGCAAAACCCTGTGTTTGTGATTGACTAATCTTTGTTCACATCCACACCAAATGGCATTTCGGTGGATGGAAGATTGTTTTCAGCTCTCCTGTCCGCCCCAAGTTCCAATATCATGGATAGCTTCCCGTGTTTTTGTATCATCGTACCTCGCGTGCGGGCAATGGAAAAATTGGAAAACGGTTAAAATATCGTGCGATTCTTAAACCGAATTTCTTTTTGGGAGCATTCGGTAAAAATCCGGCCTCTTTTTTAAACCGTTTTTCGGATAAATGTACCGGCTCAGTGTAAAATCGACATGCACGCCAATTTGTGACGTGACCATGGGAAACCTGAGGAAGGCACACAGGGGACAGTGCAATTATTTGTTTTTTCAATGCTTTATTGAATTACGGTGCGCCGCAACGGGGAATTTATATTTGGAAATGGGCTAATAATCAATTGCTTGCCCTCCATGAGATGGTTGAATGACTTTGCGGGAAGTGTGGTCCGAAAAGCTTGAGGCGCTCAATATGGCTTGGGCCAGGGAAACTTGGATATAATATGGGAGACGGGTGTTTGATTTCCAGCCGACTCTCCGCCCGAGCCGACTCTCCATCCGGGCGCCACATCCGAATCCACTTCCACTCAAGCTCCCCCACACACAAATGACAGTCCGGCTTCACCGCCAAAAACGCCAGTCGTTCCGCAAAAAGTCAAAAGTAAAATGAGATTTTGTCATTTTATTCCTATTTTATAATTTTGCGACCCTTTTAGTGTAGTGAATGATTATTAGAAACAGACGATGAAAAGAATCTTTTCGACTTGCCTGTTGATATTGACAGGCACCATGGCGCTGCTTCAAAGTTGCATGCCAGATGAAAATCCGGTTCCGGGACATGTGGACCAAGTCATTGACCAATTGCCGGTCATGCTTGCCGAGACCGATTACAATGCGGAAAACACTTATTATCTGCTTAATGACGAAGAGTCTCCGGACGTCTTCTTTGACCCGGCCCAAAGAAGCTTCAATGTGAACAATCCCCTGCAGTTCTCAATGGACGACAATCATGACTTGCTGCTCCGTTTCTATAGCCCGAGGGCCCTCAGAAATGTGACCATATGGGCAAGGATAGAAGGGTATGCGGAAGACTTCAAGCTAATGTGCCTTGAAAAGGTGCAGCCGTTCCAGCAGCTTACCTATCATATCCCTTTCGCCACGGAAAATCTGACGGCATATACAAGGAGCGGAAAGGAGATTGTCATAATGGCCAATCCGTATCTTACCAAGGAAAACCTCACCTTCACCATTGAGAGTGACGATCCTTACTGGCAGACCCTGCAGTCGATAAAATGCGGCTGGAGAATCTCTTTTGCCAGATACAACGGGGGATACTGGAACTATAAGATGAAAGCATCCCATACCCGCGAGGCCGTTGCCCTTTCCTTGAACATGAGCTATATGTACTCTTCCCCTGAGTTCGAGAAGGCTCTTAATGAATTCGGTCCTCTTCACAGCAACAATGACAGGGTTGAGATAGATAAGGCGGCTCTCATCGTAAGAGCCCGCAATCATGGAGCCTTGATATATGGATACACGACAGGCGTCATGGGACTCGGAGGCGGAAGCACATACGGACTTCATGAGTCATGCTACCTTGAGCACTATGCCGATGACAGGGACATAACGGATACGATTTTCCATGAATTTGCCCATTGTCTTGGCTATGGCCATGACGGTAATATGACATACGAACAGACAGGTCCGGGATGGGTGACCCTCTGCGGCAACATGTACCGCCAGTTGTCCCTGGACAAGAAACTTCCTGTATATTCACGCCGCTTCATGCATACGCGCTGGTGCAGGAACAGATATTTCGATGATATCCATGTGGCTTCGAAATATGTCATCGAGGACCCTGAACTTGATGCCATAGACGGAGGACTTTCTCCTATGCGCGATGAGGCTGACCTTGGCGGAAACGACGGCGGGCCATTCTCATTCAGGCTTGACTATGCTGATGTGCCTGGAGCTTCGGCTGCTTCTTTCCGTCCGAAAGACGTATATGCCTATGGAGATACACTGTATGTCGTGAATGATGCCGACAGCAACTACAGCCTTGAGCTGTTCAGCCTGGCCTCGGATGGCGTGAAGCATACCGGCAGCATCAGGGAGTGGACTGACGGTGAAGAGGTGCGTACTTTCAGTGGCCGTCCGAACGGTGTAACGCGTGCAAACGGAAAACTGTATGTGACGCATGAGGGCAGCAGGACGGAGATTTTTGATGCAAAGACCCTTCAGTTCATCACATGCGTAGGAAATGGAAACTGGGGCACGGGAGCGACGCAGACTGTACATGCTTATGACGTGGTGGTTTATAAGGGAGTCATCATGATACGTGACAAGCGTTTTGTGAATATAGTTGAAGAGAAATCTTTGCAGCCGGGTGTCCTGCCTCTCATATTTACTCGTACAGGAAACCTCGGTGAGGCCGGAGGAACATACGGAATGGCCATTGATGACAAGACGGGACTTCTCTATTCAATTCACCCTTCCAGGAAGATTCATGTTTTCAATCTTTCCGGAATACGTGAGGGAGCGGCACTCGCCACTACTTCTCAGCTTGCCTATGAGAACGGGCCTTACTGCCTTGATTTCCATGAGGGCCGCATGTTCGTAAGTTCCAACGGTGTGAGGAAATTCTGTGAAGCCAATTCCGAGACAGGTGAAATCATAAAGAACTTTACCGTAATCGGGGATATTACTTTGCAGAACCCGGAGAAATTCTGCATACGCCGCAACACTCTGTTCATTGTTGACCGTGCGTCAAGCGGCCAGTGCGTATATGCCATACCTGTCAGTGAGTTGAAATAAATGGAGAAAAAATGAAAACATTAAGATATATGCTTTTGGCCCTGTCTGTCATTACGGCAGTTCAGTGCACCGAAAAAGATTTGAACAATACCGGGAACGGTGGCTTTGATGATTATGACAGCTTCTGGTACTGGTCATATGAGGCTGGCATGCAAATCAATGCCGCTTCTTTGGGAATTGAGGATGCGGCAGGATTCATACCTTATACTGTTGCTCATCTGGGTGATACTCTCTTTGTAGCGAATATCGGCGGCGGAAATAGCCTCATGATGTTCGGGTCACAGAACGGGGAGCTGCTCGGCACGGTTGATTCGTGGGAGTTCAATGGTGAGCAGAAAAACTTCGGCAGCTCGATAGAGGCCATAGTGCCGTCCGGTGACAGGCTTTATGTCGCAGAAAGGCAGTCGCGTATCCATGTGTTCCATCTTCCGGAGCTTTCATATGTGACGTGTATCGGTAACGGCAGCTGGAGCGGTCCTGTGTTTCAGGCTCAGGCTCTCGCGGTGAAAGACGGTCTTGTATATGCGCGTGACAAGACGGGTGCTGTCAGCATTTATAAGGAGGCGGACGCCACGCCGGAGAATTATCAGAGGGTGAACCGTTATCGTCAGGTGTCCGGAAACGGAAGCTTGGGAAACAATGGTTTCGCTACCCATTATATGCAGTTCAATGACGAGGGGTATCTGATGCTTACGGATTATGAGAACAGGAGAGTGCGTGTCCTTGACCCTTCTCTTGTAAACGATGACCTTGCGAACGGTACTTCGATAGATGTGGATGAGATGGCGATGTCGCTTGAATTCAAGCCAAGGACATTCGCGATAGGTTCTGAACGTATGTATGCGACGGGGGACAATGATGCGATAAACATATTCGATTGCGCTACCGGTGAGTGGGTAAAGAAGCTCAAGACTGTCAAGGGCTATGCTTTCTCGCAGCCTATGAGGGTATATGCGCAGTGTGACACTGTGCTTTGGGTTTCGGATACACATGCGTCTAAGAGGACTCTTGTTAAGGTCCTTGCCCATAAAGGGGAAATCCGGGAGTAGTCTCTTCCGATTCAGATATAGGTGCACGCTGCATGTCATTTGACTGTGGCGTGCATCTTTTTTTTATGGAGGGCCTCTTCATAAGCTTGCGCTTCGGCATAATCAAAGCAAACTTTACGTATATTTGCAAACAAATCAGTCATTTGGAATCGTGAAAGGCAAGAATGTTACGATATATGATGTCGCTGCCTTGGCAGGAGTGTCAAAAGGCACAGTTGACCGCGTGGTCTATAACCGTGGCAGGGTGTCGGAAAAGACGGCGGCCGCTGTGCGTGATGCGATAGTGCGTTTGGGCTATAACCCCAATCTGCTTGCGTCTGTCCTTGCTTCGAATAAAAAGCACGTTCTTGCATGCCTGCTGCCGCGGTTCACTCCGGGCCAGTATTGGGAGGAGATATACAAAGGGTTCTTGGAAGGCGTGGAGTCGGTAAAGTCTTTCAATGTCGTGCCTGTCGTGGAACTGTATGACCAGTATGATGAGCATTCATTTGTCGTTGCATGTGACAATGTGCTCAGGCAGAATCCGGGAGGGGTCATTTTCCATCCGTTCTTCCCGTCTGCCTCGGCAAAGTTTTCTGCAAAATTGCATGAACTCCAGATTCCTTACGGGTTCGTGGACGGCCGCATAGATGACCCGAATTATATAGTATATTATGGCGTTGATTTGTATCAGAGCGGATTTTTCGGGGCTTTCCTTCTTTCTGACAGGGACGCTGTGCGGGAGGTTGTGATAGTCAGGATAAAGCGTGACAAGGAGTATAAATCAGACCCTACGTCTAACAGGAGGAGCGGTTTCACGGATTTTATCCATCAGAAATTCGGCGAGGAGTGCATTATTCATACGGTTTTCGTGAATCCGAACAATCCCGAGGACATCAGTACGGCTTTGTCGGACTTTTTCAGAGCCAATCCGCAGGTGAGGCATGTGATAATGCTCAATTCCCGTGTGCACCTGATTGCCGATTATATGAAATCCCACCCCGATGAGGGCAGAGTTGTAGTTGGATTTGATGACCTTGCTGACAATGTGGAGGCTTTGAAGGACGGGGCGGTTGATTTTCTTGTTACAAGGAACATTGCCATGCAGTCGTACAATGCCGTGACGGGGCTTGTGAATTATCTTGTCAAGGGGGAAAGGCCGGCCAGGCGTGACAATTATATGCACATAGACGTGCTTACGCGCTATAATCTCGACCGCATGTAACCCCGGAAGCATTCTAATACGGCTTCATGTCCGGTCCTATCCTGAAATTGATTCCCGCTTTAGCCGCCTGCTCCAGCTGATAGCCGCGCTTTATCCTGTAAAGTTTGCCGTCTTTGACGAATTTCGCTCCTGTCTGATGGAAATGGAACGGGACATCGTGTTCCATGCATTGTCTTCTTATGTCGAGAATCCAGCTATAGTCGCAAATTCTGGCGTCAGTTCCGGATTCACCTCCGACTGAGACCTGTTCAATGCCGCAATCAAGGCTGGATGTTATGTCTATCGGGCCGAGCAGGGGAGCAAGTATTATGGACTTGTGCTTTATCGGCAGCTTTGTGAACACCGGGAGCCTTTTGTCTGCCATTTCCTGGTTCTCCGCGGTGCATCCTATGATTACATTGTCATATCCTTCTCCCCAGTCGTCCGGAAGTACGGACGGCAGGCGTTCTATGCGCTTTGTGAAAAAATAAAAGGTGCAGTCGCTTCTGGTTTTCATGATTTTCCATGCCTCTGGTCTCCACTGGTCCGCGTCTTCAAGCAGGAAATCTGAGGTGAAGCATGTCATTATCACGGCTCCTGAAGGGATTTTGTATTTTTTGTCCCTGCCTTTGCGTATAGGAAGGTCAAAGTCTTTGTTCAGGCTTGCCTGTATGCTGGATTTGTTGGAACCGTACATTTTGTCCTGGCGGTAAACATAGCAGTGTGCGCATCCAGGGCTTGTTTTTGTGCAGCCGTGCCATGGATTCCAGTCGAAAAATGTATTATTGTAGTAGCTTCGCATGTGCGGTCAATATTGGGGCAGTGTCGGGTATTTGCACTACCGGAAATAAACGGGTTTTCCCTTTGCATATTTGGGAGGCTGCCAGTTTTGCGGTGGCGCGTCAGATACCGGTCGGCAAATTTACGAATATCGTTTGTTTAAACCATAGTCTGGCTCTTCAAAGCGTGCTGTACTAAAGGCTTTCAATGATTTCACGAGAGCCAAAATGATTCCCATGATTCCAAAGGGGACAAAAGGATTCCTATGATTCCAAAAGGCTTCAAGGGACTTCAAAAGGCTTGCTCCGCATGTTTTGGATTATAATTGAGGAAAAACAAAAACGATTGTGGCTTTACGTTGACAACAATAAGGAGTTGTGCGGAAAAAATAATTTTGACGGATTAGTTGGATGATTGGAAAAAAGTTTCTATGTTTGCAAAAATTGATTTTGAAACCACATGCGTGACCGGTCACGCAAAAACACGCAAAGCACGCAAAAATGCTCAAAACCACGCCGGAGAGCACGCTGAAATAGACAGAAGCATACAGAAGAACGCCGAAGAACGTTGAAGTATGCCGAAGCACGCCGGAGGATGTTTTTGAAGTGCTGAGAGAAAGACAAAACCGGAAACTGCATGACTTACAATGGCTATTGCCATAACTGAAACTTGATAACTGTTAACTGATTGACGCAATGAAAAAAATCGCAATCATCGGGTCCGGAATGATGGGCTCAGCCCTTGTCTGGCCGGCATTCGAAAATTCAAACGAGGTAAGGCTTGTCGGAACACCTCTTGACCGTGACATAATTGATGAATGCAAAAAGTCGAACAGGCATCCTAAGTTCGACAGGGCATTCCCGGAAGGAGTGAAATTCTATCAGTTCGAACAATGGCGGGAAGCTGCGGAAGGGGCGGATTTCGTTATTGGCGGAGTGTCGTCCTTCGGAGTGGACTGGTTTCTGGATGAAGTGCTTTCCGTACTTGATCCGGGGATTCCTGTGCTGTCCGTTACAAAGGGGCTCATGAATCTTGATGACGGCACGCTCATTTCTTATCCTGATTACTGGCAGCGCGAACTTGCCAAGAAGGGAATATGCCGTGAGGTGTGTGCGATAGGTGGGCCATGCACTTCATACGAACTGGTGTTCCATGACCAGACCGAGGTCGCTTTCTGCGGCAAGGACACGGAAGCTCTGCGCATGATGAAAAGCGCGATGGCTACCGATTATTACCATATCTCGCTGACCAATGATGTGATTGGGCTGGAGAGTGCCGTGGCATTGAAAAACGGATATGCCCTTGCCGTGGCCATGACGATCGGCCTGGTCAACCGGGAGCACGGAAGCGATGCCGGACTGCATTACAACTCTCAGGCGGGGGCATTTTATCAGGCAGTGAAAGAAATGCGCTATCTTCTTGAAATGCAGGGCGCGAGCCGCGACTGCGAGAATATCGGAATCGGAGACCTTTATGTTACGGTATATGGCGGACGCACACGCAAGATCGGAATATTGCTCGGTGAGGGCAAATCATATCAGGAAGCCATGGACATTTTGGCTGGCGTAACCCTTGAGAGCCTTGTGGTGGCACGCAGGGTATATGCCGCAATGGCCAGAAAAGCCGAACTCGGCAAGGCTGATCTGTCGATGTTCCCGATGCTTTGCCATGCGGCAGCCGTTCTTGACGGGGGGAAGGATGCCCGTCTGCCTTGGGATGACTTCACTTTCGACCGGACGACTTCGGTGCAGGAATCATGACTGTTCACATGGAAAAACATAATGCCATGAAAAAATCAGGCTATATGTCCGGCGCGGCCGGTAGGGGCAGGGGGATGGCTTTGGCCGCCGGCATGCTGCTGGCTGTCATGCAGATGTATGCCCAGCCTAAGGTTGTGGGACATCGCGGATGCCGCTTCAATACTCCTGATGATCCCGGGACTCTTCTATATGAGAATACTTTGCCTGCCCTTGGATTTGCGCAGGAGCTTGGGGTTGACGCTGTGGAGTTTGACGTTCAGCTTACCTCTGACGGAAAAGTCATTGTCTTTCATGGCCCCGAGGTTCCCGTGACCGGCAAAGACATAAGGAAAATCACATTTGCCCAGGCCCGCGGGACTGTTCTTCCGGGAGGCCACCGCATGCCTGAGATAGAGGAATATCTGAGGCAGGGCAAGAAAACCCCGCAGATGAAGCTTATCTGTGAAATAAAGAAACAGTCGAGCCGTGAACGCGAAACGATGGCCGTGGAACAGGTAATGGCCGCAGTCCGGAAACTGGGAATGGAAAATCAGGTCGAGTACACTTCGTTCAGTGAGTGGATTTGCAAGGAAGTGCATCGCATACGCCCGGAGTCAAAAGTCCTGTTCTTGGATTCGGGCGTGTTTGTGAAGACTCCTGAATATGCGGCAGAACAGGGATATGACGGCATATCATACGATTTCAACGGATTTATGAATCATCCTGATTATGTCGCGAGGGCCAGGAAGCTTGGAATCGAGACTACGTTATGGATAGTGAACAGCTATGAAGTCGTGGAGTGGGCCGTGCGGCACGGGGTTGACTGCATCTCTTCCGATCATCCGGAAAAGGTACAGGCCTATGTTGAGGCGATAAGGCGCAGGAATTTCCATGAAGGCTGCCGGCGGTCATTCGAATGAGCTTCCGTGACTGTACACGTCCGGGATAATAAGTCCGAATGCCCGGGAAAATTCACCGATGAATTGTCAAATTTGATAACCAACTGAAACTGATGACAACATGAAAACATATTTCAAGCGTATTGCATTGATGCTGATGTTTGCCGCCGCTTCTCTGCCTTCCTCCGCATGGGGGCGTCTCGGACATGCCGCAATCAACAAGATAGCCGAAGACCATCTTACCCGGACGGCCCGGAAAAACATCTCCCGCCATATGCACGGTGAATCCATCGTGACATATGCCTCGTGGCCGGATGATTTCAGGGACAGGCTCAATGAGGGATTCCGTCCTGATTGGAACAAGGCCAGGGGCTATGCACATACCTATGAGGTGGACAGCCTTCTGATGCCGTTCCGCGGGATTGACGACAACGGACGATATGTAACCAATGCGCTATATTTCATTGACGGGTTCATTTCCGACCTTAAGGAAGCGGAAAGCATGGATGACTCAACAAGATTCACGGAAATCGTGATGCTGTGCCACTTCATCGGGGATATTCATTGCCCGGGACATATACGCTATGCTCCCAAAAGGGATATAGGAGGCTGGAAGGTCACGTTTCTCGGAGAGCCAAGCACATATCACAAAGTTTGGGACGGGGATATCCTCGCGGCATACTATCCGTGGAGCTGGTCCGATTTCGCCATGATGTGTGACATTAGCCCGAAGGACTGTATCGCAAAAATTACGGAAGGGGACATATATGACTGGGCGCATGATGCCGCTGTGGCGAGCCTGCCTGTGAGGGAGCATGTCAGAAAAGGGGCTGACCTTGATGCCGAATGGGCCATTGACCGCCTTGACCTGACACGCATGATGATAAGAAAGGCCGGATACCGCCTTGCGCACCAGCTGAATATGCTTTTCGATGCGAAATATGCAAGGCGGCACAATAAAGCTGATGCCGGCCGGAAATGACAGATGAAGAACCACATAATTCAACCACATGAAACTGATTATTAACACCTTTGACAATCTGAAGCGCAGGCTGGCCTCTGCCGTTACGATGCTGGCGATTGCCTTTGCCTCATATCTGCATGGCATTGTTACTGTGCATGCGCAGACGCCGCAGGTACATGTGTCCGGGTACTCCGGCGTGGTCATGGACACTGACGGCAGTCCGCTTCCCGGAGCCGGAGTCATGGTTAAGGGTACTGCGGCAGGCACTGTCACTGACAATGACGGAAGATGGAGCCTTAACGCCAGTGAAAATGCCGTCCTGGAGGTCTCCAGCCTCGGTTTTGAGACTGTTGAACTTAGGCTGGGCAAGCAGAGGAGCGGCATAGAGATCGTTCTGAGGGAAGATTCAAAGCTGCTTGATGAGGTTGTGGTAGTGGGATACGGCTTCCAGGCAAGGAAGACCCTGACTACCTCAATCTCAAAAGTTGACGGAAGCACGCTGATGGATGCGCCGGTCACGTCCGTTGGAGATGCCATCAAGGGAAAAGTTCCTGGCTTGAGGGTTGCCACGAGCAATTCCCTATCAGGAGAGGCGCCGCGCTTCATGATACGCGGCGGTTCTTCCATCTCCATGAGCAATGACCCGATATATATAGTGGACGGTGCTCTGCGGGATGACATGAACGGCATAAATCCAAATGACATAGAGTCTCTTGAGGTGCTCAAGGATGCCGCTTCTGCCGGAATTTATGGTGCGCGGGCTTCGAACGGAGTCATACTTGTCACGACAAAGAAAGGTTCCCCGTCAAAAGGCCCGCAGGTAGTGTTTGATGTTCAGGTGGGATTCCAGTCGCCTTCTTCACGCTGGCCAATCCTCAATGCGCGGGACTACCTCCAGTTCATACGCCCGGCAATAGCGGAAGCCTTTGCCAATGATTCCGAACATCCGGCGCATGTGCTTCTGACAGGTGCGAATGCATACGGTACAGGCAATACAGGCTCCAAATCCATTTATTCCACCCGCTATCTGGACTACAGGCAGCCGGTTCCCGAGGGACACCAGTGGATGTATGACCCTATAGACAATGACAAGGTGCTGATATTCACCGATTCGGACTGGCAGTCACAGTGGTTCTCGCCGGCATTCTGGCAGAAGGAATACATTGGTGTGAACGGTGGCGGTGACAGGATAAGATATGCAGCGTCAGTCAGTTATACCGGAGATGACGGAATCGTTGCAATGAACCGGTACAATGTGTTCACCATGCACGGAAATACCAGTTTCAAGGTTACGAAGAACCTTGAGGCGGGCGCGTCTTTCGACATGTCCCGTCAGAAAAAGCATATCCCTGTTGACAATTATTACCAGTGCATCGGACGCGGGCTTATAGCTGCCCCGACTGCCATGGAAAAGAACCATGACGGTGAATGGAACCAGCTTGTCTCGACGAACAAGAATGCACACAGCGCGGCATGGTATGAACGGTTCTACAACAGGATGAATACAACCAGCCGCATGTCAGGCACATTCCGCTTGAAATGGCAGATTATCGAAGGCCTTGCAGCCAACGCGCAGTACAATTATTTCGAGCAGAACTATGTCGGAAGCTACAATATAGTGGGAGAGGCAGACGGGGTAATCAACTCCGTAAATGCCACAAGGCCTGTAACGGAAACCCGCACCCAGACGCGCAGGAGCACCTTCACAGCACATCTGAATTTCAACAGGACCTTCGCCAAGGCGCACAATGTGAGCGCGACTGCCGGATACGAGTACATGGGCCAGCAATTTCTCTACTTGCAGGCGAAATCGACGGGAGCGGTATCGGATGATGTGCCTGTACTGCAGTCCGGTGTCAATTTCGAGGCGTCCAACAGGGATGAGGGCCAGACGATGATTTCATATTTCGGCCGTGTGGGCTATGATTTCCGTAGCCGTTATATTGTGGCGGCAACGGTCAGGGCCGACGGTTCCTCAAAATTCGCGGACGGCAACCGCTGGGGAATCTTTCCTGCCGGTTCTCTTGCATGGGTGGTCTCTGAAGAGCCTTTCTGGACGAAGGCGCGGGAAACCATGAACACATTTAAGATTAGGGCGTCATACGGACAGACCGGAAACAACGGAATCGGTCTTTATGACACATATGGCTCATATACCTCAGGCAGCTACGGATACCTGCCTACAATGTCTCCGGACAAGATGCAGAACACAGGCATGCGCTGGGAAACCACGACTCAGCTTGATGTGGGACTCGACATGGGCTTCCTCAAAGACCGCATCCGCTTTGTGTTCGACTATTATGACAAAGTGACTGATGACATGCTCTTCAGCATTACTCTTCCGGACACCAGCCCGTACAGCAGTGTCAAGGCCAATGTCGGCAGTGCGCGTTTCTACGGATTCGAGGCCGAGCTTCACACAGTGAACATACAGAGGCGCAATTTCACATGGACGACAGACCTGACTTATGCATTCACGCGAAACAAGGTCCTGGCTCTTCCTGACGAGTACATGTACAACGATGTAGATGAATACGGAAGGATAACCGGCAGGAAGGCATGGCGCATCGGAGGATATACCATGTCGGAGTCAGGCTACCGTTTCGGAGGGACTGCCGTCGGCGAGCCTCTCGGAAGGATTTACGGCTACAAGGTTGACCATATAATACAGAGTCTTGCTGAAGCCGATGCCGCGCTTTATGATGTGGAGTCCAAAGGATTCAGGGTGAGTGACGGAAAGAGGATACCGGGCCGTAAGGATGCTGGAGACTATGAATGGTGCAACCGTCTCGGCTCGGCACGTGATGAGAACGGGAACGAAATCATCAATTCTGAGGACATGTTCTATCTCGGAAACGTAGTTCCGCATTCGACCGGAGGAATCAACAATACATTCACATTCAAGCGTCTGACCCTCAGCATTTATCTTGACTATGCGCTCGGGCATTCCATCATAAACGGACAGAAGACGCAGCTGCTGAAGAATACGATGGGGGACTGCAACTCCATGCTCGGAGACCTGGTGTATGACTGCTGGAGGCATCCGGGAGATACTGAGGCGAAATATGCCCGTTTTACTCCGAATGATACGGACTGGGGAAACCGCAACTGGAGGGGTCCGTCTTCATTCATGGTCGAGAAGGCAGACTACCTGTGCATAAGGGACGTGTCGCTTTGGTATGACCTTCCGGACAAGTGGGCCAGCAAGCTGCATATGAAAAAGATAACTGTCGGCGTGACCGGTAACACCCTCCATTATTTTACAGGTGTGACAGGTGCCGTGAGTCCTGAGAGCGGTATTTCCTCGGCCGGAGGCTCTGACATGTACACTGCCGTATCGACCAATAACAGCGATTCGGACAATACCGGAAACCTGATGCCTAATCCGCGCAAGGTGATATTCTCGCTGAAAGTCACTTTCTGATGCAATGTCGCAGGATATGAAAACGATTAAGAACATGACACTGATTGAAACCAAAGGCAGAGCGGCCCTGTGCCTGCTCCTCTCGCTTGCCGCCTTGTGCGTGCCATCATGCCACGGGAAACTGGACATAGTCCAGGACAACAGGCTGACAGCGAGCAATATGTGGAAGACTGAAAAGCATGTGGAGACTTCCGTCAATGACATATATGCCAAGATGCGCAAGAATTTCGTGCAGGACAATGTGTCCATGATGCACTGGGGTGAACTGCGCGTGGGACCGTATATGTGGGGCTACAGCCGTGTGAACAAGATATATACGGCAAAGGAGGTACTTGAGAACAATATGACGTCTTCGTCGGCATCTTGCAAATGGGGACAGCTCTATAATGTGATAGACCAGGCCAATGCAGTTCTGAAATATGCTCCGGGCAGCTCCATCAGCATGTCGGAGAGCAGGCGCTGCTGGGCTTTGGGACAGGCGCATTTTGCCCGGGCCTATGCTTATTTCTGGGCCGTCAGGGTGTGGGGAGATGTTCCGCTGAATCTTGCTCCTATTGAGAGCGTGGACCAGCCTGAGACTTATCCGGTACGTGCTCCGCAAGAGGATGTATATGAGCAGATTGAGAGGGACATAGCCGCGGCAGTCTCTTATGCCGGTTATCTCGGGAATGACAAATATCTCGCTACAAAGGATGCCGTGAATATGCTCAAGGCTGAATTTGCCCTGTGGTGCTGGTCGTGCCGCGGACATGATGACAGCTGGTTGGAGATGGCGGACGAGGCCCTCGGGGCAATAGGGATAAAGAGCGGTGACCCGAGGCTGATGAGTGACTATTCAAAGGTGTTTGACGGGCGCGGCACGAATAATAAGAACAGCGCTGAGGTCGTGTTCGCATTGCAGAATGACCAGTCTTATCAGCTGACAGGTGGCGTGTCCGGATATTTCACTTTTGCTACGGCCGCGGTCAAGAAAGAATGGCAGTCCGCTCCTGTTCCGATAGGAGGCACGCAGTATCTTGATTATGGGGACGGTTTCCTGCAAAAGCTCCGCGACAGCCGTGACAGGAACGGTGACAGGCGCGTGGAAACCAATCTTGGAGAAGGCCCTTATGGGCAGAATGAGGCTCTCAACGGAGGAATCCTTACATGGCCGAACAAATATATAGGTGACCTCAGCAGCGGAAACATGGTCAAGGACGCTGACATGATATACTACCGGTATGCCTTGGCTGTGATGATGTGCGCTGAGCTGAGGTATAGGCAGGGACGGTATCAGGATGCGCTTTCGTGTCTTAATATGATAGCCTCCCGCGCATACGGGCGTGACAATTTCTATACGGATGCTTCTCCGTCTGCCGTCATGGATGCTCTTGTCGATGAGTATTTTCTCGAGTTTCCGTGTGAGGGTGTCATATGGTGGGCGCTGATACGTCTGGACAGGATTTGGGATTACAATGAATCGCTGAAGGCCCGCAGGAATGACACCAATATCCTCCTGTGGCCTATCCATAAGGATTCGCGCAGCAAGAACCCGAAGCTGACGCAGACTGAAGGGTGGTATTAGGAATCCGGGAATGTCGTGACATGATAAAACAGTATGATTATGAAGCAAATAAATAAGAGTTTGACTTTCATGGCGGCATTGGCGCTTGCTTTTGCTGCTCTTGCCGTGTCAGGATGCTATAAGGACGGCACGGACCATATGTCTTCGGATGTGCGCATATCCCTGTTTCCGGCTCCTTCGGACTTTGCCGCAGACGGGACTTCCATCGACGGGGCAGAGGAATTTTCAGCATCAGTTGTCGTTAACCGGGGCGCTGCCGTCAGCCGTGAGGGGTGGTCTGCCGAGATTCTTGAATCTCCCGACTGGGTTGTGCTTACAACGGTTGACATTACGACGACATATCCGGACACATGGGGAACCGGAATGCATGAGCATCAGGAAAAGGGGATAGGCCTGGCTGTGCGCCCGAATGACGGTCAGAGGCGTTCGTTTACTCTGAGGATTTCCGTGCCTTCGGGAGAGTTCCGGGATTATGTCCTGAATCAGGAAGCTAATGATATTATATGAGAACAGATATGAATAGGATAGCGATATTTCTTTTGGTGGCGGCTGCGGCTCTTTTTTCCGGTTGCAGCAAGGACAAATGGCCCGCAGAGCCGGATTGGGACAGGATTCCTGACCCTTCCGTGCCTGTGGATGACGGGCTTATGAGGCCTGCCGAATGCTCAAACAGGGTGACTGCGCATATGGGAGGTTCCGCCGAGTCCGGCTTGCCTGCCAATTCGCTCGCATCGCTTAGGTATGCGATGTCGGTCGGGGCATACGGAGTTGAGTGTGATGTATATTGGACAAAGGACAACGGCATCATCGTGGCGCATGCCAACGGGAATTGTGAGGTGAACGGGCTGGAGCCGCATAAGGCTACTGTAGCTGAAATCAGGGCGGCAGGCAGGCTTTCGAACGGGGAGCAGATTCCGGTGCTGGAGGATTTTATCCGTGAAGTTATGGTTGAGGGCAACTGCACGAGGCTTTTCGTGGATATCAAGAAAATCAATATGCCGGTTTCGCAGCCCCAGTATGTCGTGAATGCTGCAAGGAGGATATGCGAGATTGTGACGGAGATGGGAGCAAGGCATTTTGTGCATCTATGCTGCACCGGCTCTGATGACAATGCCATGAAAAGCGCATGGGGATATGCTTGCCAGGCAGGCCTTGAGATTGCGATGAACTCTGGGAAGACGGCCCAGAATTTCGGGAAATTCGGTTTCAATTGGATAAACATGTCGGCTGTCGGCCAGATGGGACCAGAGTCCGGCGGAAAAGGGCAGAGGACGCTCAAGGAATTTGTTGATGCAGGCATAGCCGTGAGTGTGTATAATGTCGATAAGCAGGCAGGGGACGGAAATGCAGTCTGGTCCGAGTCGGCCGTGAACTGGTATTTGCGCAATTATCCGTATTTCAAGACCATATGCACCAATTATCCTGCATGGCTCATCAGCAAGCTGTCTTCTGTGGAGACAAAATATGACGGAATTTCAAGCAAGGAAGATTTCGAGGCTTTCCTCGGAGCCGTGATTTCCGACCCTTCGGCCGGCAGTTTTGCGGATGAGTCCGGGGCAGTTGTGCTTAAGACGGATTTGGTTCTTGACGATTATACGCCTTTTGCTGAGTTCAGCGGCATATTTGACGGAAATGGCCATACTATAACTATAAATTACAAAGGGGATTCGCCATATGTCGGCTTTGTCAGGAAGCTTACGGGGACTGTGCGCAATCTAACCATAGCCGGGACTATGGAATCGTCATCTGATGCTTCCTCAGTGTGGTTCGGAAGCCTGGCATCTGTTGCTGACGGGGCTGTGATAGAGAATTGCACGAACAAGGCGGTGCAGATTTTCAACAGTCCGGATGCGGCCGGAACAGCATTCATGGGCGGGCTTGTAGGAAAGGTGTGGAATGACATCACCATGACCGGGTGCGTGTCTGAAGGTGAAATGAAGTATGAATCCGGTGCGGCTTTGCAGTACGGCGGAATGTTCGGAGCGAACAATGCGGATGAGGGCCATATGAATATAAGGTCCTGCACAAGCTCAACCTCAATCAATTTCGCAGGAAGCAATTCGTCCGCATGGAGTTATGTCGGAGGGCTTGCCGGAAAGCCAGCTTCAAAGGCTGCCTCAGGGGATGAGCCTTGCTTGGTTTTCGAAGACTGCTCGTATTCGGGAACTTATGTGATTTCAGGCGGAGCAAAGGTGCGTGCCGGACAGATTGCGGCTTATTCTAATTCGTCATTTCTTATAAAGGATTGCCGGGCTGACGGCTCGATAGAGAACCGGGAGGCTTCCAAGCGGGATTTTGTTGTCGGAGGTATGGTCGGCATGGTCGAAAAGAATGTGGCCGGGCTTATTGACGAGTGCACGTTCTCCGGAGCGCACAAGTCTGTCGCCGGGCCTAACAATTATATCGGCGGCATATTCGGAAACACTGCAGACGGAGTTGTTGTCACGGCAGAAAATTGTACGACTTCCCGGACAGCTTATGTCGGGGCGCCTGCGGCTGTGTCTGTGGGAATGCTTGCCGGACGTCCGAAACAGGCAGGGTGCGCGATAAAGAATTGCCGGATAGCAGGCACGATAAACCGCTCCGGAGAAGAAATAGTGATTTCGGCGGATAATCTTGCGGACTGGATGTTCGCCGGCTCGGGCACAGCTGCCGGAATCGTGTCGCTTTCCTCAAACGGGTTCAATCCGGAGCAATGATAGACTAACCATAAATTCTGATGACATGAAACTTTCTGATTTGTTTTTGACGCTTTCACTGGCTGTGTCTGCCGTCATCTGTGCATCTTGCGCTCCGGACAGGAATGCTGTTGAGGAGTCATTGACCGTATCACCGCTTTCCATTTCTGTCATTCCTGAGGGCGAGACGCAGAAGTTCACGGTAAAGTCAAATTGCAGCTGGACTGCGGCATGCGAGCCGTGGATGACTCTTTCGTCATATTCTGAGCCGGCAAGTGAGGCGACAGTGACCGTGGCCCTGACTGTGGGAAAGAACTCGGATGCCGCTCCCCGTACAGGGAAAGTGATAATCACGCTTTCCACGGGCACTTCCCGTACAATAACCGTAACGCAAGAGCCGTTCACAGCTCCCAAGGGAATATATAACGCGACAGACATAGCTGATATGGCAATTGCTCTTGCGGCAGAGGAACCTGACCTTTCGAAATGGGCGGAGGACGGAAAAATACTCCTTTATGCAGATGTGGACGTTTCTTCTCTTGAATGCTTCCCTATTCAGCAGCTGCCGTCCGGAGTGGAGATAGACGGCCAGGGACATTCGCTGACTTTGGCCATATCTTCGTCTGAGCCGAAAGTGGGGATGTTCAAGATGCTCAAAGGTTCTGTGAGGAATCTGAATCTTCTTGGGACTGTTTCCGTGACAGGAGAACTGAAGTCGGAGACTCATATAGGGGCACTCTCGGCTGATGCACATGGGGCAGTGCTGGAGAATGTGAACAGTCATGTGGCCGTGACAGTCGATGTAACCAATGCCGCAAAGGTTTGCGTAATCCCGGGCGGACTCATCGGCAAGGCTTCCAACGGGCTGTCAATGACCGGATGCACGAACAATGCCGACCATTCTTTCACCTCGGTTGAGGCGGCTTCCGGAGCATATCATATGATAGGCGGCCTTGTGGGAGCATATGGTTCGGATTCCGATGAGGGCGTATGTACGATAAAGGAGTGTTCTAATCTCGGAAACATTATCTGCAAATGCGGAGACAAGGGCAACTGGAATTATGCGGGAGGCATCATATCCAATACTCAAAGTTCTGTGCAGTCAGGAGATGCCGCCAGCTATGTGATGGAAGATTGCACTGCTTCTGGTGACATAACCCTTGATGGGCCTGCAAAGACACGTGTGGGAGGTGTCACTGGCCGCGTGAATGCCTGCAACAGAATCACAGGGTGCTCATATTCGGGAACGATAAGCCTTAATGCGGCCGCCCTTGAACGTAATGCCGGCGGAATAGGCTCGTTCCAGGAGAAGACCTGCCAGGGCCTTGTCAAGGATTGCGTGTTCAGCGGAAAAATCGTGTCAGCCCAGGGGCATGAGGGCAAATATTTCACGGGAGGAATCATTTCGTCAGGATGTGCGGCAAGCACTGTGATAGACGGATGCCGTACAACGGGAGAGTCATACATATCCAACTGGAAATTCGGCAATATAGGGATGATAATCGCCCAGGGAGGAAATGCCCTTGTAGTGAAAAATTGCAGGATTGCCGGTACTCTGAACCGTGCGGGAGAGGAGATTGTGCTGAGCGCGTCTAATTATAGCCCTCTTTATGTCGGGGGTACAGAGGCCGGTTCCAAGACGGTTGTGGACCCTTCTTGCGGATTTTTACAATAAAAGCTTTGAATCATGAATATTCATAAACAGATATTTCCATTGATGGGTGTGGCCGCGATAGGTGGCCTTTCCATTTCTTCTTGCGGACAGGACGGGCAGGAGGGCAAGCCTGACGGGCGCCCTAACATAATGTTCATCCTTGCGGAGGACATGACCCTTGACCTTGGCTGCTATGGCAGGACAGATGTGCAGACCCCTAATCTTGACAGGCTCGCGGCTGAGGGTGTCATGTACACCAATGCGCGCTGTGTGGCTCCCCTCAGCTCTCCGACCAGATCTTCCATGATGACGGGGCTGCACCATACCATAACCGGTACACATAACCACCGCAGCAACCATGATGTGCCGCTGCCGGACAGGACTGTGAGGCCTTTCACCGCATATCTCCGTGATGCGGGATATACCTGCATCCTTGGCAACAGGGACTGCTTCGAGAATCCTGTAACGCATAATGACCATGAGAGCAGCCGCAAGCTTGATTTGAATTTCAAATTTGAGAATGTAGGCCCGTATGACGGGGTGAGGCATTTCGGCCTTTTCGACAAACTATATGACATAATGCCGGAAGATGCTCCCTTCTTCTCGCAGGTTACGCTTTATAATACGCACCGTGGCGACTGGTGGAAGGCCATCAGGGCCAAGTCGGAGCATCCTGTCAATCCTGCGTCTGTAGTGCTTCCTCCGTATCTTGCTGACCATCCGAAGGTGCGTGAGGAGTTCGCCTGCTATCTTGACCAGGTGGAGTATATGGACGCGCAGTTCGGGATGGTCATGGACCAGCTTGAAGAGAAGGGGCTGCTGGACAATACGATAGTGATATTCATTGCTGACAACGGCAGGGCGGAGCTTAGGGCAAAGGGCTTCATGTATGAGGACGGCACGAAGATACCTATGATTGTCTGGGGCAATGGTGTGAAGCACGCCGTGGTGGATGACCTTGTTAGCGAGCTGGATATTCCTGCGACCATACTCAAACTGGCTGGGGTGGATATTCCGGATTATTATCAGGGCAAGCCGCTGGATGTTTTCAACGCCCCGGATGAGCAGAACGGCGGTCATGACTGGCTTTATCTTGCGCGTGACACCTGGGACGAGATTTTCGAATGCATCCGCGGGGTGCATACTGACAGATATACTTATGTGCGCAATTATATGCCCCATGTGCCTTATGACCCGCATCATATGTATCAGGAGTTTTACCGTCCTGCCCTGCATGTGATGCGCACAATGAGGGATCAGGGACTTCTGAATGAGGCGCAGATGCTGTTTTTTGCGAAAAGCAAGCCTGTTGAGGAACTTTATGACTATATTGCGGACCCTTTCTGCCTGCATAATCTTGCTGGGGATCCTCAGATGCTGGATGTGCTGAACCAAATGCGTGCGCTGATGGACAGCTGGCTTGCAAAATATCCGGACAGGGGCATTGAGGACAGGCTGACAAGGGTGTTGGCAGAGGACAGGCGCGATGAGAACCGTCCGCGTCCTTATGTACAGAAATATTATCCGGAGGAGTGGAAGAAGATTGAAGCGGGGGAGATTGTGGACCAGTATGACATCTGGAAGATTGAGCAGAAGAAAATGAAGGCGGCTCAGCGGAAGAATGCCGGAGATGCGGATTGAAAGCAGGTTTGGAAATAACCCTATATATTATGGATACGGCAACTAAGAAAAAGTACAATTATTGGCAATGGAGGACTCTTGTGGCCCTTATAATAGGCTACATTTTCTATTATTTCCTCCGCAAGAATTTCAGTGCGGCGATTCCTGCCATGGAGGAGACTCTCGGCATAACAAAGGTGCAGCTCGGCATTTTCCTGTCGCTGAACGGAATCGTGTATGGCATATCCCGTTTTGTCAACGGGTTCATCGCTGACCGCTATAACAGGCGCGTGCTGATGACCCTCGGTCTTGTGCTGTCGTGCATAATCAATTTTGCGATATGCTTCAGCCCGAGGATTGACGGTCTTATAAATGTGCTTGATTCTGAAGGGAAGGCCACGGTTGCCCTTGTATATATAATAGGTTCGCTTTGGGTGCTTAACGGATATGTGCATGGCATGGGATATCCACCATGCGCGTCTTTGATGGCCCACTGGTTCAGGCCTTCGGAGCTTGCCACCAAGCAGTCAATTTGGAATTCTTCCCACTCCATCGGTGCGGGAGTCGTCGTGGCATTGTGTGGCTGGATGCTTTCACGTTTCGGTTACAGCAATTGGCAGCTTTGTTTCGCAGTTCCGGCCGCCATGTCGCTTGTAGGGGCTGTGGCCCTGTATATGGCCTTGCGTGACACGCCTTCTTCTGTGGGTCTTCCGGAGATAGAGGAGCTTGAGGCTATGGAGCACGGTGAGGGAACTGCTGTCTCTGATTCCGCTTCGGCAGGAGAGACGGAGGAACATCAGCTGACCGGGGTTGCCTTCAAGAAATTCGTCAACAGGATGGTGTTCCGGAATCCTTACATATGGATTGTGGCCGTGGCTGATTTCTGTGTATATGTTATACGGTTCACGATTCTCGAATGGGGAACTTCTTTTCTTACCCAGTACAAGGGATTCGACATTTCGCTGTCGGCAAGCATTGTGGCTGCGTCGGAGCTTATTGGAGGTGTTCTTGGAACGCTTGTGGCTGGATGGTTCACGGACAGGTTCATGAAGAACAGGACAATACGCACATGTGTCATCTGTATGGCGGGCGCGACTTTGAGTTTCATCTGCTTCTGGCTCACCCCGTCTGATGCTCCGTGGATTTTCAATGCCCTGTTCATCGTGCTGTCAAGTTTCTTTGTATATGGGCCGCAGGCGCTGCTTGGTGTGAGCGCATCTCAGTATGCCACCAAAAAGGCCTCGGCTTCGGCAAACGGTTTCGTGGGCATATTCTGTTATGCGGCCACTCTGATTTCGGGTGTCGGTTTCGGCTGGATGGCAGGACATGGCTCGCTCGGCTGGAATGCGGTTTTCATTGTGACTTTCATTTTCGGCATTCTCGGTGCGCTCATCCTTGCCATAATGTGGAATGCGCCGGCTGACGGCTACAGGAAGGCGGAAAAGGTGCTGGCGGAGATTCAGGAGGAAGAGTAGCTTTGGACGCAATGCGGTCTTTATGTGGATGATTGCAGGCCTGGCATTAAGGAAAAGTTGTTATTTTTGTGCCCGATGCAAATAAACACACATGGATATGAATTTCAGACAAATGATTTTTGGTGCGGCATTGTGCGCCGCAATGGCGGTGTCGGCTGATGCCGTGGCACAGGAGCAGAAACGTGCTGGAGGCGAGTCCGGAGGGATTTCAGCAGAGATGCTCGGGCAGATAAGGAGCGGATACAAGGGAAATGCCTGCGATAAGGCAATCAAGAACGCCTTGGCAGGAACGTCAATAGGAGTCCTTGCCGTAAATTCGGAGAATGCGGCCATGATGGATACGCATTTTTCCGACAGGGTCAGGACAAAAGGAATCACCGACCAGAAGTCTTCAGGACGATGCTGGCTTTTCACCGGACTTAATGTGCTGCGTGCCAAGATGATAGACCGATACGGACTCCCGTCTTTCGAATTTTCCCAGAATTATCTCTTTTTCTATGACCAGCTGGAGAAGTCCAATCTTTTCCTGCAGGGAGTGATTGACACGAGGGAACTTCCGTTTGATGACAGGACGGTTGACTGGCTGTTCTCAAATCCTCTTAGTGACGGAGGGCAGTTTACCGGAGTGTCTAACCTCATAATGAAATATGGAGCTGTGCCTTCTGAGGCCATGCCGGAGACTTTTTCGAGCAACAACACCTCACAGATGGCTATGCTGCTCAAGCTCAAGCTGAGGGAAGATGGCCTTAGGCTGAGGCAGGAATGGGCAGGGGCGTCAGAAAAGGCGTCCTCGCTGTCGTCCCGCAAGAGGGCGGCTGCTCTTGAGGTTGCGGCCGGACGTCTCGCACAGATGAAGACGGATATGCTTTCTGAAATATACAGGATGCTTGTGCTGTGTCTCGGAGAGCCGCCTGTGGAGTTTGAGTGGACGCGCTGTGACAAGGACGGCAGGCCTGTCGATACAAGGAAATATACTCCGGCAGGATTCTATGATGAATATATAGGGGAGAATCTTGAGGACAATTATGTCATGATAATGAATGACCCTTGCCGCGAATATGGGAAGGTTTATGAGATAGATTATGACCGCCATGTCTATGACGGGCACAATTGGCTTTACGTCAACCTGCCTGTGGAGAGGATAAAGGAGATTGCTGTCGCGTCCATCAAGGACAATACCGCAATGTATTTCTCTTGCGATGTGGGCAAGTTCCTCAGCAAAGGCAAAGGCACTCTTGACATTGCCAATTTTGATTATGAGTCTCTGATGGGAGTTTCTTTCGGCATGGACAAGAGGGAGCGTGTGATGACGCATGCCAGCGGTTCTTCTCATGCCATGACTTTGATTGCAGTTGACATCGACAAGGAAAGCGGACGTCCTGTGAAATGGATGGTGGAGAACAGTTGGGGAGCATCTGCCGGCTATAAGGGATGCCTCATAATGACAGACGAATGGTTTGACGGATATATGTTCCGCCTTGTGGCAGAGAAGAAATATGTCCCTGCTGATGTGCTTGAAATGCTAAAGGGGACACCGGAACGTCTCCCTGCATGGGACCCGATGTTCCTTCCAGAGGAATAGTGGCGGAATATTGCCAATTTGATTGAAAAATTTTCACATTGCTTATGGTCTTGATTGTCAGAGGATTTCTTTATGTTTTGATGATTTTGAACAGAAAATTTTTCAAAAAAAACGTAAAAAGTTTTGGAGGTTAAGAAAAAAGGCTTACCTTTGCACTCCCATTCGAAAGGATGGCGATGAGAAGT
>OFEY01000281.1_pt1 | contig 50606 bp, 56 predicted proteins | sample 1521251 | NCBI WGS metagenome assembly OFEY01 (sample SAMEA3504100, study PRJEB24116) | mouse gut metagenome | biome: mouse gut; feature: mouse-associated habitat; material: faeces | place: Denmark | collected 2011
GGTACGAGCCGCCACAGCGGAGCTTGCCGCCTTGAAGTTTGAAGTCTTGCAGAAAGCACCAGGCAAACGTTTTTTGCGCCCTGCCTTTGAATCAGTAAGCATCTCAAAACGCTTGATCAAAGTAGAATTATCATTAATAAACCCCATCATATGTTCCGGTAAAGATATATTTTTTGAATAATTCTTAACCAGATAAAGCAAACATTCAAGATAAGCAGACGTTTCTTCCGGATTTTGATTAATAACCTCATCATCCACGCGCATCTCCAACAAAATATGTATCTGTTTTTTGAGTACTCTACATGCAGGATTCCACCAGTACAAAATGGAAAGAAGCTCTATAATCATCTGAATATATAAATCATGATTAAAATGGTGCATCATTTCATGATACAAAATGAAATATAATTGTTGATTATCTAATCCAACCTCTTCCGGTAATAAAATACTGGGATTTCTAAATCCAAAAACCATTGGAACTTTAATGACAGGACATTGATAAACTTTAAAACTATTACGTTTATTTTTCTGTAAGCAGATTTTTTCAAGGCATTCCCCAATTTCCTTATTATCAGTCAACTCTTTTCCCTGCGAAATAATTACTTTTTTTAACTGGTGATATTGCCTGATGCTTAAATACACTCCTGTCAGAAAGCCTATTCCCCATACAATTAAAAACAACTCCCAAATAGAAAACCAATGACTAAATATATAAAGCCGCGGCGTCAAAAGCCTGCTAATTATATAAGAAATAAATTTAGGAAAGTATATATTTTTTATATTCGGCAATTCTAAAGGAACTATAATACGTAATGCAGCAATCACTAAGCCAGCCAATAAAACACGATAGCCAATTGTTAAAAAGAATTTTTTCTTATATAACACTGCAGTTATAAATATTAAAATCAAATTACTTGCTAAAATTGCAATAAGCACGCTGGAAAATGAAAAATGCATATTTATCATCCCCCTTCTTTCCGCGTAATGTTCTTCTTATATTCATCCAGTATCTGCTCTAATTTGTTGATTTCTATTACCCGCCTGTCCGGATCAGGCTCAAGATCCAGCAAAGCGGCAAGCAAAGAAGATTTATCTAATTTTTCTCCATACTCCATATAATCCAGCGTCATCTGTCTGACTGCAAATTCTTCTTCAGATATTGATGTTTTATAGCTTCTGCTTAAAACTGTTCCACTATATACAATATCTGCAACTTCTATGAAACCTTCCCTAAGCAGTTTCCGCAAAACTGCCTGTGCTGTATTCATGGTAAGAGTATCATCCTGTCTACATATTTCAGATGCTGTCATTGAACCAGAATGCCTCCACATAATTTGAAGTATATCCAAATCCCTGTCTGTAATATATTTTTTCCGTTTTCTAGCCATGTCGTATCTCCATTTGCATTTAATTATTCTATAATTTTATAATATTTCATTTCAAATATTAAATCAATACTAAAATTATACATGTAAAAAATAATAAAAATGTATTTTAAATACACTATCTGATTTTGCTTCAACATCCAGAACCTCTATCTTCAATATTTCATTTTTCCAATAAAAAGATTACAGAAAATGCCGGAAAATACAGAACATGACATATAGGTGTCAGGTTATGTTTGGTTCACTGCTTCCATAAGGAGGTTCTGATATGAAATTTGAATGGAGAAAGCACGAAAAAGCTCTGTATGGAGCAAAAAGTATACCTGCTTTAGTAGATATACCCAAGTTTAATTTTATTATGATGAAAGAAAACGGTTTGCAACGCATATCAGATTGTCATAGAGAATCTATTTGACTAATAGAGTAGCAGCAGATAAGCTCAAAACAATTTTGAGGTATAAGGTAAATTAGTAAACAGTAAATCCGTCGAACCAACGACAGGAATAGACTGTAAAGCGCCTTGGATTACTGCCTGATAAACAGGAATTCTGATAAGACACTTTTTATAGCATTTAATAACAGTTATATCTTATCTTCAAAAAGTCCGCAAACCCTTGAAAACACTAAATTTATAGCAAGTGAGTTTGCCCTTAGGCTTTCCCTTGTGTTATATCCTTTTCCCTCATGTTACGAACCCTCATAAGGGCAAAAATAAGGGAAAGAAAAACCTGTAACAAATTATAACACAGAATAAATTGGACAGGAAGAATTGATTGAAATGCTTTCTTAATTTCTCCGAAAATACAATTAGCAAAGAAAGGACAGATAAGATATGAGATTTATATATGCAGAATACAATATATACCACAACAGCGTTGATATAACCACTTTTGACGGATATATCTTACGGATTGACTGTAATGTAGCGGAAAATGGATTGCGGACTACTCCCTGCTCTCAATGTACTTTGGATGCTTTGGCAATAGACGAACCGCTTGAATATGCGCGATTGGCACTTGATGGTAACTTGCAAATGTGGGTTGATGCAGAAGATTCTTTGGAATTGTGGTAAAAAAAATAATAATTTTGCAAGAGGCTATTTGTAACGAATAGCCTCTTACTATTTTTACCAAAATTTATTGAGAATTATAAATCTGCCACTTTTTTAAAATTTAAAAAAAAGGTATTGCCAGCACGAGTCGTGCTGGCATATGATTGTTTATGTGGAGGAGTTGCATATATGAAAACGATATATGAAGTAGCTAAGATTACCGGATTATCTAGACGAGTCATACAAGAGTATGAAAATGCAGGACTCGCAATAAAACCTAAAAACAAAAATAAATATGGACATTTGCTTTATGATACTGAAGAATTAGAAAGACTTTGGCAACTTCGATTCTATAAGGAATTGGGATATGATAAAACTAAAATAAGGTCAGTCATGGAAGATTCTGTTGATGATAGACAGAAAGAAATGGAAAGAGTTATAGAATCACTCATAGAAAAAAGAGAAAAAATAGATAATTTAATTGCAATTGCACAGGTGATGCAAGAAACGGGAATATGTTTCAACTCACTAAAGTCTATCGTTAATGAAGACGATAATTTATGTTTTGATGATATATTTAATACACTGGGAACTGCTTTTAATATTTCCCAGCCTACTGCTAACAGGGACTATATTTTTGAAGATAAGCTTACAGAAGAAAATATAGATACCGCTACTACTCTGTTTGAGCAAGTAATGAAATTCTGTGAAAGCGGAAAAGATGTCTGCTCCGAAGAAGTGCAGAAAATAATTGGATCAATGCATGAAATTGCAGCCAATATATTTTCTAGGTCTATTTTGATTTTTCGTTGGGTTACTTTATGTTTTGCTCCAGATAGTGAAGTTGCGGCGGATATAGATACAGATTATGGTGAAGGAAAAGCAACTTACTTTTATAATGCATTGCAATACTATTGCTCCATAAATGCTGGCAACGAAGTAGATAAGGAACTCATTAACGCAATAGAAAACATAGAAAAGCTTGGCAAAGAAAAATACCGAACAGATTCTAAGGAAGTGCAATTAGAAGTAAAGAAAATTCATCACTTTTGGAACGAAATAAATATATTATCTGAAAGAGAAAAGTTAGATATATTAAGGAATACAGGAGAACTATATGGAAGCAAAGCTTACATAAACGCTGTTGATAATGGCGCAAAAAGAGGTATTTCTTGGTTTATTTCAAGAGCTATACAAATTTACTGTGATAGATTGTAAATAAAAACTTTTATCTAATCCAATGCTGTGTAGGATTTAATTGAAAGGAGCTGCTGTTTATGGATAAGAAGTGCGAAACAAAGAAAAAGAAATCTCTATCTACATTTGCTAAAGAACACAAAAAAGAAATGGCTATTGGTGCATTGACTATTGGTACAATCGTTACTGGCATAGTTATATACAAAAAATGCAATATTCCTTTAAAAGATGCAATGGCGTATTCCAATAATCTTCGTTTAGGAGTTGAATCTGTTAAAGAACGTATTCCTGATTTATTGTTTAATACTGAAATAGATATAAAAAATGACATTAATAATAATCCTGTTAGCAGAATTATCAATGTACAGGAATACATTAGAAAACTACCCAAAGATTATAATCATTCTAAAAATGCGTTAGAATTAGCTGTGGAATATGGCTATAATCTGCTAGATAATGAAACATTTGTAAGACCATATTCATATCTCAAGCCAAGTGCCTGATCCGATTCAAGTTAGCGAATGAAAATCAAATAATGTATTCATGTCACAATTAAGAATATGGCAACAGGCATACAAAAATAATACGGTTGGGTTTTGAGTACCTTTTTCAATTCTATTATATGAATAGATAGATATATCCACTCCGTTAGTTTGAAGTTTTGCAACCATATCTGTTTGCTTAATATTCATAGCTTTGCGCATTTTTGCTATGTTCTTGCCTATATTAATATTGTTTACTTGGATAATTCTATCAATACTTTCTACATTTTTCATGGAATTGCACCTCTGTGCAATATTTTATGAAGATTTGAACACTAATAATTGCACGAGAACGCAATTATTGATATAATAAATATTATTTTGAAAAGGAGACTTGCTTATGTAAAAATGAACGGTAAGTAGCAAGATAAAAAATTGAATGGAGGTATATTTCATGAAGAAAAAATTTTTATTGATTTGTTTGGCTTTATTAATGTGTTTCGGACTATCTGGATGTAAAAGTACAGACTATAATGATGCAATAAAATTAGAAGAGGCAAAAGACTATTCTTCAGCAGCAACGATTTACGAGGAACTGGGGGAATATAAAGATTCTAAAGAGCATCTTGAATATTGCAATAATATGATGGATGTGATTGAACAATATAATGTAGCAAGAACTGCAGCTGAAAAGAAAAATGTAGAATTGGATAATGCTATTTCTGCTGCTGAGGCTCTTATATTGGAAGGGGAGCCTGCTTTGGACGAAACGCTAATACCTGTTTTAGAAACGGTTGTTTCTGAGGCAAAGGCAGCAAAACAATCCATTACTGAAATGCCTGAAACAGAAAATGAAATCATTTCCGTAAACGATGCACTTAACGGAATAGATTATAGTGATATTTTATCAAATCTTTCGGAAAAACAGGCTGCTCTTGAGCGAAGTATAAAACAATATGCGTTAGTTAATGCACCTACAGAAGCCTACATCATTGAGTGTTTAAAAAAAGTACCTAACGTTATTGATATTTCAGCTGTTACAGAAGATAATGATCCTAATGGACATTTAAACAAGGCCGGTGGATATACCGCACAAGTTTATTTCTCAAGTGATTTAATAAATCAAGATGAAATAGGAGGCATTACAGTTATTGATAAAGGTACTGACTGTGGAGGAAGCATCGAAGTTTATTCTACTGTTAAAGATGCTAATTCCAGAAACGATTATCTGGCATCTTTTGATGGTGGAATATTTGCGTCAGGTTCCCACATAGTTGTGGGTACTGTATTAGTCCGAACTTCTGATAAACTAACCGCATCACAACAAAAGGAGATAGAAGCTAATATCATTGCAATTTTAACAGAAATCAGTGATTAAAATAAGCTATCCTTGATTATATTGTAGAATAATTGTTAATATTGTCAGATTATATGGAAAAGATTGGAGGTGTGTAGATATGATGAAATGTGCATATTGTGGAAATGAAGATCCCAATACTTTATGGGACGAAGATGATACAATTTATTGTTCAAAATGCGCTCATAGAACTAATTCAGAAACAGGTTTAGAGGATTTGGTAGAATGTCCATACTGTCATGGTATGCGTGACAGCAAAGCATTCTATTGTAGAAGTTGTGGCACTGGTGGTTGGGGTGACGATTGAACTCAAATAGCAAAGGAGGAAAAAATGGGCATTTTTGATAAACTTTTTAAAAATAACAATGATAATGATGAGGTAGATATTTTCGGTGTGGAAGAAATATGCCCACGTTGTGGGTCAACAATGCATGGAGATGGCGAAAGGTTTGAATGCCCAGAATGTGGTGTCCTTTTCTTACAAGAAGGGGAATATGTTACTCCATGGGAAAGGTCAAAAGGGAATCATGGTGAATGTGAAAGTTGTGGGCAGTCATTAGCTCATGGAGATTATCACGCACCATGGGAAGATGGTAACAATTCTTTGGGTTATGTGAAGTGCCCATATTGTGGTCATAAAAACATGAGATAGGTTGAGAAGGTCGAAAAATAAAATATTGGAAATAAAATATTAAAAGTACATACTGTTTATATATAGTATCTCAAATAGTTATAAACATAATTTGCACTGGAATAATATATAGTAGGACAAAATATCAAATAGAGTGTCGAAGCAAAATAATTGAGGAGAGATGCGTTGTTTAAGATTAAAGAGGGACTAGAGGGACGGTTATCTCGCCCCTCGGTCTTTGTTTTTTATGATTTTTTGCCGCTGATAGTCTGCTGCTCTCTTTGACGGATTATTTAAACGTTCAAGTATGCTTTCTATATCCTGTTTCTGACTGTCCGTTCCATAAATTTTCTCCCATTCAGCCTCTTGTTCCCTATAAGCGATATAAGTACTGTGGGATTTATGGTAAATCTTGTAAAACTCTTGTACATTCTTATAACCGTATCTCTTGGCAATGCCGGACAAGCCGATTTTTAGAATGTCTATTTCTTCATTCTTACGGTCAATTTTGCTTTGCAGTTCGCCTTTCTTGGTAAATCTTGCAATCCCTTTCAAGTCGTCGCGTTCAAGTTCCAAAGCATTGCGTTCCTTTTCTGCCTCAAAAATGATCTCATTCTGTCGTTTCAGTTCCTTGTAAATCTTAAATAGCTTCGGATAGGCGGCTGCCTCTGCTGGCATGACAGGCTTGGGCGGTATCTTCGGCTTGATCTGTGTTTCCTTTTCGGCTGGTTGGCAGACAGGTTCTTGCACTGGCATCTGCGGTTGTATTTGCTCTGTATCATAGAGTTTTGCGGACAGTTCCCTTGCCTTTTGCAGCACCTTTGAAATCAGCATTGCCAATACCGCAACTGCACTCATGAGGATTATTCCAAACCGTTCCGGACGACTGCCGAATATATCAATGGATTCTTTGATACGATCAGAGATGTACTCTTTTTTATCTGTTGTATCTCTGTTTCTGCTACACCACTGATAATTGCCCTGTCAACCTCACAATTCCAACGCATACGATATTCGTTATCTGTCTGTATCTGTTCCGCTTTTGGGTTATTCTTCCCTATCTTCTTGGTGGCAAGGTACAGACCGTTTTCGTCAAAAACGTGCAGTTTTTCTTTGTCGTCCTTTACCAAAGTATTGATAAGGTCTGTATAAAAATGCTTTACCTCGTCCACAAAGTTGTCTTGCTTGAACAGCTTATTCTTGGCGGTAAAAAGGTTACGCTCATACACTTCACCTTTTTTCACAATCTTACAGCCTTTGCGGACATCTCCGTTTTCGTCAAGTATCTCTTTCTTGGTGCGGACGTGTTTCCCCTGCTTGTCATAGAACATATTCCTTGTTGCAGTCTTTTCTATGGGTTCAGGCAATCTCTCCCTCTCTGAAAAAATAAGATGGATATGGTAGTTTGTCTTTCGTTTGTTATGGTGCAGAGCCGATACACGCTCCACACCATACTTTTCCTTGAAGCGGTCTGTGAACAACTGTAATAGTTTGTCCGGCTCATAGAGATTTGAAAAGGATTCGGGCAGGGCAATGATAAATTCCCTTGCCTCGATGCATTTCCCCTCTGTGCCGCTTTTTTGAAATTCCTGCTGGTTGCATTTTGCAAGCTCCGTCCAATAATGGCGGTTTGTTGTTTCATAGACCGCGTACAGATTCTCCTGCCTCGCATGGCTGGATATATAAGTGATCCTGCCCCTGACATCAGGCAGCTTGCCCATGCGGATAAATGAATGTCTTTGTATTGTGCTTTGTCCTCCCTCCTGCAAATGGCAGTGACCGATTTTGAAAAGAAGTAGCACTGGTATGGCAGGCTGTGAGTGGGCAGCATAGGCAGCACATTTACGAACATATCCGCCTGTTGGCGATTGTTACAAATGCGTCAGCATTTGCAAGTCACGCCAGCGTGACTTGTGCCCCCTGCAAGGGCGAAATCCCCATTGCATAAACGCAGTTTGTGCAATGGGTGTATTTCGCTCTCAAACGCCGAGGGCTTAAAAGAGAGAAGAATCCCTCCCGAAAATGCCCGTTAAAATATTAATTGATAACGGAAAGCGATGCTACATATGATAGTGAAAAATGCCACCATGAGCGCATAAAATGCCACAAAATGCCGCCACATCTCAAAAATCGGTTGCATATCAGACAAAGCACATGATATAATCTATTTGCGTGTAGGTATATCATGGCTTCGGTCTGATACATACCATTAGGCGGTTTCTTTAGAAGCCGCCTTTTATACTGCTGATTTTCTTGTAACAGATTTTACATCATTCTTGTCCCGCAGGTTCTTCCCCTCGTTCACTTCCATAAACTTTTCTAAGATGTCACTCTTGATAAGTACCTTTCTCCCGACTTTCAGGACGGGCAGCTTTCCCCACTCCACAAGGTTCCGCAGGGTATTCCTCCCGATACCCGTATAGTCCGCAGCTTCTTCAATGGATAGTGCGATTTTCATTTCGTTCATTTATTCACCTCCTTTTTGGTTGCATAATGCAATTTTGATAATATGCTTACTATAACGCTTTTATAATCTCTTGTCAAGCATTATGATAATATAAAAATTGTTTTTAAATTGCATATTGCATTATTGTTTTTTCTGTGCTATACTTTGTCCATACCGAAAAAGGAGGCGTATCAGTATGAAAGATAAAGAGTTACGCAAGCTGATCGGTAGCAGGGCAAAACAGCGGAGGGTTGAGTTGGGACTGAACCAGCCTTATGTCGCAGAGAAGATGGGGGTAGCCACTTCCACAATCGTGCGTTATGAGGCGGGGACAATCGACAACACAAAGAAGCTGGTCTTGGAAGGTCTTTCAGAAGCACTCCATGTTTCTGTGGAGTGGCTGAAAGGAGAAACGGAGGAATACGAAACAGACATTACGGATAAAAGGGAATTATTTATTCGTGATGTAATGACCTCCATTCTCTCAAAACTGCCTTTTGATATGGAACAGGCGGAATCGGACTTTACAAAAGACTTACTGCTGCTGATGTTAAGGGAGTATGAATTGTTCGTGGATTCTTTCCAGTTTGCCTGCAGGAATTTCAAGGACAATGCGGAAAATGCCACACTCGCCCAGACAATGGGGTTTGAATCGAATAAGGAATATAACGAGATCATGTTTCTTAGGGAAATCACCCACACAGTAAATATGTTTAACGATATGGGCGATATTGTGAGGCTCTATTCCAAAAATCCCGAAACAGCCACCATAAGGCTTGCAAATCTTCTTTCTATGGTATCGGGGGAAGAATCCGAATCGGTATAGTGGAACAATCGGAGTTATGATATACTTACACGCAGAAAGCATTTCATCAGTTCCGATTGTCCGTTATCGAAAGGAGAACGGATTATGGCAAAAGGTTCTGTAAGGAAAAAAGGAAAGAAATGGTACTACCGCTTTTATGTGGAAGATGCAAGCGGGAACTTGGTACAGAAAGAGTGTGCAGGAACAGAGAGCAAGAGCGAAACGGAAAAGCTGTTAAGGCAGGCAATGGATGATTATGAGAGCAAGAAATTCATTGCAAAGGCGGACAATATCACTCTTGGACAACTGCTTGACACATGGGCAGAGGAAGAATTAAAGACAGGGACACTCAGCAATGGCACTGTCGGTACTTATCTTCAGGCGATCAACCGTATTAAACAGCACCCTGTAAGCAGACGAAAACTCAAAACGGTTACTTCGGGGCATTTACAGCAGTTCATGGATATCCTGTCTTTTGGAGGCACGATTGAAGATTTTGTTTCCAAAGGGTATTCCAAAGACTATGTAAAAGCATTTTCCGCAGTATTACAGCAGTCATTCCGCTTTGCGGTGTTCCCAAAACAGTACATTACATTCAATCCTATGCAGTATGTAGTCATGAGGCATAAAAAGGACGATATGGACTTGTTTGCGGAAGAAACAGACACCGACAATGGCAAGGTCAAGCCACTGTCATTTGAGCAGTACCAAAAGCTGATTGCACAGCTTGACAGGCGGAGCAAAGACGCAATCCTGCCTGTACAGATATCCTATTTCACAGGTCTCAGGCTTGGTGAAGTGGCAGGACTGACTTGGCAGGATATCAACTTTGAGGAACAATGCCTGACAGTCCGCAGGAGTGTCCGCTACAACGGCGCTACCCATAAGCACGAGATCGGCTCTACAAAAAGGAAGAAAGTGCGGAACGTTGATTTTGGCAATGCCCTCGCTGACATCTTGAAAAAAGCAAGGAAACAGCAGCTTAAAAACAGTATGCAGTATGGCGAACTCTACCACAGGAATTTCTACAAGGAAGTCACAGAGAAAAATCGGGTACATTATGAGTATTACAACTTAGGAATGACAGAGAATGTGCCGGAGGATTATATGGAAATCTCCTTTGTATGCTTGAGGGAAGATGGCTGTCTTGAACTTCCTGCCACCGTAGAAACAGCCTGCCGGACAGCAGCAAGGAAAGTACCAGAATTAGAAGGCTTCCACTTCCACACATTAAGACACACTTACACAACAAACCTGTTATCAAACGGGGCACAGCCAAAAGATGTGCAGGAACTTTTAGGACACTCGGACGTAAGCACCACCATGAATGTCTATGCACACGCTACAAGGGAGGCAAAGCGGGAATCTGCAAAGCTCTTGGATAAGGTTGTGGGAATGAATTAAAACTGAATAGGAAAAACTTTCCCTTGTAACTTGCCCATGAGGGCAAAAACAAGGGAAAAGGATACATATTTTGAGACTGGTATAGCGCAAAGCCTTGAAAAATAGGGGAAACTTATGGAAAAAGCCTACAAATTGGAAATTGGCTGATTGATTTTCATTGTTTATTAAAAATAGATTGTATCCAGCGAATTCTTCTCTGTATGGATTCTCTTACAATTCTGCTTTCAAGCACTGTTTCATAGCCATGACATGCGCCTTTCACTTCATGAAGCTCCGTAAAAACACCTTCTGCCTGTAATCTTTCTGCAAAGGCTATTCCTTCGTCACGAAGGCTGTCAAACTCAGCCACCTCCATATACACATTTGGAAAATGTTCCAATGATTCTGCTTCTATAGGCGACGCATATTGAATTTGTTTCGTCTCTTGATTTCCTAAATACGCTTTCCAAAACATTTTTGTTAGTGCTGCATCCCAAACAGGCGTATCCGTATATTTCTTCATAGATTCCGTTATCATACGTCTATCTGTAACCGGATATATCAGCATTGCCCCCAAGGGTGAAATATGAATTCTATCCCATAGCATCAACGTAACCGCAGCGGCAAGATTACCTCCGGCGCTATCGCCTGTCACAATTATTTTATCCTTATTGATTTCTAATGTATCAGCATAATTAAGTATCCACTTATACGTGCAATAGCAGTCTTCAACAGGAACAGGATATTTATTTTTAGGTAATAATCTGTAATCGGTAAAAACCACCTTGCATTTCGCCATTTCCGCATACCATTTTGCAATCTGGTAGTGTGCCCTTGACGCTTTTAGTAAAAATCCCCCACCATGATAAAATACAATACAAGGAAGAATACCACTATGTTTCTTTGGCTCAATGACAAAAGTAGATAGTTTTCCGCTCTTATATCCAGGTGTTACATACTTTTTTACGGTAACTTTATCATCTGATTCACATGCAGATAATTTCATTGCCATATTCACAATCGGATATAGGTGTATATTTGATGGCGCCTTTTGCTTCGTCAGTTTTGCCAATTCGCTGTCTATTTCATATTTCTTCATATTGTCATTTCCTACTTTCGATTGTCACAATCAAATATCTAAATAAATCCTGATTTGATATATCTTAACAAAGCATCTACTTTTACTCTATTTTATTCACACCATTTAACAATCTCGTCCAGCTTTTTTCTCGGCCTTTTATCAGGTGCTTCATCTGCATATCCTATGGCCATTGCAGCAATCAGCACTTCCTGCGTCGTTCTCTGGACGCCTGTTTCATATTTGACTGTCATTGCCAGATCTAAATCGGACTGCACATCCACGATCAGTTTTTCCTTGCTGGAAACAACTGCAATATCAGCCTTATTTTCTTTTATATGTTCAATTTTCATAAACTCCTCCTTATATGACCTGCAGTGTAAATTCCAGTTAAAAGTGCATTTTACCTGAAAAAAGGGCTGCCTGTCAAGCATTTTTCTATTTTGCCGCACAATGCCGTATCTGTAAGTAATCCTCGCAAACGAGCCGATAGACTTTATAGGCAGAAGATATTTTATAAGTTTCAGACATTAAACGGAAGGAACTATATTTATGGCAGCAGTAAACAGCGTACGCTATATACGAAATTTAAACACAGGTATTGAACTTATTTTCTGCAATAACGTGGCAATATCCTATCCCATACATAACCATGTTTCTGTGCTTACAATTGGTATTGTGCTGGATGGCTCTGTCATGCTTACCGCTTACAACGAAATAAAGACTTATAAAAAGAATCAGACTTTTGTTATTTATCCCTATATTCCACACTGTATATCAGCACATAACAGCTATACTCTTCTCAGTTTATGTATTGATAAAAATATAATACAGTGCTATGCAGCAGATAGCATTCAGGAGCATGTAATGACTTTACTGCCGGATGCTTTGCATAAGGAAAAAATCAGTCAGAACCAAATTTTTTACTTATTAAACCGCCTAAACCTGGCAGTTAAATTCTACTCACTTACTGCCCCTGCTGATTTGCACCCCTGAAGTCAAAATCCATTGATCACTCATTATAAAAAGCAGTTGGAATTATATCCCGAAAACAAATTCAGTATTGAAGAAATGGCGAAAAATGCATTTATCAGCAAATATCACTTTATCAGAACATTTAAAGCAGAAGCAGGTCTTACGCCGCATCAATTTCAACTTCAAAACCGTATCCGCAAGGCTAAACGGCTGATGCTCGAGAGTAAAACAATGACTGAAGTGGCTCTGACCACAGGTTTTTGCGATCAAAGCCACTTTATTAAACAGTTTGAAAAGCAGGTAGGCATGTCTCCGCCGACTTACAAATTATCCTCCAAAATAATCAAATAAGAGAAATCCAGTCAGCATAACGCAGGCATAAATTTTGCGAACAGATAAAGCCCATCCTCTCCTGCTATAACTTCGTGTGGTACGCCAATGGGAAAAATGGAAATCACTCCTGGTTCGTAAGACAATTCCGTTCCATTGTTCACACATACGCCTGTTCCGAATATGACTTCGTGGGTTTCTAACTGTTTCTCGTGAATGTGATTGCCAATCTTCTTATTAGGCGCTATCCTCACAAGATGAAAGCTGAATTGCCCACCTGTCTTTTCAGATGTGATAATATGCTTTAACTCCACTCCCTCAAAAGCAGGATGCTTCGACCACTACCCCTTTTATTCCAAGGTTTTCACAACAGTTCAAATAATGTTGATAAACCGATACATGATTTTCCTTTTTTGCTGTCTGCATAATATACCATGCACTGACCAGTTCTGTCCCTGGCCCTACAAAATCCTCACATATGCTGTAAGGTTCTTCTTCCTGCATCATAAGTGAATAGGAAACATGGGAAATCCCCAATCTGTCCATAAGTATACTGGCAAATACTTCATTATAAGGCTCCTGCCTGTTTATGCCGCTGCCTCCTTTTATCAGGTACCTTTTGCCATCCGAAATACTCCATTTTTTCTTCAGCCACCCGTCAGAAGTATTATCTGGCGAAAGCAAACTTATTTTCCTTTTCGAAGACTTTTTTCCAAAAAGAATATTCCCCACATCTTCAGAAAAATCATTTTCAATAAAGTTAATCTCTGACCATTTCACCTGCCGGTCTGCAGGGCAAATCCAATATTGATCTGATAAGCTTAATCCCATGCATTTATCTAAAAGGTTTTGCGGTATGTCCACATGCATCTGACAGAGGCCTCCTGTATTCCCTGTCTGCTTGCCGGAATAGCGCGCCCACGCCACCATTCATTTAAGGCTGCCCTGTCAATATGCCCTTTTCCGTCAAGGCTCCCCACCGGAAGATGCTCCAAATGATACACCGTTCCTGTTTTTACGATAGCACATGCTGCTTCATCAATCAAAATATCCGCCACATGAATGTGTTTGTGCATCAATTTATAATTCATTTTCCGGCACCTCCTTTTCCCTTTCCATTATGACAGAATTTTGAAAAACATTCAATGTAAGCATTTCCACCAGTTAATCTCTCTTATCAAAACAGTTCCCTATCCCTTCATCATAGTCAACACCATCTGGGCAGTTTCCACCAGATTGGTTCCGCTGTCCATGCTGCATTTTTGTATATATTTATGGGCCTCATCTTCGGTCATATGATTTCGATTCATCAGTACTTCCTTTGCATCCTTAATCAGCCTGATTTCCTCAATGCTTCGCTCTTTCGGTTTACTTTTTTGTCTGCGTCTTTTCCGCTCTATGGCTCTGGTCATCATATCAACCGTGTTGATCAGGTCATGCACTTTAAGGGGCATGGAAAGACACATGATTCCCCCCTGCACCATACCGCCGCCTATGATATGCTGCGAAACAATAAGCAGCATTTCAAATCCGGGAGGCATATCCTGATGCAGCTGGGCATAGATCATATCCGCCAGCTTATACCCGCAAATGATGATGCCTTCGTTTAATCCGTCTGCCAGCGCAATCGCCTGGGCGCCGGTAGTACAGGCGCCAGTTACCGAAATCCCGTTTCTCATCAGAAGATTTTTCAGATTTTTCGCATCTTCCGGTTTGGGAAGGGCAACAATTATACCCGTCATCCGCACACCTCCTATCTTATTTTTCTGCGTGTACTAATACTGGTTTAAATACTGATTTACTTCCCAATCGGTAACCTGTGAGGCATAATTTTCCCATTCCTTTTTCTTTGCTTCTATATATTTTGTAGACACGTGTCTGCCTAATACATCTCTGATCAGTTCATCCTTTTCCAGTTCATTCACTGCCTGAATCAAAGTGCCCGGAATAGCTTCAATACCCAGCTTTTTCTTTTCCTCCTCGGACAGGGCAAAAATATTCAAGTCCACGCTTGCAGGAGGCTCAATCTGATTCACGATGCCATCAAGCCCCGCCCGCAGACACACTGCCAATGCCAGGTAGGGATTTGCAGAGGGATCAGGACAGCGCAACTCAATTCTCGTTCCCGCACCTCTTGACGCGGGAATACGGATCAGCGGGCTTCTGTTGGTAGAACTCCATGCAATATACACCGGTGCCTCATATCCCGGCACCAGACGCTTATAGGAATTAACCAAAGGGTTAGTGATTGCCGTCATTCCTTTCATGTGCTTCATAATGCCGCCGATAAAATAATAAGCTGTTCTGCTTAATCCCAATTCGTCCTCGGGATCATTGAAAATATTTTTTCCGTCTTTGGATAAAGACATGTTAATATGCATGCCGGAACCATTCACACCAAACTTGGGTTTAGGCATAAAGGTTGCATGCAGGCCATGCCTTTTGGCAATGGTTTTGATTGCCAGCTTAAAGGTCATAATATTATCCGCTGTTGCCAGCGCTTCGTCATACTGAAAATCAATTTCATGCTGAGCCGGCGCCACTTCATGATGCGAGGCTTCCACAATAAATCCCATATCCTCTAAGGTAAGCACCATATCCCTTCTTGCATTCTCTCCCAAATCCAAAGGCCCCAAGTCAAAATAACCTGCCTTTTCATGAGTGAGAGTGGTAGGCATTCCATTTTCATCCGTATGGAACAGGAAAAACTCACACTCCGGCCCCACTTCAAAGCGATACCCCAGATCTTCCGCCTCCTTAATGGCCCGCTTTAAAATATATCTGGGATCTCCCTCAAAAGGCATTCCATTGGGGCGGTAAACATCACAAATCAGCCTTGCCACCTTTCCCTGCTGGGGACGCCAGGGGAAAATCTCCATAGTACTTAAATCGGGATGCAGATACATATCTGATTCCTCAATCCTTACAAATCCCTCAATAGAAGAACCATCAAACATACATTCATTATTTAAAGCTTTCTCAAGCTGGCTGGCTGTGATGGCCACATTCTTAAGACTGCCGAACATATCTGTAAACTGCAGCCTGATAAATTCCACATCCTCATCCTTCACCAGTTCCATAATATCTTTCTTTGAATAATTTTTTCTCATAATATCTTTCCTTTCTCATACGATAAAAGGCCTTCCTATCCCAGCCGCCAGTCATGCCTGCTGTCATAAGAACGCCTTTGTTCTGTATCAGAATAACAATCTTTTTGCCTCTTTGTCAATACTAATTTATAATAATGCATAAATCCCCGACTCCAATAATACTATAGTAAAAAGAATGTAACGGGGAAATCCTATGAGCTCCAAAACCAAAATCGTTGTACTTCATCTGAAAGAATTAATATATACCGGTATCTTCGCTGTACTGGGGATATTATTTATCATTCTCCTGATCATTATGTTTGTACCCAAAAATAAGGAAGAAAATAATGCTGTGGAAAACCCTGCTGCTACATATGTTCCCGGCATATATACCACTTCTCTTATTTTAAATGATAATGCGGTGGATGTAGAAGTTACTGTGGATGAAACCAATATTAATGACATCCGCATTGTAAATCTGGATGAAGCTGTTACAACCATGTTTCCGCTTTTAGAACCTTCCTTTGACGACCTGGCAAACCAGATTATAAAAAATCAGTCATTGGATAATATTACTTATGCAGATGACAATAAATATACCTCTATGGTACTTTTAAATGCCATCAAAACTTCCCTTGGAAAAGCGGCGGCTCCTTCACCTTCTCCTGCCTCTTCCGCTTCTCCTTCGCCAAAATAAGCAGGGCCTTGGCATGGGAACATACACTCCTAACCGCATGCTAAACGGGCAGTCCGCTTTTGTGAACTGCCCGTTTGCCAACAGTTATGGCATTTATTCTCTATACAAGTCACATTTCCTCTACCTGTTCCATCCATATCCGCACGCAGGCGTCAGAGGGCATACGTAAATCTCCTCTTGGCGATACTGCCACACTTCCCACCTTGGGGGCATCCGGCAGACAGGAACGCTTAAACTGCTGGGCAAAAAATCTTCCATAAAATATCTTCATCCATTTTTTAATCTCTTCCTCCTCATATTGTCCGGCAAAGGATCTGTTTGCAATTCGGAAAATTTTTGACGGTTCAAATCCGCACCTTAACATATAATAAAGGAAAAAGTCATGCAGCTCATAAGGCCCCACCAAATCTTCTGTTTTCTGAGATATTTTACCGCCCTCGGGAGGCAGAAGTTCCGGGCTTACCGGTGTGTCAAGCACATCAAAAAGAATCCTCTTTAATGCCTCTTTTCCGCAGGTATCCGCATAATACTGCACCAGGTGGCGCACCAGTGTTTTAGGCACTCCTGCATTTACCCCGTACATGGACATATGGTCGCCATTATAGGTTGCCCAGCCCAAGGCAAGCTCAGACATATCTCCGGTGCCGATTACCATTCCACTTTCCCGGTTGGCTATATCCATGAGAACCTGCGTACGTTCCCTTGCCTGGCTGTTTTCATAGGTTACATCATGGTTTTCAGGATTTTGACCGATATCCTGAAAATGTGCTGTAACAGCTTCCTTAATATTGACCTCCTCCAGCGTTGTCCCCAATTCTTCCGCCAGTTTACAGGCATTATCATAGGTTCTGTCCGTAGTTCCAAAGCAGGGCATTGTGACAGCAATAATATTTTTTCTCTCTATTTTCAGCATGTCAAAGGTTCTTACCGTTACTAAAAGCGCCAGCGTGGAATCCAGACCGCCGGATATACCGATCACCGCCTTCCGACACCCGGTATGGGCAAATCTTGTTTTCAATCCCATAGACTGAATAGATAATATTTCCTCGCAGCGCCTTGCCCTTTCATTTAAATCGCCGGGCACAAATGGCATACCAGGAAAAGTTCTGGTAAGAACTGTCTCTTCCTTCTTTAAATGAAAAGGAATTACAAGGTATTCTTCCCTTTCTCTCCTGCCGCAGGCAAAGGTATTCATTTTCCTGCGTTCCATGCGCAGCCTGTTTATATCAATTTCCCCATATAATACCTGACTTTCAAACTTCTTGCCCTGGGCAAGGATCGTTCCATTTTCCGCAATCATATCATGGCCGCCGAAAACCAGATCCTGTGTGGATTCTCCCTCTCCGCTGCTGCAATACACATAGCCTGCAATCAATTTTGCACTGGAAGATTTCACCAGCATTTCTCGGTAAACATCTTTACCAATGGTTTCATTGGAAGCGGACAAATTCACCAAAAGTATGGCACCTGCCAGCCCGTGCGAAATTCCCGGTGCGTCCGGCATCCAGATATCCTCACAGATTTCACAGCCCACTAAAAGTCCTTCTATTCCTTCCGCCTGCATCAAAATGTTTGTCCCAAAAGGAATTTCTTTCCCTTCAAAAACCAATATTTCGGCTTTTTTATTTCCTGCCTGAAAATGCCTTGTTTCATAAAATTCTCCGTAAGAAGGAATAAAAGTCTTGGGAATAAAGCAAAGAATCTCTCCATTATGGACTGCTGCCGCCACATTATACAGCTTTCCTTTTCGCTCCAAAGGTAGTCCCACAAACACAAGGGCATCTTTCCCTAACGTAGCCCGGGCCACTTTAATTAGCTGCTCTTTGCAGGAGGCAAGCAGTCTTTCCTGCAAAAACAAATCTCCACAAGTGTAACCGCTGATGCACAGCTCTGGAAACACAATGACTTTAGCGCCTTCTCCTGACGCCTCCTCGATTCCTGCACAAATCTGATCCGTATTATAGATTGTATCTGCTACTTTCATCTTAGGCGTCACTGCCGCCACTTTGATAAACCCATGCTTCATAAAATCATCATGCCTTTCCAGCCTTTTCACAAGCCAAGAATCATATGTTTCCAAATTTATCTTTGTAATTTATTTGCTGCATTTTTTCAAAACCGCTTTAAGCTCCTCTACCGAAAAGTTGTAAAAAGTGTTGCAAAAATGGCAGTTCACCTCTATGGGCTTATTCTCGGAAATCATTTCACTGATTTCCTTTTTTCCAATGCTGATAATTGTCTTTTCCACCCTTTTTTTATCACAATTGCAATAAAAGCGCGCCGGCATGGTATCTGTAATTTCCACATCCATTCCCTTAAGGACAAGATTTAACATCTCCTCAGGTGTCTTTCCCTCATTCAGCACCGTAGTGACAGAAGAAAACTCTGCAAGATTTCGTTCCAGCTTTGAAATTACCGTATCTTCCGTAAAAGGCATGAGCTGCACGATAAACCCGCCTGCCTGCTTTACCGTATTATCTTTTTCCATTAAAACACCAAGCCCCACACTGGAGGGTACCTGTTCAGAAGTTGCAAAATAATAGGTAAGATCTTCGGCTATCTCTCCTGTCTGCAAAGTAGTCTGCCCCACATAAGGCTCTTTTAACCCCATATCCTTGATCACCCGAAGCATTCCTTTTCCTACTGCCCCGCCTACATCCAGCTTACCAAGGGCGCTTGGGGGAAGCATCACTTGGGGCTTTATAGCATACCCCTTCACATTCCCCTGACTATCTGCCGTAACTGTCATCCCTTTCATAGGGCCGTCACCACTAACCTGTAAAGTCAATAAATCTTTTTCTCCTTTTAAGGTAGTTCCCATCATTACGCCGCCTGTCAAAAGACGCCCTAAAGCTGCTGTTACCACCGGACTTGTATCATGTGCCTTTCTTGCCGCCTCCACCAGCTCTCTGGTAGTTGCCGCAAATGCCCTGATCTGTGCATTTGCAGCTGTTGCCCTGACAATATAATCTGCCATTTTAAATTTCCAAACCTTTCTATATCCAAAATACTGCACCTGTAAGGTAAAAATGACCAAACAGGTATTATTTCTTCTGTGCTTTCAAACATTCCCTTGCCAGCACATATATACGCTGGCTTTCCTTTGTAGGTGCTTTACGGGTATCCGCATCCAGCGTTAATATCAATTCCATTCCTGCTTTTTTTACAAATCCTTTCATCTCTTCAAGGGTATAGCCTTTTTGAAAATGGGTTTCCGTAAACCGCCGGAACAAATCCCTCTCCGTCTCTTTTACAAAAATAGTCAGATCATACTCATTGATCCGTTCTTCGCCATGATAAAAGTTTTCCCATATAAAACTGCATTCATCCCGATTTTCCGCTATCGTGACATCCCCAATTACTTGTTCATATTTATAAAGGGTGTTAAAATCAAAGATAAAAAGCCCGCCTGGGTACAGATAATTATTGACCAGCTTAAATGTATCTTCCACCTGATCCGCTTCCAAAAGATAATTAATGGAGTCACAAACACAGACTACTGTCCCCACAGTACTGTACAAATCCAGTTCCCGCATATCCTGACAAAGATACAAAATCCCACTGCCTGAACTTTCCCGTTTGGCAAAGGCTGCATTCAGCATGTCTTCAGAGTTGTCAACGCCCACCATATCAAAACCTTTTTGATACAAAAGCTCTGTCAAAGTGCCGGTTCCACATCCCAAATCCAATACCAGATTTTTTTCGGAATTTAAAATCTCTTCCTGTATGGAACCATCACCCCGCTCCACCCCTTCTGCATACTGCCTTCTCTTTGATATTCCATATTTTTCAATTAGTTCCGTCAGAAAATCCGCCCATTCCTGATATGGGGTATTATCCATAAAAATGTCATACACCCCTGCAAAATCCGTATATGCGTCCAAATTATTCTCCCAGCTTCATAGCAATCACAAATCCAACTGCAAAAGTAACCACGCTCACCAACACACTTATCACTGTAATGGTTCCCACATCCCCTAGTAAAAAGATGGCAAAGGGAGATGCCACAATCAGTCCAATGATCGCCCAGTATGCCTGCACAGGAAATTTTTCAAAAATAAACTCTATCATCTTTGCAATTAAAATAACACCCACAACAATTCCCAGTCCCATGGGAACTAAGATTCCACAACTTTGCAAAATACCGTCTATATCAAAAGCAGCCAGCGCTGTGACAAAATTTTTGATTGTTGCTACGATTGGATTATAATATCCCATAAGAAGCAGCATCATAGAACCGCTGACGCCGGGAATTACCATAGTTGCGGAAGCAACAACTCCGACCGCAAACAATTTGATTACTGACCAAAGGCTGAAAGAAAGATCTGCTGCCGCGCCTTCTTTTTCTCCTATGGCGGCCATACCTACTACCACTACAAAGAAAACTAAAAAAGGAATAATATAGCTGGCCTTAATTCCTTTTCCTTTTACCTTTTTAATAACCGCCGGAAGTCCTCCCACAATTAATCCAATAAACAAACAGTTTGTCTGCAGGGGGAAATTGGCAAAAGCCGGTTCAATGATAAAAGACAATCCCACCAGCGCAATTCCCATTCCAAGAAAAATAGAGATCAAAAACTTCATGCTCTCCTTAAATTCTTTCAGCAAATGCGTCACACTGTGAATCAGCTTGTCGTAAATTCCCATGGAGACTGCCATAGTTCCTCCACTGACACCGGGAATAATGTTGGCAATCCCCATTACCATTCCTTTTAATAGATTTCTAATCATGTTTTCCTCCATTTCAAAACATTTATGCTAAATAATTTTCTAAAAAATCCACTAATACCTGCATTTGTTCATCAGTTCCTATTGTGATGCGCAGATAATTTTCAATTCTGGGCTTATTCCAATACCTGACATATATATTGTTTTCTTTTAAAGCAAGAAAGATATCTTTTGCCGGAACCCTTTTATGGGCAGCAAACAAAAAATTACTCCTGGAATCGGTAAAGGAAAATCCAAGCCGCATTAGCTGCTTTTTTGTCCACTCTCTTGTTTTTATGATTTTCCCAACGGTTTCCTTAAAATAAGCATCATCCAAAACTGCCGCTGTTCCTGCCAAAATAGCTGGCATATTCATGGTGTAGGAATTAAAGGAAAATTTCACATCCTTTAAATACCGGATCATTTTTTCATTTGCTATGGCAAAACCAATCCGCATTCCCGCCATTGCCCGTGACTTGGAAAAAGTCTGTACCACCATCAGATTATCATACCTGTCCACATAGGGCACCATGCTTTCACCCCCGAAATCAATATAGGCCTCATCTATAATCACTATGGAATCCGGATTGGCCTTTATGATTTCCTCAAACAATGCAGTCTGCTCCAGTACCCCTGTAGGTGCATTGGGATTGGGAATAATAACACCTCCATTTGGTGCAAAGTAGTCTTCTTTTTTAATCCGGAAGTTTTCATCAAGAGGGCACTTCCTGAATGGGATTCGGAACACATCCGCCCACACATCATAAAAAGAATAAGTAATATCAGGAAACAAAATCGGCTGATTTCCATTAAAAAAAGTCATAAATGACATGGCAAGCACATCATCAGAGCCCACCCCTATAAAAATCTGTTCCGGTTTCACATGGTAATAGTCTGCCAGCGCATCCACCAGCTTTTGAGCATTCATATCAGGATAAAGTCTTAACATATCCGTCTCAAGCTGTCTTATAGCATCTGTCACCTTAGGAGACGGGGGATAAGGGCATTCATTGGTATTTAGCTTAATGACTCCTGCCTGCCCCGGCTGTTCTCCCGCAACATAAGGATCCACTCTTCTTATATTTTCTTCCCAGCTCATACCCGGTTTCCTTTCCGAAAGCTTAAATATTTTTCTGATAAAGAATCTTACTCATGGTAACATTATCCTGCAAATGATGCAAGTTCTTCGGCTTCCTTCTTATAACTTTCCGCCTGTTCATAAAAGCCCATAGCCTCATAGCACCGGCAAAGCCCTAAACGAGGCAGCTCCTGACTGCAATGAATATTTAAAATACTTGCGGTTTCATAGGCAGCATTATAATACCAAATGGCCGCCTCCTGATATTCTCCTTCGTCCAAATAATATTCCCCAAGCTCATAACACACTTCGCTTACTCCGCCCTCATTACTGGCTATATCCTTCATGGCATAACGGAACATTTTCAGATAATCTCCCCTGCTTCTGGCTGCCCGGGCAATAACACAGACTGCCTCCTTAAGCTGTTCCTCTCCCGTCTGCGGATCTTCTGCTGCCTGGGTAAAATATTCCTCTGCCTTCACTAACTCCTGTCCGCTGCCGGCTATAAGAACTTCCCTTGCATATAAATTCATAAGCCGGAGGGACAGTTTTTGTCCTGCATCTATCATTTTTTGAAAAATCTCAATATCCCTTCCTGCATGGTTCTCCTCGGGCAGATGGGTAATTTCTATATCACTGTCATACACCACAGGCAAAAGTCTTATTGTCTCATGTACCGGTTCAATCCACTGAAAGGTTCGTAGTCTTTTAAACAATTTCGGCCGAAGCTCTCTGTCAAAATTATAGACAGTTCCATATGAAAGCTGATTTCCATAATACATTTGCACCATCTCTACTTCAGGCAGAAGGCGTCTTTTCAGCGTCCTGAATTTTTCATGATTTTCCTCATCCAACACCTCATCAGCATCCGCCGTATAAATATATTCACATTCCGCTTTGGAAAAAGAAAAATTTCTGGCATCTGCAAAGCTGCCGGTCCATGTAAAATCATAAATCTTTTGGGTATATCCGGCGGCAATTTCCTTTGTTTTATCTGTAGATCCGGTATCTACAATAATTATCTCGTCCATCAAATCACAAATACTGTCAAGGCATCTGGCAAGTATCTTTTCTTCATTTTTTACTATCATGCACAAACTGATCGTTACCATATGTTTTCCTCTCCACTTTTCAAATATAAACAGTTTAAACTGATGCTTTCTCATGTACTGCTGTCAGCGGCAGTTGACAACAAGCCCTACATCTACTATATTTTGAATAGTAACAGACTAAACCGTTACTCCAAGTATATCATAATACATATTTCAGGAACAGGAGTTATTGCCATGAAAGCCATTAAGCTCAAACATTTTCTCATAGTCATTCAAAGCTTTTTTACCACATGGGCGCTTATGAAGGCAGGGCGCATGGAGCCAGGCAATCTATTGACTTTAGCTTTCTTCCTTCTTATTTTCTTTTTTTACAATTATGAAGACAAATGCCTGCAGCAATATGAATTCGACCGCAAGAAATTTCTTTATAAAATTTCCGGTTTTACCGCTGTACTTTTTACAATACTATACATGGCAGTAGATTCTCCTAAATACATTGAAACCTTAACCAGCCCCCTGTTCCGGCTCGGTATCCTTATTGCGGTTTTTCTGGGCTTTGTATTTTTCTTCTACCGCCTTTTGGCATTCCTTTTTATGTTTACCACCAATAAAATACGTTTAAATAAATTGCTTTTTTCTGATCTCTATAATGAACAATTTCAGAAAAAATCCATAAAAGGATTTTTTCTGCTGCATCCGGGGTTATGTGCCTTTTTCTTATGTATGTTGTGCTGGCTTCCTTATTTTTTATATCAGTATCCAGGAATCATGACACCCGACAGTATCGTACAATTTGAGCAGGTGCTTGGCATAAATCCCTACAGCAATCATCATCCCTGGGTGCATACCATGTTAATCAAACTGCTTTACACCATTGGATATCAGCTTACAGGCAGTATGCTTGCTGCACTTTCTTTTTATACCCTTTTTCAGATGTGTATCCTTGCCTTTAGTGTCTCTTACTTTATAAATACGCTAAAACTCTGCCGCATCAACCCCTGCATCTGCATTTTATGCACTTTATTCTATGCGCTGATTCCCTATCACGGCGTATATTCCGTAACTTTATGGAAAGATATCCCTTTTGCCGCCGCTGTTCTTTGTTTCGGCTGTGCCTTAATGCGCTTCGTTGTTATGCCCACACCCTCTTTTGCAGGCAGCCAAACGCCTTTTCTTAACCGTATCCGCCGCAGACAGCAGATTGTTAATTGGAGTATTTATATTGTATCCGGCCTTATGCTGTGCCTGTTCCGCTCCAATGGCTGGTATGCCTTTTTGCTGTGCCTGCCATTTTTACTGATCCATTTCAGGAAAAAAGCAAAAAACATGTATCCTGTTTTATTTGGTATTCTGGTTACTGTGCTTATCATAAAAATTCCGGTTATGAATGCTTTCGCTGTCACACAACCGGACTTAATTGAATCTTTATCCATTCCCACACAGCAGATCAGTGCAGTTCTCTGCAATGACCGGTATCTATCGCCGGAAGAGCTTGATCTGATAGAAAATGTAGTGGATCTGACTTATATTAAGGAGCTGTATAATCCTTATTTTGCAGATAACATAAAAGAACTGGTGCGTGCCGGAGATCAGTCCTATTTAGAAACACATAAGGAAGAGTTTTTTAAGTTGTGGCTCCGCCTTGGCCTTCGGTATCCAGGTGACTATCTTACTGCCTATATGCACCAGACCTATGGATACTGGTACCCTGATTCCTTTTATCCGGTGGCAGATGCAGAAGGTGTCAGCGCCACTTCTTTAGGCGTATCCCACACACCTCTTATTCGCGGCCCCCTTGTAGTCAAGGGAAAAGAAATTGCCATAAAGCTGGGCGGAATACTTCCCCTTTATGGCATTCTCTGGAGTATGGGCGCCGCCTGCTGGGTACTTATCTTTTGTATTGGAAATTCTCTTATCCGAGGGGAAATTTCAAAACTGATTCTATATCTTCCAAGCCTGGCGCTGCTTTTTACCGTGCTGATTGCAACTCCTGTTGCAACGGAATTCAGATATGTATATTTTTTGGTCTTTTCTCTTCCCTTTTATGTGATTACAACGCTGATGCCTGCCTCTGAACCCGGACAGGCATCCCGGCATCAGGATTGATCTTTTTTATAAAACTTTGGATAAAAAATCCTGAAGGCGTTCACACTTAGGACTTCCAAAAAATTCCGCCGGCGTATTTTCTTCCATGATGATTCCTTCATCCATGAAAAGTACTTTGGTTCCCACTTCTCTTGCAAATCCCATTTCGTGGGTTACTACCACCATCGTCATTCCTGAATCTGCAAGCTCCTTCATAACATCCAAAACCTCGCCCACCATCTCAGGATCAAGGGCTGAAGTAGGTTCATCAAATAACATGACTCTGGGATTCATGGCCAGGGACCTGACAATTGCAATCCTTTGTTTTTGTCCGCCGGAAAGCTGACTTGGAAATGCATCTGCCTTATCTGTAAGCCCCACTCTTGAAAGAAGCTTAAGGGCATTTTCCTTTGCCTCTTCCTTTCCCATCAGCTTAAGTTTTACAGGTGCCAAAATAATGTTATCCATAATAGAAAGATTATTGAATAAATTAAAGTTTTGAAAAACCATTCCCATATGTTCTCTGATTTTATCAATATTTATTTTGGGATCTGTAATCATCTGTCCGTCAAACCAAATCTCACCGCTTGTAGGTGTTTCCAAAAGATTCAGGCAGCGCAGAAAGGTACTTTTTCCTGAACCGGAAGGCCCCACAATTACAATCTTTTCTCCCTGATGAACGTGATAGTTCACCCCTCGCAGTACGTGGTTATTGTCTTCAAATTTTTTATGCAGGTCTTTAACGATTATCACTTTTACGCAGTCTCCTCTCCAGTTTATCCAATAGCACTGTCAATATTTTTATTATGACAAAATAAATTACCGCAGCTCCAATCAGCGGCATAAAAGCTTCAAAGGTTCTTGACGAGATCTGATTGGCAGTTCTGGTAAGATCCGTCATACTCACATAGCCTACAATAGCTGTTTCCTTTAAGAGGACAATAAATTCATTTCCAATAGGGGGCAGCACATTTTTGACCGCCTGTGGAATAATAATATAAATCATTGTTTGTGCCTTGGAAAGTCCAAGAGAACGCCCCGCTTCACTTTGTCCTTTATCTACTGCCATAATTCCGGCACGGACAATCTCCGCCACATAAGCGCCGCTGTTAATGCCAAAAGACAGCACGGCAACCAGCATACCGTTTTTGCAGCTTGACATAATAATGAACCACATAATTAAAAGCTGTAAAACAGAAGGTGTTCCTCTGATCACATCTATGTAAACATTGGCAATCCGTGCCCATATGGTCTTTTTCCCATTTCTTTTGGTGGAAAGCTTCATAAGGGCGATAACCGTACCAATTATAAGTCCCAGAATTGCCGCAAAAAACGCTATTTCCAATGTGACGCCCAGTCCCTTTATATAAAGCTTCCATCTGTCACCAGTGATAAATGCCACCACAAACCGCCTGCTTACTTCCTCGAACCACGCCTGCATATCATAAGTTCCTTTCTCTTCCTCCAAAAGAGGACAGCATGTATTTTTATGCTATCCTCTTTTACAATTTCTTCTATCAACTTAAACCACTATCTGTACTTCCTTAGATATAAGTTTCAACTAACTTATCAAAGGTTCCGTCTGCCTTAATTTCTTCAAGAGCTGCATTGATCTTTTCGGCCAGTGCCGTATCCCCCTTTGGCAGTGCAATTGCATATTCCTCTACGCCAAATTCAAACTGTGCCCCATCAAGAGCAACCAACTGACCTTCAAATTTGCTGGCAAATACAAGAGCAGGGTTTTTATCAATAATCACACAGTCAACTCTTCCGTTGAGCAGATCATTTACCGCATCCACTCCCTTATTATACTGATTTACAGTAGTATCTGCAATATCATCGCTTGCAATAAAATCGCCTGTAGTTCCAAGCTGAACACCAATTGTTTTACCAACTAAGTCTGCTGCTGTTGCAATCTCAGAACCTGCAGGTACAATCACAAACTGAACTGCCTCATAGTAAGGATCTGAAAAGTCAACGGAGCCCTTTCTTTCATCGGTTACCGTCATACCTGCAATTGCAATATCAATCTTGCTTCCAATAGAAGATACCAGTGAATCGAATTCCATGTTTTCTACTTCAACAGTTACACCAAGCTTTTCACCAATTGCTTTAATCAGCGCAATGTCAAAGCCATCCGGTTCCCCATTGTCATCTACATACTCAAAAGGCGGAAATTCAGCATTGGTTCCAACAGTAAGCACACCGTCTGCCAGTACGTCCCCGTCTTCTTCTGCTTCACCAGTTTCTCCCTGTGCGTTTTCACTTCCCTGTACCGTTTCCACAGCTTCATCAGGTTCCTTGCTTCCGCAGGCTGTAAGCATACACATTGTCATTACTCCTGCCAGAAATAAAGCTATTAATTTTTTCATACTTTTCTCCTCCTTATGCATAAATATGCATTTATTTCTATAAACACTACGAGTCTATCACGTTCAATATGCAAAATCAAGGGGGTTTTATAAATAAATAAAGGAATTGGAGTATTGTCTTTACAGCATCACAATCATCTCTCTGTCTAAATAAGAAGTAATGCTTTTATTTCCTTTTTTAATGATCAGCTCTTCTCCTTCCTTTTTACCGATCCGAAACAGTCCAGGCTTAATGCAGTATCTGTTGGTACATGCCTTTTCTTCCATTTCTTCCGAAATCACAATCCCGTAGCAGTCATTTTCATATTTTACCAGACAGCGGCCTAAAAAGAGCATGCGCCCTTGTCCATTATCGTTAAATACGCTTACGCTTTGTCTGAAGTAAAGAAAAAGCAGTGCTAATGCCAGCATCAGTAAAAGAACACCGCCGGATATTACAATCATTCTGACTGCCGGTATATTAAAAAGCCTGACTTTTTTCGATTCTTCATTTACTGTAATTTCTTCCCCCCGTGCATCATATTCTTCCATTGCCACTGTTTGGCTCTCTTTTATAACAGGTGTTTTTTCCGGTGAAGGGGATAATTCAATTTTTTCTGGTATAAATGCCTTTTTTGTTCTTGCTAAAGGCTTGTTTATTTCTCTTATGCCTTCCATAATCTCTGCTGTTTCTATGGACTTTTCGATTTGCGGCACTTGTGCTTCCAAAGGATTGGAGCTGCTTTCTCCTGATGAGGAATCCCCTCCATTTTCCGGTACTTTGGGCATTGCTGTAGGATGAGATTCCTTGCCCGATTCCGGCAAAGCGCTTGGCGAAGGCAAATGGCCAGGTGTGGATGTCTGACCGGAATTTTCTTTCTCTATATTATTAACAAAAATGCTGCTATGCAGTCCTGAATCATCCACGTCTTTATTTTCCAGCCTGACCAGTACCGAATATCTGCCATTTTCATTTACTTCTATTTTCTCTCCATTGCCAAGCACTTGTCCATTTTCATTCTTCCACTCATAAGCAGGTATACAAAGATTTAACCTTCCTCCGGTCAAATCTTCCAGGTGAACACTTAAAACTGCTTTTTCCGCCTTTCCTTCAGTTTCATTCCTTACGATCAGCCGGCCGCAAAGCTGGTTTTCTGTAAACCCGCACCCTGTTCCATATCCATCAACCGTCTTATTGCAGCTAATGGAATATTTCTCTATTTTCCCTTCTTCCAACCCACAGTCTGTACTATAGCCGTCAATGGTTGTCTCATCCTTACCGCAGTTTTTCTGATATCCAGTAACCGTTCCCTCCTGTATTTGACAAACTAATTTCTGATAAGAGTGCAGGGAGGGACTGACTGATCCACAGGTCAGACAATAACTGTAGATTCTTTCCTGCAGTCCCTTATCACAGTCATTATGTGTGGCAATTCCCTTTGATTTTCCAAAGGCAGTCTGCCCATGAGCAAAACAAGTATCTGTCCATGTTTCAAGTATATTCCCGTCCGGCGCATGGTTCATCAGACAATCCGCCTTTTCATAACATTCTGTAATGTGGGAATGGGTAATCTCCCCATAACAGCCGCCGCCCTGCAGTTCATCTCCAAGATGCTCATGATAAACAGATTTCGTATAGCATCCGCCGCCTTCATTTTCATTTCCGGCATGACTGTGATAGATCGGCGTTTGATAACAGGATCCTCCGGACTTCTCATTTCCTTCATGCTGGTGAAAAACAGGCTCACTATAGCATCCTCCCTGCTCTGCATTATTTCCCACATGTTTATGAAAAATCTCTGTAACAACCTCCCCATGGGTTTGTACGTTTTCCTCTGCTTTATCACTTCCGTGCACATCCAAAGGCATTCCTGCCAAAATACAAAGAGCTGCCGCTGTTGAAAGTAATCGTTTTACCAGCCTATGGCGTCTGCGTACTTTAATTTTCTTTTTCTTCTTTATAATAATTTGTCTCATTTTTCTTACCTCCCTATTGAAATTCTTTTAACAGTTTTTCAGACAAATAAAACCTGTCCATGAAACTTCCATAGACAGGTCATCCGTACAATTCACATATTTAATTGGATTTCTCAGCGGTAAGTATTTAAAGCATACCATGAGAATTCTTTTGTGTCAAATACTATTAGTAACAATACTATTAGTAACAATTCAGCAATGGCCATTTATAAGTCACCAGAAAATACACTTTTTTAAAACATAATTGATTGGCTGAACTGATGTGACAAATCTGAAAAAAGCACTGTACAAAATTAATAAAAAAATTATAATAAGGATATGAATACAAATATTAATTATCCATTAAGTTTCATAAGAAAATCTTTTTTTCTGCTGATACAATGCTTCCTTGCGGCGCTGTTGATTTCCTGCAGTGCAAAAAGGCCGGCACCGGCAGATAGTTATATCCCTGAAGATTATATAAGGGAATCAGACTTGATTGATTTTGACACCTTTTCTTTAAATACCATCCCCAATAACCCGCATCCCACATTAAGCGTGCCTACCTATATCACCAAGATAGATGATATCTATTTTATTGTGGACTGTTACAACGATCAGGTAATTTATCATGACAATTTAGAGGATCCTTTATATGAATGGCAGGTTATGACAAATGATATATCCAAAGGCCATACCCTTGCCAGTGATGGAACCGTATATTTAATTGATGATACGGAAAACAACCGGATTTTGGTTATGGAACAGCACTTAAATGAAAATGGCCGGTTGGTGTTTGTTCCCACACAGGAATTTTCAGGTATAGGAAACCGCCCTCATTATATTATTTATGATGAATATACAGATACTTTTTATGCCTGGAGCTCTCAAAGCGGTGAAATGTACCTGTTCCGCCATGCTCCGGACAATCCCCGGATGTACCTGACCGAGATCCGCTCCATCCCTTCTTTAAATGGGGTGTACGTCCGTTCCTTTACCATTATTGATGACCGTATTTACTTTGTTTCAGGCAATTCAAGTATCATAGAAGCTGATCTTTACAGCTTTAAGATAATAAAGGAATACCCTGTCCCTTCACAAATGGCAGGTATGATCCAGCTTACCAAAATTGAAGATTACTTTTACATCACCATATCCACTGATATAACCGGAAATCAGGACTACGCCACCATGATACGGGTGAACGACTTAAATGATCTGTCCGATGGAGGGTATGAAGATGTTTACAGTCATTTTATTGGAGGCGGCACCCCTTATTATATTACTCAGATTGATCAAGTCTGGTATTTAACCGAGCATCGTCTCCCAGGCCATTCCATTTGGAGTTTTCAGGTAGTGGATAATAAAATAACTAATGTTATTTCAATTTATTAAATTAGGATTTGAAAGGATACACCCATGAAAAAAATGCTTTTTCAAGATACAAACGCCTCCAATAACCCAATAAAAAGAACAACTTTCTGCATTATATTTACTATTTTCTTATCCTGCCTTTTTACCGCTATTGCACAAGGCAGCAGCTTTTTCTACAGCTCCCACAGTACAAAAGTACTGGCGCTGGTTTTCCTTGCCATGCTGTATGCAGGTATTTTTCTTTATTTAAAACTATCCCGAAGGCTGAATGAAAATAGGATCGTATTTCTGTTGATTCTTCTGGGTGTATTATTAAGATGTAGTTATGTGCTTTTATCAGGTCTTTATGACCGGCAGCACGATGCCGGCGCCTACACCGGCATGGGAACTGACTTCATCAACCCCGGGCATATTGGATATATCGAATATATTTACAAATTTCACAAACTGCCCGATCTTAATCCATATGAACTGTTTGCCTATTACCATCCGCCTTTACACCATTTCATTTCTTTCTTATGGCTTCAGCTTAATATTTTTCTGGGTGTTGCTGAAGACCTTGCTTTTGAAAACCTGCAAATTCTTCCGCTTTTTTATTCCTGTCTTTTCATGACAGTGGTATGGAAAACTTTGAAGGTGCTGGAAATAAGAGAAACCGGCCTATATATAGGCCTTGGTTTTGTGGCTCTTCATCCTGCCACGATTATAATGGCCGGCAGTGTGAATAACGATATGCTCACTATTTTGTTTATGAGCCTTACCATTTTGTACTCACTTATGTGGATACGAAGCAAAGACTTAAAGGGACTGATTAAGTTATCATTGGTAATTGGTTTTGGGATGATTACAAAGTTAAATTCAGCAGTTCTTGCCATTCCTCTGGGTATTATATTTCTCATGCATTTTATCTCCGTCCTTAAGCAAAAAGATAAAGGGCTGCTTTTTAAGTGGATCAAAAACTATTGTATTTTCGGTGCAATTGTCATTCCTATAGGCCTGTCATGGATTATAAGAAATCTAATCCGTTTTAGTGAAAAGCCGGGAGTTCCTGTTCCGGGAGAAACCTCTCCCATGTACACAGCTCCTTATAGCCTTTGGGAAAGACTGGGCATTCCCGCCCTTGCAGACTGGTATTTCGATTTTCCCTTTCATCCCATTGGTGCATCTGCCTGCAATAATACCTGGGTTATTATGTTCCACACCTCAATGTTTACCGAAGAATATCCTGCCGGCCTTTCTGACATTCTTCTTTCCATGTGCCAGCTTACTTTTATTTTAGCTGTCTTTCTTGGAATAACAACCGCTATCTTATTGGTTTTTGTACTGATAAGCAAAAGAACCCGTCGTGAAGACACCATTTTTCTTTTGACAGGATATGTAATCATGCTGATTTCCTTTGCAGCATTCGTTATTATTTATCCCTATACTTGCAGCAGCGATTTTCGTTATGTAGCAATTTGCCTCGTTTACACAGCCATCGCATTAGGACTTGGAAATAAATATTACTTATCTTTTTCTCCCCTGCAGGAGACGAATCATTTCACCAAAATTAAAGCTGTCTGTATGCATATAATCAATGCCTGTATGATCCTGATGTTAACATGTATTACATTGATCTATTTATTTTGGGAACGTTGGTAAGCCTCATGAAAAGCTTCCATTTCCTCCAGCGACTTAGCATTTAGACTATTGGAAAAAGAATTCTTTTCCTTTAAGTTAGTGCTGTGAAAAGTTTCCATGATTTGCCCTGATGCCCTTTGAATTTCCTCCTGAAATTCCCTTGCAGATATTAACTGACAGCCTTCTCCCGTAATAATGACCTGTTCCAATCCGTCTGAAGTTGCCACGGTCACATCATACCTATGGCTGTTCTCATGTGCAAATTTTTCAATATACTGGTCAGCAGTTTCCGCTTCCTTAGTAAATACCACATGAATATTATGATAATCCGATATTTCCGTAAGATGTCCTTCCAGTCGGTAGGCATCAAAGACCACAATTAAATTAATTTTCTTAATTGCCTGATAATTGCAAAGAATATCCATCAGTTTCCCCCGTGCTCCATCCAGACTGCGTTTGGCCAGCTCTTTCAGTTCTTCCCATGCAAATATAACATTATAGCCGTCTACCAGCAGATATTTATCTTTCTTAACTGACGGATGGTAATTTCGAGTCTGGGCTTTCACATGCCCATCTACTATACCCTTTTGGGTACTTTTCTTCCATCCGATATTTATTCCTGATTTAATTTCTTTTCTATTAGCATAAAATGTCCGCTTTATAATATCATCAGCCTCTTCCTGTCCTATCCATTGAGACATTTCCTCTGCTTTTTTTGTATCCATCCATTTTGGGCATATAACCGCGTTTTCGTCATTAGCTGCACACATTTCCTTCATACAGCTTTCCACATGCATAAATTCTGCAACTCTGTCCCACCCAACAATATAGCCTGCTCCATGAGCACAGAAAACAGAATCTGCAGGATTTTCGACATCTTCTGCAGGATTATATGCATTTTTTTCCAATACTTCCTGGGTATTATGGCAGGGATAGTATCCCTTCATACTACAATAAAGATGGCCTGTCCCTTTGGTATAGGCTGTTACTTCCTTCTGATATTCTAAAAGCGCAGCCATAGGAGCCATCCCTTTTAGCACTGCCTGTCCTGAAATTGTATTTTGCAGCGTAAAACTGCCATTCATTTTATCAATATCTGTCATAGCGCGCCCCACCGCGCTTTCCGGTATCTCCAGCATAAATTCATAGTAGGGCTCTAAGAGAATACTTTCAGCCTGCATAAGCCCCTGCCTAAGCGCCCGGTATACTGCCTGCCTAAAGTCTCCTCCCTCTGTATGTTTCTGATGTGCACGCCCTGATTTTAATGTGATTTTCATATCGGTAATGGGTGCACCTATAAGCACCCCTGGATGTTCTCTTTCTTCCAGGTGAGTCAACACCAGACGCTGCCAATTCTTAGCCAGCACCTCTTCACTGCAGTCCGCAGAAATTTCCAGGCCGCTTCCCGTTTCTCCCGGTTCCAGTAAAAGATGCACTTCCGCATAGTGGCGGAGGGGTTCAAAATGTCCCACTCCTTCCACTGTATTTGCTATTGTCTCTTTGTAAACAATACTTCCTACACCAAAATCTACATCCACTCCAAATCTTTCCTGTATCAGCCGGCGGTAAACCTCAATCTGAACCTGCCCCATAATTTGAATCTTAATCTCTTTATTTTGTTCATCCCACATAAGATGAAGCTGAGGCTCTTCCTCCTCAAGGAGTTTAAATTTGGGATATATTAACGCCGCATCACATCCTTCCGGCAGTAAAACCGCATAACAAATTACAGGGGAAAGTTCCGGGAATATTGTTTTTTCCTCATGTCCAAGCCCTTCTCCTGCAAAAGTCCTTGTTAGTCCTGCAACAGCACATATTTCGCCTGCCTCCGCCTCACTTGCCTGCTCAAATTTTTCTCCTGAATAAATTCTGATTTGATTTACCTTTTCTTTCCAGCTTCCTTCCTTTCCGCACAACACTTCCCTGGCTTTAAGACTTCCTCCAGTGATCTTTAAATGGGTTAGACGGCTGCCATCCTGATCCCTTGTTATTTTATAAACTCTAGCTCCAAAATCATCAGGGTACTTTTTCTGTACCGTATAAAAATCCACACCCGTAAGCAATTCTTCCACACCGGTCAGCTTTAACGCCGAGCCAAAAAAACAGGGGAAAACTTTTCTTTCCCCTATCAGCTTCCTGATATTGTTTTGTTTGATTTTCCCTGTTTCCAAAAATTCATTTAGTGCCTCTTCTCCGCTCACTGCAAGGCTTTCATAAAATTCTTCCGATTCCTGGTCTGCAAAATCCACACAGTTCTCATCCAGCAAAGCTTTTAACTCACTTAAAATATTTCCTTTATCCGCATCCGGCTGATCCATTTTATTTATAAACAGAAATACCGGAATGTTATAATGCTTTAAAAGCCTCCACAAGGTAAGCGTATGTCCCTGAATCCCATCACTTCCACTGATAACCAATATTCCATAATCAAGCACCTGCAAAGTTCTCTCCATTTCAGCAGAAAAATCCACATGCCCCGGAGTATCTAAAAGCGTAATTTTAGTTTCCTTTAAAGAAAGAAGCGCCTGCTTGGAAAAAATTGTAATTCCTCTTTCCCTCTCCTGTCCATAGGTATCCAGAAAAGCATCCTTCTTGTCCACTCTGCCCAGTTTGCGGATACTTCCGCTTACATACAGCATTCCTTCTGATAAAGTTGTCTTTCCTGCATCTACATGCGCAAGAATACCTATCACCAACCGCTTCATGCCCTGCTCCTTTTCAAAATAGATGTTTCTTCTAAATACCTTCTTTTATATATCTGCTGTAAAATAATTCTGCCGACAGTTCAACAATAACTGCATTGCCCGTCTTATAATTTTTTGCCATATCCTCAAAAGGCGTATCATACACATATGACATTAATGTCATAATAACTGCACTATGCGTCACCAGCAGAGTATCCTTTTTTTCCCTTTGAGCAATATCATCAACAGCCGGCAAAAGGCGGTTTAAAAGCTGCTGATAAGACTCTCCCCCAGGCGGTATTTGGTAACGCCGGTTTTGATGCCACTTCTGATATTCCTCCGAAAAAACTTCTCTCACTTGTTTCCATGTATATCCTTCCCAATTCCCCAGACAGATTTCTTCCAGTCCCTGATGTATTACCGGCATAATCGCAAGCTTTTCTCCTATAATCCCTGCCGTTTCCAAAGCTCTCTTTTTTTTGCTTGTATAAATGCTTCCAATGCCACAAAGCTCTAAGCTGATCTTCTCCGCCAGCTCCCTGGCCTGTTTTCTTCCGTTTTCGTTTAAAGGCGTATCTGTCTGTCCCTGAATTTTACTTTCCAGATTCCAGTCCGTTTCTCCGTGTCTAACCAGATAAATATTCATATAATTCCTTTCTGTGATTTATATAACTTTTATATCTATATTGCCTGCCACTTTCAGTTAAAAACTTGTAAATTTGTACAAATTGCGCGATCACTTTATATGCCAAAATGCTGAAAATTTATTTTTTATTAAGATTTTACTAACATTTTGGGAAAAATATTGATAAGATAATTATAAAGTATCTATTTTTCAAAGGAGGTTTCCCATGTTTCAAAAAGGTGATTTTGTTGTTTATGGTCATAATGGAATTTGCTGCATACAGGACATTACCACACTGAATATTTCCGGCATTGACAAAAACCGGAAGTACTATCTTCTAAAGCCCGTATCCACATCCAAAAGCACCATTTATACCCCGGTGGATACCGCTGACACCCTGCTCCGCCATGCCATGAGTCGTGAGGAAGCCGACAATCTGATCAAGTCCATACCGGATATTCCCACAATTCCGCTAAACGACGAAAAAACACTGGAGCAGACTTATAAAACATATATACGATCCAACAATAGCAAATCATGGGTTCAGTTAATGAAAACCATTCATCTTCGAAAGGAAAGCAGAATTACAGCCGGACATAAAGTAACTGCATTAGACAGTCGCTATTTTGATCTTGCAGAATCCTCTCTTTATGGGGAACTTTCCATTGCCCTTGGAAAACCGAAAGAGGAAATTCGATCTTACATTTCCAGCTGCATCAGTTCTCACCGGCAATAATCCAGATATATCTTTCATCCGAAGCAGGCAGCGTTATACGCCTCCTGCTTCATAATTGTGAAATTCATCCAGTAATTTTTTCTGATATGCCTCATCCCTGGCTGCCCTGATCATATCATCTATACGGTTCTGCCCTGCCAGATACTGATTTAACCGGTTGATTTCTTGTTTTCCTTCCACTCTTCCCTCTTGTTTTCCTTCTTTTCTTCCTTCTTCTATTCCTTCTTCTCTTCCTTCTTTTCTTCCTTCTTCTATTCCTTCTTTTCTTCCTTCTTCTATTCCTTCTTTTCTTCCTTCCCGTCTTGCTTCTTTCTTCATATCATAATAATAGATCAATTCTTTCATATACTCACGCCTCCATTTCTTATTCTGCTTTGCACATGTTACTTCATGGGCAAGTTCCTCCGTAAATGCGCTTTCCGGCTGATTGGTTTCTATATACGCTAAAAGTTTTCCCAATTCTTTAGGCGCATCTTCATAATTTCCCTTTGTATTAAAAAATATTTTCACTGCTTCGTCTTCCAATGCAAGCTCCGTATTTTCTCTGCACAAATTCTGAAACGTATATTGGTATTTTCCCATTCCAAAGGGATCAAAAGTACAGATAAAAATAACATAGCTTTTATTTAATTTATCATAAGTCGCCCCTTTTTCTATCAGGTTTAAATCTATCAGTCCCTGATAATACCGGCTGCGTTTTGGCAATTGCATAACTACATCGCTATTGCCCTTTTGCTGCATTTCTGCATTATAAACAATTTCTCTATCATCTTCCACATACATATCCAGGCGAACGCTCTTGCCCTGATAAGTAATTTCAATTGCTTTCTGCCTTTCGGGATATGCAATTTCCTCAATTTCTATCCCTAAAAGAATTTCCAGTGTCTTTTTACAGATTTCCTTATTCTGCATGACTTTTCCAAATATAAAGTCATCCTTAAGCTCCAATTCTTCAAACTTTTTCTGATTCATTAAAAAATCTCCTTTCTTCCATAGGAAATTTCGCACACAAGTTATCCTTTCTTATGCATCTTTCCCGTTTTGCATACACAGGAAATTTCTGCCTGTCTTCGAAATCCCTGCTTAGATTAATGGTGAACAAAAGCATAGATTTCTCAGAATCAATAAGAAGGTTTTAGAATCACTTAAATGAATGATAGAATTTATGCTTTGACTTTACTATAACAGTCCTGTAAAATTTAAGCAAGTAGGAGGGAAAATTTTTATGAAAAATTATGAAATTTTAGAAATTGCCTTACGTCAATCCGCATATGAATGTAATTGTGAACCGACAGATTTTATGAAAGATACAAATGTGGTTGTTCGTTCCAAAGCTCATCCTAAAGCAAGATGTTATTTATCGCTTCCTTTAGAATGTAATCTGGTTTCCTATGGCAGTAATATTGTAGCCCAGACCAGCAGCCAATTGACTGATTTAGTCACATCTTATATTGAAAAATATCCTATAGAACATTGCTTTGAAACACCCAATATGCACGTTTTAAATGAAGGTCTAAAGAAGCATGACCTTAAAATCTGCTTTATGGCAGAATACTTTCTTCCCGATATGGATAAACTTCAAAAACTCCCCTGTGAATATCAAGTAAAAATACTGCATAATGATGATTTTAAAGATCTATATACCAAAGAATGGAGCAATGCCTTATGCGAAAAAAGAAAGGAAAAAGACGTTCTTGGTGTAGGCGCTTATGATGATGGCCGGCTGATTGCACTGGCCGGATGTTCTGCCGATTGCGAAACAATGTGGCAGATTGGCATAGACGTACTTCCGCCCTACCGGAAAAAGGGAATTGCCGCCGCCCTCACAAGCCAGCTGGCCCTTTTAATCCTTGAACAGGGAAAGGTACCATTTTACTGCGCTGCATGGTCTAATATTAAGTCAGTCCGGAATGCTATCAAATGCGGCTTTAAACCTGCCTGGGTAGAAATGACTGCAAAGAGCTGTAAATTTGCTGACGAAATGAATCAATGATTTTTCCATACATTTTTCCTCCATCCCCTTCCCTCTTAGCGATAACTGATTCCTTCCCCGGCATTCGGCTTCATGGCACAATATGTGCCATCCACTGCAAAAGCAGCCAAGGCCAAAAGAGAGATGACAATCCGCCACTTTACAGGTATTTTGTTATACAGCCTTTCAAAAAAGGGCAGGTACAAGCATACCAGCGCTGCCCCTCCAAGGCCAAAAACTACTGCTCCAAGCAGGCAGATCCGCCCATTGACATTTAGAAAATGACTGCTGTAATCCCACCACTTAATTCCAAAACGTCTCTCCAGAAAAAAGCTTGTAAGGTATTCCAATATGCTGCATATTGCCATAGAAAATAAAAATACCCGGACTGGCTTCTTTGTCATAGATTTAAAAAAGAGACATAATAAAAGTCCCCCCACACCGTAAATTGGCAGATAAGGGCCTCTATATACGCCTCTGTTTATAAGTGCATGCTCCGTAAATAAATACAGTAGTACCTCCCAGAGCCACCCTAAATGGGCAATGGAAAAAAAGAGCAGCACATAATAATCAAATTTATGGGATAATTTTGTTTCCTTCATATCTCATAGGATGTCCTAAATCACTCTTTTTATTATATTAAATTTCTATTCTTTCTTTCAAATTCAAAAAATAACAGTTTCCATGATATAGTCCTTCCGTATAAAGTTTAACTATAATTTCCCGCATACGCAGATCAAGCCTGTGATAACAGACCTGGGGTTCCCATAAAAGACCTGAAATATATTCTCTTTGTCTTCCATTCAACACTTCCAGAACTGTGTCATAACTTTGAACAGATACTTCTACATTCTCTCCGCTGCCTTTTGGAATACTTTTCGCAGTGTTTCCTCCTATGCTTCCACTACCCACTCCGAAACAACATGACACATACGCTTCCTTTTCTCCGTTTACCTTGCATTTTTCCGCAAGGAGACCGGCCAGTTCTTCCACTCTGCCTCCACGTGCTTTCCAGATAGAAAAATCAGCAGGCTCCCTCCAGTTAACCTTTTCAGCAATTTTTCTTTCTGGAGTTATCATTCGAAAGCTGGTTTTTCCAAACTTGCCATGGTCTACCGTATAAACAGGTTTTCCACATTGCTCCCCGCTGCCTGGCTCCTCTAAAAGCACAACACCTGAATCAACCAGTCTCTGCCAAAGTATCTTTTTCACAACCTCAAAAGGCGTGGGAAAAGTTAGTTTTTCGCTAATCTGCTTTGCTGATAAGCCTAAGTCTGCCAAGTGGCGGATTGCTCCGCCACTGGCAGCTTCCAGGGTAAAATTTGATAAAGATTTTTGAAAATAATTTTGTTCACACATAATTTTTAATTTTGAAATGCCCATACTAAAAATGGAATCATTCCAATTCCTGCAATGAGTCCCCCTACAATACTTCCTCTGGTAATCATAAAAAAGAAAAGCAAAAAGAGCGGAGCCCACACTATTTTACATAGTTTAAACCATTTTCTTTGTTTTTCCGAGACGGTGGCAAACTCCTTTTCCAATTTCTCCGGATGTGTCATTTGACAATGAATCACTGCGCCGAAGCGCCCAAAGGTCCTTTCTGCTGTGTATTCTACTCCATCGACCTCAAAAACAGGATACATCCCTTCTTTGGTAATTACAAGATTTAAATCATTTTCTTTTGCATAAGTAAGCAGTGCCTCTGTAAATTCTTCCGGCTTCAAAGCCATATTATCTGGTACAAAGCTGAATTTTCTTTTTTGCTCCATTTTTGTAAATTCTTTATAGTCATCCATAATTTTCACAAACTTTCCTCCTCTCGCTTCCATTTCATCCATTTCCTTAAGAACTGCTGATGTATCCAACTCCTTAAGCTGTGTATGAAGCAGTTTTTTACAAATTTTAACTCCGGCATCCAGTTCTTTTTTTCTATTTTCAAGTTCCTCAAGGTGCTTTTGCATTAAGTCTTCCATAGGATACCTCCCCTCCAGCACCTCCCGGATATCCTCAATTGAAACATCTAACTTTCGCATCATCTTAATAAATTGAAGCCTTTCTACATCTTCCATATTATATTCCCTGTAGTTGTTCGCCAGATTTCTGTCCGGATGAAGCAGTCCTTTTCTCTCATAAAAACGAATATTTTGTTTTGTAACCCCACATCTACTTTCCAACTCCTGAATGTTCATCTGTCTCCTCCTTTTTATACTCTTACTATAAAGGATATACTTAGTATAAAGTCAACAATATTTTTTAGTAAATACAATAAAATTGTCAGGAAACAAATTAGCTTCATTTCCTGACAATCTTTTCCACTCATTTTATAAATACATTACTGCATCAAATTATTCAGTGCGCCCACAATCCCCGTAATGCACACGCATAGCGCGGCCATCAGCAGAACAAGCGGCATCATCCACAAAAATTCAATTGGTATCATCCCTGTCAAAGCATCCATTACCACATTGCCTTCTAAACCGTATGTAAAGAAATAGTTGGCATCCGGATATACCGTCATGCGCAGTAGATGGTTCACTCCATGTGCCAGACCGCCCATAAGGACAAGCAAAAACAGTATCCCGGGAATATCCTTTATGCGTGGACGATATATCCCCATAGAAGCAAAACTGACAGCCAGAACTACCACCAGAGCGTGAAACCCAAAATAACCCAAAGCCTTTACGGAAAACAGGGGAATGTTCGAAAATCCGTCTATTGGCATTACCATGGCAATTGTCCCGAACACGATTCCCCCATAAAAGCAAAGTCCCTTTACGCTCCTGCCTATACATGATTCCCCCATCCCAGCGGAAAAAATTGTAAGGATGGCAATTAAATTGCAAGGCTGTAATGGAAGCTCATTCCATACATGAAAATCAAAATCTGAACAGAAAGCCAAAAGCGTTTTGTAAACCGCCAGATAGATTGTTACAAGTATCCCCAAAAACGATAGGAATTTCCAATTTCTTTTTCCCCGCCGAAGCCTCCATAAGATGGCAGCCATTAGAAAAACCAGCAGCAGAACGCCCCACCATACCCAATTAAATGGTGTAATAATCAAATCAAATACCGCAAAAATGTTGCCACCTCCCCCAGTACATAATGAATAATACATAAGCCCCAGATATTTCCCTGCTTATGGTAGAAAATTCCCATAACGCCAAGAAGCAGCGATGCTGCCAGCATATAAGGGAGTCCATAAGCGATATGGAGAACGCCGAACACAAGGGCTGACACCACAATGGACAAAAGCCCTGCATATTTTCCCGCGAAAATACGGTTCAGGTTTTCCTGCATCACGCCCCTTGCCAAAAACTCCTGCAAAACCACAGTAAGGGGATAAATAACATCTGCAAAGGTGCCCACGCTCCAGTCCCAGAATGGGGCTCCTTCCGGAAAAAAGCCAGGCGCAATCCTGAGAATGCCAATCTTGCCAATTACCAAAAGGACGCTTACTGCCACCGTAATTGCAATGTCCGGCACAAAAGTTTTCTTTATATTTACAACCTTAAGCCCTATATCCCGAATGGAAAAGCTGGTAGTTTTCAGAATAATAATGAACATGATGATGGAAATTCCCTCAATCATCAGACTCATAACATGCCCTGGCGGCTCTATTCCAAGATAGCGCAGAAGACTCCATAGAAACAGATAAACGCACACGCAGATCATCAACACAGAAAACACCGTGGAAGCTTCCCTGCGCTGCCTGTTCAATTTTGCCACCTCGGTAATATCCGAAAAGACCACTACTATGCCTATTTTTTTAATGCCATCCTCCCCATACAGAAAAGACGAAATAAGGCGAAAAGATTTCAGTTCCTGGTTCTTCGCCTGATGGAAAACCTCTCCTGTATGCGTATTCTCTTTGTCATAAATAGCATCCAAAACAAACTGATGAAATCCGTCATTGATCTCATTTGCCTCGTTTTCCAGAAACACCCTGCTGTAGTTCTTTCCGAACACACTCCCATCCACGCCAAGCATGCCACACCCCTTGTCATTGATGTAGATGATTTTCCCATGCATGTCCACCACCAGGACACCGTCATTCATATCACGTAAAATCCGTGGAATAATCTCATTCTGTTCTGCTGTCATGTTTGCACCTCGCATTTGTCCCTTTATTGAATCGAAATCTCCAATTTTATCTTACGTATACCATTATAGCAAAAAGCCGCTCAAAAAATCGGCTTTGACAAAATTGGTCGGTTTTCAGGGAAATTTGGTTGAAAAATTTTACGAAATGTATTGACATGTATTGACAGATTTCATAAATTCAGAACGGCACAGACGGAACAGATTTCATTTTCCATTTTGTAATCCAGATTCCTGCCATATTTTCTGCAAACGGAAAGAATACTGGAGATGCCAGTGCTTTTCCCTTCCGGCAGACTGCCGGAAAGATATTCCGCATCCTTTTTCATGTAACTGCTATTGCTAAACACAACGACATACACCGTACACATCACAAAGCTGATTCTTGCAAGAATAAGACATATATTATTTTCTTTTATATTTTTAGGTTTACTGGCATCTGTTTTCATATTTTCGTTCTGATATTTCCTTTTTTAATATGTTCTTTAATCAGTGCATCTGTCAATTCAAACAGCTTCTGCGATCCTTCTTTCGTTTTGTTATGCCTTGCATACACTCGATCTGCCACTGCCTGATGCTCTATCCAGTCACTACCATCATTGCTGGTATTAAGCAGCAATGGCTGCAAATTGTCCATTGCATGAGCAAATTTCGCTTCCGGCGTCTTACCTCCCTCAAACTCGTCAAAAATATTCTGCAGCTCTTTTTTCTGGTCGTCCGGCAGAAGGGAATAAATCCTCTCTCTTGCCGCATCCTCTCGGGCTTTTTTGGTTTTCATCCCTTCAATGTCATAGGCATAGGTATCGCCGGCATCAATTTCTACAATATCGTGAATCAGACACATAATCATCACTCTTCCAATGTCGATTTTTTCATTGGAGTATTCTTTCAGAAGATATGCCATGACTGCTATGTGCCATGCATGCTCCGCATCATTTTCATTTCTTCCGTGATCTGATAAATGCGTCTGACGAAAAATATTTTTTTCCTTATCAATTTCCAAAATAAATTCTAATTGTTTTTTTAAACGCTCGTCTGTCACTTTCATCCTCCTGCACTCTCCATATTTTCAGTATTTTTTATATCCATTTACTCTATTGTACCAAGCTGCCAGCGCATCGGCCAGACCTAAATAATAATAATTGAATTTATTCTTTCCCTTGTATTAAGAAAATCCCAATAATTGTACCAATAAAGATAATTGGAGCTACTCTGACAAACAGCCATTCAAATGAATGAAATACTACCCCGAGAACAGCAGTTTCAGGACTGCCATAATCCCAGCCCAGATAAGGACTATTTATCACTATTAGAATCACAGAAATTGTTACTATAACCGCGCACAATGAAATAAGCAGCCAATTCAGAAGTTTCCTTCTTGTGCTTTTCCTTTGTGCCAGCTGCAAGTTTATCACCTCCAATTTTTCAGAAATCACTTTCAAATTATCAACCTTTGTTTCAACAATAGTTTCTCCCAAAAATGTGCTTACAGGTGTTTCCAGCACTTCCGATATGAGGACTAACATATCAGAATCGGGAACTGACAATCCCTGCTCCCATTTGGAAATTGTTTGCCGCACCACATTCAGCCTGACAGCCAGTTCCTGTTGTGAAAGTCCTTTTGATTTTCTAATTGCTTTGATGTTTTCGTTGAGCATAAAAAATAATCTCCTTCCTCTTAGTCATTACCACAATTATATGAAAAACTGTCCGTTGCTGCAAGCAACGTATTTTAACATTTAAATTTCAAGGCAATTTACTTCTTAATATTCTGATTATCAGCCGCTTATTGTTTTGTACTTTGTGACTCATTGAATTTTTAGCATAAAAATTTGTCTGTTATCCAAATGGCATTACATTACACCTGCTCATAAATGTTTCAATTTCTTTTAAGCACCCAAGTGTGATAAACTTTTATTGTCCATTTGGACGCCTCCTGTTTTTTTCGATGCGAAAAATTTATTGATATTTTTTATTTGTAATTGTTTTTTTCATTCCACTCATTATAATAGAGCATCAGGTGTATTTGCATGTCCATTAATAATCTGATGCCCAAATTGCTCTGCAATAAGAACTTCATATATCTTACTATTAGTATATATGTCGTCTATCCCATTACTAAAAAAATGATCTGCCAATACCTTCAACCTATTTATTAATTGTCTTAATTCCATTTTTATCACCTCATTGTATATGATATATCTCTAACAATCATTTTTCGTAACTATTTGTCACTTTTGCATTTGTGTTTTATGACTTCCTGTCAAACAACAAAATGAAAAGCGGCTTATGTGCTAATTTATACACATAAACCACTTCATTTAACGTCGTAAAACCTTCTCAACCACCTTTCCGATACTCTCCAGAAACCTTTCCAGCAGATTCCTTTCATCCACCACAAACTGTTTCATGAAATCATATGCTTTATTCAGTGTTTCCCGAAGTTTAAAGTTTTCAGCCTTTAGTTGCTCATTCTCATACACAGCATCTATAAGCTTGTCCCTCAAGGCTTCATTACCATCGGAACCTCTAGCTATATCATAAACCATCTCCGTAATCTCCGCTTTTCTCTCCAGCTTCGTTGTCTTCTCTTCCAAATCCACCAGAGTATCGCTTTGCGTTTTGATATATGCCTCGATTAACCACTAAGCCCGTTTTTTACCCCCATTTTTGCTGGTTGTCCTATATTTAACCACTAAAAATTGGGTGAAAATGGCTCTCGCTGTGTCAAATTAGGTCAAACTATATCAGCTTGTCTGGGTATAAGAAAACCCCGGAAAGCCTTAGTTTTACAGTGATAAGGAAGTATTTACAACAACTTATCATCAACGCTGACAAACAGGGTGCAAGCAAAAGCAGAGAATATATCACTTTCATTAGTGGTCGGTTCTCTGCTTTTCTGTTACGCAATAGAACACCGTTTTTGAGAGCAGACATATAAAACCCTTACCCCGCCACTTCAATACCCGCAAAGCCGCATAAAACAAGGAAAAAATACCCCCTACTGCGTAACAATCCGCATAATAAATTGAGGGCGAAAGCAGTTTACTGATTTCGTCCTCTTGACTATCCATCAGCAAAGGCAGGGAAAGCTGTCAAGGGCGCGTAGCGCGAAGTCTACCCTTGACAGCTTTTCCTGTCTTTGCTACCTACTATCGGTCGAAGCGGAATTTCAATATGGCTTCAATCAGTTTTGCCTTTAATCTGTCCTGCGTATCGTCATTGATATGCCCTTTATACATAGACAGATATTTGATGTATGCGGTGTAGTGCCGCAATACTGCGTCTACCGCTTCCGGCTCTCCGGCAACGGCTTTTTCGATTACCTCAAAAGGTATCAGCTTTTTGTTCCTCATGTTTCAATTTCTCCCATTCTTTTCGTAACTGTTTCAGCGCAACATTTCTTCTGTGGTTTATCGTACTTCTGCAACGTCCATACTGTCTGCCGATGGCTTCATCACGATAGCCAACGAAGTAATAAAGCAACAAAACTTCCCGCTTTAACTCCGGCAATTTTGATAATGCCGTTGCCAACCGTTCATCATCAACGATAACTTCCTTTCCCAATACAATAAATACAGTCGGCTTATCCTGTTTTTCAAAGTAGCTGTCCATAGCAGACGATTCAAAATATCGTTCTGACACCAGATAGTCAAGGGATATTTCTCTTGATTCTTTCCGCTTCAAATCACGCCATGCGTTAATTGCTTCATGGCGCAGGACAACCTTGCAGAACGCATGGAAAGTATATTCGATATGTTCCATGAACTGTTCAGAATATCTCATTCTCTCTCACCCCCTTTCTTCCCAGTAGGGGGCTATTACAACAAACGTCCATGCAGCATAAAGCGGCATAAGCATTTGAGTAATACGAGTTATCAAGACATACTAAATGATTTGACAGTTCATATTCATGGGTAGTATATCCCCTAAACGAACACTGCGTTTTTTTGACAGAAAATAGTTTGTCTGATTTTGCGGATATAAAAATAACACGACGGTACCTCCTGATACCGCCGCATTATTAGTCATAGTTTCTAAAAGTCCTCCGCTGTCCGTTTTGAAGAAACGGCGGCTTATGAGTGTTACCAAAAAGAAAGAGCCGATAACCGCATTTTTAATCTGCGTGTTATCGGCTCTGCGTCTGTGCGTCTGGCTCTTTAATAACTGATATATTCATTTGTTGTACGTTAATAATGGTTTCGTGCTTGCATTTCGGGCAATATAGGGGAAAGTTTTTCAGTTCGGTATCACTCCGCATTTTTAACCTTGTTTTGCTTTGGCATATGGGGCATATTATCCATTCCGTATTCATGTTAAATACCCCAATCCCTGCTAATCATTTGCAGTTTTACCATATGCGGGTAAATCCTGCCTGTGTTCATCAGTTTTTCCGGCGTTCCCTGTTCCGCAACAGAACCGTCTGAAAGCACAACCACTTTATCCGCGCCGCTTACGGTACGCATACGGTGGGCGATAACAAGTACGGTCTTATCCTTTATCAGCCTTGATAAAGCAGCCTGTATCAATGTTTCGTTTTCCACATCAAGGCTTGCCGTTGCTTCATCAAGTAAGATGATAGGGGAATTTTTGAGGAAAGCGCGGGCGATTGAAATTCTCTGCCTTTCCCCGCCGGACAGTTCGCAGCCATTTTCACCAATCATACTGTGATACCCGTCCGGGAGCTTTGTCGCAAATTCTTCACAATTTGCCAGTCTTGCCGCTGCAATCACTTCTTCGTCGGTCGCGTCCTTTCTGCCTATTCTGATATTCTCCATAATTGTGTTGTTAAACAGCGTCACATCTTGAAATACGATAGAGTACAGTGACAGCAAGGTTTCCGGCTCTATTTTCGATATATCCATACCGCCGACAGTGATTTTCCCCTTGCTTATATCCCAGAACCGCGCGGCAAGACGTGATACCGTAGTTTTACCGCCGCCGGACGGTCCGACTAAGGCGGTAACTTCTCCCTGTTTTGCCGTAAAGGACACGTCTTTCAATACGGTTTCCCCGCTATTATAAGCAAATCCCACATGGTCGAACACAATATCGTAACCTTTATTTGTTACTCTGTCTGTTCCTGTCTGGATAGGCTGGTCAAGGATTTCATTCATGCGGTTTATGTTCGTTTTGGTGGAGATTACCGCAGCAAGATTTTGCAATGCACCCTCAAGCGGGGCATATAGCCTTGAAGCCACAAGCAAAAACATAAAGAACAGCGGAATATCAATTTCCCCACGAATAAGCAGCGCAGAACCTACAAGCGCAACCGTAGCAATCCCAAACTTTAATATCAACGTTGAAGAAACAACAAAAAGTTCTGTCCCAAGTTCTGTTATAATGTGCCGCTTTTCCACATAGTCAATTTTTTTGTCAAGCCCTCTTAAATAGTTTTCTTCCGCATTGTTCGCCTTTAAGTCCTGCAAACTTTCGATACACTCCTGTACGCCGCTTTCAAGCGCGACATTTGCCGCTACGGATTTGCGGTTAAAATATTCCTGTATGCGGGCTGAAAAGAATGTGATTGTAAATGCAATCGGCAAAACCCAAACCGCCGCAAGAGCCATTCGCCAGTCGTAGGCAAAAAGGCAAACTGCAATCAATGTTGTGGAAATAAGGGAGCCTGCCAGTGCGGGTACATAATGTGAAAATGCCTGTTCAAGAGTAGCACAATCGCCCATAATCGAATTTGTCAAATCTGCAAGGTCTTTCTTGCCAAAAAAGGACAATGGGATTTTGCGGAGCTGTTCTGCTAAGGATATACGCCTTACACCGCTTTCCACATAAGTCGCTAAGTAAGTGGCGTTATACTGAAACCATGTCACAATAAAAATAAAGCATAAGCAAACCAGAGCACCAACCGCGTAGAAGAGGGCGCGACTTCCATTTATGCCCCCGTTCATGGTATCAATGACAAAGTAATAGAGCAGTCCGACGGGAAGCATAAAGGATATATCCTGTGCGACACAAGCAATACAGCCCTTTATCAAATCGACAGCCCCCTGTCTTGATAACGCAAAACGTCTTTGCAATGTCTTAATCATGCGTTTACCTCCTTTGCAATCTTCCATTCTGCCGCTTCGGAATAATTCTTCCACATTTTTGTAAATATGCCGTTTCGCTCTATCAGTCCGCTATGTGTGCCGCTTTCGACAATTTCACCGTCTTGCAGTACATAAATGCAATCCGCGTCTGTGATTGACGACAGCCTGTGTGCAATCATAATGACGGTCTTTCTGGGAGAATCCGCTGATTCTCCTTTTGAAAGAGCAGATAAAGCCTGCTGTACGCGCACCTCATTATCGGGGTCGGCAAACGCGGTTGCTTCATCAAGAATTAGGATAGGCGCATTTTTCAAAATTGCGCGGGCAATCGCTATTCTTTGCTGTTCGCCACCGGACAGATACACGCCTTTTGTGCCGACAACCGTATCAATGCCATTCGGTAATTTTTCAATAATATCCAAGCACTGTGCAGCTTCCAGAGCATGGGCGATTTCTTCGCGTGTAGCGTTAGGTTTTGCCATACGCACATTTTCCAATATGGACGCTTTAATAAGGCGGCTGTTCTGAAATACAAAAGATACCTTATTCATCAATGTTTCTTTCGGAATGTCGCGTATGTCGGTATTGCCTATCAGTACGCGCCCTTTTTGCGGGTCAAAAAACCTTGTGACGATATTTGCAAGCGTTGTCTTACCGCCGCCGGACGCTCCTACCAATGCGACTGTCTGCCCCGGCTTTATGGAAAGAGATACATCATTGAGCGCGTTTTTCTCTCCGTCATAGCTGTAACTAACGTGTTCCAATGTAATTCCATTATTTTTAGGAATATTATTCACGCTGCTTTCAGATAATGGTTTTTCGTTCAGCACTTCATCAATCCTGTTGATTGCGTCGCCTACAATCATTGCGTCCTCGCTCATAAACATAATTTTTGTAAGCGTCGTACCGATAACAGGCGTAATCACAATATAGAAGATAAGGTTTAACAGAAGTTCATTTGTTACGCCGCCCCTTGTAAAGAGAATACCCCCGGCAATCAGAAACGCAAATACGCCGTTAATTGCCGTTGTATAGAACATCATAGGCAGACGCAGCCCCTTTGTATATGCAATTACCCATGTTTCGTAATTGTCTATCGCGTCTTTGAAGCGTTTGAAAGAAAAAATTGTCTGCCCGAAAGTCTTTACTACGGGTACGCCCCGCACATATTCAACAGCTTCATTTGACATATCAGCAAGCGCGTTTTGATATTGCTCCATTCGCTTCTCCATGTCTTTCCCTGTCATTTTCATCATAATCAGAAAACCAAGCACAACGGGAACAAGGCTTAAAAGCCCTAACCGCCAGTCAA
>OFEY01000309.1_pt1 | contig 47777 bp, 39 predicted proteins | sample 1521251 | NCBI WGS metagenome assembly OFEY01 (sample SAMEA3504100, study PRJEB24116) | mouse gut metagenome | biome: mouse gut; feature: mouse-associated habitat; material: faeces | place: Denmark | collected 2011
TGGTAGACGGACTTTATCTCGCCGACGGCACGTTCCGGCCCTTTTCCATCGAATCGCTGACAACAGAGCTGGCCACGCGCCAGAACGCCGGTCTTTTTCTCGGCGACGTGGGCGGATGGCTCATGCAGTTACCCGATCCTGATCCCGTGCTCCGCAAGCGGGGCGAGGATGCCGAAGTGCTTATGGAGCTGTCGGCGGACGATCAGGTGACCGCCGCAATGTTGGCCCGCAAGTATCGGGTACTGAACTGCCCTCACTACAGCTTCCGCGCCGGAGCGAAGGATGGCGAGCAGCCCGATGCGAAGGCCACCCTCGTTTATGAGCGTCTGATGTCGGACTTGGAGCGCACGAACATGCGCGTGCTGATCTCAGGCATTCTCGACGCGCCCTTTTTCGGCATGACGCCGCTGGAACTCATCTGGGACTTCACGGCGGGCTGGTGGCATCTGAAGGACATCAAGCCCCGCCCCTACCATTGGTTCGCTTTTGACCAGAAGAACAACCCCCTCTTCCGGGGGGCCTACGGCTGGGCCAGCGCCGATCCGAAGCTGCTGGAGCCGGGGAAAGTCGTCATCGCCGTCCACCAGCCGACCTATGACAACCCCTACGGCCTGCGCCTGCTTTCCCGCTGCCTCTGGCCCGTGGCCTTCAAGCGCGGCGGACTGCAATTCTACGCAAAGTTCGTCGAGCGGCACGGGCTGCCGTGGGTCGTGGGTAGTGCCTCTGCCAAGGCCGAAGCGAGCGACAAACGTGACATGGCGGCGGGGCTCGCCCGGATGGTACAGGACTGCGTTGCCGTCATTCCCGCCGGAGCGGACGTCAAGCTCCTCAGCTCCGGGACGGCGCAGGGCCAGCTCCATGAGGATTTCCTTGCCCGGCAGGATCGGGCCATCTCTAAGGTGCTCATGGGGCAGACCCTGACAATCGAGACGGACGGCAAGAACAGTCTCGCGGCCACGGAAGCACACAAGGGTGTCGCGGACGACATCGCGGACTCCGACAAGGCGATGGTCGCCGACGTCTTTAACGAAATCTGCTGGCTCTATGCGCGGTTGAACGCCGAGGAATCCGTCCTCGCCCCACTATTCAGCTACGAGGAACCCGAAGACCTGAACAGCCGGGCCGATCTCGATGCCAAGCTCAAGAGCATGGGCGTCAAGTGGCTTCGTGCCCATTTCGAGAACGACTACAGCCTGAAGCCCGAAGAGTTCGAGCTTGAAGGGGAGGGAGAGCCCGTAGCGGCCCCGGCTTCTTCTGAAGCGCCGGAGTCGGATGCCCCAGAAGTTGACTTCGCAGCCTCTTCCGGACGCACCCTGGCCGAAGATGCACAAGAGCGGCTTGATGCTGTCCTAGCCAAGCATCTGCCGGAGGCACTGAAGGCCAATCGCAAGTTCGTCAGCCAACTTGAGAAGATCGTCGAGGGCGCCACAACATTTGAAGAACTGGAACTGGAGCTGGCCACGCTGTTGTCTGGCGAGGTGGAGTCGTCGGAATTCGAAGACCTTATGGCCCGCTGCATGTCAGGGGTCTCCGGATATGGTGCCGCCGCTGTGAACGCGGAAGCGGAGGCCGACGATGCCTGAGATTCCCGATCCGGAGATCGTCTTTCAGGGCGTCCAGCCCGATGCGGCTATCAATTTTTGGAAGGACAGGGCGAAGCTCACGTCCGCGCAGGCTAGGGTGCTTGATGCCGGAGCCCGAAGTCGAGCCTTCTATGTGACCGGGCTTGCCGAGATGGACATGGTCAACCTTGTCCACAGGAAGATTCTGGAGGCGCTGGAGAACGGAACGACGCTTGAAGCCTTCAAGGAAGGTATCGGGAGGGTCATCGCATCCGAGGGGTGGAAGGATTACCGCGTTGAAACCATCTTCCGCAACAACCTCCAGACAGCCTACGCCGCCGGACGTTATGCAAAAATACAGGCGGTTAAAAAAACGCGCCCGTATTTGCAGTACTTCACTATGGGCGACATGAGGGTACGGCCTTCGCATGCCGTATTAAACGGTGTGGTTTATCCGGCAGATCATCCGTTTTGGGATGAAAACTATACGCCGAACGGACACAAATGCCGCTGCGGGACACGGACGCTTTCAGAGCGGCAGGTGAAGCGGGAGAAACTTACAGTCCAGAAAAAAATGCCCGGCGACATGATGTGGACTGACCCCAAGACGGGAATGAAGTACCACGTCGCCCGCCCCGGCGCGGATGACGGCTTCCGCAACAACCCCGGCAAAGACTGGTTCGCGGGGCTCCATCCAGAAGAAGTGGACTTTGATGCGGGCGAGGACATGGTCAAATCCGCACTGTGCGTCTTGCCGAAGCCGGACAGCGCCGACTTTGCGGACGTGCGGACCCAGCGCACGGTCGGGCGCGGTCAGGAGTGCCTGCCGCCGCTCGCGGAGCTTGCCCCAGAACACATCCTGCCCGTGAAGAAGGCGGACATCCTGCCCACGGGCCTGTCAGAAGAAGCCTACGCGCTCGCGTTCCTCAGGGAATTCGGCCTGAAGTCTCTGGATGACAGCACACTGTTCCGGCTGCCGTGGTTACGGACGCCGCTGCTCATCAGCAAGCAGCTTTTACTGACCAAGGCAACAGGAAAGCTCAAGACCGACAAGTCAGGTCGTGGCCCTTATATGCGGCTCATGGCGCAGTCGATCAAGAATCCCTACGAGGTCTGGCAAGTTCCCATGAGCTTGTCGGGGAAAGTCCATATTACCTTGCGATTCCTTCGTCTTTTCAAAGGAGAGGATGGAGGATTCGGGGGATATTCGGCGTTCAACTGGATTGGTGGAGGGCGGTACTGGTCGGGGGCTACTGTTTTCAAGGCCAAGGACAATTTTGAAAGGGCAGCAGGCTATCTGGAGCAGCAGCGCAACGGTATTCTGCTTTTCCGTGAGGGAGGCGGGGGCATTCTTCAAAAATAAAAGCGCCGGAAACAAGCTCCGACGCTTTTGAACCGACTGGTGCCGATGCAAGTAGGACTCGGCAAGGACCACATCAGATGATGACGCCTACTCATCTACGAGAGGTGCCCCTCAGTTCCGTTTAAACTTTACCCATCAATCCTCAAGGAGTCAACGATGTCCGAAGCTAATACGTTTCGCCTCGCCATCGCCCGCACGGGCCAGTTCATCGATTCGCAGGGCCGCCCGCAGAGCTTTTCCGAAGCTGACCTCGACGCCATCGCCGCCAGCTACAAGCCCGGGAAGCTCGAAGCGCCGCTCGTCTTCGGGCATCCCGCCGTGAGTGATCCCGCCTACGGCTGGGTGAAGGGCCTCAAACGCGAAGGTGAAAAATTGTTTGCACAGATTGCGCAGATTCCGGACGAAGTGCGGAAGCTCGTGCAAGATGGCCGCTACAAGTACGTGTCCATGTCTCTGATGCCCGACCGGAAGACGCTCCGGCACGTGGGGCTCCTAGGGGCCGCCGTGCCAGCTATCGACGGGCTGGGCCCGGTCTCTCTGTCCGGGGGCGGCGACGCGGTCACCATCAATTTTGCACAAGGAGACGGCAAAATGCCCACTATTGAGGAACTGCAGGCCGAAGTGTCCACGCTCAAAATCGAGCGGGAGGGCCTGAAGGAGAAACTCGCCGACGCCGAGGCCAAGGTCACGCGGCTGGCCAGCGACTTCGCGGCGTACCGGGAAGGCGTCGAGGTGAAGGCCCGCGAGGGCCGGATTGACGCCCTGATCAAGGAAGGAAAGGTGAAGCCCGCCGAGCGCGCCCGCTGCCTGAACTTCGCGGCGGTGCTGGCCAAGTCCGGGGAGACCTTCGACTTTGCGGCCGCGGACGGCACGGTCGAGAAGCTCTCGGCTGAGGAGGCGTACTTCCGCGAGCTTGAGGCCCGCGAAGCAAGCCGCCTGAACGTCGATTTTTCGGCAATGGTCCCGCCCGCGCACGCGACCAACAGTGGAGAGGCCGCCGCGCAGCCCTCCGATATCATCAACAAACTTTAGGAGGAACCCATGCCAGCCGAAGGAATGCTTGGCGGATACACAATCACCGGCGAGCGGGTCGGCACTGATGAGCATCCGCTCGTCCGCAAGCACCTGCCCATCGATACGGATGTGGTGACCGCCGTGCTGGAGCCCGGCGTGTTGCTCAAGGAAGTCGAGGTAAAAGGCACCGAAGACGAAAGCGATACCGTCGTCGAGCACAAGTATGCGCCGTGGGTCGAGACAGACGCCGTCGCCCCCTGCGCCGTGGTCGATGACCGTTTCGACCCTGAAAGCGACGCCAGCGCTGATTGCATCATCCACGGCTGCGTCCGGACGCGGATGCTGAAAGTCGGCGCGACCAGCCCCACGGCCCCGAGCGTCGTCGCACTCTCCAAACTCTCGCACAACGGCATCTTTGCCGTATAGGACTGAATATGCTTGCGAATCTGAAAAAAATCTTCAATCCGGCGGCGGTGGCGCAGGCTCTCCAGCCCATGCCTCCTCTGAAATCTACGGTCATGGATACCTTCTTCACTAACCGCCCTGCGCATCCGATGGCGGTGATCGGCCTCTCTGAGCTGCACCGGGTGATCGAGACGGTGCCGGTCGTGCGCCGTGACGGTGCGCCGGTGGCGCTCGGCGGGGAAGACTTCGAGACGCAGTTCTTCGCCCCGCTGCCGATCAAAGTGAAAATTGCGGTGACGGCCTCGGAGCTGAACGACCTACGGGTGATCATGAACGACGCCACGGCGGTGGCTGCATGGCGCTCGGCAAAGCTCGAGCAGATCCGCCGTACCATCCGGCTGACCACGGAAGCCTTCTGCTCCACGGTGCTTACCACGGGCAGCCTTACATGGCCCAAGCAGCTCGAAGGCGGTCGGAGGGAAACATACAGCATCGATTACGGCGATCCGCTGACACATACCCTGGGCACTAAGTTGGCGGCGGACAGCAAAATCTCCGATGTCTACGATCTGCTTATCATAATGGAAGAGAAGATCCAGATGGCCGGGGTCGGTGGCTCTGCGGACTTCTGGTGTGGCAAGGATGTGTTCAAAGCGCTCATGGACATGGTGCAAGGCTACCGCTCCACCGCCGACCAACGGATGATCAAGGTGGAGCTGGGTGCCGGGTGGATCTCAATCGGCGGGTACGTCATTCACGTGCTGAACGAGACCTACCCCGATCCCGAAGGTCAGTGGGTGCCTAAGCTCAACACGAAAACGCTGATGGCCGTGGCCAAGGATGTGCCGGGCACGATCTGGTACTGCGCCCTCGACAGCATCAGCGCGAACCTCGCGGCTTTGCCCATGCACATCGTGCCCATCCAGTCGCTGGACGATTCGAGCCTCACGTTGATCGCCCAGTCCAAACCCGTTCCCGTCCGTCCGCCGAAGGCCACATGTCTGTGTGTCGCCGTAGCCTGATCCGAAAACGCCGTTTCCGGCCCATGAAAGGGCCGGGACGGACAACGAGACGGGTAAAATCTTTGGACTAGTCTTAGACTAGTCTTAAACGCCCGCAAAAGGGAAGCCATGCTGTTTTGCACCCGCGAGCAGATCACTGATCTCCTGCTCGTCGACTATGTGAGAGCTTGCGAGGAGAAAAATCCGGGCCTCGTCGACCGCACGATTGCAGCCGTCACCGGTGAGATCATGAGCATGCTCTCGTACAGGTATCCGCAGCCGTGGCCGACCGTGCCCGAGCTCATCAGGTACATCGCCGGGGTCATCAGCGCCTACCGCGTCGTCGAGGCGATTACGACGCTGGTGGACAGCGAGGCGACGGTCGACAACGAATGGCTGCCGCTCCAGAAGCAGTGGCGATACTGCACTGAACTGCTTGAGGACATCCGTGACGGCAAACAGAAGCTCACTGAGCTGGATGAAGCCTTCCTTGACCGGGAAGAGCCTACATTCGCCGTTGTCAGCCCCAAGCCCTTCTTTGATTTCCGGGGGTTCTGATGGCGAAGAGTGGCGTAAGCCTGAATTGGGGCGGCTTTGACAGGCGTCTCATGGAAGCGGCGCGAGGGCTGGCTGCGCATCAAGCGATTCTCGCTGACATCGGCGAGGCGCTGGTGAGCAGCACGGTTCAACATTTTGTTGAGGGGAAGGGGCCGGACGGCGAGGGCTGGAAACCCTCGGAACGCTCGGCGCGGGACGGCGGTAAACCGTTGTCCGACACCGGGCGGCTTCGGCAGTCTATCGAGTACACAACGACGCCGGACAGCGTGATGGTCGGCACCAACGTCATCTATGGGCGCATCCACCAGCTTGGGGGCGAGATCAGGCCAAAGCGTAAAAAGGCTCTGAAGGTAAAGGGAAAACTGGTCTCGAAAGTGACCATGCCCGCCCGTCCCTACCTTTATATAGATGACGAGGACAGGGAAGAGGTGGCGCACATTATTGCTCTTCATACCAAAGGAAAACGCTGATGGAAAAACTCATCATGGAAGCGGTCACGCGGGCGGCGGTCGCCGCCGGGCTTCCGGCGGAGCGGGTCATGACCGAGTCCGCAAAGGATAACATCACCTTGCCGCGCCCCCGGCTTGAAGTCCAGATGCAGCCAGCGACCTACAAGCGCACCGGCAGAAAACTCGGTGCGACGCGCACGAAGACGCAGCACATCACCAAACGCGAGCTGTACGAAGTCAGTCAGCAGGTGTTGCTGAACGTCCTTGCCGAGGACGAGAATTGGCTGTCGACGTTCAGCTTTGATTTTGTCAGGGCGCTCCCCAAAGGAGTGAACGACAAGATGGGCAACTGGGTGGGCATCCGCGTGCAGAAAGCCACGCCGGGCAAGCCTCCGGTCAAGCGCGTGGGTGATGCCGAGATTACTGTTTTCACCCGGCTGAACACGCTGTTTCTGCTGACGTTCACGGGCCGGGTGACCGAAGAGATCACGCACAACCTCGTCACTGACGTAACCATCAACCCTCATTGGGAGAAATGATATGGCTGAAAATGAAACCCAAGACGAAATGAAGGAAGGGGCGGACCTCGGGCAGGCTTCCGTTGCCGAAAAAAGGAAGGTCGCCCCGAAAAAGGAGGCCGCGCCCTCCTCGTCCACCGCTCCTGCGGGGGCCACGCCCCTTGTCACCCAAGATGAGAATGGCGGCCTCACGTCTCTGGACGAGCTGGCGCTGAGGTTCCGCACGCCGTCGTGGATGCAGAGTGCACTGCTGCGACTCATGGGATGGGAAAAGGGCAAGATGGTGACTGAAGACGAATATGGGCGGGCTGTTGAACGCTTGTCCGGTCGCAAGCTCGGCGGGGGGAGACTGTAATGGGGGACGTGTTCGAATATCTGGTCGACGGCACCAGCGGGCTTGCGCCCGGGGGCGTCGACGGCAAGGCGATGGTCGCCGGGGTCTGCTCGAAGGGGCAGGTCGGCAAGGCGTATCTCGTGGGTACCCGTTCCGATCTGGTCGGGATGCTCGGGGTCGGGCCACTGGTAGACAGGCTGCGCGACGTGCTGGCCACCGCCGGGCAGGATGCCGTCGTGGTTGCGGTCCCTGTGCAGGGGCAGCAGGGTGGCTACATCTCCTCTCCGATCTGGAGCGGAGGGAACGGCAGCTATCCGGCGGCATCCGTTTCCGGCGTGCCCCAGAAAAACGCGGATGTTGTTATCGAAGTGCTCTCCGCCGGGCAGGTCGGCACGGCGACGGTGAGAGTGTCCACGGATGGAGGTGAGGCTTTCGGCTCTCCGGAGACGGTCGCCGCGCAGCTCCCCATCGGCGTATCTGACGAGGCGACCGGGGCCACGCTCCTGCTGCCTGAGAACGCCCTTCTGGAAGAAGGGCAGCGCCTGCGCTTTGCCGTGCGCTGCGCGGTGGGGCCCGTCGAGCGTGTCGGGGATGCGTCGAGCCCGCTCATCACTGTCACCGGCGATGTGCTGGCCGGGGCCGAGCTGTCCGTCCAGATCGTGAAGGGCGGCGACCGCAACGAGGGGACGTATCAGCTCTCCGTGGACGGCGGCGACAACTACGGGAAAGTCCGGACCATCCCGGTCGACGGCACGGTGGCCACCGATCTCGGCGTGACGATCACCTTCCCCGCCGGCGACTATGTCGGCGGCACAACCTATGCCTGCCGCCTGCTTCCGCCTGAGCCGAGCATCGTGGACGTCATGGCGGCGCTGGAATCGCCCCTCTCCGTCCATGATGTGGAGTTCGTCTACATCGCGGCCCCGTCGGATTCCGTGGACTGGGCGGCCCTGTCCGCAAAGGCCGACGAGCTGTGGAACCTGCACAGGCCCACTTACTTTAAGTGCGAGGCGCGCCTGCCCCGCGACGGTGAAGACCTCAACGATTTCGCCGCCTACCTGCTTGCTGAACGGCAGGATTTCGCCTCCAGATTCGTGCAGGTCTGTTGTCAGTACGGCGAGGTCGCGGACTCCACAGGGCTGTCCAAGCTCAGAAACTGGTGCGGTCTGCAGGCAGGGCGCGTCATCTCCATCCCGGTCCAGCGCGCCACTGGGCGCGTGCGCGACGGTAACATCTCACAAGGTACGCTGCCGGAAGGATGGGAGACGGTGCAGCCTACGCTGGAAGAGGCCGGATACCTCACCGCCAAGAAGTACGCCGGGCAGTCCGGCGCGTACTGGGGCGACTCCCGCACGATGGCCGACGCCACCAGCGACTTCCGTTATGAAGAAGTCCTGCGCGTCGTCTTCAAGGCCGTCCGCAAGATGCGCATCGCGGCCCTGAAGTCCATGTACGACGATCTGGACCCGGTGGTGCCGGATTCGGATACTGGGCTTGGGTACCTCAAGGCCAACATCGCCGGGGCTCTCGACACGATGGTCGCCGCCATGCCCAAGGAACTGGCGGGATACAGCATCTCCATCCCGTCCAAGCAGGACTACGTCAACAACGGCCTTGCGGTCGAAGCGCGGCTTATCGGCATCGGCATCATCCGCGAGATCAAGCTTTATGCTTCGTATGCCTACGCGGGCACGCGGGGCGATACCCGACTGGAGGGCTGATATGGCTATCAACGGCAGACAGTACGACTGGGAAGACATCAGCGTCGCCCTTCCTTCCGGCGTCGCGGTGGGCATCACCGAGATCAAGTACACTGACGGGCAGGGCGCGGAAGCCCGCTACGGCAAAGGGGCGATTCCCCGTGGCTACGGGCGCACCAACTATGAAGCGTCGGGTTCATTCGTGCTCGACCGTGACGAATGGGAGCCGCTGAAAAAGGAACTGGCGGCGTCCGGCGGCGGAGGCATCTATGACCACAAGCCTTTCCCCATCGTCGTGAACTACGGCAATGACGAGATGGGCAGCGTTACGGATACGCTGCCGGACTGCAAGATCACCAAGTTCGACGGCGGGGGCGGCTCGCAGGGCGATTCCAACGTTTCGGCGATCACCTGTGAGATTGTTATCCTTTCCCCGATCCTGTGGAATGGCACGCCCGCAAAAAAGGCTACCAGTGGGCTGAAGCTGTAACGCCTTAAGCGGCGTGCCGTTTTCTGGCATGAAAATGAAGTGACAATGAAAAAGGCCGGGCATATCCGGCCTTTTTCATTGTCATTCTCATCTTGGGTGAAAAACTTCTTGACCTAAAGAAGTATTTAGGTAAATAATTTCAAAAAAAAGGGGGTGAAATGACTCGAAACGAGCAAGGGTATGAAAAAACGCTTACCCTGAAAGTTTCGGCAGAGGAACACCGCAAAATAAAACTTCTGGCTACAGAGGCAGGGGTAACGATCAAGGAATTTCTTTTCCGGCTGATCGACGAAAAATACCCCAACTGGCGGCATAAGGAAAAACAATAAAAACAGCCGTTGTCTGGTCTCGACCCCCAGACAACGGCCTAACCTGAAACACTACACCGGAGGTAGTGAAATGGCTGAGAATATGTTAACTCAAGCCGTATCGTTCATCAATGACAATTCCACAATGGAAATCGGCCTGACAGCTGAAGGTCAGCCCGCAGCGCGCTCGGACATCGTGGCCTATCATTTCCATCGTAATCACAAGGATGTATTGCGTGACATCCGTAGATTACGTGCCAAGTGCCCGGAATCTTTCTACCGGCGCAATTTTGCGCCCGTTGATTATCAGGATGCGAAGGGTGAAAAACGGCTCGCATATCTCCTCACCCGCGACGCTTTCTCCCTTCTGGTGATGGGCTTTACCGGAGCGGAGGCGGTGCTCTGGAAAATCCGTTATATTGAGGCGTTCAATATATTAGAAGCCGCCGTGCTGAAAAACCGGGCCGAACTTGCCCGCGAGTCCGGGTATCAGCAGGGACTGGACGAAGGCAGGGCCTCGGTCGCACCCATGCTGGAGGAGACCCGGCAGGACACGGCCCGCCAGTTCTGGCGGTTTGGCCCGGTACAGAAGCGCCGCCTGCGTTCCGCCGTGCGGTACCGCAAAATGGGGCTGGGGATTCATGCCATCGCCAAGCTTCTGGATGTGAGCGCATGGGAAGTGTCCCGGCTGCTCAAGGCCGCAGAAGCCTTGGGCGAGTTGCCAGACAGGGCCACCCGGCCCATACAGGGCAGTCTCTTTGCCTCCGTCACAAGTCCCGAACAGACAGGAGGGGCGGCGTCATGACGGACTATCGGCGCAACGATCCGGGCGACATCTCGACGCAGCTTCACTCCCGGCTCTCCTTTTTGGCGCTGGCGACGCTGGCCATAAGCGATTTCAGCGAACGCAACGACGTTTCGGATACTCCCGCATGGGAGGGCCTGTTCTACTTCACGCAGGACTTGCTGGATATGACCTCGGCGTTAATGGAAAAAACAGCCTAATATGATTTGAGACGGGGCGGCCTTCGGGCCGCCTTTTTTGTTTGCACAGCGTGCGAGGATTCCGGAAAAGCGCCTGTGCTCCGGGTAGGGTGGCGTCGATGGCCGCTGGTCGGCCCAACTGCAACCCACAGGAGCAATCCCATGTCTCAAGCCACTCCCGAAAGAAAGTACGCCGAATTCTCCCACTCCTTCGTCGATCCGTGGGCAGGTGACGGTGAGGAAACCTCGTTCACCTTCCATTTCGCCAAGCCCAACAAAGCGCAGATCAAACGCATGCAGGACACCGCCGGGAAAAGCGCGGCGCAGGCGTCCCGCAATCTGCTCCTCGAGATCGTGCGTCCTGAGGAGAAAGATGCGTTGCTTGAAGCGTTCGACAGCTATCCCGGCCTTGTGACGGCCTTTGCATCCGCCATTATCAAAGGCGTCGGCGTTGCCGACTTGGGAAAGTAACACTGTCCCCTTTCGACAAAGGGGACGCGCTCGTCCGCTTCTGGCTCCATGATGAGCCCGCGGACGACATCGAGGCGTGGAGCGTGCAGCTTGCACAGGCAGGCTTCATCGAAGAGCGCACGCTCCGCGCCCTCGCGCAGATCATCCACGGCAAAAAAGCGGTGAAATAATGGAAGTCTTCAGCGTCTTCGCAACCATGTCCCTCGTCGACATGCTCTCCAACCCCCTTGAGCGCATCAACAAGAAGCTCAAGGGGGTTGACGGCAGCGTCTCCGGGCTCGGCAAGCGGATGGGGGCGCTGACCATGTCCATGATGCCCGTCGTCGTGGGGGCCGGGCTGCTGCTCGGAGCCTTCGGACTGGCCTCGGCAGCCGCGATCAAGTTCGAGAGCGCGATGGCCGACGTCGGGAAGGTCGTGAACTTCGAGACGCAGGCCGAGTTTCGGGCCATGTCCAAGGAGATCATGGACATGGCCGGGCGGATACCGATGGCGGCGGACGGCATCGCCGCAATCGTCGCGGCAGCCGGGCAGTCGGGCATCGCCAAGCAGGACTTGACCGGGTTCGCCGAGCAAGCCGCGAAAATGGGCGTCGCCTTCGACCTCACGGGGGCGCAGGCGGGCAAGATGATGGCGGACTGGCGGGCAGGCATGAACTTGACCCTGCCCCGCACCTACGCGCTTGCCGACGCCGTCAACCATCTGTCGAACAACATGAACGCCACGGCTCCGGCGCTCGGCGAAGTCGTCCAGCGCGTCGGCGCGGTAGCGATGGTGTCCGGGCTGGCGGAAACGCAGGTCGCGGCCCTCGGTGCGGCCTTCCTTTCCGCCGGGGCCTCGCCGGAGATCGCGTCCACGGCCCTGAAGAGCTTCACGACGACGCTGGTGAAAGGCTCGGCCATGACCAAGGCACAGGCCGAAGCTTTCCAAAGCCTCGGTTTTTCCGCGACGCAGCTCGCCAAAGACATGCAGAACGACGCGCAGGGCACGATCTTCAAGGTGCTGGAGGCCGTCGCCGCCAAGCCGAAGGAGCTGCAGACCTCGCTCCTGACCGAGATGTTCGGGCAGGAATCGCTCGGGGCCATCGCACCGCTCCTCCAGAACATCGGCAACTTGTCGCAGGCGTTCGAGCTGGTGGGGGATGCCAGCAAGTACGCAGGCTCGATGCAGGCGGAGTTCGAGACGCGCTCGAAGACCGTGGAGAACGCGCTGCAACTGCTGTCCAACAAGCTGACGAACCTGGGCATCGCCGTGGGCAACGTTTTCCTGCCCGCCATTTCAGGCGGCGCGACGCTGCTCGGCGGGTTTGTCGACGCCCTGCGCTCCGCCGCCGAAAGCCCTATCGGTCAGTGGCTCATCGGTGTGATCGGTGGGTTCTCGGCGCTTGTCGTCGGGATTGCCGCGACCAGCGCCGCGATGTGGTTCTTCTCGGCGGTGGGGCCTCTCATGGCCAAAAAGCTCCTACCCCTGAAGACGGCGCTCATGTGGATATCGGCTCCGATGTGGGCGGTCATCGCGGTCATTGGGGCGCTCTACCTCGCCTACAAAACAAATTTTGCCGGGATTGCCGATACTCTGAACGAATGGTGGAGGAAGGCCACGCTCGTCGGCAAAGGCGTGTTGGCGGTTTTTGAGTCTCTCAAGGACGGCACGGGCGAGATCAGGGGCGAGCTGGCCACGGAGATCAAGGCTGCCGGGCTGACGGGGCTCGTGACAACGGTGAGCCGCGTGGTCTTCCGCGTTCGGGCGGCGCTCCTCGGCTTCCGCGACGCTTTTGCCGCCGCCATGCACAAGGTGGACGTCATCCTCGTGCCCGTGCGCATTGCCGTGGCGGAGCTGATGATGCGCATCGGTGAGCTCTTCGGCGCGTTCGACGGCGGCGAGGTGGATAGTTCCGTGTCCGCATGGACGCGCTTCGGCGAAGTGCTGGGCGGTATCGCTGGCGGAGTCGTGACGGGCCTTGCCCATGCGCTGGACTTTGTCGTCACTGTGCTCGGCTGGCTTGCGGCGGCGGTGTCGCTGGCCATCGACGGCGTGGCCGGGCTCGTCAACTGGCTCCGGGGCTTGTCGGGAGCCTCCACGGAGGCCGCAAGCGCCGCTGATCCGTGGTCATGGCAGACGCTCGGCCAGTGTATCGGGTACGCAGCCGGTGCCGTCATCGCCCTCAAAGGGGCCCTGTTGCTCGCCAAAGGCGTCATGCTCGTGATGAGCGGCGTGATGAAGGTCTGGGCCGCCGCGATGTGGCTAGTCAACGCGGCGCTCTCGGCGAATCCCGTTGTGTGGATCATCGTGGCCATCGTCGGGCTCATCGCGGCCATCGTACTGCTCATCCAGAATTGGGATTTGGTCTGCGAGAAATGGGATGAAGTCTGGGCGTATGTAGGCGGCGTCATCGGCCCGATCTGGGATGGCATTTGGGAGAAGATCACATCGGTCTGGCAGTCCATCGTCAACTGGGTACTTTCCGTCGGCCAGACGCTGTGGTCGGGGCTTGAGGCGCTCTGGGACAGCATCGTACTCGGGGCGCAAGAGTCATGGGACAGCCTCGTTTCCTCGGTTTTCGGTCTCGGGCAGCGCGTTTCCACGGCGCTGTCTGAGATGTGGACCGGTGTCATGGACTTTTTCTCCGACATCGATCTCTTCGAATCGGGCGCGAAGCTGCTCGATACGTTCATCGAAGGCATCAAGAGTAAAGTCTCATCGCTCGTCGACGCGGTTGAGAACGCGCTCTCGAGCGTGCGCGAGTACCTGCCTTTCTCCGATGCGCATACCGGGCCGCTGTCGCAGCTCACGCTCTCGGGCACGCGCATGATGACTACGCTCGGCGAAGGCGTGGGACAGGGCGCGCCCGGCTTGGTGCAGTCCGTATCCGGGGCTCTGGGCCGGGCCGGGGCCGCGATCAGTGGTTGGTGGTCGCGGCTTACCGGGGGAGCGCCCGAGGTGAGCTCGCCTGCGCCCGAAGCATCGGCGGTGCCGGCTGCGATGGCCGTACCTGATGTGGCCCCGCCTGTGGTGGACACAACTTCCTTCACCGCGCCGATGCTGGAAGCTGTGTCCGACATGTGGTCAGGGATAACCGCCGTTTTCGCAGACATGAATTTTGTGGAGTCCGGCACGCGCCTGATGGCGACGCTCTGCGAAGGCATGGAGCGGGGCGTGCCCGCGTTGATCCAGTCCGTATCGGAGGCGCTGGGCCGGGCCGGGGCCGCGATGGAAGGCTGGTGGCCGGGCTTGCCCGATGTGGCCCCCGACATCACCCTCGGCGTGCCGGAGATGCCCCAAGCCCCCACACTGGCCTTCAAGCCGCCGGAGATGCCGGAGCTTTCCGCTCCCGCCTTGGCGTATCGGGATGCCCCGGTTCCCGATATCGCGGTGGACGAGCGGAGGCGCTTGGGCGCGGAGACGCGGCGAGATGAAAGGCCGCAGCAGTCGTGGACGATCACCATCCAGGAGCTTCATCTGCCCGAAGTGAAGGAAGCCGACGACTTCGTGTCCGGCTTGATGGGCGAGATGGCACAGTACGGAGAAGCATGATGAGTCAGACGGTACAGACGGCAAGCCCCGGCGCTGCTGGCGGCACGGCGGCCACGAAAGAGGAGAAGCGGGTCAGGCTGCTCGTCTTTGAAGACGGCCTGATCAGGCTTGGCGACACCGAGCTTCCCGGCGTCCTGACCGAGCTGCGTGTGGACGGCAAGGTGCGCTTCGACCAGCAGAAGAAGGACGGCTCTTCGGGCAAGAAGAAGACCCCGAAAGGCTTTGAGGACTCGGACGTCATGGTCACTATGCTCCTGCTGACCGACAGCGAGTCGCAGTGCTACGAGAAGCTCGAGCAGGTCTCGGGTCTTTTCCGCAAGATCGACAAGAAGGCCAATCCGCAAATCTACGCGGTCACCAATCGCCACCTGCTGGCCCGGGGCGTGCGGCAGGTGGTCTTTTCCAAGCTCCAGTCTTCCGAGAACAACGGCAGCGACGAGATACGGGTGACGCTCGGCTTCGTCGAGCACAACCCGCCCGTGACCAAGATCGAGAAGGCACAGGCCAAGACGCCGACGCCGAAAGAGCTTGCGGAGCAGGCCAAGGCTAAAAAGACGCCGGAAGTAGACACCCTTATTATTGATGCAGCAGGGACACAGGTATGATCGAGGGCTTCAACATCCGCTGTACCGTGGGCGGGCTGGAGGTGCTGCGCTCACCGCGCATCGTGCTTGCGCTGCGCCGCCGGGCCATCGTCTCCCGTTGCGAGCTGGATATCCCGGATACGGACGGGTCCGTACAGGCTACGCTGGCCAAGAAGCAGCCCGTGCGCATCCGCTTCGGCCATCGGGGTGAAGGCGGCACGTGGCAAGACTGGAGCGGCACGGTCAGCGACTTCCAGATGGCCGGGGAGGATGCCGTGCGGGTCGTCGCCGTGGGCCGGGAACAGGCGCTGCTTGATGCTCGGGTTACCGAAGCGATGCACGGCGAGCCCGCCGATGTCGTCGCCCGGAGGCTTCTCGCCTCCACGGGCCTGCCCGTGGCCGACATCGCCATCCCGTCGGAAGTTCTTCCCCACATTGTTTTTTCCGGGGTGACCGTAGCGATGGCCGTCAAGCAGCTCGCGTGGACGCTGGAGACGAGCTTCGGGCATGACATGTCGAAGCACGCTGTGTGGCTCGGCGAGTCCGGTCTGTACTGGTCCGACGGCGACGAGCCCGGGGATATCCCGATCATTGAGAGTGCGGAGAACTTGATCTCGCATAGCCCGAACCCTTCCGGCATGTCCGAGGTTGTCGCCACGGTGATCCCCGGGCTGACGCACAGCCGCATCGCGCGCATCCGCGACTCGCGTCGCCAGTTCTCCGAGCTTGTCAGGGCGCAGGAGGTCATCCACAGCCTCAGTGAGCATGACACCACAACCATTAGATATGGGAGCGACGAGGGGTGGGCATGAGCGATACCAATATGCTGAAGATGATCAAGCGCGCCGTGGAGCTGTGCCGTCCCGATCTGCGCTCGTACTATCGCGTGACACGCAAAGCCAAAGTTGTCACGGCCTACGCCAGCGACGGGCAGTACTTCGCAGACGTGCAGCCACTCCGGAATGACGAGACGCCGGACCCGAATGAGCCGATCATTCCGCATGTGGAGATACCGATTCTGTGGGGAGGGCCCAACCGGGGCCTCGTCTGTCCGCCACAGGCAGGCACGCTCTGCGATCTCTCTTACTATGACGGCGACCCGAACTACCCGCGCATCTCGAACTTCCGCTGGCAAGGCAACGGCGCTCCGGCCTGTGGGCTGACCGAGCTCATCATCCAGCAGGAGCCGGGCACGTCGATCAAGATCGACAAGGGGCATAACGTCATCACGCTCTCCCCGGCGAACTGGAAAGTGCAGGTGGGGGGCGATGCCTCCATCACGGCGGCGGGCACGCTGACGCTGGACGCGCCGCAGATCGTCAAGAAGGGTAACGAGACCTGCACGGGCAGCAGCGGCGGCACGGGGCAGACAACGGAAAACGCACACCGGACGACAAACGGGAGCATCACCGTCAACGGGCCGCTGACGGTCAACGGCAACCTGACCGTCAACGGTAACTCTTCCGTCTCAGGCAACAGCAATGCGGGAAGCCGCAGCGGGGGCTCCTGCCCGCATTAATGGCGAGCCTTCTCCCGGCCATTCTCAACTTGGCTGCAAAAAACGACGTCTTCGTGCGTCGTTTTTTTTGTTTGCACAGCGTGCGAGGATTCCAGAAAGCCTCCGGCGCACGGGGTAGTGTACACCCATGAGCACTTCACCAGACCTTTGGGGGCAAGACATCGCCCTTGACGAGTCCGGGCAGGCGAAGATCGCCGCGTCCGGAGAACTGATCCTGACGGACGGCCTAGAAACCGGGCTGCAGGACATCCGGTTGCGCCTTTTCACCCGGCTCGGGACGCTCTTTTACGACGAGGACTTCGGCTCGCTCCTCCACGACTGGATACTCGAGGAGAGCACGGAGGCCAACCGCGCCGCGTTCTGTTCCGAAGTTGTGATGCGCGTGGAGGCCGACCCTCGGGTGGAACTCGGCTCCGTGTCCTGCTCTGTCCTTCTGTGGGACGAGCGGCAGCTCACAGCTCGGGTGCGCTGGACGTTCATCGGCGAGGACCATCCCCTCAATCTGGTGCTGCAGATCGATAAATCAACGCAAACGGCGGTAATTCAAGATGTCCACATTTCGGAAGCTCTCCTTGCCTCGCGTATCCAAGACGCTTGATGAAGTCCGCTCCGGGCTCTTCGCCCGGGTTGAAGAAGTGCAGGACGAGTATCAGGCCAAAGGCTGGCTTCCCGCCAGGATGAACTTGAACAAGGGCGTGATCCGTGGCCTGCTTGAGCTGGTCGCATGGATGTTTTTTCAACTCTACCAACTACTCGAAGCGCTGCTGACACAAGCCGTGCCACTGCTCTCCGGAGGAGACTGGCTTGATCTGCACTGCGATCAGGTGGGCCTCCAGCGGAAAGCCGCCACGAAAGCCAATGGATACGTGCGTTTCTTCCGCTCGGCGCAGACGCCGGAAAGCCAGAACGTCCCTATCCCGGCGGGCCGCATCGTCCGTACGCTTCCGGACGGCAAAGGCGAGGTCTACAGATACGTCACGCTCGAAGACGCCGTGGTGCATGCCGGGCAGACATTCGTCGACGTGCTCGCCGAATCAGAAGCGTATGGCGCTGAGACCAACGCCGGAGCCGGACAAATCTGTGAGCTGGTGACGCCCGTCTCCGGCATCGACCGGGTCGACAACGTCACAGGCTGGCTGGCCGATGAGGCCGCTTCAGACGAGTCGGACGAGCAGCTTCGTATTCGCTACATGTACGCGTGGCTCAGTCGCGCGGGAGTGACATCCGCCGCGTATCAAGCTGCAGCACTGTCTGTGAAGGGCTGTATCGAAGCCGCCGTAGCTGATCAGCATCCACGTGGTGAGGGTACCATTGACGTCATTGTGCGCGGTTCGGCGGGGCTTCCAACCGAAAATCTGATCGAAGCGGTGGAGAAGGCTATCAACGAGGAAATCGTTATCAACCACGATTTGTTGGTAAAAGGCCCCGTCCCCGTCCTTGCCGATGTTGAGTTGGAGCTGGAGCTCTACTCCGGTGACGAAGCAGCTCTGAAGCTCTCGGCGGAAAACTTTGTCAGAGCGATGTTCTCCGGAGACGCGTCCCGGACGGGCGGGCACGTACCCTTCGGCATCGGGCATGACGTCGTCCGTGACCGGCTGGCGGCTGGCGTCATCACGCTAACCGGCGTGAAGCGCATCGTCTGGGGCGGTTCGCTGGTCTCCGGAGACGTAACCGTGCCCGCAGACGGTCTGGCCATGCTTAAATCGGTGGTGGTGACGGCGAAGTGGGTGAGCGAGCGATGAGCTTCTATACCGATAAATCACCGTTCTGGCGCTACTGTCGGGACAAGCTTGCCCTGCCGTTCATCACGCAGGTCGGCGCTCTCGCGGCGCTGGCGCACGGCATCTGCCGTTACGCGGACGATGCAGCGAAAGATATGCGCTGGCTGCAGGCGCAGTTCCTGCCCCCGAAAGCCGATGAAGCTCTGATCTCCTTGTACGGCGAGTCGCGGGGCGTGGAGCGGACACGCTTTGACTCGGACCAGCAGTTCCGGCTGCGCGTCGAGAGGGCCTTCGCGTGGCATCGGCTCGGGCCGAAGACCTTCGGCATGCCGAAAATTTTGCAGGAGTACGGCTTTGGGTCGTGCAAGATCGTCAACAGCCGGGAACAACACCCCGAACTGTATGCCCATTTTGAGATACACCTGCTCAAACCCCCGGCGGACTTGGCCGCCGATGACGTAGATCGCGTCTTCGCGCTGGCCGATCAGTACAAGCCCGGACGGTCGGTCTTGAAGTGGGTCCAGTTCGGGGTCGAGCAGCAAGCCCCGATGGGCTTTGGCGCGTGCGCCCAGTCCACGGTCATCATGGATCATTTCATCAAGGCAAAAGAGGCGTTGCCGCCGCAACCCGCGCCAGTGGCGCTCGGAGCGGCTCTTCATCAGATCGTCACCATAGAACACAGGATAGCGTAATCATGGCGGAAACGACTTTGCAGGGCATCTGGACGCAAAAGGGTCTGGACAAGGAAACGGCCTTTCGAGCCGGAGGGGAGCGCAAAAAGCTTACCCACGTGGCGGTCGGCGACGGCAACGGCAGCCTCCCCATCGTGAGGGCGGCGCAGACGTCTTTGGTCCATGAAGTTTGGCGCGGGCTCGCCAACGCGGTCATGGTAAACCCTGATGATCCCACCGACTTGCTTGTGGATGCCGTCATCCCCAACAACGTGGGCGGGTTCTGGATTCGGGAGTGGGGCATCTTTGACGAAGATGGCGATCTCGTCGCCGTCGGGCCGCATGACGAGATGCACAAACCCCTGATCTCTACGGGGCAAGCCGCTGAATTTCTCGAACGTTTTCATCTACCGTCAGCCAATGCGACGTTCGTCGAGATCAAGATCGCTAGTCAGGCTCTGGCCACTCAGCAGTACGTTGAGCATGAAGTCGACGTACACAACAAGGACAGTGGGGCGCACGAAACACTGGCCCGCAAGAACGTCCAGATCAAGGCCGGGACGGGCCTCTCTGGAGGCGGCACGCTCGAAGCCGACCGAACCCTCGTCGTCACATACGGAAATGCCGCTGGGACCGCGTGCCAAGGCAACGACGTCCGACTTTCGGACGCCCGGACGCCCAAGGCGCACACTTCCACGGCCACGACCTACGGTGCCGCCAGCGATACGCAGTACGGCCATGCCAAGGCATCCGGCACGACGCCCAAAGCAGCCGGGACGGCAGCGGTCGGCGCAGAGACGGACGCCTTTGCCCGCGGCGATCACGTGCACCCCGTGCAGACGACCGTTTCCGGGAATGCTGGCAGCGCCACAAAGCTGGCGACGGCCCGTACTATTGATGGGGTTAGTTTCAACGGCTCCGCCAACATTACCCATTATGGCAGTTGCGCCACCGAAGCCGCAACCGCAGCCAAGGTTGTCGCCTGCACGGGATTTGTTCTTGCCGCCGGTTCCCGCATCACCGTGCGCTTCACTGTCACCAACACGGCCGCCAGCCCGACGCTGAACGTGAACAGCACGGGGGCCAAGGCCATCCGTTATCGGAACGCCGCCATCTCTGCGGGCTATCTTGCCGCCAACCGTACCTACGACTTCGTCTATGACGGCACGTATTACCAGCTTGTGGGCGACGTTGACAGCAACACAACATACACCCCCGCCGCCGCAGCGCCGAAAGCCGCCGGGACCGCCGCCGTGGGCACGTCCGCGAAATACGCCCGTGAGGATCATGTCCACCCCGCGCAGACGACTGTTTCGGGAAATGCGGGCACGGCCACGAAACTTGCTACGGCGCGGACTGTGAGGACGAACCTTGCCAGCACGTCGACCGCTTCCTTCGACGGTTCCGCCAACATCACGCCCGGTGTGACCGGGGTGCTTCCCGTGGCCAACGGGGGCACCGGCAACACGACGAACACCGCCGCCGACTCCACAAAGTGGAACGGCGCGGCAAAGACCGTCTCCACGGCCAACCCCTCCGGCGGGGCGAATGGCGACATCTGGTTCAAATACTAGGAGAACATATGACCGACTATCTTATTCTTACCTTTGCCGACGGCGAAACGGTGGTCATTCACGATGATCTGCGCTTCGATACCAATCTCAAGCCAGAACTTTCCTTTGCCTTTGACGCGCTTTATTTCGAGCCGCCGAGCGGCCATTGCGTGAAAAGGGCAGACGGAGAGTCCATCCCCCTGTCCGAAGCCGAGATGGAAGAATGCGCCGCCTACTGTCGGGGCTACGCGGAAACCGCGGACTATCCCGTCTACGCGTGGAACCGGGACAATATCTGCGTGGGCCGCATTCTGAAATCGGAAGCGGAGGCCAAGGGGTACGGTTTTACGGTGCTGGACGTGCCTCCCTATCCGGTGTCCCGTCGCAATGAGGGAAGCTGGGAAGAGATCGTGGCCATCATCCGGGATGACGGGAGCCTTGTGGAGCGTCCGGAAGGCTTTTGCGAAAGGTGCGTCCTTTTTCTTTCCCGGGAGGAGTGGGACGCCTTCCCCAAACGGCCTACGTCCGCGCACGTGTACGATCTGGAGAATGGCGAATGGGTCGATCCGCGTCCTTTCCCCAAACTTTTGCATGAAGTCCAGCTCGAAATCCGAAACTGTTTCGAGATTCGCCGCTGGAAGGTGTGGGGGAAGTTCATTCCCCAATACGAGCAGCTTACATGGGCGGCGCAGGTCGACGAGGCCACAGGGGTTCTGAACGACGAGGCCCGCGCCACGCCGTACATCGACGCCTTTCTCGCCGCGCGCACGGACGAGGGCAAGCCGGACAAGGAAAGCCTGTGCCGCGACATCCTCGCCAACCACGCCGCCTACCTGCGGGGCATGGCCGAAGTCAACGCCGGGCAGTGGACCTACCTGAAGCGTGCGGAGGCTTGCGTGTCCAACGCAGAACTTGATGCACTTTCCAAAGAAGTGGCGGAACTGCAAGGAACTTTCCTCGGAAAGTAAGGAGCTCGCATGTCTTGTGCAGTCAATGTCTCGGGAACGTGGAAATACGCGAAGCAGGCCTACGCCAATGTGAATGGTACGTGGAAGGCTTGCCAAAACCTCTACGTCAACGTCTCGGGCACGTGGAAGCCGCTCTATACCTATTCCTATGTCACAGGGAACTGGGGGGCTTGTTCAGCAGACTGCGGCGGAGGGACGCAGACCCGCACGGTGACGTGCCAACGGCGTGACGCAACGACGGCGACGCTGGACAAGCAGACCGTGGCGGACAGCTTTTGTACGGCGCATGGGCTGACGAAGCCCGCTACGAGTCAGAAATGCAATACGCAGTCGTGCGTCGAGTGTAAAGGTCAGGGGACGTATGACAGCGAGTGCCGAGGTGCCGGAGCTGAATACGGTATTGGTCATCACCACGAACAAATAGCTATGGCCTCTACGGATTTCTACTCAACAAGCGTCTATTGGAACAGCGTTGTGGTCGCTTCGAATAGTGCACAATTAGTGGATAGCCTCACATCCGACGGCTATGTATACACGAAGAACGGATCATCTCGGGTAGATTACTGTTTTTCAGGAGAGCCTACAGCCGTATGGCGTGAGGAAACCTTGTACCCTGTATGCAGGACACCCGTATGACCTACATCGAAGGTGTGCTCATCGCCCTTGACCAGTTCATTAATGCCCTTTTCGGCGGCTGGCCTGACGAGACGCTTTCATCCCGTTGCTGGCGGTGGAGCCGGGACGGGGTGCGGGACTGGCCCCGGCGGATCATCGACGGGTTGCCTTTCTGGAAGGCGGGACACTGCCTGCGCGCCTACGAGGGGGAGTGCAGGCGGCTGCAATGCCCGCCGGAGGTGCGGAAGCCTTCGGCATAACACCGGCCCGGCCCAGGGCAAGGATGGGGGCCGGGCCGCTTTTGAGGAGCGGCGATGTTTTACGGACTCCAGTTCAACACGAGCGCAGGCGAAAGTATGCAGGTTGTGATCAATACGTCCAATTTGCAGGTCTACGCCCGGGCGACCTCCGGGGGCGTCTTTGGAGAATGGGAGCCTATTTGCGGCCCGAGCGGAGGCGGAGGCGCGCTCGAAGCTGAAAAGGCTGCGGTGGCAGAGAAAGCCTATCGGCTGGCCTCTCCGATGGCGATCACCTTCACGGGTGATGTACAGGGCTCGGTGAGTTTTGACGGTTCTCGGAACGTGAATGCGGCGCTTTCGCTCAGAAACGGGTCCGCAGATGTTACGGATGTCATCGACGAGGCCGTCGCTGCGCTCATCAGGGACAATACCAGCGCTCTGAATAGCGTTTTGGTGGACTGGGTGCGGACCATGATAGACAATGCGATAGACTATCACGTGAGGAAAAGCGGCTGGCACATCAGTCAGGACCGGGGGAACAACTGATGCCGACGGTGCTGATGCCCGGATTCGGGGGTGAGGTTCCCCATGTCGAGCCGCGGACGCTGGAAGCGCATCAGGCCGCGTTTGCGCTCAACTGCGACCTGCGGCGCGGCAGCCTGCGCCCCCTGCGCGGCGTCCGCCGGGTTGCGGAGGTTTCAGCGTCGGCGCGGACGATCTTCAAGCATGACATCGACGGCTGGCTGGTATGGGATAAGGATGTGTCCGTTGTAAAGTCGGCGGTCATCGACGTGATTGGGGAAGCCCCGCTCGGGCATCTGTTGATCACCGGTGACCGGGAGTATCCAACACAGCGGTTTGCCGGGGGCGAGACGTACCGTCTCGGCATTCCGCGCCCCGAGACGGCCCCCACCGTCACAGTCAAAGCCGGAGCGGGCATCGGCGACGTCTCCGTTCATGGGTTCATTGCCGGGTCTGGGGGCGACATGCCCACAAAGGACAGTCAACTTGCCCCTGTCGAGGGACAGGGCGTCGCCGTCGCTCCCATCGTGTTTTCCAGCATTGATGGCATCCCTCCCTCAACTGAAGCGGAGAAGATTTCCCGCAGTTCGTCGTACTGCTACACCTATGTGCAGAGCCTGCAAAACGGCGTGTATCAACAGGAATCAGCCCCGTCCCCGCCTTCCGAACTCGTCGACGTGAAGGTGGGGGACGGCGTCGTGGTCGGCGGTTTTCGTCTGCCGTCGCTGCCGGGACTGAATGTCACGCATATCCGCATCTACCGCACGGTTGCGGGGAATGAAACGGGAGAATTCCGTTTCGTTGTCGAGATTCCTGTTTCGCAGGCGGAGTATATGGATACGGCGCACGACAAGGACGTTCCCACGGATGTGCTCCAGACGACGCTTTGGGACAGAATACCGGACGACGCGCAGGGGCTCATCAAGACCGACAACGGCATCTACGCCTGTTTTCGCGGCAACGAACTTCTGGTTTCCGAGCTGTTTATTCCCTATGCCTTTCCAGAGTCCTATCGGCTGACCGTGGAGGATCGTATTGTCGCGCTCGGGCATGTGGACAGCACCATCGTGATCCTGACCACGGGGCGGCCTTATCTGGCGCAGGGCGCGGCTCCGGAATCCCTTCAGCTTCTCCATCTCCCCATTGAGCAGCCGTGCCTGTCCGCACGTTCCGTCGGCCATCTGCCCGGCGGCGTGGTGTACGCCTGCCCGGACGGTCTGATGCTGTTCACCTCGGCTGAACAGAGTCTGCTCACCTCCGGCGTGTTCACCCGGGAACAGTGGCAGGAACTCGGCCCGGAAAAACTCGTCGGTTCCGTGCTCGACGGGCGCTACATCGGTTTTTTCAGCGGTACGAACCAAGGATTCATCCTTGACCTCGGGCGCAGGGATATTGTGCGCGTGGACTTGCCCGGGACCGCTGTCCATGCCCTCTACCATCATGTCAACGACGACTGCATCTATCTGGCGCTCGGGACGGACATTGGTGTGTTCGAGGGTGGGGAGCCTCTGCCCTATACATGGCGGTCGAAGCCCTTTTTTACGTCCGTCCTCACTGCCATGTCCGCGCTGCGCATTGAAGGCGAGCAGAGCAGGACCGACCCGGTGACGGCCCGGCTTTTCGGACCGGACGAGACGCCGCGTCAGATATTGCGCGTGCGCGATACGCGGACGGTGCGGCTGCGGACGACGCGCGGCGAAAAGCTGTGGGCGCTGGAGCTGTCCGGGACGGCTCCGGTCTACGAAGCCCGGATGGGGGCAAGCGTGGAGGATATTGAACATGGCGGCGCCTGATCGCGGCTTGCAGGCCGTCCCGCGTGGACTGGACCGGAACCTCACCACCTATTTGCAGGCCATTCGGACGGAACTGCTCCGACTTTCGGGCCTCGTGCGCGGTTCGGACCAGTCGCGCGCGGTTCGGGCATCCGAGGCGTCCGTAGCCTTTGGGGGCGGTACGGTTTCCACGGCTTCCGGCAGCGTGGACATGGGAGCCATCGCCTCGCAGATATTTCGGGACGGTTCCGTCACCGAACGCAAACTTGCCGATCGGGCCGTTGCAGGCGGAAAGCTGGCGGACAACGCTGTCACCTCCCGAACGATTGCGCCCGGCGAGGTGGGCAACAATGCGCTGGCGGAACAGGCCGTGACCGCAGGGAAACTGGCCGACGGCGCGGTGACCGCCGGGGCGCTGGCGATGCGGTGCGTCACCCGGGACAAGCTGGCCGAGGACGCGGTGGGTACCCCAAACCTCCTGGACGGGGCCGTGACCTCGGACAAGCTCGGAAAAGGGGCTGTGACGGCGGAAGCGCTCGGGGACTGGGCCGTGACGTTCTACAAGATTTCCCCCGGCGCGGTCGAGACGGAAAGCATCCGGGACGCAAGCGTCACGGCGAAGAAGCTGGCGGAAGACGTGCGCCCGCCCACGTGGGTTTCCGGGGACGCGAAGGACGGGGAAAACGTCGTCATTCCGGGGAAGTGGGACGGTCAGCCCGCCGTGTTTCTGACGGGATGGAGCTGCGCCGTTCCCGAGCCGGACCCCGAAACCGGATTACAGGGGCTACGCGTCGGGCCGGAGCGTTTCACCGAGGCTCTGGACGCCGACGGCGCGGGGACGGGGGTGTGGAGCTTTGCCGCCACAGGGGATTTTTCATGGATGGCGATGGGCAGGGCAAGAGAGGAGGCCGCGACATGAGCCGTGTCGAGCTTGTGTATTTCAGGGGCAGCGAGGATGAGCGAAAGCTGATGCGCTGCGCCTACGCCTTGTTGGAACGGGAAGGGAGCGCCCGGCGCGTGTTTATGGACGGCACCGTGCGCTGCGCCGAAGACTTCGAGAAGGACCTGTTTCGGCCCGGTTCCTTGCCCTTTCTCGTGCTGTACGACGGGCAACCCTGTGGGGTGAGCTGGCTGAATACGCTTGAGGGGCGCGCGGCGCGGGGGCATTACGCCGTGTTCCGTCGCTATTGGGGACGGAACATGTCCGTGGCCATCGGCAGGAGTATTTTCGAGCACTATCTCGGGCTCAGGGATGGGGACGGCTACCTCTTCGACGTGCTGATCGGGGTCGCGCCGGTGAGCAACCCGCTCGCCTGGGGGCTGGCGCTGCGGTGCGGCGCGAAGAAGCAATGCGTGCTTCCCCACTTCGCCTACAACGCGTTTACGGGGAAGACGGAAGATGCCGTTTTGACGACGACCACGAGGGAATCTCTGGAGGAAAGCCGATGGGCCGAATGATCTATACGAAAGTCGTCATCGATATGGTGACGGGAAAGACGCTGGTGCAGGAGGGCTACCGCTACGACGGCGAGGTCGCGGAGTGCAAGGGCGGCGGGGGGAGCGTGAACTCCGTGGACTACGAGTACAACGACCGCATGGCGACCATTGCCGAAGAGCAACAGGCATGGGCGAAAGATTACTACAAGATGTGGGAGACGTACTTCAAGCCGTATGAAATCCAGCAGGCGCAGACCAACCTTCAGAACCTGCCGCTTGAGAACAGCGTATACCGGGGCCAGCTTGAGGCCGCGCGCGATCTCCTGCCGCTGGAAAGCGGCCTGTACAAGCAGCAACTGAAAGCCGAGGCCGAACTTTTGCCGCAGCAGACGGAGGCGACGAAGAACTTTTTGAGCGCCTCGGCAAAGGGCGTCGATGTGGCCGAGCGCATGGGACTGGCCAAGGCGGACGTTTCTTCCGCGTGGAAGAACGTAGCCGACGCCACGGCGCGTTCCAACGCGCGTATGGGCGTTAATCCGAACTCGGGCCGCTATCAGGGCACGCAGGCGGCCCTGGCTACCCAGCAGGCCGCGCAGACCGCGCAGGCCGTGACCGGGGCCCGCGTGGGGGCGGAACAGGAGAATTATGACCGGCTCATGAAGGCCGCCAGCGTCTCGCAGAACAAACTTTCCGGTTCTCCTACGAACACCATTTTTCAGGGACTCAGTTTCCTTGGAGGGTAATGGATAATGGCGCTTTACAAGGTACAGAGCCCGATGAATTCCGCGTTGCAGGGGATGCAGAACGCCTCCGCGACCACGGCGGGCATGACGAAGAAGCAGGAAGTGAAGGAACCGAAGAAGAGCTTCGGCGGCGCGCTCGGCAGCATGATCGCGGGCGGCAGCTACGGTCTGGGCATGGCCGACATGTTCACGGGAGGCGAGGCCACCGACGCCATGTGGAGCGGGGTGAAGGGCGCGCTCAGTGGCGGGGCGAAAACGGGGGCTGCAACCACAGCCGCCAACGGGGTTGCAAACGCCCTTGCTCCTGTTTCCACCGCCGCAGGCTCTACGGCTGTTCCGGCGGGCGTGGCGTCCATGAATCTCGGCAACATGGGAACCATCGCGGGCGGGGCGGAGGCGATGGCGTCGGCAGGCTCCGCATTGGAGGGTGTTGCCGGAGGCACGTTGGCTTCTACCGCCCCCGAAGCGGCTGGCGCGGCTTCCGCCGCCGGGCCCGTGGGGTGGGGACTTCTGGCGGCCGGAGCTCTGGCCGGCCTCACAAGCTACTTGCTATAGGAACGAACTGGTATGGCAAATAATTACAGTACGGATGATCCGTGGCGCAACGCGATGGTGGGGATGAACTTTCTCGGCAATGCCATGCGGACAGGCCAGCAGATCGGGGAAGCGCGGTACGAGAAGAACGAGCGGGATGCCGTGGACAAGGCGTATGAGTACATCGCCGGAAAGGTAGGCACGGGAGACCTGTCGGCTTTGGGGAATGATCCGATTCTGTTTACCCGGCACGGGTCGCAGGCCACGAGCAAGTTTATGGAGGATCGGCTCAAGACGGAATCTTCGCGTCTTCTGATGCTGAAAAACAAGGATGAGGCGAACGATCATCTTTATCGTAACACTCTTCGCCCGCTGGCTTTTGCGGCGCAGGAAGCCTTCAAGAAAAACGACATGGAGCTCTTCGGGCAGATAACCGGCGAGCTTTCGGCAAAGTTTCCCTTCCCTTACAGGTATAACCGTGGTCAAGACGGTAATTTTATTGAGGAGTTCCGTTCTTCAAAAGCCGGGAAATTCATCGATACTGGTACGCGCATGACTCCTCAGCAGGTGATGGACAGCATCAACCGTATGCTGGCTGGCGAACAGCGGATATTGCGCGGCGCGAACATGGAGATGCAGTACGTCAATCCTGACTTTCTCGCGGCAGCCGCAAGATACAATCTTGCTACGATTGCGGACAATGCGGCGGCGTTGGGCGATCCCAACCGTCAGATCACGCTCACCAAAAACGGACATACGATTCATGTGGTGCCGCAGAACCGTCATGACGATTACTCGGCAGCCCCTGCGTATCTTGTCCTCGACGACAGCGGAAAGATGGGCGGGATGTACGGAAGCCTCGAAGATTTGTACAGCCAAGGATACAGACCTCTCGAAGTGCAGGCCAAGGATGCGCAGTTGCGGCGCACCATCGCCGGGCGGCAGGGAGGAAACAATGCTCCGGGCAACTCGGCAATGACGGACGCCCTGTTACGAGCTGGCTATACCTATGACAAAACCTACAAGCGGTGGTTCAAGACCGTTCCTGACGAAAATGGCAAGCTGGTCCCTGATATGACGAAACCGCTCACTGAAGCCGAATACCGCGAGATAGCATCAGGGCTGGGGGGCGATGACCCTCTGGGAATTTTACCGCCCAAAACGAAGCCTAACGTAAAAACGGGGAGCGGCAAGGGCAATGGGAAGGAGAAAGCCGATAAACCCAAGGAACCGTGGGGCGTGCCGAAAGTCTTTGTGGGGCCACCGGATGAACGAAATTGGGTTGATAAGATGGCTGGCCGCCAACGGGAGTGGCTACGGGATTGGTGGCATCAAGTGCCTGACCCGGAGCCGGAAGAGTACGATCCCTTGTTTGACTTGAGATACTAACCAACTGTGTTCTTTGACAAGCGAATAGAGAAAGGAGAGAAGAGCGGGCCGGGGTCCTTACGGTTCCCGGCCCGTAGTGATAGGCTCTTTAGAAGCCGAGCCAGCCGAAGCCCTTGTCCATGATGGCGACGAGGGCTACCCAGTTATCCCATCATCAGCCTATTCGCCGCCTTCACTGCGCGGATGGCGTAGCGCATTTCCTCAAGGGCGTCATTGAGCAGATTCATGGCGTTGTAGCGCGGGGCCGTCAGGGGCTGGATCAGAGAGTCTATGACGATGTTCCGCTTCGTACACCCACGCTGGAGCAGTTCCGGGAACGTACCTTCGCCAATGGCCTGTAATTCCCTTTCCAGCTTCCGGGCGCGCTGGCGGGACTCGGAGGCGAAGTCCAGCCATTCCGCCTCCAGCCTGTCGAGGGCCTTGATCCGGTCCCGGTACAGCCCCGCGCGGGCGGGCAGGGCGGAGCGGTTCCGCCTGGCGAGTTCGGCCTCCATACGGTTGAAGGCTTCGATGTAGGCGAGCTTGAACCGCATGGCTTCCGGGCCTGTGTAGCCCATCGCCAAGAGGGTAAAGCCGTCACGGAAGATGATGTACATGGCTAGCGATCGCCCAGTATTGTCCATATAGTTACTCACCACAAAATTGTGGGCAGTAAACTCTTCCGGGCAGTTAGCAATAATATTTCGGATATCTCTCAATACGGCATCATGCCGCTTCCTGAAAAACTTGGAGACATCAAGAGAAGTCGTAGCAGGACGGCCATCATGTAGGGAAACGGAGGGAGATGGGGAGGAAAGAAGCAGAGCCTGTGACATAATAAACCTCGTGTAGTTTTCGATTAGCCCTGCAAAATAGCAAGGGCCGGGAGCTCGAAACTGTACACGAACAGCCAGGCCTATTTCCCCGAAGGGTATTGTATTAGCCTACTCCCGACCCGTGAAGATCGTATGATACACCTCTCCCAAGGCATCAAACATGTCTTGGCAGGGCACAAAAATAGCCACTCTCACGGGTTGGCTTCCGTCGTGTAAAGGAGTTTCGAGGCTCCGTGAAAGGAAGTTCATCATGAAAGTGACTGAAAGTCAAGGATAAACAGCACTCTAGAGGAACCTGTTTCTTATAAGAAAAATAAATAGAAAACAGTCAACTATCTGTTCTTTGCATTCATTAGATTTCTTGGTTATGTTAAGCGATATTATACAGAATGTAGATGAATAGGTGGTATATTATGCCTTCTTTCCAAAAAGTATCTCTTTTATCTGATTTTTTACAGGGAAATAAGAAATTTTCCGTAGCTGTTGTCATTTGCTGGCTATCTTTTTTCAGTGCACGGCCTATGAGTGATGAGTGCAGGCGTTTATTGCTTTTCCATGTCACAGACAAAGAAATCGATAAGATACAGTTATCAGTAAAAGATAATGATGTTGCTTCGTTGCAATTTGCATTTGAAGACATCAAGATGGATGCATCACAAGATTTTTTGGATAACCTAATAAAATTGATGATAGCCGTAGCGGTGGACGACGGGTTTTTGACTTTTGCGGAACAAGAATTCTTATTATTCATGGTAGATTTATTCGCTATGCCCCGCAGTCGCTTTGAAGTAATATATTTAGAGGTAGCTGGCGGGAAATTTCCTCCCATAGGCGATCCCAGTTCCTTAGTGTGGTGGGAGGGCAAGGAAAAGAAAAGGTATTCTCAAGAAAGAACTACTCAGGACAAGGCAAGCCGGCCTAGAGGATATGGAGCAATAAAGGGTAAGCTCCATGCACTTGGAATTCTTGGACTCGATGAAGATGCTACACAGGAGGATATTCGAAAGGCCTACTTACGTTTGGTTAAAGTGCATCACCCAGATAGATATCAACATTTGGGAGAGGAAGATTTTAGGGAAGCAGAAAAGGCCTTTGCTCTTATTCAACAAGCTTACGAGTATCTGAGCCATGCGTAATTTTTATAAAACTCTTCAGATTCCTTTTTTTTCGACTACTGAAGCTATTCGGAATAAGGTGAAATCGTCAACCTTTTCACCTGAGATAGAAGCAATTTTGCTGAATGCGAATCGCAGACGTGTTTATGATAGGGCATGGAACTGCCTGTCAGTTATTGGTCAACTGCGCGGAAATTTTGATCTTAATGAATCCGTGCACTGGAAGAGGAATCACAGTGATTTTTCTGTCGATAGTGACGGGTATCCTCTTTTGATGACACAATTGATAAATTCTGTAAAACAGGAACAAGAAAAAAGCGAAGAACCAACGGGAACTGCAAAAAAAGAGGGTTCTAGAACAAGAAAAGGGTGTTTCATTTGGTTTATATTTTTAGCTTTTATCATATGGATGATATCTACCAATACACCCAAAAAATCTTATGTTTCCCCAACCGTACAGAGTTTTTCGGAGTCGAATATTCAAAGTAATGTAATTCCTCCGACTATAAAAGAAGATAAACCTGTTCCAAATTCACAGCTTAAACCTAAAAAACGCCCCAAAACTGGTTGTTTGACAAGTAAAGGTAATAATGTAGCTCCATTTTCTGTCGTAACTCAATATGGAATGGATTATTACATAAAATTAGAAAAAACGGATACAAAAAAAACCGTTATGACGGCATATATTCGTGGTGGAGATACACTTGATATAAAAGTTCCTCTTGGTAACTATATATTGAAATATGCTTCAGGAACACAATGGTATGGTCAGAAATATTATTTTGGTGATGAAACCGTTTTTTCTAAAGCAGACGAAATATTCTTTTTTAGGCGTATCCAAAGTGGATACGAAGGATACACTGTTGAGCTGGTATTGCAGAAAAATGGAAATTTACATACTTCAGAAATTTCAAAGAACAATTTTTAATCTCTTTTATCTCTGAAATGTTAAATAAGAAAAGGCGGCTCCAAGAACCGCCTTTCTTCCTTCTAACCCTTCACGTCCGGCGACTTGGGATCGTCAGCCCTGCACCTACACGAGGGACTGAGCGTTCCGTCGCAGCACTCGACCCGTCCTCCGCTGGAGCAGCCGCACACGCCGCCATGCCAGGAGCAACACCCCCGGCGTTGCTCGATGAGGTCCATCACGTCCGGAGAGAGCCCGGCAATTTGTCCGCAGGCGTCCAGTGTAACCGTGGGCGGTGTGTCCTGAGCGACCGCGAACGGGGGCGCCATGACGAGGAAAGACATCAGCAGCAAGCATTTCACGAGATGGTTCATTGTCGCCTCCTTTTTATGGAGACTATATAAAATTATCTATATAGAGTGAACCGATAATTTTTCTTCTCTCCTTTCTCCTTCGGTCAAAAGCTTGAAATGACAAAGGAGAAAAAATGCTGAGCCTTGCAAAAATTCGCGAATTTTATCCTCAATACGCGCCGTTCACGGATTATGAACTGACCAGGGCCGTTCACGCCAAGACTGCCCCCGACGTGCCCTTCGAGCACTTCGCACAGCAGTTCGGGGGACCGACAGAGGAGAATGAAGAAACTGTTCAGGTGCGGGACTACAACAAGCGCCATCCTGACGCTCCCATCCGCCCCGAGGAAATCGGGGAGGGAAGTTATCTGAACGACATGGGCCATGCCTTTGCCGCGGGTATCAACGATACGGCCTCGTTACCGTTCTGGCTTGCGGAAAAGGGAAGTGAGCTTGTTGGGTTGGATTGGCTTGCTGAACGGGCGGGCGCGGCCCGTAAGTATTTCCAGAACAGTGCCGAGGAGAAGAGAAAGGGCTTTTCCGCCGACATGAAACTGGCGCAGGATACGGAGTTTTTCAAAGAGAATGCGGATGGCAGTTATTCTGCGGGAGATGCTTGGGGGTATCTGCCGCGCAAGGTGGGTGGATTCGTAGCGGAATCCATACCGTCGACGGTGGCGGGGATGGGCGGCGGCGGTGCCATTGCCGGGCTTCTTGGCAGGATGGGCTTATCGCGGGCATTGTCTTGGAGGGTGGGCGGCGCGATTGGCGAAGGTGCAGTGAGCGGGGCGCAGAATTCGCGCGACGCCTACGATGCCGTGATGACGTTGCCGGAAGACAAGCTGGAACAGTCGCCGGAGTATGGGCTTTACCTGCAAAGCCTTGGCGATCCGGTCACGGCGCGCAAAGCGTTAGCAAACGATATTGCCTTTGCCGTAGGTTGGGAGACGGGAGCGGCGACAGGCATCTTGTCGGCTGGACCATCGGCCATGTTTGGGAAGCTGCTGGGAGGCGAAGGCGGAAAGAGCCTTGGGCGTACTATGGCAAAGCAGGCGCTCGCGGAAGGGCTTTTTGAGGAAGCCCCACAAAGCGCGGCGGAGCAATATTTGAGTCAGTCGCAACTGCGACGGGCTGATCCGGCCATTGATCCCATGCAGGGGCTTGGTGAGGCTGCTATGGGCGGTGGGCTTTCCGGCGGGGTGATGGGCGCTGGCATGGGAGGGATCGGACATACGGCAGGACGGCGGAAGCCGCGAGTGACCCCAGCCGACCGTTTGCTTCCCGAAGAGGCATTGCAGTCTTCCGGGCGTCCTGTTCCTGCCGCGCCCTACGTCTTTGATCAATCCCCTGAGAACATGCCCGTTCCGACGGGGCAAGGCGTCCACGAAGGACGCGCGGTTGATCCCGACGAAGTCCTTTACGACGAAGGTTTCGTCAACGGGACCGTCGTATCTCCGCAGGGAAGAAACGATTCTCGTCCCCGCATTTCCGGTGGGAATACTGTCGATCTCATGGCGTTGCCGGAAGCGCAACGCGGTCTGCCCGAAGGAGTGGGTATCATCCGTATGGGAAGCGAGTCCACGGGGCGCGGGCCCATCGCGCCGCCCACGGATTTCTCCACTCCGGTGGAGCAGCCCGCAGCGCCGGAACGCCTCGGGCTTCCGGTTCAGCCTCTGACGGGCGTGAATCCTGGTCTGTGGTCCGGCGGGAAATCCCAGCTTGCCTATGGCCAGCCTTCGTCTCCTGTCGTGAATATGCCTTCTACCGCTCCGGTACAGGGCGTGGTGGGCGGTTTGTCCACGTCCGCCGCGCAGCCTGCAGGGGGCGTTCCCATGCAGGCCCCGCGCGGGGATACGACGGCGCAGGCCAGACAGGTCGGGATGCCTGTTCCAGAATCCCTTCCTCAGGGCTCCGCACTACCACGGATGAGCGTTCCTTCTCTGGCTCGTCAGCCGATGGAACGTCCCGCGTCCGTAGCTCAGGCCGTAATGCCTGCCCAGAATACGCCCGAGGTCCGGCCTGTGGCCGTGAGGGATGCGCGTTCGGCCATGCCGTCGGAACAGGAGGCCGTGCGCAAGGCGCTTTTGGCGAAGCCCCGTCCTCGTTTGCTGGCCGAGTTGCCTGAAGGCGCTCCGGTGACCTTGAGAAACGCAAGCAAAGAAAAGATCGTCGACTGGTTGCAGGAACACGCGGACACTCGTCAGTCCGGTCAGGAACAGGCTGAAAGCGTACCGGAAACGTCTCCTAGTCTGGTGGAAAGCGGCGCTCAAGACAGGATGGAGACGCAGGAGCAGGTTGCTTCCAGAGGGGAAGCAGCCGGTCATACATCAAAAACAATCAGACAGGAGGGATCGTATGCGGAACGCGAAACAGTACGGAACGCCGGAAGAGATGGTAACGAAGGAAGCACTCATGCAGGTGGATTTCTCCAGGGCGAGCGGGGAGGAGATGGCGCGGCTGCTGACCTCGTGGGCGACAGAGGACGAGGAGGAGATGGAGGACGCGCTGCACAGTCTGCCCCGCAAGGACGGGAAGGCGGACGGACACGACAGCCTGTAGCGATCAAGATTCCGAACAGGGCGGACGAGCCCGCACATTACGAGTTGCTGGAAGCGGACGATGTGCGGGCGTCCCATCTGCCTGCGAGAGGCTTTCAGAAGAATCCCGCCTACGAGCTGGAGAACGAGCGGCGCTACCATGACGAGCCGGGCAGTCGGGCCAAGGTCATGGAGAATGCGGCCAAACTCGATCCGGCTTTCCTCATGGAGTCCGTGGACGCAAACCACGGGGCTCCGGTCATCGATCAGGACAACAACGTCCTCGGCGGCAACGGGCGGGCCATGTCCATCGCCCGGGCCTACGATTCCTTCCCCGAACGCGGCAAACAGTACCGCGAGGCGTTGAAAGCCAATGCCGACAGGCTCGGCATCGATCCCGCGCAGGTAGACGCCATGCGCTCACCCGTACTCGTACGTCGTCTTGAGCGCGGCATGTCGTCGGAGGAGCGCCAGCAGCTTGTCACGGCCATGAACGATGACTTCAAGGACGCCAGGGAGAAACGGGCGTCCGGGAAGTCTCGCGGCGACAGGTTCGGCAGACGGACGCTGGAGATGCTGGCAAGCGGCCTGAAGAACGCCGACAGTTTGCGTCAATACTTTGATGCACCCGAGTCTGTATCCATCGTCGAGCGGATGATGGAGGACGGCGTGATCCAGCGTTCCGAGCGCAACGCCTACGTCGGCGCGGACGGCCTGCTCAATCCCGATGGCAAGAAGGTCGTGGAGGAGGCGCTGCGCGGGCGAGTGGTGCGGAGCTACGAAACGCTGGCGAAACTCCCTGCCGATGTCGTCGGCAAGCTCGATGCCGTCATCCCCCACATTCTGGTGGCCGAAGGCATCGGCAAGCCGTGGAACATCACCGGGCACGTCAGGGATTCCGTGGACCTGCTGGTCGGCTTCAGGTCCAGCGGCATCAAGGACGCGGAAGTTTATCTGAAGCAACTGGACATGCGCACGGGCCGGGCTCCCATACAGGATTTCTCGAAGCAGGCCATAGCCCTGTTCCGCATGGCGCTGGACGCGAAGAAGGGCGAGTACGTCAAGGCGTTCGAGAGTTACCTCAAAAATGCCCGATTATCCCCGGAAGCGGGTAATATTCCCGGCGTAGCGAAACCGCAGGACAGGGCCTTCCGCGATGCCTTCGGGATGGAAGAAGAGGTCGTCCCGATCAAGCCGGAAAAGCGGGAGGGAGGAAAGCCGCAGGCGAAGGAGAAAGCGGAGGAGCAACCACCGAAAAAGGCCGGTGGGGATGTATTCGGAACGGCTTTCCCCGCATTCAGCGGGAAGCCGAAAGAGGCCATCGAACACCTGATCAAGACGAAGGAAGGCCATGTTCCCGCCGCGTTCCACAAGGAAGGGCTGGGGGATATTGATTTGCCGTGGGGCAAGATGGGCAAGGGAGGATTTGGACTGGCCCACATCATTGAGCGCAGGGATCAGAGCGGTGACGATGGAGTCGCCTTTGTCCGAAAATTGCCAACCATCATTTCTGAGGGGAAGACTGAACAAAGGGAAGGTTTCCCCGGAAGAGTGTATGTCGTAGCAAACGATGGCAATGCGGAAGCCGTTGTAAGCCTTTCGTACCTTGGCAAGGAACGTATGTGGCTGTTGACAGGCTATGAATACAAAAAGACTCCAGCGGAGCGGCAGTCGGACGATAGACCTGTAACTGCTACGTTAGGCGACGAACAGCGCATTCCTTCGTCGCACTCCGGTGGAGCCAGTATGCCCGCCGAAAATTCCGGCGGTGCTTCTTCTACTATAGTTACTCAAAAGCAGTCAGTCAATTCGGAATCTCCTGAGTCCAGGATTGACCGTCACCGGAATCTCTACAAATCCCTTCTGACCGGAAAGGCCACTCTTGAGGAATACCGCCGCGGCTTTTCCGACTTGCTGGAGAATGAGGAGGCCGTTCGCGCCGAATTGTCCGGCATGACCGTCAAGGAACTGCTGGAACGTGGCGGCTCCATGTTTGCGTGGCGTCATAAGGGGGACAGGAAGGCCGATATTGTTGATGCCCTGTATCGGGACATGCTGTCGGACTTCACGCTTGGGCAGTCCTATTCCGTCAGCGGGATGATGGGCATGGATGCAGAAGCGTATCGGAAGGCCACCGAAGCCAGCATCCGCAGGATTGTGGATGCCCAGAGCGAGCAGACGCTGGTGGATTTTGCCAAGAGCATGGCTGAACAACGTGAAGAGTATGCCAGCCGCCGCAAGGCCGAGAGAGAAGCCGTCGAGAACCCGAAAACGCTGGATGATTTCCGGTCTTTCATGCGTTTCCATATGGAAGGCAAGACGGCTGCCGAGGCCCGCGAGCTGCTTTCGTTCGAGCAGCGGGAACGGTTTGACCGTCTTGCGGCGGAAGCAAGCAGAAGCAGCCGGAAGACGAAGGCGGAGCCTGCCCTCTCCTCTGCTTCCCAGACCACGGACGGGGAAATCATTGCCACCAGGCACACGCAGAAAGGGCATGATCTGTTCGTAGTTCGCCTTGAAGACAGGGTAAGCCGGGAGGATTACCTTGTGCTGTTGTCCAGTGCCAAGCGGCTTGGTGGGTATTATTCCAAGTTCCGTGGCAACGGGGCCGTGCCGGGCTTCCAGTTCACCGAACGTCAGCAGGCGGAAGCCTTCTTGAAGCTGGCGCAGGGGGACAAGGCCGAGGCTCAGGAAGCGGCGAAGGCGCGGCGTGACGCCTTTGAGGATGACCGTTCTCAGACCGCCGTACAGCGTCTCAATGAAATGGCTGACAGGCTGGATGAGGACGCTGATGCCAGTCTGAACGCGGCGCGCAAGGTGAACACGGCGAAGCGCGTTCAGCAGGCGGCGACCGCCGACGCTGCGGCCTATGCCAATAAAGCATTGGCGAAGACCATGAGGAACATCGCCCGGGCCATCAAGGACGGAAGCGCAACGTTTCTCGACCGGGTGCGGGAGAAAAAGCAGGTCGAGCTGCTTCGTGACGATCTGCGAATGGCGAAAGGGGAAGAGGACAAGACGAAATATCCCGAATGGGATCAGCGCGAGAAGCACAGCGGAGAACCGGCGACGGCCCACACCGTGGAGTTTGCAGCGTTCCCGCACTACAGGCTTTATCGTTCCGGTTGGGCCGAGCTTGGGCGCAAACTCATGGAGAAGGACGGCACCAGGAACCTCGGCAAAAAGATTCTTTCCGTGGCCGACGATGTGACCGAAAGCTATCTGGAGTTTGCCCGTTCGCATCTGGAGGAGGTTTCCACCTATGCGACACAGGACGGCAAGCCCGCCGTATTCAAATCCCGCGAAGATGCGGAAAAGGCCATTGCCCGCAGCGGCTATCGCGGCAGGGCCGTGGTGCTGCCCGTGAAGCGCGGGGAGAACCGCATCATTCTCTCCCCGTCGGCGGCTCAGGAACGCGGCGTGTGGAAGGGCGACGATGACAGGATGCTCTCCCTGCGTCCCGAACTGGTCGATGAACTGTTCGACAAGCTGGGAAGCGCTTCCCACGACATTCCGTGGCAGCTTTCCGGCATTCGGGAGAAGAGGAAGGCCCTTGCCCGGATGGGGATTGAGACGCCCGCCGAATACCGGATGGCTCTGCGGGAATTCGTTGGTCTTCAGGAAGAGGCTGGACAGGACAAGGTGCGGGAGCTTGAACGCACTGTCATGCGTGACGCTGCAAAGACTCGCGGATGGCTGGACTTTTTCCCGACGCCTGCGGCGGTGACGGAAGCAATGCTGGCGGCTGCGGACATCAGGCCGGGCATGGCCGTTCTGGAACCTTCGGCCGGGATGGGACATATCGCTGACCGTATCCGGGAGAAGGGCGTTGAGCCCGTGGTGGCCGAGCTGGAGCCGCAAAAGCGCGAACTGCTTGAAGCCAAGGGTTACGAGGTCGTCGGAAAGGATTTCATGGAGCTTGTCCCGGCGGATGGGGGCTATGACCGCATCCTGATGAATCCGCCTTTCTCCAAACGTCAGGATAACGAACATGTACGCCGGGCCTATGACATGCTGAATCCCGGTGGGCGGCTGGTTGCCATCGTCAGTGAGGGGTCCTTCTTCGGAAAGGACAGGAAGGCCGCCGAATTCCGTGACTGGCTGGAAGAGGTGGGAGGGACTTCGGAGAAGCTGGCCGAAGGCTCGTTCAACGATCCGGCACTGCCGGTGACCACGGGCGTCAATACGCGCATGGTCATCATCGAGAAGCCCGATACGGCGAAACTTCTTGCCTCATTGAAGGAGGACACCGCCCGGCCATCCGATTCGACGCCCGTTACGGTGGTGGAAGTCGATCCGGGGATTGTGCCCGAGTTCAAGAAGGCCCGTGATTTGGCAAAGTGGCTCAAGGATTACTTTGCTGACAAGCGGGAAGAAACGATTCTTTCCACCGGAAAGAAGGTCAGGTTCGGCAACGGCAATCTGGAAGCGTCCATCAAGCGCGTGCGGGAAGAGGCGCATAACCAGGCGTACGCCGGATTGAACGAATTGGTCAGACGAGCGGAGTTCGATTCTTTCGAGGCGAAGGATGCGCGGCATCCCAACCTGGGGGGGCAGGAAGTCTATTACTCGGCTCTGCGGATTGGGGATGCGCTGTACGCCGTAAAAATGAAATTTGATGTCCCTTCTGGTGTGGAAATTCACTATAGAAAGGAGACGTTGAAAGAAGGAGCTATTGAAGACTTACGCTACAAAGATCACGCTTTGCGGGAAATAGAAATAGCTCCGGTTCTGTACCGTGGGGTGGTCCCCAATAATGGGGTGCCCACGCAGGCAACCGGAGCTGAGAAAACAACCCCGATCCTGTACCGTGAACCAGCCCACAACAAGGTGGGATTCACGCAGGCAACCGAGGCTGAGGAAGTAGCCTCTATCACTGAACACTATGGATTCGAAGTCCATACAGCAATCGAAGCTATCCGTAAAATCAGTTTAGGCGTGCTCCGGGACGCCGTCAAGCCCTCACGCCTTGAGAACGGCGTGCTTTCCTCCGTCAAGCCCGGCGAATTCCTCAACGAGGCCCCGGCCTCTCGGCGCCGCGTGCGCAAGGCCGCCGTGCAGTCCGTGGCGGATGCGCTGGGGAAACGGGCGGCCAACGCCGCCGAGACACGGGTGGTCCAGTCGTTCGAGGAACTGCCCAGGGCGGTCCGCGATGCCTACGGCCACATGGCCTCGCAGGTGGAGGGGGTTTACGATACCGAGACGGGTACGGTCTATCTGGTAGCGGATAACCTGCGGAACCCGGAGCGCGCGGCGGAAGTGTGGATGCACGAGAACATGGTGCATCACGGTTTGCGCGGACTCTTCGGCGTGGCAGGAACGCGCCGACTGCTCAATCGGCTGTGGCAGGGCATGGGGGGCATGGGCAACGCGGGCATTGCGGCCATTGCCCGGCGCTACGGCGTGGACCCGCGTTCGGATACGGAGGGCCGGGCGCTGGTCATGGAGGAATACCTCGCCAGCCTCGCCGAGAAGCGGGCGGCGGACAAGCTCTCCGGGCAGGACAAAACGTACTGGCGGCGCGTCGTCGATGCCGTGCTGCGGGCGTGGCACGCGCTGGTAGATGCCGTGACCGGGCGCACCGGCTCCATGAAATACGAGAACGTGGACAGGTTGTTGTCCGCTCTGGATCGGTATGTCTTTGAAGGCAGGCCGGAAGGCAGCGGCGAGGGCGGCATGGTTCCGGCTATGGCGTCGGTGGACAAGTCGGGTTCGGATATGGAGGCTTCCCGCAAGGTATGGGAACAGCTTCAGCAGGATACGGCCGAGTGGGGGCGGCAGGTGGACGCCTTCCGCCCTCATCAGGGTATAGGAGGAAGGCAACCGCGACTCATGACGGTTTGCCATACCCCTGATGTGCTGCAAAAGCTGGGCGCGCCGGATTTGCCGATGACCATGACTGCGGACAATCTGGGCAAGGTGCTTTCCGACAAGGTGGACCACGGGCTTCCCAAGGAACTGGTGAAGCAGCTTCCCGGTGCGCTGGCCGAGCCGATTATGGTCTTCGAGTCGGCGTCGCAGGCGGATTCCTTCGTCGTTCTCACGGAACTCAAGCATGAGGGCCGTTCGGTTATGGCGGCCGTTCATCTGGATACTGAAAAACAGCGCGTCAGGGTCAACGACATTGCCAGCGCCTACAAGCGAAGCAACGAGGCGTGGTATGCGCGGCAGATGGAAGAGGGGCGGCTCCTTTATCAGGACAAAAAGAAAAGTCTCGCATGGGCGCGGACAAACAGGCTACAATTGCCCAGAGTGCGCAAACTCCCAGCGAGACTTCGTGAAAACAGAATACTCACCGAAGATGATGTCGTCAAGCCGATTGCGCCTTCACAGGGTGTGGAGCCGTTGGCATCCAAGCGCAATGACCCCAATAATGCCCGTTTCTCGCCGGATATGGGGAAGAAGACGGACTTCGTCACCTTGCCGGATGGAAGCGTAGATTTCGCGCAGTTCCCGGCGACTCGCCTGAAGGACATGCGTTTGTTGCGGGCGGCCCCGATTCGGCTTCCGCGTGGAATCCACTCCTTATCGGGGGGATACGGCCTGACGCATATTGAAGCCAACCACGGCAATGAAATTCGGGCCGCAGGATATGGCAGCGTGCAGGAATTCGTATGGGATTTGGTGAATGGCTACAATGAAATATGGGAAGGTGAAAAAAGGAGTCTTCTTATCCTGAAAAACAATGGGAAGACGTCAAGACCGGCAGGGTTCATCGAGCTGGAGAAAGATGGTAGCCACTACATAGTAAAAAACGCGTACCCCGTGGATATGAATTATCCTACGGCGGCTACGCGTAAGCAGCTTTGGAAGAGTGCACCCCCCTCTTCGTCTACATCTGGTGAGCAGACCCCCTCTAATCCTTTTACTCCCGGAATCCCTTCCAAAGACCAGACGGGAAACCTACAAGGCCAACGGGGGCAAAGCAGTAAGGAAAATATACAGCAGGGAAGGGAGGAAGGCAAGCCGCTGGCCTCCCTGCGGGACATCAAAGATGTACGAGACATCACCGGCATGAGCGCCAAGGATGCCTTGAATCTCGCCAAGAACGATCCGTGGATTGGAAGCATCTTTGGAAAGTCCGGTGACGTGACGCTCATGCAGCGGATTTTCATGTTGCCGCACTGGATGGCGAAGCGGTTCCCCGGCTTCAAAGCCGTGTATGACCGTCAGCTCAAGCGTCAGGATGAACGGGCGGCGGAACGCGCCCGGAGCCTTCAGGAAATCCCTTCTTTGTTCGGAGAGAACAAGCTGTCCGGCAAGGACATGGACGAGCTGAAAAAGCTGGTCTGGGATAATGACGGCAAGCAGATTGCCGAGTTGGAAGGCGTCGACAAGTTTCTGACTGACGAAGAGCTGGAGAGCGGGCGCACCACCATCAAGGCCAATCCAGAATGGTATGAGGGCTACGACAAATGGCTTTCCAGACAGCCCGGGTCCGACGCCGTGAAAAAGGCCATGCGCGAAATCCGGGTGAGCCTCGACAACGACCTCATGCGCGCCCACAACCGTCTTGCCCGGATGAGCGAGATGGGAGACGTGGCCATTCAGGAGTTCCGTACCCAGATTGGGCACATCCACAACTACTTCCCACACCATCGATATGGGGACTACTTCATTCAGGGGAAGGACAAGAAGGGCGAGGTCGTCTACCGTGAACACTTCGACGCGCTGCACAAGCGGTATGCCCGGCGGTACTTTGAGAACCGGCTTGAGGCGCTGAAGAAGGAATATCCCGACACTGTCTTTGACCTCGACGAAAACACGAAGCTTCCCGACGAGGCTTTCGGGCGTGTCCTTGACCCTGAGGCGATGGAGCAGGTGATCAAGGCGGCTTTGTCCAAAGTTTCGGACAAGGAGCAGGCGGAGCGGATAGCCGAGGTGCTGCACGAGTCCGTGGCTGACGTGATGAAGTCTGCGGGATGGGGCTCTCATGCCATCGGACGGAAGAACATACCCGGCTTCGAGAAGGACGACCTCTTCCGGGTGCTCTACGACTACAAGAGCGGGCTTACCGGCTGGCTGACCAAGATGGAAGCATCCAGAGATTTTGCCGAAGCACTCGGCAGGATCAACGCAAAGGCTCATCCGCAGGAATGGAGCTACACCTCGCAATACGTCAAGGACATGCTGCAAAACAGCGACCGCGTGGACCGTACCGTGGGTACTATCAAATCGGCGGCCTTCGCGTGGTATCTCGGCGGGAACATCAAGACCGCCGTGCTGAACCTCACCCAGAACGTCATCGTCGGCGTGCCGCGTCTGCAAATGGACGTGGAGGGCGGGGCGCGCGCCTACACCGACGGCGCCCAGAAGCAGATCGTCAACCAGTACGCCAGACGGTTTACCGCCGACAAGGGCAAGGGGCTCTCGGAAGAGGAGGCCCGGCTCATTCAGGACCTGTACGGCGACGCACTGATCACCGACGCCTACATGGAAGAGGTGCGCGGGCAGGTGACGGGCGGTCCGGCAAGCCGCGTCTGGAACAAATTCATGAAGGTCATGGGCTATCCCATGAGCGTGGCGGAACGCTTCAACCGCGGTTCCCTCGCGCTTGCGGCTTTCCGGGCGGCCCGTGACGGGAAGCTGAAGGCGGCCGCCCGGGAACGGTACGGCGTGAAGGGAGAAAAGGCCACCTATGAACAGGCCAGGGCCTTTGCCGAGGAGATTGTGCGCGATTCCCATTTTGTCTACGGCAAGACGAATGCCCCGGAACTGCTCCGTTCCTCCACGGCCGGGCGCGGGCTCGGCGCGGCGTTCACGTTCAAGACCTTCACCGCCAACCTGCTTGGCTTGTGGTCGTGGGCGCTCAGGACGCAGGGCAGGGAAGGGGCGATCATGGTTGCCAAGGGGTTGGGGGCCACCACCGCGCTGGGCGGCCTCGTTTCCCTGCCGTTCTACGCGACGCTCATGGCCTTGTTCCAAGCCGCTACGGGAGATGACGACGACTGGACGGAGGCTATCCGCAAGCAGCTTCCTCCGAACACAACGTTGCGGGACATCGTGTGCTACGGCCTTCCCGCCGGGGCGGGCGTCAATCTGGGCGGCTCGTTGAAGATGGAGCTTGCCCTGACCGGGGGTATGCAGAAGGGGAGCACTCCCAAGGAAGTGCTGACGGAAGGAATAGGGGACATCATCGGTATCCCGTGGGACATGTTCGTGGAGCGGCCTTCCAAAGTCATGGAGTCCATGCGTGCGGACAATTATTGGCGAGCCGTGGAGGAAGTTGTGCCCACTGCCGTCAGCAACGGCATGAAGGCATGGCGTCTTGCCACGGAAGGGCAGAAAACCCTGAAGGGGCGGGACATCAACGATCCGGGAGAGCGAGGGGCGCGCAGGCTGTCATCCGGCGAGGCCTTGGGCAAGCTGCTCGGCTTCCAGCCGGTTTCCGCAACCAGAAGCTACGACGCCTACGCCGCATCGAGACATTCCGACGGGGTGCGGGCTGACAAGGCGGATGAGGTGGCCACCATCATGGTCAAGGCGCTGGACGCCGGAGACAGCGCGGAAATGGTGCGGGCCCGGAAGGTACTGAAGGACTGGAACGCGAAGATGGAGGAAGAAGGGAAGCCGTACATGCGTATCCTGATGAAGGATGTCCAGAAGCGGGTGACGCAGCGCAGGAGGCAGGCACGCATGACGCCGAAGGCCCGGCAGAAGGGCGAGGCGTTCCAGAGCGTGTGGGGGTAATGTTGAAGGCCGGGGACATTCTCTTGGTTCCCGGCCATGACTTTTCAGGCAATGTTCCCCATTTCAATTTGGCGGAAAAAATTTTCCAGTATACTGGTAAAACTACCATTTTTTATCTCGCATTCCCAGATGACCAACACATGCCAACCCGAGGTTCTGAGCTGTTCCATGACGTTGATGTCCCGTATGCGATTTTTTTCAAACTTTGCTATCCACCACTCAGTCCGGGTCGCGGGGGTATAAGCATAGCGACAGCCCTCATGATGGTGCCAGAAACATCCGTGAACAAAAATCAGTGTCTGGTGGCGAGGGAGAACAACGTCGGGCGTTCCCGGAATATCTTTTCTATGAAGTCGAAATCTATATCCATGGCGATGGAGCCATTGCCGTACTAGTATTTCCGGTTTTGTATTTTTTGAACGAATACCTGCCATCATGCGGTGTCTTGTTTCGGTAGATACGATATCTGTCATTATGATGGCCTTTTGTTCAAGCCTGCTTTCGTGCCGCCATGCACTGGATCATGTGTTTTGCAACAGATTCAATCAGAGGAACAGCAACGGCATTTCCAAATTGACGATAGGCCTGTGTATCACTCACGACGGGTTTCCACCATGGTTCAGGGAATCCCTGCAGGCGGGCACACTCGGCCGGGGTCAGTCTTCGGGGATTTCTGCCCGGCTGAGGAATGAGAATTTCGGAGCCGTCTTTGTGATAGCGGGCCGAGAGTGTTCTGGTAACCCCGTCAAGGTCCGCCAGGCCAAAGCCGAATCCATTGCCTTTGGCTTTGTGTTTGGCTGCATAATCCTGAAGATATTTCCAAAGATGATCTGTAAGAGTATACTTGGGATCAACAGGTTGTGTTTCCAGAATGTCGCGCAGTTTCGGATGACGGGGTGGAATTTCGGGAAAATCGAAAGGAACGTTCAGATCGCTCCGGAAGCCGACAATAAATATGCGCTCCCTGTGTTGTGGTACTGCCAGTTGCGCGTCAAAAATTCGTGAGTACACATCATACCCCAGCTCTCTGAGAGTCGCTTCAATGATCTTCCATGTTTTTCCCTTGTCATGTGATTTGAGGTTTTTGACGTTTTCAAGGAAAAAGGCCTTTGGTCTATGATGAGCAAGTATTCGTGCAATATCAAAGAAAAGCGTTCCCTTGGTAGGATGCTGAAACCCATGTTGCCAGCCCAGGGAACCGTATTTGCTGACCCCTGCTATGGAAAAAGGTTGACAGGGGAACCCGGCACAGAGAATATCATGAAAGGGAATTTCCAGTTCATCAATCTTCGTAATATCACCAGCCGGTTCATGTTCCTGACGATCTCGAAACATATGCCTGTAGGTTTTTATGGCATATTTGTCGATTTCAGAAGAAAACAGGCAGGTCCCTCCGGCAGCTTCAAATCCAAGCCGGATTCCTCCGATGCCTGCAAAAAGATCAATGAATGTGAACACTGGTAATTCCTTGCAAGTTTCCATGATTGTGTGACACGAGTGCCGGTATCTGTAGTACAGGTGTGTGTTGATTGTTCGTTGAGTGAAATAATGATAGCCAGTCACTCTGTCGGTTCGATCAGGCCTGATATCTCCCGAATCAATTCGACGGAGAAGCGTTGCCTTGCTGATGCCCAGTAGTGCGGCGGCTTCGGAAGTGGTATAGTACCCATTTTTCATCGGTAATTTTCTCCCCAGAAACTGTTTCATCTGTATCACGGGTTCCCAAAACAGGCAAGATTGTTCACGTGAAAAAAAGGAGTTTTATATGCCCTTTGCATCTCTTGAAGGTTTGCGGCAGGAGATGATTCGTCTGGGAGTTGTTCGATTGCTGTTCAAGGTCCTGTCCACGAACGACAACAGCAAGCAACAGATTTACCTTGGTAGCGGATATGATTCGTTGAAAATGATCCCGGGGGGAGAGCTTCATGCCGAACCGGGACTCAGCCGAAAGCATGGTGCATCGCCTCGGCAGATAATCAAGTCAGCGCTTGATTTCTGGTGGCTGAACGATGATGGGGAATCTGTCAGAGCACCATATGCCCAGCTGATTCTGTATCCGCAGTATCCTGAAGTACGCATGTCGGGCTTCCTGAAAGGGTGTGCTGCCAGTCCCGGCGCACTGATGAGCAGTCGGACGGCCGGACGGATTCTGTTTCTTGGCATCACAGAGAGCGGACGCATTTTCGGATGGCTGGAAGATGCTGGCAGTGCCATTGCCAATGAAGCGATGCAGTGGCTAGAAACAGGAGAGGTACACCGCCTTTCTCCTGTTTTTGTAGAAATTCCTCTTCAACCAGCCGCTTCTTCCTCCCGGGATATTCTGTGTCACAAGCTGCTGGAAATATGCCAGACTGGCTGGATTGCCTCTTTCAGACTGGGAGCACATGGGGAATATATACCCTATGGTGCCGTCAATGGTGCAGGCTATACCCTCGAGGGCATGTTCGGAATTACGCCAAACGGGATTCCGTTGCCTGACTTTCTGGACTGGGAGTTGAAGGCCTGTACAACCAGCCGCTGGCCACGGCTCAATGAAAGTGCGCGTATTACCCTGATGACACCAGAACCGACGACCGGTCTCTATACACGCGATTTGGAGCAGTTCAGGGAGAGATATGCCATATCAAAGGGTGAGGGCGTCTTCTATTTTACCGGAACGCGGCGTGCGGGCGAACACAGGGAGGATGACAGGCTTTTTCTGGAAGTGAGAGGGATAGTCGGAGGCAAGATTGTCGACCCGGCAGGTGCAGGTATTTTTCTTATAGACGAGCAGAATGGGGAGATTGCTGCGGGCTGGACGGCAACTGGCCTTCTGGAGCACTGGAAACACAAGCATGGCCATACGGCGTATGTACCGTGTGAGAAGAAAAATGAAGATGGAAATACCTTCTATCGGTACAGCCATGTGGTCCGACTTGGGGAAGGCGCTGATTTTTCATTGATTCTTCAGGCAATTGCCAGTGGGAACATATATCATGATCCTGGAGTAAAATTTACACGGCGCCTGAATGGTACTTGGCAAACCCACAGGAGAAATCAGTTTCGAACAACCGCGGGAAAGATATGCGATCTTTATAAGCACTGTGAAGATGTTGACTTGCTTGCTTCTAGTGGATGATATACGCGGGTACTGCAAACTAGACGATGGCTGAGAGCCCAAATGCCATTGGTGATTTCATTGGTGAAATCATTGGTGATGAGGCCAATTTTCCCCTGTTTTTACCTGTTCCCTAGGGCCGGTTTCAGGAGAAGTTATGGGAAGATATGTTGTTTAACGTATTGAAATTAATTTAAGTATGGGTTTAAAGCCATCCGCGTGCGCTGAGAAAGGGTATTATATCAACTCTGAATAAGCACGATTGGAAATCGTGTGTACTCAAAAGGTACCGGGAGTTCGAATCTCCCCC
>OFEY01000327.1_pt1 | contig 45694 bp, 44 predicted proteins | sample 1521251 | NCBI WGS metagenome assembly OFEY01 (sample SAMEA3504100, study PRJEB24116) | mouse gut metagenome | biome: mouse gut; feature: mouse-associated habitat; material: faeces | place: Denmark | collected 2011
TTATCTCTGGTAGAAGTTACACTTACAAGGTGGAAATTACCTTTTCATTTCACCTACTTTTTTGACATGCTGTATTTTTTTTAATACTTCCTGATTTTCCTCTAAAAATATGTTTTCAACCTTTAAGAAATCTGTTATCTTTTACTTACGAGAAGGTATAAATTATCTAATATAATCAGGAGGATAACTTATGAGATATTTTTTTACTGGCAGGATAATACAGGATAATAATCTATTTACCATCCGAATCCCATTTAATGTGTGGGAAGTCAGCAAAAAACGTGATGTAATTCAGGCAGATATTGTTCTTGACAACAAAATTATTGATTGTGAACTGCTTCCTGAATCAAAAGGAAATTATAAAATTCACTTACAGGAAGAAGATGTTTCACACATTAATATTGACCAGCCCCATAAAATACTGCTTCATATTAACAGAAGCCTGATTCAAATGAATCAAAACAGCCCTTATAATTTTGAAAATCCCATTCGTAAAATTGACCATATTGATGTAATCATACAGCCGGAAGACGGACTTTGCGGACAGACTTGTGTTGCCATGCTGGCAGGTGTTACAATTGCTGAAGTCATCAGCGTTATGGACTGTCGGGAATGGCAGGCAACTATGGGACGGGTTATTTCTGCATTAAATTATTATGGTATTGACCACAGCGAAGTTATTGTGTACACGGAAGGCCAGGAAGCCACGCTTCCCAAGTGCTGCATTATGATGGAAAAGCTAGGTCTTTACTGCCATTACCTGGTTCATTTCGATGGTAAATTCTATGATTCCAATTTAGGTGTTGTCACAGAATATGACATGAGTAAGCTTCTTGGATATCTGGAAGTAAAAGTCGACTAAATTAGCAGGCTGCCGCCGGAACCACATACGATCCCGGCGGCAGTTTTTTATAAAGTATATATAAAAAGGGAAAGATTTTACACTTCGAAAATCAAATCTCCATATGTAGGTATGGGCCATACCTTTTTATCTACCAGCATTTCTGCCTCATCTGCAGGTATCCGCAATTCTTCCATAGCTTCTTTTACCACATCCTTATAATAAAATGCCTGCTCTTTTGCATGATTCATACTGCTTGCCTTTGCTGTCACTTCCTCCAGCTTTGCAAGTGCAGCCTTCATTCCATTTAGTTTTTCGGTAACCTGCTTAAGCAAATCCGCCTGTACAGATGCATCTGCTCCTGCTTCCTTTACCGCAATTACCGTATCCGCAAGAGATTTTGTGTATTTAATCACTGCAGGTATAATCTGTTTGGAAGCCATATCAATCATGGTAAGCGCTTCTATATTAATGGTTTTTGCATAAGTTTCATAGAGAACCTCTTCCCGGGATTCCAATTCTGCCTTTGTAAAAATTCCAAACTTATTAAAAAGTTTTACGGATTTTTCCGTCGTTAATGTGTCTACTGCCTCAATCATCGACTTAATATTAGGGAGCCCCCTTCTTTCCGCCTCTTTCACCCACGCATCAGAATAACCATCTCCATTGAAGATAATTCTCTGATGTTTGGTTAAATATTCCTTAATTAAATCGTGTACTGCCAAATCAAAATCATCTGCTTTTTCAAGTACATCCGCAGCTTCACAAAATGCTTCCGCCACAATTGCATTCAATATGGTATTTGGGCTTCCAATAGAATCCGCCGATCCTACCATACGGAATTCAAATTTATTACCGGTAAATGCAAATGGCGATGTTCTGTTTCTGTCAGTTGCATCTTTTGTAAAATCAGGCAGTGTGGATACACCTGTCTCAAGCTTGCCGCCCTGCAGTACATGTGCTGCTTCACCTGTTTCCACAAGCTGTTTTACAACATCCTCAAGCTGTTCACCCAAAAAGACAGATATAATTGCCGGAGGCGCCTCATTTGCACCAAGTCTGTGATCATTTCCCACATCTGATGCACTTTGACGGAGCAGATCCGCATGTATGTCTACTGCTTTAATAATGCAGGCTAAAACCAGAAGAAACTGAATATTTTCATTTGGCGTATCACCGGGATCTAAAAGATTTACACCATTATCTGTTGCTAATGACCAGTTATTATGTTTGCCAGAGCCATTTACTCCCGCAAAGGGTTTTTCATGAAGCAGGCAGGTAAGTCCATGACGTCCCGCAACCTTTTTCATTGTTTCCATTACAAGCTGATTATGATCTACTGCTATGTTAGCAGTTTCATAAATAGGCGCCAGCTCATGCTGTGCGGGAGCTACCTCATTATGCTGCGTTTTGGCGGTAACACCCAACTTCCACAATTCAATATTCAAATCCTTCATGTATGCACCTATACGCTCCCTGATGGTTCCAAAATAATGATCTTCCAATTCCTGTCCTTTAGGAGCAGGCGCACCAAACAAAGTACGTCCTGCAAAAACCAAATCCAGTCTTTTTAAGTATTTTTCTCTGTCCACTAAAAAATACTCCTGTTCAGGCCCCACACTTGCAACAACTTTTTTTGCTTCTGTGTTACCAAACAGTTTGACAATACGAAGCGCCTGTTCACTGATTGCTTCCATAGAACGAAGCAGCGGCGTCTTTTTGTCAAGCGCTTCTCCTTTGTAAGAGCAAAACGCTGTAGGAATACAGAGAATTACTCCTGTGGCATCCTCTTTTAAAAAGGCAGGTGACGTAATATCCCACGCAGTATATCCTCTTGCCTCAAAAGTAGCCCGAAGGCCTCCGGAAGGGAACGAAGAAGCATCCGGTTCTCCTTTAATTAATTCCTTTCCTGAAAACTCCATCAACATTTTTCCATTTTCATCCGGATGGGAAACAAAAGAGTCATGTTTTTCAGCTGTAATCCCTGTCAAAGGCTGGAACCAGTGGGTATAATGTGTTGCCCCATTTTCTACCGCCCAGTCTTTCATTTCTTTTGCGACAACATCAGCAGCGGCAAGTGACAGCTCGCCACCTTTTTCCATAACTTTAATTACTTCCTTATAAACGTTCTTAGGAAGACGTTCTCTCATTGTAGCACGTGTAAATACTTTGCTGGCAAAGAGTTCTTCAACATTGATTACTTCACTCATTTTTTTATTTCCTTTCCAAATTATTTTTCATAAAAACATACAGTATGATCTTTCGCTCCCTTTTTACAAAAAAAATGCTCCAAAAAATTCTTTTGGAACATCTTCGTTCAAGGTTATTATTTAAAAGGGTTTCCCTTTACTTTTTATAAGATACTCTATAAATTTTAAAATTGCAATACCCTTTTTACAATTTTATAAATTTTAAATAAAAAGATTTTTGGTGCAGGAAGTGAAATATACATATTGTACAATATCCTTCCGATCACTTTTTTTGCACTCTTAACAGATCATACTGTGCCGCCGGCTTACTTAATTCCACCCATAATTTCTGCCGGGGATGAGGGGCGCTGTCTACTTTTTCTCCTTCATCAGTAGTTAAGGATAATACCTGTACCTCTATATTTTCTCCACCCGGCTTCATAATTTCTATATGGTCACCCACGCTGAATTTATTTTTCTGTTCTATTTTTACCTTCCCGTCGCCAGATACCGATTCAATCATGCCAAGATAAACGTATTCATTCACATAGGTATTGCTATCATAAATCTGTGTATTTTCATCAGGTTTTCCAAAATAAAATCCAGTGGTAAACTGGCGGTAAGTGCATTTGGAAATTTCTGATTTGTACCAGTCCATGTTCGCCCGATACTTTTCTTCCGACATGAAATAATCATCAATTGCTTTTCGGTATGTTCTGGCAACTGCCGCCACATACAATGCCGTCTTCATTCTTCCTTCTATCTTAAAACTGTCAATTCCTGCATCTATCATTTCCGGAATATGTTCTATCATACATAAATCCTTGGAATTAAAAATATAGGTTCCCCTTTCATTTTCGTACACCGGCAGATATTCTCCCGGACGGCTTTCCTCCATTACCGCATATTTCCAACGACAGGGATGTGTGCAGGCACCCTGATTTGCATCTCTTCCTGTAAAGTAGTTGCTAAGAAGGCATCTTCCTGAATAGGAAATGCACATTGCCCCATGAATAAAGCTTTCTATTTCCATATCTTCAGGAATCCTTCTGCGGATTTCTTTGATCTCATCCAAAGAAAGTTCCCTTGCGGAAACAACTCTTTTTGCTCCCAAGTCATGCCAGAATAAATAAGTCATATAGTTTGTATTGTTCGCTTGGGTGGAAACATGAATTTCAATTTCCGGACAAATCTTTCTGGCCAGCATAAACATTCCGGGATCTGCTATAATCAGCGCATCCGGCTTCATTTCTTTTAGCTCATGAAAATATGCTTCCGCACCATCTAAGTCACTATTGTGGGCCAGAATATTTGCTGTTACATGCACTCTCACGCCATGGGCATGGGCAAAGGCAATTCCCTGTTTCATTTCTTCACCAGAAAAGTTCTTTGCTTTTGCGCGAAGTCCAAAAGCTTCTCCACCAATATATACTGCATCTGCTCCAAACAGCACTGCTGTTTTTAAAACCTCCAGCGAACTGGCAGGTATTAATAGCTCAGGTTTTCTCATTGCTCTCTCCATTATAACTTCACACTTATAGTTACCCCGTCTCCTACAGGAAGAATATCCGTACATAACTGCTTATTCTGCTTTAATTCATAGAGGTAATCCCTCATTCTGCTGTGAATCGTACGGTCTCTTCTGGTCACTGCAAAACGGGATTCCATAACATCACCATCCTGCAGCACATTATCGGATACCAAAATTCCACCTTTTGGCATTAAGCTTAAAATATCAGGCAAAAAATGGATGTACTGGCCTTTTGCCGCATCCATAAAAATAAAATCAAAAGGAGGCTCCAGCTTCTTTAAAATATCGGCAGCATCACCCTCTAACAAAAGAATTTGGTCTTCTTTTCCTGCCTTTTTAAAATTTTCTCTTGCTAAAGGAATCCTTTTTTCATATTTTTCAATGGTGGTAATTTTGCAATCAGGCGCACCATATTCACTCATCAATAATGCGGAAAAACCAATGGCCGTCCCAACCTCAAGAATTCGTTCAGGCTGCTTCATTGCAAGAAGCAGCTTTAACAGATTCTGCATCTGAGGCCTGATTACAGGCACATTGGTTTTAATTGCAAATTCTTCCAGCTCATTTAAAAAAGATGTATTTCCTGTATCAAAAGAACTAATAAATGTACTGATTCTTTCTTCCGTAATCACAATTTTTCTTTCCTTATATTTTATTCAGCCGCTTCACCATCCGGATTTTCAGCCCCCTCGTCTGTGCTGTCTTCTCCGGTGTTTTCTTCTATACCGCTTTCCTGTTCTTTCGAAGAGTCAGCATTTGATCCGGTTTCTTTCTCCGTAGGAGTAGACATAATCTCCAACATCTGCTGTGCTGTCATATCCGTGCTCAAATCATAAATTCCAGGAAGAATATCTCCATGATGTGCTGAAAGCAACTCCTGCACTACAAACAAATTGGCATCTTCTATCAGTCCCTTTTCCACCAACATTTCAGCAATGTCCTTTATGGATGCATCTTCTGCAACTCCTACGGTTATGGTACGGCCTCCTGAAACGGATACCGGCGTATCTGCAAATACCCGATAGCCAAAGTCATAGGCTTTCGCAGCCCCACGCATAACAAATACAATAACAGCAGCAATAATCACTACTTTAACTATTGTTTCCACTACGGTAACTATTAAATATTTTACATTCATAGAACTAACCATGCCCTTTCAAAAGCTGCCTATTCAAAACCGATTTCATCCGTAATAAATATATTGATTTCCTGTATCATTCTGCACAAAGCAAGTTCTGCGCGAAGAAAATCATCAACAATCGGATTGTCACGAAATTTTTCATATTCCCTCTCAAAAGCATCCATTTTTTCAAATAATTCGCTTTCCTGACAAGTATTTTGTATTTCGTAATTTTTCTGCCGGTATTCATTTACCTTTTTAAATAATTCAGGATTTTTTTTAATTTTCCCTAATTGATAATAGTATCTTTTACATACTTCTGTCTCTTTCATTTCTTTTACAAAATTATCTAACGCATCTTTCATTTGACTCTCCATCATGAGTACTTATCTCCTTATATCTCCATTATGATAGGCAGGATCATAGGACGGCGTTTTGTTTTTTTCCAAACATATTCCCCAAGAGAATCTTTGATGGAACTTTTTAATTTTCCCCAATCGGCAATTCCCCGGCTCAGGCAGCTTTCCACTGCATCATTTACTACAATTCTGGCTTCATCCATAAGCTCGTCCGATTCCCTGACATACACAAATCCCCTTGATACAATGTCAGGACCGCTTACCAATTCGTCCGTAGCTCCGTCAAGGCCAAGCACCACAATTAAAATTCCATCTTCCGCAAGATGCTGCCTGTCTCTTAATACAATATTTCCAACATCTCCTACACCAAGTCCGTCTACCAGAATATCGCCTACCGGAACTTTTCCGGTAATCTGCGCTTTTTCTTCCGTCAGCTCCAGTACATCTCCCGACCTTAAAATAAAGATATTTTCCTTAGCTATCCCCAAATCCTTTGCAATCTTTGCCTGTGCTTTCAAATGCTTAAATTCCCCATGTACAGGGATTGCATATTGGGGATGCACCAATGTATAAATAAGCTTGATCTCTTCCTGACAGGCATGTCCGGAAACATGCACATCCTGGAAAATAACATCTGCCCCCTTAAGAAGCAGTTCATTAATTACATTTGTTACAGCCTTCTCATTACCAGGGATAGGATGAGAGGAAAAAATAACCGTATCACTTGGTCCAATGGAAATTTTCCGGTGATTGTCTTCCGCCATGCGGCTTAAAGCCGCCATACTTTCTCCCTGGCTTCCGGTAGTAATAATAACTGTCTTCTCATCAGGATAATTTTTTAACTGTTCTATATTAATCAATGTATTATCGGGAATGTTCAAATAGCCTAAATTCGTGGCTGTTTCGATAATATTCACCATGCTGCGGCCTTCCACCACTACTTTACGTCCAAATTTATCAGCAGAGTTTATGATCTGCTGCACCCTGTCCACATTGGAAGCAAAGGTTGCAACAATAATTCGGGTGTTTTTATGCTCCTCAAAAAGTGTATCAAAAGTTCTGCCTACTGTACGTTCTGACGGCGTAAATCCAGGTCTTTCCGCATTTGTGGAATCACACATCAGCGCCAGTACACCCTTTTTACCAATTTCAGCAAACCTCTGTAAATCAATTGCATCTCCAAATACAGGTGTATAATCCACCTTAAAGTCTCCCGTATGCACCACAATACCCGCAGGAGAATAAATAGCAAGTGCTGCTGCATCTACAATGCTGTGATTGGTCTTAATAAATTCAATTCGGAACTGTCCTAAATTAATAGACTGCCCAAATTTTACCACTTTACGCTTCGTATTGCCTGTAAGATTATGCTCTTTTAGTTTATTTTCTATAATCCCCATTGTCAGTTTAGTCGCATAAATAGGTACATTAATATCTCGAAGTATATAAGGAAGTGCTCCAATATGGTCTTCATGCCCGTGAGTAATAATAAACCCTTTGACCTTTTCAATATTATTTTTTAAATAAATTACATCCGGAATAACCAAATCTATTCCAAGCATATCATCTTCCGGAAATGAAAGACCGCAATCCACCACAACAATACTATCCTCGTATTCAAAGGCAGTAATATTCATGCCAATCTGTTCAAGGCCTCCAAGGGGAATGATCTTTAACCCCGAAGTGCTTTTCTGTTCATTTTTTTTCAATCAATTTTCCTCCACATTCTTTCCAGTATCTGTAGAGAGTTTTATTTAATGGCCTGCTATGAAATTCACTGTTCTTATTATTTATCTTCCGCACCATTGTATTTAACATTTATGCACCGCTTCGCGGCGCTTTTTCACGCATGAAAATCGATTGCTTCGTGATATACACAAAGCAACCGCGCCAGTTTCACTAAAACCCGCACAGTAACTGAATATTATATTTACATAAGCCTGATGTCCTCAAGCAAAGTTTCAAATACTGCCGCAACTGCAGATAATTCCGTATCCTCTTCTACAATTTCATAAATTTTTTCATCTGCACTTTTAAGCGAAATTTCCTTTAAAATAAGAGCATCTCCGTCTCCTTCTTCGGCATCCGTCACCAAAATATACTGATTGCCGCTAAGTCTGGTCTGCTCTAAAACATAAAATTCCACACTCTCCTGCGTATCTAGTGTAAATTTAATCTTTTCCAATCAATCTTCTCCTTGCTTCCTGCTTCTTAAATCCAAAAATCCCTGTAAAATAAATACTGCCGCAATCTGATCAACATATTCCTTACGGTTTTCCCTTCGTACTCCGGCTTCCATCATGACCTTGTCTGCCGCCACAGTAGTAAGCCTCTCATCCCACATATGTACCAAAAGCCCGGTACGATGCTCTAACTTGTCCTTAAATTCCAGCGTAAGCTCCGCCCTGGGTCCTAAAGTATCATTCATATTTTTTGGCAGGCCAAGAACAATTTCTTCAACCTGATATTCCTCTATCAGTTCTTCTATTCTGGCCAATGTACGGCGCAGCTTATTTTCTTCTTTTCTTCTGATAATCTCTATTCCCTGAGCAGTAATAAACAGAGGATCGCTGATCGCCACCCCTACTGTTTTTGCTCCGAAATCCAAACCCATAATTCTCATAACTAAATATTTTCCGTTCTGCTTATTCCCAATGATTGTTTTTAATGTATTCTGCCAGCATTTCTTCTACCAATTCGTCTCTTTCCACTCTCATAATAAGACTTCTTGCATTTTTATAACTGGTAATATAAGTGGGATCACCTGACATAATATACCCCACAATCTGATTGACAGGATTATAACCCTTTTCTGTTAATGCCTGATATACCTCCGAAAGAATTTCCTTCACACTTGTATTGTCTGTTTCTACCCTGAAAAATTGTGTATTCCCCAAATCCTGCATAACTGCACCCCTTAAATTACTTCATTAGTTCTTATCTTACTCCATTTTACCATAAAATTCAATGTATTTACGGTTTAAACAGCAAAATATCCGAATCTGAGAGCTTTGTCAGTTTTCCTGAATGCACCTGACCGGAAAGATTTTCATTAGTTTCAAATGCTGCCCTAATATATTCTTTGGTATATCCAATCTGACAGTTTCTCCCTTCCACCACTTTTTTTTCTTCAAATAATACCTCTACAGTTTTATGTAAAAATGCTTCCCTGTATTTCTGGGACATTTCTTTTTCCAATTGTAAAAGCTCGTTACTGCGTAATGCCTTGATATCTTCGGAAATCTGGTCTTTCATGGCAGCGGCAGGCGTACCTTTTCTTCTGGAATATTTAAAAATATGCATCTCATAAAAACCTGTTTTTCGTAAGAATTCCTTTGTTGCTTCAAATTCCTCCTGTGTTTCTCCCGGAAATCCCACAATCACGTCCGTGGTAATAGCCGGATGATCAAAATATTTTCTTAAAATGCATACTTTTTCATAGTATTCCTCTGTCAGATATTTTCTATTCATTCTTTTTAAAACTGTATCACAGCCGCTTTGCAGCGATAAATGAAAATGAGGACACAGCTTGGAACACTGTACAATTCCTTTTACAAACTCCTCTGTAATAATGCGCGGCTCTAAAGAACCTAACCGGATACGGTCAATCCCATGTATCTTTTGTACTTCCTGTATTAATTGCAGAAGTTTTCCGGAGGTGAAATCATTCCCCTTCTCTACCCCATAAGAACTTAAATGTATTCCTGTTAAAACTACTTCCCTGTATCCGTTTTTTGCAAGACTGCCAATCTCCTCTAAAACTTCTGTCATGCTGCGGCTTCTGCTTCTCCCTCTCGCATATGGAATAATACAGTAGGAGCAAAATTGATTACACCCATCCTGTACTTTAATAAAAGCCCTTGTGTGCTCTGCCGTATGAGTGATCTGCATGGATTCATACTCATCCGTATGATTAATATCAACAATGGTCTTTCCTCCAAGTGTTTTATCCTGAGATGCACGGGCACTATTAGCTTTTTTTTCTGCCAGATATTCTTCCAGAATGGGAATCAGATCTTTCTTTTTATTATTTCCAATTACCAGATCAATTCCTGCATCCGTAAGCGCTTTTTCACTGTCAGTCTGAACATAACAGCCTACCGCCACCACAACTGCCTCTGGGTTCATTTTCCGTGCCCGGTGGAGCATCTGTCTGCTTTTTCTGTCGGCAATATTCGTTACGGTACACGTATTTACAATATAAATATCGGCATTTCCATCAAATGGTACAATACTATAACCCTTTTCTTGTAACTTTTGTTGCATAAAATCCATCTCGTATCCGTTTACTTTACATCCAAGATTATGAAATGCTACACTTTTCATATTATTCACCACTTTTTTTGTATTGTTTTATCATTGACTTTTCACATACAACCCTTTACTATATTAGCAGAAGGTATGAAAAATTTAAGGAGGTAATCACAATGAAAACCATTCAGATTTCATTAAACTCTATTGACAAGGTAAAATCTTTTGTAAATGATATTACAAAATTTGATTATGACTTTGACTTAGTATCCGGAAGATATGTAATTGACGCTAAATCTATTATGGGTATCTTTAGTTTGGATTTATCCAAACCTATCGATTTAAATATTCATGCAGAAGACAGTGTTGATGAAGTTCTCGAAGCATTAAAACCTTACATGATTTAATGGAAACAACCACATAATAAGTAAAAGAGTAGTGAGCTGGCTGAAAGGCCAGCTCATTTTTTGTTATCCATTGTTTAACATAAGGAATGACTCGCGAAGCGCGTCATCCGTTGTTTCACCACTTTACAACTACTACTTCATCCGTATCAAGGGCCTGCTGCACCAGTTCATCAATTTTTTCTTCCAAATTCTTTTCATGCCGCTTGATGATATTTAAATTTGGCTTTGTCACAGGATGCTTGGCCACAAATATTGTACAACAGTCCTCATAGGGCAGAATAGAAGTTTCATAAGTGCCAATCTTTTCCGATACATCCACTATTTCCATTTTGTCAAATCCGATCAACGGACGAAAAACAGGAAGTGTACACACTTCATTGGTAACTGCTAACGACTGTACTGTCTGAGACGCCACTTGTCCAATACTTTCTCCTGTGATCAACCCCAGACAGGCATTTTCTTTTGCAATCCTTTCTGCAATCTTCATCATATACCTTCGCATAATGATAGTAAGTTCTTCATGAGGGCATTTCTCATAGATATACAACTGAATATCCGTAAAGTTGATAATGTGAAGATAAACCGGCCCTGCATAGCGGGACACCAGTCTTGCCAGATCAATTACTTTTTGCTTTGCCCGGTCACTCGTATAAGGGGGTGCATGAAAATACACGGCATCAATCTTTACTCCCCGTTTGGCAATCATATAACCTGCCACCGGAGAATCAATCCCTCCTGATAAAAGTAGCATTGCCTTTCCGTTACTTCCCACCGGCATACCGCCCGGCCCCGGTATCTCAATAGAATAAATGTAAATCTTTTCCCGTATTTCCACATGCAGCATCACATCAGGATGATGCACGTCCACCTTCATTTCAGGAAACACATCTAGTACTCTGCTTCCCAGCTCCATATTAAGCTCCATAGAGTTCATAGGATAATTTTTACGTGCTCTTCTGGTATTTACCTTAAAGGTTATATTTTTATTTTCATATGTCCTGTCCACATACTCTATTACTGTCTGGGCAAGTTTCTCAAATCCTTCATCCACTACATCAATTACCGGACAAATTCCTGAAATGCCAAATACCGTTTTTAAATTATCCACCGTCTCATCATAATCAAATTCAGATAATGCATGAACATAAATCCTGCCTTCCGTCCGGGAGACCTTAAATTCTCCCTCACAGCGCTTTAATGCATATTTTACCTGCTGGGCAAGAGCTTCTTCAAATAAATGTTTATTTTTTCCTTTTACGCCGATTTCAGCGTACTTAATTAAAAATGCTGTAAACATAATTCCTCTTTTCTATAGATATCTATTTAGGTAATTGCAAATATTCAGACAATATTTCTGTTCAAACGCCACAGAAAATATTGTCTGAATATTCCCGCTATTTTACCGTCTCGGGGATGTTCTTTCACCTGTGTATTTTCTAAGCATGGGAATTATATCATACATTGCCTGCAAAGTATAGTTTATTTCTTCCATAGTTGTAAACACGGAAAAACTGAAACGTATGGTGGATCCTAAAAGATCCTGTGGAATTCCCATAGCACGCAGGGTAGCGGAAGGCTGGGGCTTATGAGCTGAGCAGGCGCTTCCGGCAGAAACATAAATTCCTTTGTCCTCAAGGGCGTGGAGAAGAACCTCGCTGCGGACGCCTCTTATAGATACACTCACCACATGAGGTGCACCGTTTTCATCAGGGCAGCCATTTACCACTACATCATCCAGCTTTCTCATGCCATCCACAAAAGCTTTTTTGATTATATAAAGCTTTTCTATTTCCTGATCCAGATTTCCATAAATCATTTCAACGGCTTTTGCCATGCCTGCAATCCCGGGAACATTTTCCGTACCGGAGCGGATGCCGCCCTGCTGGCCGCCGCCAAAAACTATTGGTTTGATTTTTACCTTTTCATCCACGTATAAGAAACCGACTCCTTTTGGTCCATGAATCTTATGAGCGCTGACAGATAAAAGATCTATTTTCATTTTTTTAGGATAAATTTTAAATTTACCATACCCCTGCACTGCATCTACGTGAAACAATATTTTAGGGTTCATTCTTTTGATCAAAGCCCCTGCCTGGGCAACAGGCTGCAAAGAACCTACTTCATTGTTGGTATGCATAATGGAAACTAATATAGTTTCTCCGGTAATGGCACGCTCTAAGTCCTCCAAACGGATGCATCCTTTTGCATCTACCGGCAGATAAGTTACACGAAATCCTTCTTCCTCCAAATGTTTCATGGTTTGAAGAACTGCCGGATGCTCTATCTGCGTGGTAATCAAGTGCCTTCCGCTTCTACAGTTTGCATAAGCGCCGCCTCTGATCGCCAAATTATCTGATTCCGTGCCTCCTGAAGTAAAAAATATTTCTTTTTCGTTTACTTTCAAATTTCTGGCAATTACATCCTTTGCATAACGGATATATTTCTCTGCCTGAACGCCCTTTCTATGGAGACTTGAGGGATTTCCATAGTCTTCACACATAATCTGGGTTATCAGGGCAGCTACCTGGTCAAAACATCTGGTGGTTGCCGAATTGTCTAAATATACCTCCATAATATCACTGGCCTTTCTAAACAGAGTATTCCTCTTTATCTTACTATTACTATATGATTATTGCTCTAAATGGTACATTAATATGGACAGGACTGTCATACCCGCGGTTTCTGTCCGCAGGATGCGTTTTCCAAGAGTAATGGGAATAATTCCTGCCTTCACAGCTTCCTCAATTTCTTCTTCTGCAAATCCACCCTCCGGTCCGATGAAAACAGCAATATTCTCGCCTGGCTTCAATCCGCTGATTATCTGTTTCGTCTTTTCCATACCTTCTGCCAGCTCGTAAGGTATCATTTTTACCTGCGCAAAACTGCTGTAGCTGACTGCATCCCGAAAGCTCATTACCTCATGCACCCTTGGAATGATTCCTCTCTTGCTTTGCTTAGCCGCCGCTTCTGCAATTCCCTGCCATCTTAAAATTTTGCTTTTTGCTTTTTTTTCATCCAGCTTTACCACTGACCGCTTTGCCGCAACCGGTATTATCTCATATGCGCCCAACTCTACCGCCTTTTGGATAATTAGTTCCATTTTATCCGCCTTGGGAAGCCCTTGAAAAAGATAAATCTTAGAAGGCAGTTCCATTCCCTCCTCTTTGACAAACCGCAGTTCACAAATGATCTCTTCTTCCCAAAATGCATCTATTCCACAGCGGTATTCCTTTCCGTCAATGCCATTGCTGACTGAAATCTCATCTCCCGTTTTCATGCGAAGCACATTTTTGATGTGATTCACATCTTTTCCTTTTATGATAATCCTTTTTCCCTGAATCTGACCGGGATCTACAAAAAACTGATACATAGCTTAAGTTTAATTATCCTTCCTTGCAATCACGCCTACCCATTCGCCCTGATGGTTTACTTCCAGCACTGTAAGTCCCGCTTCCCTTATAGCTTTTACCACAGTTTCCTCTTTTTCATCAATAATACCGGAAGTAATATATATGCCGCCCTTTTTTAACTGATGAAGAATTACTGGCGTTAAGGGCACAAGTACCTCTGCCAGAATATTCGCCACAACAATATCATAGCATTCATACCCTGCCTTGTCCTGCACATCCTTTTCAGTAATAATGTTACCGATCATCATGGTAAAATCATTCTTTGAAATTCCATTTGCTTCCATGTTCTCCCTTACCGCATCCACAGCGCAGGGATCAAGGTCGGTCCCTACTGCCTTTTTAGCTCCGAACATTAAAGCAAGAATAGCTAAAATACCGCTTCCGGTTCCCACATCCAAAAGCACTGTTTCCGGTGTAATAAATTTTCGAAGGGCTTTAATGCAAAGCTGCGTGGTATCATGCATTCCGGTGCCAAAAGCAGTTCCCGGATCAATGTGAAGAACCATTTTCCCCTGATCCTGCGGCTCTACTTCTTCCCATGAAGGAATAACTAAAACATCATCTATGGTAAATTGATGGAAATACTGTTTCCAGTTATTAATCCAGTCAATATCCTCGGTTTCTTCAATGGACACCGTTCCTTCTCCAATATCCATAAAATCTTTTATGCTTTCCAGCTCTTCTTTTACCCTTTCACATATTGCCTCTGCGGTGGTTTCTTCCCCATTTAAAATAAGTCCATGATAACTGCTGCCTTCCGGTAATTCTGATTCTTCTTTTTCTTCCACAAAAAAACTAAGATATGCAATTCCGTCATCCTCCGGAACATCCGGCAGAATGTCCACAAACATCTGCTCCTTTTCCCACGCAGTCAAAGGAACTTTATCTTCAATTTGTGCACCCTCTAATCCAATATCATATAAGGTGCTGATAATAATGTCTTCTGCATCTGTAGTTGTTTTTATTTTAAACTTCAACCATTTCATATAAATAAAATCCTTCCCGATAAAATATTTCTCCTCAGTAATTATTGAGATTGACCTGATAACAGTTCCATATTATCATAGAAATGATTTTGTTGCTATTGCATTTTACGTATAGGAAAGGGTTCTTTTAAATGATACAAGATATTTATCCCAAGATTTATCATAACGAATATCAAGATACAAAGCCCACAGAAAATGATTTTATTCTAATCTTTCACAAAAATACCATACTTGTGCGCTTTCAAAACGAAAAACTGCGGTACCCTGCATTAAAAGAAACCAGCTCTTTTTCATGTGAGTACTATTATTTGTTTTCTATTGATCAATATAGATATTTTCTGGCAAAACCCAGCCGGATCATTTCTCCCGCAGCAGATGTTAAGCCAGCCATAACCTTAAATGGCTACCACTATGAAAATGTAAGCATATTCCGTACTGCCTGTTCAAGACATACTGCATTTGCCGGAATAACCGCCCACCACTTGTTTAACTGGTACCAGACCAATCAATTCTGCGGACGCTGCGGACACAGCATGATTCCCGATCATAAGGAACGCATGCTGCTTTGCCCCCATTGTCACAATATGGTTTACCCCCGAATTTCTCCTGCCGTTATTATAGGCATTATAAATGGAGATAAAATATTAATGAGTAAATATGCCGGACGTCCATACACTAACTATGCACTAATTGCAGGTTTTACGGAAATCGGAGAATCCGCAGAACAGACAGTTGCAAGAGAGGTAATGGAAGAAGTCGGGCTTAAAGTAAAAAATATTCGCTATTACAAAAGCCAGCCCTGGGGATTTTCCGGAAGCCTGCTCATGGGATTTTTCTGCGATCTTCATGGTTCTGATGAAATCAATCTTGACAAAAACGAGCTGGCAGAAGCCGGATGGTTTCAGCGGGAAGAAATTGATCTTGAGGATGACCAGTTAAGCCTTACCCGTGAAATGATCATGGCTTTTAAAGAATCCCGTTTATCCTGTCAAGCTCTTCCCTTGAAAAGTTAACATTATCCAAAGCCTTAATATTTTCCAGAATCTGCTCCGGCCTGCTGGCTCCAATCAGCACTGATGTCACCTTGCCATCCCGCAGAATCCATGCCAATGCCATCTGTGTAAGCGACTGTCCCCTTTGTCCGGCGATTTCATTTAATTTCCGAACCTTCTCCAGTCTGCATTCATCCAGATTTTCTTTGTGCAGATAAGGGCTCTTTCCCCCGCCAATACGCGAATCTTCCGGAATTCCATTTAAATACTTCCCGGTAAGAATTCCCTGAGCCAAAGGGCTAAAAGCAATACAGCCTATACCATTTTCATAAAGGTAATCCTTCAGCCCGTCCTCTTCTATCCAGCGGTCCAGCATAGAATACCTTGGCTGATGGATGATAAAAGGCGTTCCTTGCTTTTTTAGTATCTCGTAAGCTTTCTGCGTCTGTTCTTTTTTGTAATTGGAAATACCAACATACAAAGCTTTCCCCTGTCTTACGATCTGATCCAGCGCTCCCATTGTCTCCTCAAGAGGCGTATTGGGATCCGGCCTGTGATGATAAAAAATATCTACATAATCCAGTCCCAGTTTTTTCAGACTCTGGTCAAGACTGGCAATCAAGTATTTTTTAGAACCTCCGTCTCCATAAGGCCCTTTCCACATGTCATATCCTGCCTTGCTGGATATAATCATTTCATTTCTGTAAGGCATCAGATCAGATTTTAAGATCCTTCCCATATTTTCCTCAGCACTACCATATACGGGACCATAGTTATTCGCCAAATCGAAATGTGTAATGCCATGATCAAAGGCGGTAAATAAAATCCGTTTCATATTTTCCATTTCATTTACCGAGCCAAAATTATGCCACATCCCCAAAGAAAGTGCTGGCAGCTTAAGACCACTTTTCCCACAGCGGTTATAAATCATACTTTCATATCTTTTTTCATCTGCAACATACATTTTTAATACTCCGGTCTTTCTATTTTTATAAAATCACACAAATCTTCTTACTGTGCCCAGCTAAGGGCTTCTTCCAGACTTTCCGCCCCTAATATATTAAGCATAAAATCCATATACTCCTGGGCCTTGTCTGTGTCGATGTAGCGGAAAACTTCTTTTAAATATTTATCTGAATGATCGTACTCATAAAGGCCAAAGGAAAGACCGCTGACTACTTCTTCCGGTGCATCCGTCTGTCTGTTTAAAATAAAAGCATCTATATAGGGATTGGCATCTACAATATAGTAACAATAGGCAAAGGCCGCTGCCTGCAGCTTTTCCCCCGATTTGGAAGAAAATCCAAGTTCTGTAATAGTGATGCTCCTGACTTCTCCTTTTGTATCCAGATATTCCTCCTGCTTTAAAAAATCTGTAAGAACATTCAGATTCATAACTGTAAGTATTTCTGCTTCCGGTGTTTTGTCATTTTCCGCAGACCAGTAATTTACACGGGTAAGGGGTTCCGGGTACGGATGTATTGCAATGCCCCAGTCATAATTTCCATGTTCTAACGCCGCTTCATTAAATGCCTCTACCACATCTTTTGCATTAAAATAATCTTTATTACTTCCGCCATTGCTATTCCAATCATGATCTACACTAAAGTATACTCCTGCATTGGCATAATTACTTTTTGCCGCCTGATAGAAAATACGGAATGCCTTTTCAAATTCTTCTGAATAATATACAGGATCTGTGGTGTCCATATAGTTCCACACCTTACACTGATTAATCTCATTGGCAAATACCCAGTTATGTACCATACCATGTTCTCCGGTAGAATAACGGTGGGTTAAAAAGCTTGCTACCGCCTCAAGCTCTTTTACCCCCTCTTCTTCCTCCGTATTAAACATATAATAGTACACACCCTTTTTCTGCTCCCTTGCCTTGGGATGTATCATCTCAAGATAATTGTCATTCCAGTCGTTTAGTACTACTGCCGTAGAGCACATGCCAATGCTTGTCAGATAAGAAAACAGCCCGTCATAATCACTTACCACTTTTCCGTTAAACTTATAATCTTTTCCCTGGTAGGTATAAATAATCGTAGGATATGCCTGATCAGTAGTTTCTCCCATAATAATAGAAAGAGGAATATTATAAATACTATGCTTTACCTCTAAATCTGTAAGTTTTTCTGTTCCCAGCATGGTAGGATCAAGCAGAATTCCCTTCTTTGATCCTGTCTCCGGATATGGTTCCTGATTTTCTGCCAGAACCTCAGGATTTGCAAGATAAATCCCCTTTCCAATAGGCACATATTTTTCATCTATCAAAAGTGCCGGAATAAACTGTTTAAACAAATATCCCTCTTTATAGGAAAAGGTAACTTCGCTGACTCTTTTTTTGATCCACGCCGCAATAGGCTTTCCAGATAAAGTTTCCCTATCCTCATAACATTCAACTGCAAACAAATACAAATAAGTATCATCGCTTTCCGGAATCTGGGGCATCTCTAAGAAATATTCCATCTGTTCCGGCACTTGCTCATTCAGCAAAGCTTTTCCTGAAGCATAGTCTGCTAAATCCTGAACCTCTATTTCCACTTCTCCCCGGGCCAGGTCGTCAAAATCTATCTTGCCCTCATCAAGTTCAACCTGACTGCCAAGCGTTTCTTTACCATCAGGCATTTTCTTACCGCAGCCCCATAAAAATACTGCCGGGAAAAAAATCATCAATAATAACAATAAAACCTTTTTATGCACCTCTCATCCCCCTGCGCTTACATATTTCACTGTAACAGATACCTGTGGCCGCCTGAGGATCTCATCAGATACAGATATTTTTCCCTGCCTAATCTGTGCGTATATCTCATAGCATTTATCCATTGTAACTTTTTGAAATCTCCATTCTGTTTCCAAAATGGGAATTCCTGTGCAATTCTCCTGTGCACCATACCTGATGCTCTTACCGGCAAATTCTTCTGACCACTTTCTGCCTGCTGCATAATAATTATCAAGTGATATAACTACTGCATTTGCAATATCTTTTACCGCACTGGTAAGAAAACGGTCTGATGTCTTACATTGATCCACATCAGCGCCAATCAATAATCCTTCTTTTTCTTCTGCGGCTCCCAGCACTGATTCATAGATCGGACCGCCGCATACAAAAATAATATCAATTCCTTCGTCATACCATCCTAAGGCTTTCTCATATATTTTTTCAGATGGCTGATAGGTTCCCGCATACCAATAATTTACTGTTACATCCTCAAGTTCCAATTCTTTAGCCGCATCATCAATTCCCTGCAGGTAGCCATGACCATAGCGGATTACAGCGGGATCTTTTTTTCCTCCAATAAATCCCAGATGCCGATATCCTTCCAGAACCGCCACATAGCCGGCTATATAACCAGATTCTTCCTCCTGAAAAGAAACACAATGTACATTGTCATTTAAATCAACTAAATTTCCTTCAGCATCAACAGGCTCTCCATCTATCAACAAAAAAGAAACCTCTGGATAACTATCCTGCAGTTTTCCAACTGCTTCCTGAAAATCATATCCGGCACAAACAATTATCTTTGCCTGTTTGTTGATAGCGTGTTCAACAATTTCCAAGTGCCCCTGGAAATTATCTTCTTCTATATTATAGCAGGAAAAAGAAACCCCCGCTGCAAGTCCATACATCTGAACCCCTTCATATATGACTTCATTGTATCCTCCGTCCATAACGGTGCCGTCTGACACAAAGGCGATTTCTCCGCCTTCTTCCTGATAGTCCTCATAATGATCTCTCAGCAGTTCCTCCATAGGATCCACCTCTGCTGCATCCTGCTGCATCTGCTGTATGCTTGTATCTTCATTTTCTCTGGAAACAGCTTCCTGCTGGTCAAGCAAGGCACAACCTGTTAATGCCCCGGCAAGAACCAAACCAGCCATGCCATATATTATATTTTTCTTCATTCTTTATACCTCTTTTCCAAGTATAGCATCTCTAAACACTATTTGCAAAAAAGTTTAATGATTTTTCTCGTCAAAAAACGCCTTAATATGCAAAAAGAACTGTTCCGGCAAAACAGTCCTTTTCACGTATAACATCTTTAATATTATTTTCTAAGTATAAATAATTTCTGCAATTTCCTCAAATTCTTCCTGCTTTTTATCTGTCAGTATGATCCCTGACGCAAGAGAGGTAAAGGTTACCGCACTAACCACATTGAATTTACTGTTATCACACAGCATATATGCTTTCATACATTGCTCCACCGCAGTTTTTTTCACCAGTGCCTCATTGGCATCCGGTGTTGTAAATCCTGCAGCCCTGCTAACGCCATTTGTCCCAAAAAATCCTTTGGTAAAATGATAATCCTTAAGTGTAAGCACCGCCATAGTCCCCACCACTGCTTCCGTTGAATTTTTCAGTGTCCCGCCTGTCAGCAATACATGAGCGCCTTTTGCTGCAAGTTTTTGGGCATGTGCAACTGCATTTGTTACAAATGTTGCATTGGTTTCTTCTATAAAGTCCAACATATAACCTGTAGTAGTTCCTGCATCAAGATAAATAAAATCCTGTGGCTGAATTAGAGAAGCGGCGTATTTTGCTATTTTCCTTTTTTCTTCTCTATTTACTTCGGACTTTTGCATTACCGTAGGTTCCGCCATCTGATAAGTATGATCCGGAAGTACTGCACCTCCAAACACCTTTACCAGTCTGCCCGCCTTATCCAGTATTACAATATCTCTTCTTGCCGTAGATTCGGAAATGTCCAAAAGATTTGTCAGCTCCGTCACTGTTACACTGCGCTTTTCCCTGAGAATATCCAAAATCATTTTATGCCTTTGTTCTGATAACATTCTTTCCTCCGTTTAACCTTTTACCGGAAAAATAATTCTATTATAATTTCTCCTGTACAAACCTGCTGACTGCTTCATAAGCCGCTTCTTCATCTGCACCATCAAAAGTAAATATAACTTCATTTCCCTGTTTTACGCCAAGTCCCATTAAACCAAAAATTTTCTTACAGTCACCGGATTTTCCGTCTTTCGTAATAGTGATGCTGCATGTAAATTCCTTAGCTGCCTTTACCAGTTCTCCGGCAGGACGTGCATGGATACCTTCAGCGTCTTTGATAACATACTTAAATTCTTTCATGATGGTTCTCCTTTTTTATTATTTTATAATTTTCTTATTTACTATTCAATGTTTTTCTTAAATGTACCGAGCAGTACGGTTGAAATTAAAGTTCCGATCACCAGTGCTGCCACATACATAAGAGGATTTCCTACCACAGGAAATACGAAAATTCCTCCATGAGGCGCCATTAATGTACAATTAAACAACATAGATAATGCGCCTGCCGCTCCGGAACCCACAATACATGCCGGAAGTACATGAAGGGGATCGGATGCTGCAAAAGGAATTGCGCCTTCTGTTATGAATGCAAGCCCCATAATAAAATTCGCAGGGCCGGATTCTCTTTCTTCCTTTGTAAATTTCTTTTTAAACAGAAGTGTTGAAAGTGCAATGGCACAGGGAGGCGTCATACCGCCGATCATAACTGCTGCCATAATATCATAATTTCCCGCTGCAATTGCCGCTGTACCAAAAACGTATGCCGCTTTATTAAAGGGACCTCCCATATCAATGGCCATCATGCCACCTAAGATCAGTCCTAAAATCACCTTACTGGTTCCACCCATACTGGTCAAGCCATTATTTAAAGCAGTATTAATTCCGCCCATAACAGGTTCCACAATAAATGACATAATCAGTCCCATAAGCAAAATACCAATCAGGGGATAAATTAATACCGGGGCAATCTTTTCCAAAAAGTCAGGCAGCTTATCACATATCTTACGGAGCAGAACAATAATATATCCTGCTGCAAAGCCTGCTGCCAAAGCTCCCAGAAATCCGGACTTTCCACCTGATGCAATCATTCCTCCAACAAAGCCAAGAGCAAGTGCAGGTCTGTCGCCAATTGCCATTGCAATAAATCCTGCCAGTACCGGAAGCATAAATCCAAATGCAACACCGCCTAAATTCTTAAACCAAGCCGCAATAGGCGTAATTGTACCAAAATTGGCTCTTTCTTCTACGCCAAGCGCATTCATATCCACACACAATCCGTCAATCAGAAAAGCAATTGCAATTAAAATACCACCGCCAACCACGAAAGGAAGCATATGTGACACTCCATTCATAAGCTGAGTGTAAATCTGATGTCCGGCACGACCCTTTGATTTTGGTGAAGAAGATGCTGCTTTTGCTCCTGCTGATGCGTGATATACCGGCGCATCACCTTTTATGGCACGGTCAAGAAGTTCTCCCGCCTTACTGATTCCATCGGATACCTGGCACTCAATGACCTTCTTTCCGTCGAACCGGTCCATAGGCACCTGTGCATCTGCTGCCACAATAATACAGTCTGCTTCCTCAATTTCTTTTGCAGTAAGCACATTTTTTGCTCCGCCGGAACCTCTGGTTTCTATTTTAACAAAGCAGTTTTTTTCTTTTGCCGCTTTTTCAATTCCCTCCGCCGCCATATAAGTATGGGCAATCCCCGTAGGACAGGAGGTAACTGCAAGAATTTTCACTTGTCCGCCATCTATGGCTCCCGTATCTGAAAGACGCTCGTCAATGCTTTTTTTCTCATCATCCGCTTTATCAATAATGGCAAGAAATTCTTCTACGGAGCCGGCATTCCGAAGACTCTCGGAAAATTCTTCATCCATCATTAAAACTGACAGTTTACTAAGCACATCAAGATGAACATTATCCTTTGTATCAGGCGCTGCAATCAGGAAAATCAAGGTAACAGGCTCCCCATCCAGGGAATCAAAGTCAACACCATTTTTTACTACCATTGCTGCAAGCCCCGGCCTTGTTACGGCATCACATTTTCCATGAGGAATCGCAATTCCTTCCCCAATACCGGTAGTACTTTCCTCTTCTCTTGCATATACCTGCCTGCGGTATGCTTCCTGATCATTGATCTTACCGCTTTTGACCATAAGTTCTACAACCTGATCCAATGCTTCTGTTTTGCTTTTAGGCGTTCCATCAAGTAAAATACTCCGCTTATCCAACAATTCTGTTATTCTCATTTAAATACCTCCTTATTGATTGACGACTTGTTGATATACCGCTTCTACTTCTTTTCCGGTGGCAAGTATTTCAGAAAATGCACTTGCGCTTCCTGCTGACACGCCCATATAAAAGGCATGTTTATAATCTCTTTTTTCCATCCATCCGGCAAGAAATCCTGCAACCATAGAATCTCCGGCTCCTACACCGTTTATCAGTTTTCCTTTCGGTGCCGGAATATCCTGAACGGTTCCATCTGCTGCCGCAAGCACTGCTCCTTCCCCTGCCATAGAAACCAGAACATTGGCTGCACCCATTTCCTGCATTTTTTTTGCATAAGGAATGACTTCCTTTCTTGTTTTAAGTTCTGTATGGAAAATTTCGCCCAGCTCATGGTTGTTTGGCTTTACTAAAAAAGGATGATATTCCAGAACATTTACCAGCAGATCTTTTGTAGCATCCACTACGATCATTACTCCCCGTCCGTTTAGTCTTTCCATGATTTTTTTATAGATATCGTCCGGCATAGAGCTGGGAATACTTCCTGCAAGCACCAACACATCTTCGTTTTTCAGTACATCCAGTTTTATCATTAATCTCTCTACATTTTTCTCACTGATTTCAGGCCCGCATCCATTGATTTCAGTTCCGTCAATTGATTTCAGCTTTAAATTGATTCTTGAAATTCCATTTTCAACAGGAATCAAATCGGATTTCACACCCATTTCCTCTATCCTGCGTACGATCTCTTCCCCTGTAAATCCTGCTACAAATCCCAGCGCTGTATTTTCAATTCCCAAATTGCCCAGAACCATTGAAACATTTAGTCCCTTTCCTCCTGGAAGTATCAGCTCCGAACTGGTGCGGTTGGTCATACCCAGTCTAAAGTCTTCCACTGAAACAATATAATCCAATGAGGGATTAAAAGTAACCGTATAAACCATCTCAATCCTCCTTGTTTTCCGGAAGAAAATGCGACTGTCCCTACAGGCACAGAGGATTTTTCTCCGTTTGTTTTAGTTTGTAATTGTATTATAACGTCAAATTCATTCAAAATAAATCATACTAATTCACAAACATTTACTTCTTATTTTATATGATTTGCATAAATTTAAATGTTTTTAAACGAATATGACTGAATTTATATGATAAATAGCCCCACCGAAAACAGTGGGGCATTTCTTTGGCTTAACTTCCTTCAATATCCGTCATTTTTTTCTTCCAGGTTATCTCTATAATATCTTTTATAGAAATTTCTGTTTTATCCTGCATGGTCATAATCATCTTACTTTGGTCTATTTTCTTTATACATCCTGTTATTGTAATATAAGAACCGCCCTTTTTCCTATCATCAGGCTGAAAGTAAGTAATTTCTATTTCAGGATGTTCTTCTGTTTGCTCCTGTATCCGCCGCAGTTTTTCATCCAGGATTTCCTTTGCATCCTCATCCAGTTCTATCTTTTCATCTGTCACTCTGGCTGTTTCTTTCACAGCATCCCCGTATCCGGTAAGCGCGGCAAATGGAGAAAACTGTGCCGCTCGCTCTGCTATTGGCATTTGTGGATGTACTTTGGAAACAGGACGCGGCAGATTAATAATATCATCATAGCAATGCTCTTCCTTAAAATTTTTTATGCCTTATGCCCTCCAATCTGCTTATTACGTTCTACCGTCATGGCGCCTTCTTCAAGATTCATTCCCTTAAGAATGGCATTTTTCCCAAACTTCTTTTTGATATCCAGCATGGCTTTTTGTATTTTTTTCTCCCGCTCCAGCTCTGCCTTTTCCGCTTCCTTTTGTCTTTGCAGTGCATTATAATCCGTAAACAGGTCAAGCTGTTCAAAATTATAGTTTCTTTCCGCTCTGCTTTCTTCCTCTACGCGGTTTGCAGTTACATAAACTCTCCTGATTAATAGATGTTTGTCAACAATCCTTTCATACAGCTCCATCACTGCATTGGTGATCAGCTTAGTGGAAGAAGTCTGACTCTCAAGATTTATGGTTCCATGCGCAGGCTTAGGTACTCTTCTTCCATAGTGATCTGTTGTAACCGGCCCTTTATAGCGTTTTCTGCTTTCCGGATCCACCAGATTTTCCCTGTCATACCCTACCGTTAATACAATCTGATCCGTCACAAACCCCTTATCTACCAAATCAAGAACCATAAGATCTGTCATTTCCCGCACAATCAGCTTTCCCTTTTCAAAACTATAAGGATGTTGAAGCACCTGTCCGGAGCCAATACTGCTACTTTCAGGTTTGTAAGCTTTTACATCTGCAATGGTACATGGCTCCCATCCCCAGGCATGGTCTATTAACAGCTCCGCATTGATGCCAAAAAGCCTGTACAGCAGATCTTCATTGTAAAAATCCGTTGGTTCTCCGAGAGAGCACCTTGCCACATCTCCCATCGTAAACAATCCATTTTCCTCCAACTTTTTTGCATATCCCCGTCCTATGCGCCAAAAATCTGTAAGCGGCCGGTGATTCCAGAGGAGTTTTCGATAAGTTTTTTCATCTAACTGTGCGATTTTTACACCATCTTCATCCAGTGCAACATGCTTCGCCACAATATCCATAGCTATTTTACATAAATATAAATTTGTACCAATTCCTGCCGCTGCGGTAATTCCAGTCACCTGTAATATTTCCTGTATAATCTTTTTCGTTAATTCCCGTGCGCTCATCCGATATGCTTCCAGATAGCTTCCAAAATCCATAAATACCTCATCTATGGAATAAACATGAATGTCTTCTGGCGCCACATATTTTAAATAAATATTATAAATATCGGTACTGTATTTCATATACAACGCCATCCGGGGCAGTGCTGTAATGTAGGAAACGGAAAGTCCAGGAGATGCCTTCAATACCTCATCATCATAGGATTCACCCTCAAAAACACCGCCAGGCGCACTTAACTTCCGCCCGGCATTTACTTCCTTTACCTTCTGCACTACTTCAAAAAGCCTTGCACGTCCCGAAATCCCATAAGCCTTTAGAGAAGGCGAAACTGCAAGGCAGATTGTTTTTTCCGTGCGGTTCCTGTCAGCAACAACAAGATTTGTTCTAAGAGGATCAAGTCTCCGTTCTACACATTCAACGGAAGCATAAAATGACTTTAAATCAATCGCAACATAAATATGTTTCTTTACATCCACTTCTCACAACCTCCCTTATGGGTTAATTGTCGTGAGACTATTATATCAGAACTTATGTTCTGTTTCAACATTTATTAACTGGTTATTTTCGGAAATACCCAGCCTTTGAAACTCATAATAAATACCATCCTTACGGACATCCTCACAAATACTATCCGCCATATGCTTTATTTCTTTGCAGGCATTTCCCATTGCTACACTAAATCCTGCCGCCTTCATCATTTCATAGTCATTCATACTATCTCCAAATGCAATGGTATCCTGCATACTGGCTCCATAATATTGACATACCAGTTCCATTCCTCTTCCTTTATCGATCCCTTTTGGAATAATTTCTCCGTTAAAGCAGGACGTACTGTCTGCATAGGGATGTACTGCATAGACAAATCGATTTCCCAGATATTCTTTTGTTTTTTCAATTGATTTAAGATCCCTGCTTGTAAAACATATTTTATATGCACCATTACCAGGATAAGCTGCATAGGGTTGAATGGGAATCCCTGCCTCAATTTCTCTCTGCATACGAATCAGCTCGGAATTGGCCTGATCCGGTTTTGCCGCTTTAAGAAGTTCCTCCATCTGAGGATCTGTATAAATTCCTTCTGACGTCTCTATTCTGCAATACATCCCCTGTTTGTGAAAAATGGAAAGGCATTCCTGAATGATATCCTCCGGAAGAATGCTGTCAAAAAGCACTTTATTATCTGCTTCTATATGACTTCCTGCACTGGCTATCACACCATCGAATCCTACGTCAAGAATATCCCTGCCTATAATCGGCATATTTCTTCCTGTGCAGAGAAATACCCTGTGGCCATTTGCTCTCGCACTTTGGACTGCCTTTGCAGCAAGTGTGGATGGTGCTGCCATTGCAGATACTAAAGTTCCATCAATATCTAAAAAAATCATTTTTCTTTTCATGCCTTTTTCCAATCCCTGTTTATGCTTTATATACAATAGCTGTTTTTGTGTCTACCGTCATTTCACCAGGTACAGATACTTCAAGTCTTTTTTCCTCCGGCAGATCCGTAAAAATCATTGGAACTGATGTATCATACCCGGCCTTTTCAATCTGTTCTTTGTCAAACTCAACCAAAAGCTGTCCTTTTTTCACCACATCCCCATCTTTTACATGAGGCATAAAATATTTTCCTTTTAAGTTTACTGTATCCACCCCGATATGAATTAAAATTTCCGTCCCGTAACTATTGGCAAAGCAAACTGCATGTTTTGTATCAAAAATATTGAGAATTGTACCGTCTGTCGGCGCATATACTTTTCCTTCTTCCGGTATAACCGCAACACCATCGCCTAATATCTTATTTGCAAATGTCTCATCCTTCATATCTTCCATTGCAATCATGCGGCCTTTGGCATATCCGAAAAACACTTCCTCCTCCAGTGTTTCCATTTCCGGTACAACTTCTTCTGCCATCTGTTCCTTTTGTACTTCTGAAACAGTTTCCAGAGCAGGCGTTTTATCCATAAATCTGCCCAACAGTAAAGTCATTATAAAGCCCCCCGCAATGGCTGTCATATGTGCAATTATATAATTTACATATCCGTTTCCTGACGGATCTGCCAACGCTATTCCAGGAAGTACTGTAGTTCCAAAACCAACTGCCGCAAGATTTGTAAAGTAAACAACAACACCGCCTAAAGCGCCTCCTATGCAGCCTCCTATAATAGGAAATCTATATCTTAAATTAATTCCGAATAATGCAGGTTCCGTAATACCAAACAATACAGAAATTCTTCCTGTATCTGCCAAAAGCTGCGCTTCAATTGCCCCAAATATATGATGCAGGCCGGTAATTACCACTAACTGTTGTAAACCGGAAAATACTGCATAGCCCACTACACCCAGATTCTGTGTCATCCACACCAAACCGTTTGTAATTCCGGAAGAAAGTCCCCGTCCCACCGGTCCAATAATTGTAAACAATAATAACGCACCCACTAAAGTGGTAAGTAATGGGGACAGTAAAAGGCGGATAACTTCTGGAACCTTTTTCTCAAAAAAAATATCCAGCCTAGCTGTCACAAATCCCATAAGCAGCGCTACAATAATGCCTCCCTGAAATCCTACCAGATCAACTCCCAGTCCAAAAATATGCAGTGTTGTGACTTCCACTGTTCCCTGTGCGGCTGCATATGCATTTGCCAGACTGTCGCTTAACATAATACATCCCATTACAATTCCAAGAATCGGTCTCCCCCCAAATCTCTTACATGCACTGTATGCTACAGCCAGTGGAAGGAAACCAAAAATTGCTCCTGAAGATATATTGATTAATCGGTTAATTCCAAAAAGAGTATCGTTTGCCTTTACAAAGTCCAGGTTGCCCAGCACCCCTGAAAGTCCGGTAAGAAGCGCCGCTGCAAGGATTCCCGGCATAATATCCACAAACACGTCCGATAGTGCCTTGATCATTCTTTGAAGCGGATTCATCTTTTTATTAGCTACTGTTTTTAAATCGCTCAAGCTCATATTTTTCATATTATTGTGTTCAGCAAATACTTCGTAAACATCATTCACCAGACCAGCGCCAAATATAATCTGAACCTGATCCCCCGCCACAAATACTCCCTTAGCAAGATCCACATTTTCTATTGCCTTTAAATCTGCCAGCTCATTATCCTTTAAAACGATTCTAAGACGCGTTGCACAATGAGCCACCCCCTGAATGTTTTCTTTTCCTCCAACCAATTTGGTAAGCTCTATGGATATTTTTTCATATCTTTCGCGCTTTTTTGCATCCATTTACTGCTCCTCCTTTTTCTCTGCTTTATAAGTTTTTTGCTTATAATTTCCTCTGTGGCCACAGAAAAGAAATGCTCTTGTATCTATTATTATAGTCTGCTAAAATTTAATGTATATGGAGATATGTGACTTAACCATTGAACATTATGACATAAAAAATTTTTTTATTACATTAGATGCTCCATAATAAAAAACAGCCATATGAAAAGAAAGGGTGTAGACAAATGCTGGATTATAATTTTTCCAATGATTTTTATAAAAATATAGATGCAATGATATATACTTGTGGACATGAAAACTGCAAACCGGGGCACAGCTATGGGCCTATTCTCCGCAACGGATACTTGATTCATTATATACTAAGCGGTACAGGCATTTACAAAGCAAGGGGAAAAATATTTCGATTAAAAGAGGGCGATGCTTTTTTGATCTGTCCTGACGACCTTATTTATTATGAGGCGGATCTGCATACTCCCTGGAGTTACACCTGGATTGGCATGCAGGGTATTAAAATAAAAGGGTACCTGGAACGGACTTCTCTCCTGAAGGATCTGGTTGTTCATTATGGACATGACGATCAGATGCGGCTTTGTCATGAAAAAATGGCAGAAGCAGATAAACTCCCCCAAAACCGCGATCTGATCATGAACAGCATTATGTACGAATATCTTTTTCTTCTGGCCCGAAAATTTCCAGGCAGCCAGCTTACCAGCTATGAGAAAAAGTCCGATCATGCAGAAGAAGCTTTAAAATATATAGAAGATCACTATTGTGATTCCATTACCATTCAGGATATTGCGGACCATCTGAAAATTAACCGTTCCTATCTCCACCGGGTTTTTAAATCCTTTACAGGAACCTCCATTCAGAGCTACCTTTTAGATTACAGAATACGTCAGGCATGTATTTTGTTAAAAAATACGGATTTATCCATCCGCGCAGTTGCACATTCCGTAAGTTTTATAGATCCTCTTTACTTTTCCAGGATTTTTCATCAGAAAATGGGGATAAGCCCCAGTGAATATAGAAAAACAGATAACTTGCTATAAATAGCTACTCCTCTTTCCACCCTGCATACAATGTCATGGATTCCGTCACCATATCTTCCTCCAGATTCCAGGGTATTGTTGCACCTGGATCCAAATACCAGCCATCAAACACAAACCCTTCCCGAGTGGGAGGTTCTGAAATCTCTATAAGTTCTCCATACATTTTTTTCTGCATCTCTACTGTCGTTCCACCCTGGGTATCAAAAGTAACGCGAAATCCCCCGTTTGCTACAGCGAAGGCCATACAAGCAATCAGCAATGCAACAAGTACCACAATAATAATATTCAGTGTCTTGACTGATATTTTTACCTTGCTGTAAAGTCCTCTCATCGGTGGTGTGTTTTGTTCTTGCTTTTCCTGTTTTAATTCTTCCATCTTTATACCCATGCCTTTCCCGCTTGGGCTCCTCCCAAGTGGGAATAGGCCCAAATACGTAAGGTTGAAAGTTTCTTTCAACCTTAACCTCTTTTTTATACTTTATCATAAAGTAAAATGGGGAGATAAAATATTTATCTCCCCTAAAATATTAATATTTTGCATTTAAAGATACAACATAACAATCTCTTAAGCTTTATTTCTTTACAAGATATTTCCGCATATCAATTGCACAGGCGATCAAAATAATCAAACCTTTGATAATATACAGCATATTGGCATCAACAGCCAAAAAGTTCAATCCTGTAAAAATAATCTGAAGCAGTAAAACGCCTACCACGATACCGCTAATACGCCCGATACCACCTACGAAAGATACGCCACCGATAACGCAGGCTGCAATCGCGTCACACTCATAGTTCAATCCGGTGTTTGCGTTAGCAGATGCAATACGTGCGCCATCCAGAAAACCAGTGATTGCATACATCATACCTGCCAAAATAAATACCATCATAATTGTTTTTGATACATTAACACCTGATACGTTTGCTGCTTCTTCATTGGAACCAACTGCAAACATATTCTTGCCAAAGGTTGTCTTATTCCAGATCACCCACATAACAGCTACCAGAATAATACTGTAAAGAACATATTTCGGTACTGCAACACTGCCTGTTGCAGTAGGAATACTAAATAATGTACCTGTGATTAAAGAACGATACTCTTCTGTTAATCCACTCAGTGTCTGTCCATTATTTGTACCCCTCATCAAATACATCAATATGATACCATATACAATAAGCTGTGTGGACAATGTTACAATAAACGGATGCAGTTTAAACTTCGCCACACTAAAACCATTTACCAAACCTACAAGGCCGCCTGTTACAATAACCAAAAGCAATACCAAAATAATTGGCGGTGCACTTGTCATGGACGGAAAAACTTTATATGTTGTTGTAAGCAGGGATGCTGAGATACATGCTGTCAAGCCCACTACACGCCCCGCGGAAATATCTGTACCCGTAAGTACAATACAGCCGCCTATCCCAAGTGCTATCGGCAATTTTGCCGCCGTTAGTGAAATAACATTCACAATAGAAGGCAGTTTCAAAAATGCAGGCACTTTAATGGATACATAAATGACAGCCAATATGATAATGATATACATTGCATTATTTAGCAATAAATCAGTTATTTTTTTTGTTTTTTCTTTTGTTGAGAATTCTTTGAAAGCTTGTTGTTTTGCTTTTAAATTATTATTAGCCACTCTCTCCCTCCTTACGCATACTTCGCAGCCAGTGTCATAATTTCTTCCTGTGACGTTTCTTTCGTACTAACTTCTCCTGACAAACGTCCGCCAGACATTACAATAATCCGGTCACACACCCCTAACAATTCTGGCATTTCCGAAGAAACCATAATAACCGTCTTTCCTTGTTTTGCCAAATCCAAAATCAATTGGTAAATCTCATATTTTGCGCCTACATCAATACCTCTTGTAGGCTCATCCAAAAGCAATACTTCCGGCTCTGTAAGCAGCCACCTTGCTAAAATAACCTTCTGCTGATTACCGCCAGACAACGCCCTGATCTGCGTTTTCTGATTGGGAGTCTTTGTTCTCATGGCTTTAATGCCCCACTCAGTCGACTCGCTCATCAGCTTATTGCTGAGCAACAGGCCTTTTCTATATTTTGGCAGACTGGAAATCGTCGTATTCGCCTGGATATCACGTATTCCAAAAATACCCGTAGCACGCCGCTCCTCTGTCAGCATAGCAAACTTATTTGCCAAAGACTCTCTGGCATTTCGATTCATAACCCGCTTGCCATGCAAATAAATTTCTCCTTCTTTTCTTGTTGCAATCCCAAAAATATTTTCCAGAAGCTCTGTACGTCCAGAACCATCAAGACCTGCAACACCAAGCACTTCTCCCGCTTTTGCCTCAAAAGAAACATCTTTTAGCAAGGAGTACTGCGCCGTCAGATTTTTAACCTCCAAAATAGGTTCTCCGACCACGTTGTCTTTCTCGGGATAACGATTTGTCAACTCACGTCCTACCATCTGACGAATAATATCATTCATTGTCAAGTCCTTTGCAGGATTGGTAGATACCCATTGTCCATCACGCATAATTGTTACTTCATCGGATATCCTCAGAATTTCTTCCATCTTATGCGAAATATAGATGATGCCGCATCCCCGGTCTCGAAGCAGATTAATGATCCGGAACAGATGTTCAACTTCTTCTTCCGTTAAAGAAGAGGTAGGTTCATCAAATACGATTACCTTAGAATGGAACGATACCGCTTTGGCAATTTCCACCATCTGGCGCTGGGATACAGGCATCCTACTCATAATCGTCTTAGGATCAACATTAATTTCTAGTTCTTCAAATACCTTCTGTGTTGCTTCATACATCTTTTTTTCACTGGTTAAAGGACACCACTTTGAAATTCTGGGAAAACGCCCCAGCCACATATTGTCCATTACATTACGCTTCAGCGCCTGATTCAGCTCCTGATGTACCATTGCAACACCATTTTCCAGAGCTTCTTTGGACGTTCTAAAATTGATTTCTTTTCCCTCAAGATAAATGTGTCCACTGTTTTTGTTGTATACCCCGAACAAACACTTCATCAGCGTGGATTTTCCGGCTCCGTTTTCTCCCATCAGTGCATGAACTGTACCGGCTTTAACAGTCAAAGACACATTATCAAGCGCCTTTACGCCGGGAAATTCTTTACAGATACCTTCCATTCTCAAGAGCACGTTTCCGTTGTCAGACGATGTTGTCTGTTTTCCCAAATCATCTCACCTCCATTTTAAATTTTATTTTTATATAAAAGAGTCCGGCAAGCCGGACTCTTTTTCTATGACCGCACATACCACATACAGTCTTAAAATTCTGACTTTACAGGCGGTATATTCTGTCCCTTATTCACCTGTATATGTTGCATAAGGAATATTTACACGCCATGTTCCTACAACGTTTGCTGAATCTACATCTGCAAACTTGTCTGCACCACTCATAAAGTTCTGAGCGATCTGAGCAATTGTATTAGCCATACCTTCTGCATCCTGCTTAATTGTACCAATCATGGTTCCTTTGTTAATTGCATCTTTTGCAGCGTCTGTAGCATCTACACCAAATACAGGAATTACTGTAGCGCTGCCATCTTCTTTGTTATAACCTGCATTCTGCAGTGCTGTAACAGAACCAATTGCCATTTCATCATTGTTAGCGATAACAAGCTCAATCATGTTGTTGTTTGCTTCACTATACTGAGACATAGCTGTCTGCAGGTACTCTGTAGCTGCTGCTGCAGACCATGCTCCATCCTTGTCTACCAGGTACTTATCGCTGTTGTTGCTGTCATAGAAGGAAAGAGCTTCTTTTCCAGCTTCCTTCAAAATCTTATCAGCATCTTCCACACCATACTGTGTACGTGCATCAGCTTCTGCATTACCTTCCTGACCTTTGAACATAACGTAAGAAATAACGCCATCACCATTTAAGTCAACAGTATCATAATTCTCAACCAGGTACTGGCCAATCATTTCACCCTGCATATGACCTGCCATTTCATAATCAGTACCTACAAATACAGCCTTGTCATAAGCAGTAACTACATCTTCGCTTACGGAACGGTTGAAAAATACAACCGGGATACCTGCTGCAGTTGCTTTTTCGATGATGTTCTTTGTTGTATCATCGGAACCAGTATCTACCTGGTTAACTACCAGAAGAGATGTTCCCTGAGCAATTGCTGTGTCAATCTGCTCTGTCTGGGTTGTCTGGCTATTGTTACTGTCGTAATCCTGATATGCAACACCTGCTGCATCAAAAGCACTGTCCAATGCGGAACGTACGCTGGAGATGTAAGTATCACCATAAGTATAGTAGAATACGGATACTGTACCTTCTACTGCTGCCTCAGCCGGAGCTTCCTCTTCAGTTGATGCTGCCTCTTCTTCAACCGGCGCTGCTTCCTCTGTTTGTGCTTCTGCTGTAGCTGGTGTTTCTGTTTCCTTGTTTCCGCAAGCTGCCAAGCTGGCAACTGTCATTGCGGCAACCAACAATAAAGCAATTTTCTTTTTCATTTTTTCCTCCCTATTTCTCGCTCAATTTGAGCATTTTTTATTTGAACGTCAACAAAATTACTGTTCGTTCGAAATTTATTATAATATAATCCATAATAGTTTTCAATAAGCTTTTTACTTTTTTAATAATTTACAGAAAATTTTAATTTACAAAAAATCAAATATTAATACAAAAAAATGTTTATAGCAATCCTTTCTCTTCCAAAAATTGTCTTGCTACTTCCTGATCTTCTTCTCCATTTACCTCTACCTCATAATTCATCCGCTGCATTTCCTCTTCGGTAATAAGACCATTCAGCTTTTCTAATACAGCCTTAATCTCAGGGTATTTTTCAAGGGCTTCCTTGCGGACTACTGTTCCGGCATCAAAAGTTTCAAAAAAACCATTATCATCTGTAAGCAGTACCAGATCATTGGCTGCAAGCTGTGCATCTGTGGTAAATGCATTGATCACATCTACTTCCTTGTTTTTCAGTGCTTCATACTTTAATGCAATTTCCATCTGCTTTGTATCCTTAAACTGCATCTGGTATGCCTCGCAAAGTCTGCTATATCCGGTTTCCAATTCGATATAATCCGGATTTCCCCCAAAAATAAGCTCTCCTGATGCTGCCGCCAAATCTGAATAAGTAGAAAGGCCATACTGCTGCGCTGTATCCCCCCTAACTGCTAATCCATAGGTATTTGAAAATCCATACAAACCAGTCCAGGTAAGACCAAGTGCATCATACTCTGCCAAAAGCTGTTGATACAGCTTTTCATCATCCTTTTCCATCTCTTCCTTTTTTAGAACATTAAGCCATGCCGTTCTGGTGTATTCCGGATACAGATCAAACTCTCCTTTCACAAGCGCCGGATGAATGTTGGTTGTTCCGCCGCCCACTCCTTTTGTAATTTCAACCTCATAATCGGTTTCGGCCTCGATTAGCTGAGCTATGATTTCTGTCAAAATATACTGCTCCGTCATAGGCTTGGAAGCAATCTTTACAGGTTCCTTTTTCCCGCAGGCGCATAAAATCAGCGCCATGCATACCACTAGTAAAAATGCAATTCTTTTTTTCATAATTTTCCTCCTTTTGTATCTCACAAGATTATTTTGTACTATTTTCATCTGCTAATTAACTGCTCCACAAATTTATCCCTAGGCGACCTTAAAAGTTCATCTTTAGTCCCCTCCTGCCATATTACACCATCCTTCATAATTATAATGCGGCTTCCCAATCGAAAAGCTTCCCCAATATCATGAGTAATAAATACAATTGTAATTCCAGTTTTCTGCCACAAACCTGCCAGTCCTTCCTGTAAGGTTTTTCTTGTAATCTCATCTACTGCTCCAAAAGGCTCGTCCATAAGCAGAATATCCGGATCTGCTGCCATGGCTCTTGCTATCCCCACCCGCTGCTTTTGTCCGCCGGACAACTGTCTGGGAAAGCGGACTGCCAGTTCAAAAGGAAGTTCCACCATTTCCAGCATTCTTCTTACCAGCCTGCTCTTTTCATCCCCCGTCATTTTATTCTCAAGTTCCGGAACATAACATATATTATCTTCCACCGACATGTGGGGAAACAGTTTTGCCCCCTGCACCGCATATCCAATGTTCCTGCGCATAAAAACCAAATTACATTCTTTCAGCTGTTCTCCTTTTACCAGGACCTCTCCCTTTGTGGGTACCACAAGTCCGTTTATTGTTTTTAAAAGGGTTGTTTTCCCACAGCCTGATGGGCCTATGATAACTATAAATTCTCCTTTTTCTATGGTTAATGACACTTGGTTTAATACTTCACTTTCTCCATAAGCAGCCGAAACATTGCATATTTCTATTATTTTATTCAATGCCATACCTCCTGCTTACTTTTTTTCTGCACGGGAAAGCAGCCAATCGCTAAAAAGCGCCAAAAGTGCAATCAGCAGGGAGCCGGCAGCAGTCAATGTCATATTATAGGTAGTAATTCCTCTGTAAATCGCCACGCCAAGTCCTCCTGCTCCTATAAAGGAAGCAATGCCGCCCATTGCAATAATCATTACTGTCATATTGCGAAACCCACTGATAATCACGGGAAGCGCCAATGGAAATTTAATCTTTAGCATTATCTGCCTTTTATCACTGCCAAGTCCCTCTGCCACCTCTAAAATACTTGCATCCACATTTGTAAGCCCTGTATAAGTATTTCTTACAATCGGAAGCAGCCCGTAAACCGTCAGCGCAATAATTGCAGTCTTATTTCCAATTCCGGTAAAAGGAATCAAAAATCCTAACAGAGAAATAGATGGAATCGTATAGATCACATTGATAATGCCTAAAATAATGCCAGCGGCCTTCTTGTGCCTGCTGATAAAAATACCTGCCAGTATTCCCAGTATCCCGGCACAAACCACCGCTGTTAAAGATATTCTGATATGTTCTAATAAACAGGTTAAGAAAAATTCCCGTCTCTCCCAAAGGATCTGTATTATCTGCATGTGATTTCCTTCTTTATCCTTATGACTGCTCCATTATCACTTTATTTACTTTCGCCACTATATCACATTTTTTCTGCTCCTTCAACTATGCTTTTATCTTATGGTTTGTTGATATGGGAAACGAGCAGCTATAACCGGCATTTAACCTTTAACACGAAGTTGATTTTGAATACATTACATGGCTAGCAATCGGCTTCCAGCATTTAGATGCAGTGGCACTAATATTTTTCCTCAAGGATGCTGAGGAATACTTGAAACTCAAATATATAAAGATCATTGCGGATACCGGATTCGGAAGCGAAGAGAATTACCTTTTTTTAGGAGAGAACGGTTAGCCTGCATTTATCAGTGTATCTCCTATGAAAACCGTCTGTAAAAAAGCAAGTGCTTAAGCGACATAATTGTAAGCAACTTTCTGAAATACTTACCAAAGCTGAGACATCCACCAATGGCTCAACTGTTACATATAGGATGCCATCTTTGTCCACTTGTTTTTTTAATAAATTAACAAATAATAATAACATTTCAGCACTTATTTTCATTAAATGCCTAAATTTAATGTTATTTCGAATATACAGACTAAATAAAACGTAGACAATCACCATAAAAGAATGATTGTCTACGTTCTGAAGCAAAGAACTCTTCGCTCTCCGCCTTTTGTTACAAATTTTAAAACCATACTTCCATATGTACTTCCAAATGTGCCGGAATTTTTATACGGTTTTCTTCTGGCAGCACTTCTTCCTCATTACATTTTGCCTGAAGAATTTTCGATTCGCAGACATCTACATAGCTCTCCGCATCCTGTGCACTTATATCTACCGCAAGAAAATGCTCATCTCTTCTGAAACGCCTAAAACGTCCTTTGGCATCCGACTGGAAAATCACTTTTCCATCCTTTTCCAAAAAAGTAATTCCCTCTTTTACTTTCATGGCAAATATTCCATTTGACATACGGATATTGCATATGCTGATTTCCTCTCCTGCTACGGAACCAAAATGAAATCCATTCCAAGGATCCACATCCACATGCTCTGCCACCCACATAAGCGGAAACAAGCCTCCCCAGCCTAAGGAAAAGTCAGTGTCCACAGAATCACTTCCCTGCCCGGTAAGGGAATTGTAATTTTCAAAGCTTGCTCTTTCCTCCTCCCAGCGGGAGCTGAAAATTTCCATGCAGCGCACTGCAAGTCTATGCGCCTCCTGATCAAGACCATATCTCTTTAGCCCACTGTAAGTCATATAATTCAAAGGCGGCCAGACACGCCCCCGCCAGTATACGTTATCCGAAAAAGCAGGACTTTTTTTACAGATTGCGGGAAGCGGCACATAAGTCCAAAATTCTTCCTCATCAAACATATGCTTTATTAATTCCTCTACCCTTTCTTTTCCTGGCATTCCCGCTAAAAGAGGATAAAAGCTGGTGGGGCTTAAATCTACAAATTCACCGTTCCACAATTTATTTGCATAAATTTTACGCTTCTCATCCCACAAAGCCGCGTCTGCTTTTTTCCTTAAGCCTTCTGTTAATTCTTTTAATCTGGGAATGGAGTCCTCATCTCCCAGCTCCTTTGCCATAAGCTCAAGGCACTCACCATCTACCACCAGAAGGCTGTTAAGGGCTACATCCTCCATGTTCATGGTATGGGCCTCAGGACAAAATTCGGCTTTGTCAAAAATAGGGCAATTATCCATAGAAGACTCGTCCATAGCAGCAAGCTTGGTATGGGCAAAATGTCCTTTTCCCACAGCCGAACTTCCATACTCATACACACCGTTTCCATTTCCATCCCTGTTCTCATGCCACCAGAAATTGGCGTCTCTAAGAGACGGATATATATTATCTAATAGCGCTTTATCTCCGGTAAGCATATAATATTTCCACACCATAAAGGAACCAATTGGAGGCTGGGAGCGGTCAACCCACTCCGTAAGCTCGCTCATCAGGCAGGCAAAATTTCCCTCCGGCACATTATTATCTATGGTTGCCTGTATGCTCATCCGTCCTGACTGCCAGTCTCCGCTTACCGCATTCATAAATGCATGATAATAGGGATCATCCATTCAGACATACCAACCGCCAAATTTTCTGTTCCAGTACCTTGTAATCCAAGTAAACCATCTTCCCGTAATCTTATCTGACAAAGTATTCCATGCCATAATATCCCTAAGTGCCTCTGCTGCCTGGGGAAATCTTCCTTCCTCTATCCGGATGGAAGTATTCAACACCTTTTCCTTCCATGCCTCCTGTTCCTTCTCACAGTCAAAAATTTTAAGCGCCTTCTGTGCCTGATTTTCAGAAACCTCCGGCTGATTTGATACAGATACTGCAAAGCAGATTTCCGGATTCTGCTCCAGATTAAAAAGCGCCGTATACCAGGTTCCATTTTCATCATTTTCCGTAGGAGTATAATATCCGTTTTTTATAAGGTCCTCTCCCACTCTGTGTTTGTCTGCCGTAATACAGGAACGGACAGGCTCATCCTTTATTGCAATACCCATGCAATAACTTCGTATTTCACCCATTGCGGTACGCTCACCTGTAAGTCTGACAACAGGATTATTAAAGCTGCCTGCCCCCGGATTATACTTTTTGTCATAGCCGAAGGAAATTACCGGCCAAAACCGCAGGGCCCACTCGCCATGCGCCTTGCAGCGCAGTCTTCCGGCCACCGTCCAGTCATTCATTTTAAAATATTCCAGTTCCAGTATTGTGCCTGCATGTGTCATTTCCAAATGTACATAGCGTCCCTGGGTGTCATGCTCCAACAGGCGGATATTTCTTTCAAAGGGAAATGATGTATAGCTGTTTTCTTTTGTGCTGAAAGCACCATGAGAAATCTGAAAGTCTGCAGGTAAAAATACATAAGTTGAAGGGCTTTCCGCAGTCCAGGTATTCCAGTATTTTGTTTTTGATAACTGCTGCATAATCAATCCTCCTTATAGCAAAGCACATTATCGGGCTTTATTGTAAGATAAATCGTTTCACCAGGCACAAAACGCTCCATTTCCGCACTGATTGCTGATACCTCCAGCATATCCTCTCCCACAGAGCCAAGCAGCCTGCAGGTAGTTCCCACAAATATTTTCTGCCGGATCAAAAAGGCCACTGCTTCTTTCTTATTTTCAAGGCCAATATCAAACTGCTCGCCCCGCACTGCCACCTGTACTTCTCCGTCTTCTTCCTTTGTGTTTGTGGGAAAGCTCCAGCCCCGCCCGGAAACCACTTTTCGGCCATCCGGCATTGTTCTTAGCATTCCCTTAAGCAAATTTGCTTTCCCCAGAAAATCAGAAGCGAAAACACTTGCCGGACGGTTATAAATATTCCAGGGTTCCCCGGCCTGTTCTATTTTGCCCCCATTCATTAAAATAATTTTGTCTGACATGGTCAGAGCTTCCTCCTGATCATGGGTGACAAAAATTGTGGTAATTCCCACCTTCTGCTGAATGTTCCGTATCTCTGCCTGCATCTCGCCACGGATTTTCCGGTCCAGAGCCGACAAAGGTTCATCCAGCAACAGGATATCCGGCTTCACCACCAAAGCCCTTGCCAATGCCACTCTCTGCTGCTCTCCTCCGGAAAGCTTACTTATGGGCCTCTTTTCATATCCTGACAGGTGCACCAGCTCTAATGCCCCACTGACTCTTTTGGCAATTTCATCCTTTGGCACATGCTTCATTTTTAATCCATAACCCACATTTTTTTCCACATTCATAGAAAGAAACAGGGCATAATTTTGAAATACCATGCCTATGTTCCGCTTCTCCGGCTTCTGATAAGTAACCGTCTGTCCAGAAACCATTACATTTCCCTTATCTGGTGTTTCCAGACCGCAGATAATTCTGAGCATAGTAGACTTTCCACATCCGGAAGGGCCTAAGAGCGATACAAACTCACCCTCCTTTGCCTGAAAGGAAATTCCTTTCAGTACTTCCTTTCCATCAAATGTTTTATAAATTTCTTCCACTTTAAGCTTAATCATAATTTGTCATTTCCTTTCTTTGTTCCGGTTGAAAAAAGGCTGCTTCCGGAATATCCCAAACGGTTTAAGAGAATAATTGCCGCCAGGGAAATCAAAATCATCAACGTTGCCAAAGCATTTAAATCCGACTTATACCCTGTTTTAATTAAAGTAAATACTTCCACTGGCAACGTTCTAACTCCAAAAGGCGCCAAATAGTACTGGATACAGAAACTGTTAAAGCATACAATAAATGCCATCATTCCGCCTGCCAGAATTCCTGGCACAATCATGGGTATTGTCACATCAAAGAACACTCTTAAAGCTCCTGCCCCCAATAGCCTTGCCGCAGCCTCCGGCGTCCGGTCAGCCATAGCAAAACGTCCCAGCACCAACATCGCCACATAGGGAAGCACACATATAATATTTCCACAAAACATTCCAAAATAAGACCTTCCTATGCCCAAAAGATTTAAAAGAAGCAACAGCGATACCCCCTGCACAAGCCAGGGAATTGTAATCGGAAGCTGCAAAACCATATTTAATTTTTTTCCAAGTCCAGGCGACATATACTGCATACCAAAAGCAGCCATAGTTCCCACAATTACCGCGGTAAATGCAACTACCAAAGAAAACTTTAAAGACAGCATCATTGCTGGAAGCAGTTCGCTCTTTGTGAACAGATAGGAATACCATTCCGTTGTAAACTGAAAAGGAAACATTCCATATGCGGTACCGTTAAAGGACATAACAATAATCACGAGAATCGGAAGATATAAAAAGGCAAATCCCAGAAACATCCATATCTTTAAAAAACAATTTAGCCCTTTATTCATTCTGTTTCACCCCCGATCCGTTTTTCTGCCAGATTTACCAGCATACGCACCACTGCCATAATTATACTTAGAATAATAAGAAATACGCATGATAGCGATGCTCCATATCCCATATTTAATACTGTATTATATTGTGAATTGATCAGCGATCCCACCATCATGCCCTTAGGTCCTCCCACCAGCGTAGATTCCGCAAAACTTCCCGTCACTGGCACCATAACCAGCAAAATACCTGATAAAAGACCGGGAATGCTCATAGGAAACACAACATTAATAAAAGTTCTGAAAGTACCTGCACCTAACACCCGGGATGCCTGCACCAAGTTATCTCCGATGCTTTCAAGTGAAGTATAAAGACATAACACCATATATGGCAGATATTCGTATACCAATACCAATACTACTGCTTTTGGTGTATATAAAATGGAAGTGCCATCTGTAGTAATTCCCAGTGCTCCAAGCAATGTCATCAAAATGCCTCCTGACTGTAAAATCATCATCATGGCATAGATCAGCAAAAGCTGTGATGTAAAAAAGGGCAGAATAATCAGCATCATTAACATACTGCGATTATGCGGCCTGGCTGCTTTGGCCATCCCCCAGGCCATAGGATAACTGATTAAAATACAAATTACTGTCACCAAAGCTCCTATGCCTAAAGATTTGATCATAAGCCTGGAAAATACATTACTGGAAAACATCTTCTGAAAATTTTCCATTGTCCAACCCGGAAATACCCCATTTGTGATATTTCCATCCATAAAGCTAAATAACAGCAGCATAGCAAGGGGTATTAATGAAAGACATAGCAGCATTAATGCTGATGGTCCTGCCCATAAACTGCCTATTTTGAATGTATTTTTCTTTGTTTTAGTTTTCATATAGTTCATCCTTTTATTGATAGAGCCGTTCGAAAAAATCGAACGGCTCAAAGTTAATTGCAAAACTTTTCTAATTTGCCTTAACCTCGTTCCAAACCTCCAGCCAGTCATTTTGCTGCTCTGGAGTCAGCACAGGCTGCATATATGCTTTTGATGGGGTTTCTAACGCCCATACTGCCGCTTTCTGTTCATCTGTAAGTTTTTCATATACCTTATTATTTACAGTATTATGCGCATTTCCTTCTACTGTGGCAAAATTATACTGGAATTCCTCACCGCACATGAAGTCAAGCCATTTGCATGCCAGATCATAGCAGTCTGTATCCTTAATGATACACCACATATCCACATATCCCACAGTTCCTTCCACAGGATAAATATAATTACAGGGAGTTCCTGAATTTTTTAGCTGGGTTGCAGTTCCTGCCCACATATTCCCGATCACAACCTCACCGGAAGTATAAGGTTTTAAATAATCATCATAGCTTGCCCAATAAGTACAGACATTTTCTTTAAGGGCAAGCAAATCTTCTTTAATTACCTGCAGATCCAGGTTATCCGGATCGGAAGGATTCTGCCCTGTATGGATGGCAGACGTCATAAGCGCTGTAACATAATCGTCAAAAAATGCAATCTTTCCTTTATGTGCATCACCATAAAGAATATCCCATGTGGTAACTTCCTCCGTCACAGCTTCAGGATTATAGCCAAGGGAAGTGGTTCCCCATGTCCAGGGCAGTGCATACACTTCACCACCTTCTCCTGTTGCTTCCGGCAGATTTAAGTAAGCCTCCATCAGATCTCCATAGCAGGGAACCTTAGACGTATCCGCAGGTTCCAGCATACCGCTTTCCCTGAAAGTCTGGGTATAAACCGTACTTGGCAGAGCCACATCAATATTTCCAATCCCACCTGTCTGCAACATGGTATACAGCTCTTCCACTGAATTAAAATACACAAACTCAACCTTACAGTTATACAATTCTTCAAAACGAGGTGCTCCAAATTCTTCATCTGCACCATAGCCTTTCCAGTTGGCTACTACCAGAGTGGGAATCTCTCCACTTTCCGTTTCCACATTAATTTCTACCTCCGTCTCCCTGCCTGACGTATCTTCCGCAGCAGGCGGTACTTCTGTTTCGGAAGGAGTTTCCCTTTTTCCACAGCCTGCAAGCAGCGACAGGCTTGTACATAGAATCAGCATACTTGAAATAATCTTTTTCATGTTAACCTCCTTATGTCCCGGGTTCGTTTCCCGATTATTTACATTAAGTATAGCTTTCCCTCCCCGCCTAATTCTTTCTCAATTCTTATCTTTTTTAATTATTCTCATGCCCTTTTTGCGATAATATCCATTGATTTGGCGTCATTCCACATATTTTTTTAAAAATAGTGCAAAAATAGCTCTGAGAATGAAATCCCAGCTTTTGGCTGATTTCCCGCAATGGCTGATGCGTATGCTTTATTAAATTCTGTGCCTCCATGATTTTGTGGCGCTGAATATAATTGATCATAGTTTCCCCTTTTTCCCTGCGGAAAACCGTACTTAAATAATTGCAGGACACTCCTGTATATTCCGCCAGCTTTGGTACTGTAATATCCCCGTAAATATGATCTGCTATATATTCACAGCACATCTGCACCACCTTGGAGCGACTTCTCTCTCCGTTATGACGTACCCGCTTTGCCATATCCAAAAGCATCTGCAGCCTTAAAGATTCCACATCCGTTAAATCAGTCAAAACCTCCATCTTTTGCGAGTACCACTCTCCAAGCGCATATACTTTTTCCGCGCTTAAGCCTCCTTCTATAGAAGCCCCTACCGCAATGCTTAAATAATAAATAAATTGATATTTACTCTGCCACAATGGATTTTTTCTGCTGAAAGCAAGAATGCGGCATGGATCTGTTAAGGCAATATATTCCTTTAACTCCGCCGGCTTTCCTTTCCGAATCAGATCTTCAATATCATTTTTATATAAAAAAGCGCCTCTGGAAAAGCGCTGGGTTTCTTCTTCATCAAAGGCCGCCTCTGATATTGCCGCCTCAATAATATTACGGGACACTTCAACAATTCCACTGACCAAAGTCATATTAGAGGTATCTAATGGCTTTTGATAAACATAATAATATAGCAGTTTGGGCAAAGCCCCAAACCGATCCGGGCTCATCACCGGAATTGACTTATATTTTCTTAACAGTGCGTACGTATACTGTAAAGGCAGGTCTTTTTCCCTTGCATACCTCATAATGCTTTCTTCTGTTACATCAGACGTTAATACCGGTCCGATAATATACGCGCCTATTACCTCCTCTTTCTCCAGATCCGGTACTGCTGCCAGACATTCATTTAAATCAGTTGCAAACAAAATAGGATATTTCACCCTCTCGCAATGCTGGAAAATCATTTGTACCAACTGCATATCCGTCTGTAAAAAATCCTCTTCCCGCTTAAGCCTGGGGCAGGAAAATACTATGCTTCGATTTTTATTAAAATATCTTACCGCAATCTGAGAAACATGATTTACCAGATCACAAATTTCTTTATAGTCCTTCATTCTACTCTCCTTTCCATTAAAACACCATTTGTACCAACAACATATAGCATATTGTCCCACCTGCAATTGAAATAAGCATTTGTCTTTTCCACAAGTGAAGCACAATAACCACAAAAGTTGCTATAAACTCTGGTATACCATGAGTTCCGGAAAGGATACTTACATTTTTCAGGCAGTATATAATCAGTAATCCAAACACTGCTGAAGGCAGAACCGTTCCTAAATATTGAATATACTTAGGCGTCGGCTTTCTTGCCGGAAAAATTAAAAAAGGCAGAAAACGTGTTAATGCTGTACCCAATACTACCATACTCACTGTAATAATCTGCTGCATTATTGTCATTCTTATAGAACCTCCTTTTCCTCTAATAATCTCTCGGAATCTTTAAGCCAGTAAATATAAGGCTTTCAGATTCCTTTT
>OFEY01000328.1_pt1 | contig 45676 bp, 34 predicted proteins | sample 1521251 | NCBI WGS metagenome assembly OFEY01 (sample SAMEA3504100, study PRJEB24116) | mouse gut metagenome | biome: mouse gut; feature: mouse-associated habitat; material: faeces | place: Denmark | collected 2011
ATTCAGTTTTTTCTGATTCTCCTCTGAAAATTCTTCTGACATATCTACCGCCAGATACTTTATCTTCCCTTCTTCATCCGCCTTCTCCAATATCTCAGTCAGTTCCTCCTCCGATGTCCTGCTCAGAACCCATGTATCGCAAAAACCTTTACTGGGTGCAAAATGATATCTTGCCTCATTCATCAGCCACCAGGAGTCATCCTCACCTGCTATCCATATTCCGTTTTCCGGCTCTTCGATTTCCTGTTCAATACTCTCAACTACATTAATCACCCATTTTCTGTGATCTGACAGAAATGCAAAATACCCCTCATGATATTGAAAAACTGCCATATACGTAAACGGAATATTACTTAAAAAAATAGTACCACCCAACAATAAACCGGAAATCAAAAACTTATTTTTTCCTTCTTCTTTTATCCACCAGCAATACAGCAGATAGAAATTTCCGCCTGCAAATCCCCCCAGGTACATCATAAGATACCTGCTGTAGGCCGCCAATACGGCTGATTCACTTTCCGAAAACATATATCTGTACATAGTCAGATGACCTGTCACATATATAACAAATCCAATGAGCAGCACACTCTGTACGATAAGATATTTCCTATATTTTCTGCCCTCTGCCATACAGCATATCAACAGCATGATAATCGTTATCAGCATAATACATTCCAGTGCTGACATTTCATATGCAATATTTTCTTCGTATTGAAAATTTATCGGTTGTCTACAAAAATAGTATATGTAATGCTTTGTAATGTACTCTTTGCTCTTATCATCCACCAGCGCTTCAAACCAACTGTTCAAATAGTCAGATCTGCAAAAAAGAGAAATTGTCAGATCAATACATCCTGCGGCCAGAAGCAACACATATTTTCCTTTTTCGGAGATTTTATCTTTTTTTAGATATAGCGCCAATAGCAGCATTCCTGCAGTATAAAACAAAACAGGATATAAAAACCATGGCATTTGAACCAGCACAGCCTTCATTGTCCTCAGGTAATCCATTTTTTGGATTTTCCCAAATTCCGCTGAAATATAGGAGGTGTTTCCATATTTATAGCAAAATAATTTCCACGAAAAATAAAATATACTTTGTATTACCGTTCCTATCGCACACATGGCAATATATTTTTTATTCCGAAGACTAAACACAAAGATCAGTAACGGAATCGTTGCTATGATCGATAAATATATCCCCACTGATTTTGTCAGCACCATTACACTCAACGCACTGAACATTACCAGCGCATCCCAAAAACACAGTTTATCCTCTCTCCATACAATTTCCAGGAGAGATATGACAATAAACATAAAAAGTACCGCCACAAAACTGTCTATTTTCAGATTCACTACAGCTGTACACGCAAATGCCCCAGGCAATAATATACATATCAAAAATGCTGTTATCTGTTTGCATATTTTATTTTTTCCATCCGGTATCCTCTTAAAAAAAGGTGTCAGGCAGATCAATATACCAAAATAATAGATCGGAAAGATCAAATTTTCCCGAAACTCATTAAAATCCGATAAAAACCAATATATAAATAATGAACCTATCGGTGGATAATCATTGAAACCGCTGATCGCGTTTTGTCCGTTCGGTATTGCATCAATATAAAACATCTGTTTTACAGTAATTCCCCAATGGTTTAAATCGTCCCACTCCATAACTAAATGAGATGACAAGATCAATGACATACCGATTGAAATCACTGCAAACATCAGCAGGCCTGCTGATATCTTTTCCTCTATTTTGATATCTTTAAAGCCGTTTCTCCTGGCGAAAAGAAATAATATTACGACACATCCCAGAAGAATTCCCCATTTCAACAGCCACAGTTTATCTAACAGGTTGACACCCCCCATGGTATACGTCAACAGCATTATAACAAATGTCGAAAGCGGCAATGTTTCCAACCACTTTTTTCTGCAAATAACTGTCATGGTGAAGCTTAATACTATAATGCATAACAGTCCCATCAGATTACCTCTTTAATCACTATCTTTTTGCAGCCGGCAGAATTCCTCATACAGCATATCATAATAGATCATGACATCATAATCTTTTGCTTTCTTCCGAGCCGCTTCCCCCATTTTATTTCGAATATCAGAATTCCCATATAAATATTCCATTGCATCTTGCAAATTCTTTACTACATTATGCCCCTTTTCCACTACTATCGCAGTTTCTTTGTCAACATATTCCACCATGCCGCCGGAATCTGTAATGATAAGAGGAAGTCCCGCCGCCATACATTCAGGCACAACATTTCCCGCAGGCTCTTCCCACATGGAGGGCAATATCGCCAGGTCGCTTATCCTCATAAATTTCCACAATTCATTGTGATGTACAAAACCTAACAGTTTTATATTTTCGCTGAGCAGCTCCACCTTTTCTTGAACCCTTTCCTCAAACTCCGTTCTCCCCCCGTTTCCGAAATGAGCCGCCCCTGCTATCAGCAATACACATTCTTTCCTATATTTCATCCGGGCAAAAGCATCGATCAACTGCTCTACCCCCTTTTCGGGTACTATCCTTCCCATAAACAGGAACGTCATTTTACCAGACAGACCAAATTGTTCTTTTAATCGCATTTTTTCATCCGATGACAATTCCTGCTGAAACTTTTCAATATTGACTCTATTTAAAATAGTCATAATATTGCAGTTTTCTATATTCTTACTCATATAATTTTTAATAAAATCACTGCAGCAGATAAAATTTCCAAATGTAGCTGTAGCAACCTTTCCGCCTTCCAGATGCCCTCCCACATTAAATACCATTTTTTCACGGCCAAATCTTCTGGTAAACAAGCCGTATTGTGAGGGATCTCCGCCTGCCCCAAAAATAAAGTCAAACTTCTTTTCTTTTACCTTTTGATATGCCGCTCGTACCCGCGGTGCCGGAATAAAAATAACACCAGATATTTTAAACGATATTTTGTTTAACAATGCAATCAATTTACACGATTTATAGCGCCTTTCTTTTACATCATCAACCTTTATATAGACAAATTTACTCCTGAAATATTGTTTACTTTCTTCTTCTGCCTTCTCATCAAACATGGAAAGAACTGTAATATCTAATTTATCTTTCAACTCATTGCATCTAACCAGATTATAGACATGTGTTGCAAAAGCTCCGCCTCTTACATCCGGAACACAATAATCAATTGTACTGGCGATCAACAGTTTTATTTTTCCGTTTGACATGGCTGTTTTTATTTCCTTCTCTTATCTTTGACTATCTACCATCTATAATATATTTTTCAATTTATTTTGAATGCGGTAAATCATATTTAATTTTTTATCCGAAAGCATTTCCTGTCCGATTCTATATTGCTTCTCATAGTGATATCCCCATCCCTCATCCTTATTTGTTCTCCGCAGCGCTTTTTCCGGCGGCTGATCAAATATATTCGAAAAAAAATCCAAAAGATATGCATCTTCCATCATTGCCGGAATGTTGCTGTTTTCCGGCAATGCAGGTTCCAACAGCATCGCCTGCCACAACTCCTGGTCTTCATTTACCTCCGAAATATAGTGTATCGCATCATCTATGGATTCAAAATCCGAGACATCAATAAATGCTTTGGAGTTAAACTGCTCTTTGATCTTGAGATCCCCCCAATAAATTGGAATAGTGACACCCGAAAAAGCGCGCACTATCTTTTCTGTCGTATACCCCAAATACCTCGAATTCTCAAACGCTAGCGAAAAACGATATGGCTCTCTGAATTTATTTACCTCCCCTATTTCATCTATATCCGCCCCGCGCGGAACTGTCCAATGGTCCGGCATATTATTTAAGAATGTCCCTGCTGAATCCACTTTGGAGTATTCATTTAACGCATAAAAAAACTTTTCCCTGATAGCCGCAACATTATTTCCGTTAGAAACTATAAAATTGCAAAATTTATCTTTTCTATCAAATAAAGACTTTGCTCGTATATGTTTATTCATCGCTAAACGCGTTTCTTCCCGATACCTGGTATTGCAATAAAGCGGATAATATAAATACCTGTCCCCAAATCTCATTTCATCAAATCCGCATGCGTAATCATAAAGATTAAAATCCGGTCTTATATTTTCACCCAACATCAATATCCGGACACAGTCGTATGAAAAGCACTTATAAAAAGAAGATGCATCAAAGACAGCATAGTCCGGATTCTCGGAAATGATAAATCTATATTTATCCGAGAATCTTTCCATCAAAAATCTCTGAATATTATCTTCCCCTTCAAAGAAGATTTTAACTTCTTTCATATCCCTCCCCTTTACTGCTTTTCAACTTTTTCTTTCTCATCGAAATAAAAAATCTGATAATATCCCTCTTTTTATCATCCTGCATATACACCCGCTTTAAAAGTTTTATCCCCTTCCTGCCTGGATGATCTTTCAAATATGCAACCGACAAATATATATTTTTATGCATATAATCTATTCCAATATCAGTAAGTCCATAAAACTGTTTTACCCATTGCAGCAATTTGGATGAATACACAATGCTTTCATACTCCATATCCCGCTCAGTATTCACACTTCTCCAATTACTTCCCCCTTTTATATCCATGTTTCGATATACACTCATCTTCTCATTCATGCAATATACAGGTCCCTGAAGTAATAATATCAACGATAATGTGACATCCCCCATGTAATCATGGGCCTTATATATAATTTTGTATTTTTCTTTATCTTCTATAAAAATATTTCTGTAAAAATAGGTCCCGAAATGCCCGATCATTATATTTCCCTGAACAAAGTCTTCCAATGTATGCTTCCCTGATTTTCCATTCCAGGTTCCAAAAAATATTTCACCATCCCGATCGATATCCGTATGCCTGTGCGTCACACAGATATACTCTTTGTTTTTCTCCAGGAAATCATACTGTTTTTGCAATTTTTCCGGATCTGTCCAATAGTCGTCCCCCTCCAACTGTGCAATATATTTCCCAGAACACTTTTGATATGCATCATACAGATTTTTTGTAGGTCCCAAATTCTTTTCGCGTAACAATGCCCTTATGATTTTCGGATATCTATCAGCATAATCCATGACAATCTGTCTGGTATTATCTGTGGAGCAGTCTTCTGCAATTAATAATTCTATTTTAAAAGAAGATTTCTGGCATATAATACTATCTATTGCTCTCTCTATAAAATTTTCATGGTTGTATGTTATCAATACAACACTTACCAGATCGTCGATTTTCATATTGATCCCCCATATAACCGCGCTGTTCCTCAATACTGAATCTTCCCATACTATAGATCTAAAATAATATCACAAACTCTTTCTATGTCTTCAAAAGTCATATCCGTATACAGTGGAACATTAATATATTTTCTCTCATAAATATCTTTCGATTTTATTAATACATGTAATTGGTCTCTGTTTTCTTTAAATCTATCAGAAATGATACGAATGGTATATACGCATAATTTTTTTCCACATCCGCCTGTATATAGGATTCGCATATTGTTTTTCAATTGCCAGTGGGTATTGCATATCCGCTTCTATCGCTGGCGGCATTCTGATCTCACCAAGATCTGATACCTCTGCCTCATACCCGTCCATATTCACTCTTGTATGAGTTGCATCTTCTCCAAAGCCGATATTCTCTATTAAATTTACAGCGGGAAAAATACTCAATCTCTTTCCGACACAAAAGCGCCAGACATAGTCCCAGGGAATACTGTCTGTCTTAAAATACTTTTCCATATCCCTGATCCAGCTTTTCCTATACTTTTTAGTGTAGACACCCTTCAGCCAATCCCATTTTCTTTCCTCCCATTCCTGCCTGTCCCAATGCCATTCCTGCCAAGCACGGCTCCAGGTTGCCCATCCCCATGTGCCCGTATTATAGGAAAATCCATAACTGTATGGCATTTTATATTTTGGAACCCACTTGGTTCCCGAAATGTACATAACCTCCGTATTATTCTGATATTGCAATAATAATTTCCTACAGTATTCAAAAAAACTCAAATTCGGAAGGCAGTCATCTTCCAGAATAACCGCCATCTCTTCTCCGTCAAAAACCTCATTCAGTCCGGAAACTATGCGCCGGTCACACCCCATATTTCTGTCCGCATAAATCCTGGTCACATCACAGTTCCAGGATATTCCCGCAAAGACCGCCCTCGCTGCATCAACCTTACTCTTTTCACCCGCAATATTTTCTCTTGCACCGTCCGCAATAAGATACAGTTTTTCCGGTCTGACTCTTTCCAATATTTCAAACTGTTTTTTTACCAGCGCAGGACGATTGAAAATAATCAAAACTACCGGAATCTTATAGCCATTCCCTTCCAATAAATCCCCTCCCTGTCTTCATTCAATATACTTTGCAAACGGCTCATAAGGATCAAAAAATATCTTATCCCCATGCCATTTTCCCCGTTCTTCCTCGGGTGGAAATTCCATATAGTCGCCATAACCTATGGTCAGACATCTGTCATAATTTCGGGGAATACAGATCCTGATATACTCAAATTCTGTATCTATTGTATCCGTGATATCCTCCAGATACCACCAGCATTTTTCATCATATGGATCACAAGATAAGATCCCCACTTTCTCCCCGCCCTGTCCGTTATACTTCATGCATATCTTTTTAACCAGATCCGCTATTTTATCCCATGTTTTCTGTCTCTTTATAAACCCGACAAGCAGTCCTTTTATTCCACCTTCAAGCCTGTTCCCACGATAAGTATGATAATATAACAGGGCACTCAAAAACTTAATCTCTTTGAACTGTATCATTCTCGCCATCTTTCCTTCCGGAATCTCATCCAACGGAAAAATATCGATAAAAATGCCATGATTACATTTCTTATTTCTGTCCCTTTCTATAATCGCTGTAGAATGATTATGCCTGATACGCGCAAATCCCTCATAAATTTCTCCTGCGATCTCAGATCTCTGCAGACAAAACTTTTTAACATCCAGTTCCTTTTCTGCCTTTTCAAGAAAAATCTCATAATCGTCCCGCAACATCGCGATATCCAGATCATCATCCCACGGAATAAATCCTTTATGGCGAACCCCCCCGATCAGCGTTCCGCCATATGCTATATAATGAATCTTATATTTGTTACATATTCGGAGTATTTCCTGCAAAATGTCCAACTCAATCTTCCAGATATGCTTTAGCTTCTCTGTAACCGGGTATCCTTCTCTGATCTCTTCTCTGTAAAATTCCAAAATTGTTTCATTCATTCTTTTTTTCCATTTCATACCCTACAGTATTCTCTTAATCTGCTCGCTCCACTTAAAATATGCGGCTTTCTCCCTGTTTCTGGTATAATTTCTTTCTGGCTCTGCAAGGCACGCTTCCCCATCTTCAAGATATTTTTTTATGCCTTCTACACTGTTATCACAGAAAAAAATATTTTCTGTAAAACTCTCCCACCCTGCAAACCTCGTCGAAACGATTGCCTTTCCGGTCACCAGATAATCCATAATCTTTGAAGGAAAATTATTCTGATTCTCCGGCAGGCTCATATCTCTCGGATTCACAAACACATCCACCTTCTGTAACATCCGCACGTACTCCTCATACGGCAGATGCCCGAGATAACATATCCTGTCATCATCCTCCGCCGCCGCTTTTACCGCCTCCTCCAACTCACCCTTTCCGCTGATCCACAGTCTGATATCCTGCCTCTTCGTCTGCTTCATCGCATCCAATAATAAATTGATACCTGTCACATGATTCAACAGACCGGAATACATAAATGTGATCGGCTTGCCTTTTTCATGTGGTTTATAAACAAACGCATTGTATAACTCCTCATCTATTCCGCCTTCCATCAGAATAAACTGCTGCCTTTTCCGAAGCTTGTCCTCTATATTCCCGGACAACCCTATCACTGTATCAAACTGCCGTATGCTCCACATCTGCAGAGCGGCATAAACTTTTCCCACAATACCCTTGTAACTGACGCTCCCACTGTAATCCGCCACGATCACCATACTGCGTTTACGCCTTCTTTTTGCCATCAACGGCAAAATTAACCATGCATATGCAATATTATAGCATATCACCGTCTCTGTGTCACTCATTGTTCTCTTTAAGAGCCTGTAATAACCCCGAATTCCTTTCAGTAAACCACTGTCCCTGAAAACATAATTGCCTCTCAATTGCTTTTTTACTCCATCAGGAATGTTCATGCCTAAAAAAGAGCAGGAAGCCACCTCGTATCCTGCTCTCTCAAGATTTCTGATCATATTATTCTGAAAACGGTTTCCGGCAGCCGAAATATCTTTCACCTGATACTCAACTTCCTCCGGCACCATGGTTCCACAAAACAGTATCTTTTTACCAATCTTGCTTTCCATATCTTTTAAATACATTTATATATTCCTTCGCCATATTCTCAATAGAATAATTTTTTATGATCTCCAAACTTTTTACGGATTCGTTCTTCAGTCTTCCTTTTTCCATCTTCTCATAATCTTTCATTGCCTCCCGAATTTCTTCTACCGATTCCGCAGAAATAATCCTCCCATTTCCCCGAATAAGTTCCATCCCTGCCACACACTTATTCGTTGTTATGACAGGAAGGCCGTTTGCCATTGCTTCATTAATCACAAGTCCCCATATATCCTCCCGCGTAGGAAACACGAAAACGTCTGCTGCCCTATAATATTTCTGTAATGTATCTTTATCCTGAAAACCGATAAAATGCACGTTTTTTAATGCCAGTTTTTTCCGCAATTCCAGATATTCTTCAGTCGGATTTCCCCCTACAATATATATGCCGGTATCCCTGTCAAGCCCCTCTGCCGCTTTCAGCAACAGATCATAACCCTTTCTGTAAATGAACTGTCCTACTGTCAAAAAAATAAAAGATTCCCGTATTTGCAGTGCGTCTCTCCATCTCTGTTTCTCCTCTTCAGATACACTTATCCGGAGTATGTCCCTGCTACGGACAGATGTAAAGGGATAACGATGAATTTTTTCTTTTCCGGCGCCATAATATGACAAATAATTATCACATATCTCAGATGAACTCAAATAACCCTCAGCTTCGGATAAAAAATATTTTTTCAATGTATATTTTATCCTGTTATCAGTGCTGATCATTCCGCCGTCGCAGCTGATCCAATATGGCATACGCTTTCTTTTCATATAATGAATTGCATACATACCTGTCGGCGTACTGTAAACTCCTACGATCACTGCGTCATAATCTTTCTTCTTCAAATACTTTTTAACTGATGGACAAAAGGCTGATGAATCCTGTTTTATTATAGGTTTCAGGTATATTTCCCGGTAAGACAGTTCATAAATTTTTCTTTTCCATGTACTATCCCTGTCGGACGCGCATTCCAATTCATAAAGGACTGTCAACTCACACAGCTTTCCAAGTTCCTGAAAAAAGTCAACTCTGTATGGTGACGGAATATTAGTTAAAAATAAAATTCTCATCTCACTTTTTTCTTTCCTTTTCCCCGGAATCTTTTAATACTGCTTTCCTTTATCCCAGAAGTAACCGATATTGCTCTTCCGCTTTCTCAGCACGATACGCTTTCGCAAAAGCAATGCACTGATTCGCTGCTCCCTGTTTTTCCTGCCTTGTCATCCCGACATATCTCTGCACGATTCCCGAAAAATCTTTCACCGCATTCTCTTTATCAAGGTCTGCGATCTCCCCGCAGCCACCCATTTTCTCATTAGTCCATGGCGTCTTATCGCTGATGATCGGCACACACCCCCCTGCCATGGCCTCAAAAATAACATGCCCGTAATTCTCCGCCACAGTCGGGAACAAAAACACATCATACTCCGAAAATATTTTCACAACCTGTTCTGCATCCGCCTCGCCCATATAGTTCCATTTCACATTTTCCGGCAGCTTTTTCAGTTCTTCCTCACACTCTCTCCAATATGAAATATCCTCTTTATTTCCATATATATCGAAAATAAGATTTCCTTTTGCCTCCTGTAATACTCTGACAGCAAATACCAGATTTTTCTTTCTGGATATCCTTGATAAAAATATAACTTTAAGATTTCCCGCATCTGTCTCGGTAATGTGTCTTATCTCTTTTGGTTTTCTCGGCAGATCCTCTGCCAGATGGCACACTGCGTCTTTTCCGGCTTCCCGTCTGATATCTTCTGCCTCCTCTTCACTTGTCGCTGACCACTCCACATTTTTTAAATATGCCAATTGTCTCAGCAGTATCATATAAACCTTTTTCTTAGGATATTTAATATGAAAAGCCCCTGGCGAAAACAGTCCCATGGCCGCTATCACAACCCGGCATTTGATCCGTCCCTGCCTTTTCAGTTTTAAAGTTGTCCTCGCATAATCATTAAAACACCCGCACAGATACACCAAGTCCGCCTCCGCAGCCAGTTCTTCCACGGTTGCTTTACTAAATCCCCCAGGTTCTACATAAAAAACCTCTGCCGCTCCCACAGAGTTCCATTCCCTTACCTTAATATTCGAATAGCTCCTGTCGTCCCCATGATCCCTGTCTGTTGTCAGAATGCGAAAATGATATTCTTCTCCCAATCTGTCCACAAGATTTTTAATGCTTCTGACCGGTCCGCCATCTTTATATCCCGGCAGATATCTGCCCATTATAATTAAAACTGTTTTCACTCTTGTTATATCTCTCCCACTGAAAGCTGTTTTATTTTCTTTAATCGTTCAATCCATATGCTGCACCATATCCTGAAATTATTAAAAATATATTTAACACAAGATATCCTTTTCGCTTAAATATATTTCTCACCTATTTTATCATTTTTTAAATACTCGTAAATCTTCGCATCCACCAAATACCGATACCAGTACGCCTGCAAAAAAGCATATATTTTTCCTTCTTTACCATCCAAAAATCCCAGCCTGATATAATATCTGTAAACATAGTACAGATGCGCCCTCATGCCCATGGGAAGCCTATAATAAATATGGAACTTGATAAACCTCTTTATACCCGCCTTCTGATTTAATTCTCTCCCGCTCTCCTGACCGGTCACTGAATTCTGGATATAGTCTTTTACTTCCCTGCTCGCATACCAGTTATGTTTATCGATAAAATACGTCAGATCCTTATAATCATGATGCTCGCAATCCTCTTTTGCCTCTATGCTGCGCCCCTCAAAAAGCACAATGTGTTCATCCATATTCCGATCTTCAATTGTTCCTCTTCCATACTTAAAAACAAGAAGTTTTCTGAATGGATATATCCCCCCATGCCGAAGCTTCCTCCCTAAAAAAGTTACTTCGAACCGTAGTACGATTCCATTCACATCCGTATGCATATTTTCATTACACAACTTCTCTATCTCTTTTCTCGAAGCATCAGTAAGCCGTTCATCCGCATCGATCCGAAGCACCCACGTAGTCTGGATATCTGTTTCATTCAGCCCGTACAAAAACTGTTTCGAATAATTGATAAACTCATGCTGCTGCACTTCTGCGCCGAGCTTTTCAGCAATCTGAATAGTCTTATCCGTGCTGAAACTGTCTATCACAATAATGCGTTTTGCCAGACTCTGAATCGATCTGATACAGTCCGCAATATTCAATTCCTCATTTTTTGTTAAGATAATCGCTGTCAGATCCGTCAATTTTTTCGCAACTCCTTACTATCATCGCCATCAATGCGAAGATTGTGACAAACAACGCTCTGTAGGTAAATGAACTATGATCATAAGAATGATTTTTCACGACACAATACCAGATGATGGGCAGAAACGCAATCCATAAAAAATGTCGCTGCCCCACTATATTTTTTATCCTGTATCCATCCTGTCTTTTCATAACAGCTGCCAAGAACAGAACCAACAGAAAAAAAACAAAAATATAGTAAATATTTGTCATACTTGAAAAATTTGCAAAAACCGCCTTTATAGCGGATATTTCATTTTCTGCGGATGTATCTGTCGCGCTCGATGTGCGAAAGATCATCTGTGTGATACCATCCCTGATAACATTCTCATCTGTAGCAGCCGTCGCTAAAACCCATTTTCCTGCCCACATCCCAAAATAGCCGACACACCACACAAAGGAATGTTTTAAGATAAACCAGTTTTTTTCTCCTGTTGTCAGCGCGCTGATCACAAGCAGTGCCCCCAATGTTATGAGCGGATATGTCAAAAAATCCACATAACTTGTGACTATGCCCGTCATCATAAAATAATATAAAGTTCTTTCCTTCCTGCTCCAATATCCATAGTGCCTCAAATAAATGATACTGCTGACCAACATTACATAAACTGCTGTGCAATACTGCATGCAAAATGGTATTGCAAAAGGAAACACCATAAGTACTGCTCCGAATAAGCTGGTTGCATACTCCCCACCGATCTTCCTCACTATTTCCCTGCATAAAAATACCAGCAAAACACTCTGAAGCAAAACATTTATAATCCTGATCTGAACATATGTAAAAAAACACAGGAGAGGTTTTAAGAAAACCAAATATCCATGCCAATAGCGGGAGTAAGATATCTCGCTGTCTATTCTCCCACTTTCCAGATACACCTGCAGGCTGTCTATCGGCATTTCGTTCTCTTTTGCATAGCGGTATACACACAAAGCCTTCTCCGGAATACTTTTCGACTCATCTTCATAGGCGGCATTTCCCAGCATGATCGCATCTGTGTAATTATCCCGCGCCATGCCCCGGTTATTCAGAAAAAATGTCTCAATACTGATATTATTTGGATGCATTCTGACAAAAGTACCCTCCCAAAATACGGTATAATTTCCTTCACCTTGCAGTAACTTTACATCCTCAAACACATGCCTTTTTATTGGCGCCATTGGCAGCATATATACAAGACAAAGCAAAACTGTCCCCATCGCTATAGATGTCCCCAATAACACTATTGATCTCACTGTATTCTTAATGATACTTATAGATATTGCTCTCATATATTTTCAACTCAGCAGCCATTTCACCATTTCAATTGCCGCACATTCCCACCAGTACCATCTGCTGTATCCGTTATTCCTGTATATCTGGTATCTGGCTTTCCCTCTCTGTATACATTTCTTCAAATTTTTCTCATTGCTGACACCGCCCATTCGAAAATTGGCAAGCACCTCATTTATAACCACTATTTTTACCCCGGCTTTTCTGACCCGCAACACCAGGTCCCAGTCATCGTGAACGCTTTCCAGCTTATATCGATACTTCTTATATACTTCTCTCGTCATAAAGGTCGTCGGATGATTCCAATCCCTCGAAACTGTAAACTTTCTCAACCTGGAATGCTTTATCATCTTTTCCTTCAGATTTCCCTGCGCATCCTCCTGCCAAATCCTGAGATCCGCATAAAACATATCAAACGTATTCCTCTCATAAGTTTCCGCCACACGATGTAAGGCATTTTCCTCATACCAGTCATCGCTGTTGATAATTCCTATCAAACAGCCCTTCGCCATACGAATCCCTTTGTTCATGGCATCATAGATACCCTCGTCCGGTCCGCTGATAATCTGATAGCTTATCCCCCTGTCTTCCAGCGCACTCCTGAAGGATTCTGCCATCTCCACCGTTTTATCGGTAGAACCTCCATCCACAATAATGTACTCAATATTGGAATATGTCTGCTTTAATATAGATTCAATCGTAGTACAAATAGTTTTCTCACTGTTAAGACTGGGTGTGATAATACTGATCATAGGTGCTTTCATCTGTTTTTTTCCTGTCATCAAATAATTTTTAGTTCCATTTTTCTAATTGCAAGCCCTTTCTTCCATATCCATTAAAGATTCCTGCAAAGAATACCTACAATATTCAAATCCCAATATATCCAGCTCTCTGTCATATTCCAGATTCCCGAATATCTTATTCACATACCCTGTCAGATGCGCACACAGTTTCAGGATCGGCGTAAATCCCGGCACAAGCATGATTTTTTTCCGGCGTTGCTCTCCCAGAAGCCTTACCAGTTCACCGGTCGAAACGATCTCTCTGTTCTGAGGATATAAAATCCCGTTCAACTCTCTGTCTACCGAAATTCGGATAAGTTCACACAGATTTTCAATATAGAGCATACTCCTCTGGTTTTCCACATTCGGAAATATCAGCGTTTTTTCTGCCAGTTTCTTCAGTTTTGGAAAATTTCCCCTGGAATTTTTTCCATAAATCATGGGCAGCCTCAATATAAGCACACGAAAAACATCCAAATAGTTTTCTGACCGAAACTTTAAGACCGCCTGTTCTCCCTGCAACTTACTGTCACCATAAAAGTTAGCCGGAGCCGGCTTAGTCTCTTCCGTAATCCTCTTTTCTTTCCCGATCGGCGCGCTGTCACCATAGACAATAATCGAACTCAGATAAATAAACTGCCTTACTTTGTCATCTTTTGCCTTTTTTGCCACCTGCCCTGCCAGATCCCTGTTAATGCGATAATATCTCTGCTTCGTTTCCTCATCCGCGTGTGCCACATCCACATGGGCAAGTCCTGCCACATGCAGAACGACATCATATCCTTCCCAGCTCTCCCTCTCCCATCCGTCTTTTTTTAATGATATTTTCTCTGTCTCAATAGCCACATTCGGCACTTCCCTTATATACTGTTCAAATGAATTTCCGATATAACTGTTTAATCCGGTGATCAATACCCTTTTCATATCTGGTTCTCATATCTCCTGCAATTCAACTTCCGCTTTCAATCTTTCTTCATACTTCCGGTGCCGCCTTCAACAACCCCCTCCTGTCTGAGTACGCTTAAAAAAGTCCCTAAGAAGCACCTCACATCAAACAGGAAACTGCATCTTTTCACATACTCACCGTCCAGCTTCGCCTTTATTGGAATCTCCAACTCATCCCGCCCGTTGATCTGCGCCCACCCTGTCAGTCCCGGCATCACATCGTTGGCTCCATATTTATCTCTCTCTTCTATCAGATCATACTGGTTCCATAGGGCCGGCCGTGGGCCCACGCCATATCCCCCTTTATAATATTAAATAACTGAGGCAGTTCATCCAAGCTTGTCTTTCGTAAAAACTTTCCAACCCTTGTGATATAGCTTTCCGGATTCTGCAGAAGATGTGTCGCCGTATCCTTCGGTGTGTCATTCCTCATGGAACGGAACTTATAAATTTCAAACAGTTTCTTGTGCATTCCGACCCTTTTCTGTTTAAACAGCACGGGGCCCCGGCTTTCACACTTGACAGCTATTGAGATCAATAATAAGACCGGCGAAATGAGGATGGTTACAAAAACAGCTGTCAGCAATCCTATCGCGCGCTTCATTCCCTTCTGGTACATAATTCCACACTTTCTGAAATATTTTCTTTTTGCACTGCCGGCCTGATATAAGACATCTTCAAAAATCAAATAAATTCTATTCACACCAGTATATCTGTTTATCCTCACCAGCATCAATCTGCATTAGTACAACTCATACCACCATCAATTTGAATTGTTATCTGTCCGTCCATACTGATAAGTAGGCACTATTCTCTGCACAAGCTCCCTCACTACAGCTCCCTCCTCGTTTGCAGACTCTCCAAGCTTATCCAAATTTTTCTCGAACTGTTCCTCATCGATCTCCATAGGCTTTCCAATATGGATCATATGATTATCCGTATCCTGCAGTCCTTCCTCATCCATCAACATTTCCTCGTAAAGCTTCTCTCCCGGGCGAAGTCCTGTAAAGGTGATCATAATATCCTCATTAGGAGTATACCCTGACAGCCTGATCAGATTCACCGCCAGATCATATATCTTTACCGGTTCCCCCATATCCAGCACAAATATCTCCCCACCCTTGGCATAAGCGCCTGCCTGTAAGACAAGAGAAACCGCCTCCGGTATCGTCATAAAATACCGAATGATATCAGGATGAGTGACTGTCACAGGACCTCCCTGTTCTATCTGCTTCTTAAACAGCGGAATAACGCTGCCGTTGCTACCAAGCACGTTTCCGAATCTCACTGCGACGAACTCTGTATCATATCGATTGTTGAATACCTGAATGATCATTTCACATATCCGTTTGGAGGCTCCCATGATATTCGTTGGATTCACCGCCTTGTCTGTAGATATCATCACAAACCGCTTTACACCATTTTCTCCCGCCGCCCGTGCAGTTTTTAACGTGCCAAACACATTGTTTTTGATCGCTTCATTCGGACTGACTTCCATAAGCGGCACATGTTTATGCGCCGCCGCATGATAGACGATATCCGGCTTGTACGTCCGAAAAATATCATTCATCCGGTTCGTATTCCGCACCGACGCGATCAGTACCACCAGATCCAGATTCGGATTATTGTGCTTTAACTCCTGCTGAATCTCATAGGCATTATTCTCATAAATATCTACAATAACCAGTTTTTTAGGCTTATGTCCGGCAATCTGGCGGCACAACTCACTTCCTATCGAACCTCCTCCTCCAGTCACCAGAACCGTCTGGTCCTTTACATACCGCAAAATGGAATCCACATCGACCCTGATAGGATCTCTCCCCAGCAGATCCTCTACATCGACATCACGCAGATTGTTCAGACTCACATCTTCATTCACAAGCTGATACATTCCCGGCAGCGTCTGCAGGCGGCAGCCGGTCTCACTACATATATTGACAATATCCCTGATGACCAGCTTGGAAGCTGACGGCATGGAAATAATAATCACATCGATATCATACCGTCTCGCGAGCTCCACGATATCACCTCTGTTTCCCATAACCCTGACGCCCTGTATGAACCTACCTTTCTTGTCAGGAGAATCATCCACCAGGCACTTTACTGTCATATGCAGATAATTACTGGAGACGATCTCTTTGATCAGCATATTAGCAGCTTCACCTGCCCCCACGATCATAACATTCTGCCCGAATTTTTTATTCAGGATTTTTTTCTTTGCCGTCCGCAAAAAGCGGTAGGAAAATCTGCTGATCACAATGAGCATGATAAAAAACATCGCAAAAAGAAACGGGTAACTTCTGGGCGTTCGATATCCCAGTATATGCATACCGATAAACTGGAATAACGCCACTAAAAAGCTTGCCGCCACAGAATTCTGCATCTCTGTCACACTCGCATATTCCCACAAACTATGATACAGACGTAAAACATAAAAAACTAACAACATAGTCATAATGTTAACCGGAATATATTTTAATACGGAATCCAGAAATTCCGGCGTGATATCCCACAATCGCAGATCATAACGGATAGCCAGCGCCAACAGTCCCGATGCGATCACTGCAATGATATCGTACGTGATCAAAAACAGCCTTCGATATAAAAGAATATGTTTTGTTTCTTTCTGTAAACTCATCTTACAGCCTTTCTTTCATACTACAGTCATCTTCGAGAATATTTTCTTTCTGCGGTTTTATTAAATACTTCGGCACAAAAAATGCCAGCAAAAGTATCATCTGCCCAGGATACCAGGTTGCCTCAAATAAACCAAATATCCCAAAAAAAACAAGATATAGTAAACTGGTCAATGCCTCTTCATCTCCCTTTATCACACTTCTCATCCCCTTAAAAACAATAATGATCAGTACAATCAAAAATAATACAGCAGAAGGAATCCCATAATAATACCATAATTGCACAAACATATTCTGGGCATGCCACACATAAAAGCCAAGCCCTATATCATGTCCCTCCAAAGAAGAATGTCCTGTCATGCTTCCATTTTTCAAATAATATTCCCAATAAGCCATCCTTCCCAGTGCAGAGGAAAAATCCTGTGTGACTGAATCCTCCCATTTATAAGTCGTGCCACCTACTGTAACCCCATCTGATGCCTGCACTATTGTTGCTGATGGCTGATATTTTCCAAAAATAATCTTGACAAACGGCATTACCCGCGTTATTATTCCCTCTGAAAACTCATCCCAGGATACATATTTTTCTGAATCCCAGGGGTCCCAAGAATGCACCCTGTCCTCACTGTACTCCCCTTCGTACCAGACTGGATGATGAAAAATTGGTGGAAGATATCTCACCAACCCATAAATCACAGGAATACATATCAAAACTACACCAACATATAACAATAACCTTTCAATAAATTTAGTTGCCTTATCCTCTAAAAAATGAAAATCTGCAAATATTATATAGAGAAATCCCGTTACTAGCATAGATACCCATGCTGTTTTACTGACTGTCAAAAAACTGAACGCCGTCGCCACACCTGCAAATATAAATAGAATTACTTCTTTCCATCTTTTGTCACCGTTTCTGCGAACATCAAACAATTTTAACAGAAAAGCTATCCACACAATTCCATAAAACATAGCATTAATATTACAATTTGCATATATGCCACAATATCTTTGATGTGGATCGTCAAAAGGCCTGACTACAAATGCGGCTCCCTGTAACAAAAAAAATGCGGCTATAATACCGTTTAGCATCCCCCTCCTCATACCCCTTAATTCTTCCCTATTATACTCGGTGTGATAAAATAGCCCGAATATCACAAGATACCATGCTGGCCATACATCTTCATTTTTAGAAAATAACATCCACAACAACATAGCAGCTGCCAATATTTCTATTCCTGAAAAATGTAATTTCCTTCTCTTATAAACAACAACATCCAGAAACATTTTAATCACCAAAACCCCTAACAGCCAAATGTTAAACACCGCCGTCAGAAGCTTATCACGATAAATTGTCATCTGATGAAAATTCCACCAGTAATACGAGAGCAGCAATGCCGCAATGCACACTGTTGAATATATTAAATAAATTGATTTTGTAAATTCTTTCAAATCATACGCACTGAACAAAATAACTGCCATTACTATACCAGTCATATTCACAGTCCATGCCCAAGTAGAACCTACCTGACTTCCTCTCGTCCAGTCAATAAACATAAAGCCCAGAAAACAGAACGCATACAAAAATTGTCTGTTAAAAACATATTTTTTTATATAATCCATATTTCTCCTAATATTTCAGTTATATAGTACCATTCCACTCTTATTTTGTATAACATTCAATTATAATCTGTACACCCAAACCCTATAATAACTCTCCCCAATCTCAAACACCCCAAACAACTTAAGCCCCAATCTCTCCGCGTTCCCTTCCGCGATCTCCGCCGCCGAAAACAGATAGCTGCATCCCATCTCTCTCATCTTTTCGGTGTCCAGTTCCAGTCTCTCATAACAGAAATCCGCATTCTTCGCCAGATAATAATAATTCTGACTCTCCTCCGTAAACAGATAGCACCGGCTTCCCCAGTCGTCAAAATATCCCTTCATAGCCGGGCACTTATCCAGTTCCCTTTCTATGATCTCACGAAACTCATGTTTATACTCCAGACTATAATTATTAGAATACCCGTCAATGCAGTAAAACCCAGCCTCCAGTGCCACCGCTGGGCACATTCCAAGGCTCGCAACTCGGTATTCCTCCTGGGACTGCCCTGTTTTCTCAAAAACTGCCGCTGCAATCTCTTCCATCAAATCTTCCGCAAAATAATCTGCCCAGCTCATCAGCCCCACGCTACGATTATTCTTATACTGACTCTTATTCAATATCCAGATACTGTTCTGCCTGATAACCCACGCCGTCGGCACCAGCATGACAAGAATAACTGTGCCCGCAAGGATATCACTTAAAAACTTTGGCATCTTACGCTGCATGTCCACTCCTTCCGTCTTCTTCCAAAAAAGAAAACTTTCTGGCTTTTCCCCCCCGTCCCCCACTCTCTTTTTTCTGTAGAGAAAATCATGATCCCACCAGATTAATCCTGCAGCAAGTCCCGCCGCCACATACCATGTTGTTGGAAATATCCAATATACCCGCTGCGGTGTAAAATAATGAAAGAAACCACTCACACTATTTCTGAAATCCACCACAATCTGAGACTGGCAAAACCCGTAAAATACTGCTGTCAGAATATTTGTAAGCAGTATCAACGCCAGCCACAGATACATACAGCGGCACTGCACTGCCTTCTCAACATCTTCTATGCCTCCCCGCCATGCATCGTTGCTGACCTGATATCTCCACGTCCTCCACCGAAAAGCATAAAAAACTACAACCACCAGAATCGGTAAAATAAGTTTCTGATGAAAACTAAACGCATGCTGCGCACTGTTCAGAAAAACATCCTTCACACAACCCCAGAAATCACTGTTCCCGGTAATCACCATCTCTTCCCGATGGCTCACATACCCCCCGCTCCCCATAAGGAGTTCTGAAAACAGCGAAAAATTCACTACCATATAAACAAGTAGAAGTTCCAGGCTTCCCAAAAGAAATACTTTGTTTCTTGTTCTAATCTCCTGCTTTTTCGATATCCATTGTGACGCAGCGGCATATCTCATTTCTGCCGGATTCCGCCCCGATATCATCTGCCCGCCATGCTCCGGCAAATATCTGTCCTTCCGAAACCACCGCATCAGGATCAATACATCCGCCAAAGCAACACCCCCAAGCGCCACATACCCAAGCAGCACCAGATTGGCTCCCAACCCAAAATATAAAATAAGCAGTCCGTCTATTATAACATGTTTTTGTCTATATAAACAGAGAAAAGCATAAAATATTAACGGTCCCCCTACGATCGACAGCCCGTAAACCGGCTGATACGGCAAAAACATAAACATCCCGCCGCACAAAAACCCTATTACGCCGTTTCCTGTGAGCTCTTTCACACACAGATACATTCCTATATAAGCTGTTGCCGCAACAATAACATATTGTATCATAAAAGCCTGAAACACCGGAAACAATCTGTAAAGCGGTATAAAAATACATGCCGACACACTCATACCGCCCTTCGGCACGCCTCCCAGCATCTCAGGATAGCTCTTTACCCCCGAAAAAAGATACTTCCCATTCAACACATAAGTAAACAGCGTCTCATCCAACTGATCATTGATCTCAATGACGCAATCCTTTCCCAACAGAAAAAAGTAGGAAAAGAAAACAACCAGAAGCGGCAGCACCATCCAAAGCAGATTATTCAGTTTCGGAACTATCTTTTGTCTGAACATCATCCTGCACTCCTTAAGGCCCGATGAACCTTCCGTATCAGCACCGGCATTACGGAAAATAATAACAAGTACGCTTTCTGTTTCCCCGTCAGCTCCTGATTTCTCAAAATCTCCCCTCTGTTTTCCCTCAGATGCCGGACAATTCCCTGATACTGCCCATTTCTTCCATTCATATCCCGAATCGGAATATGCAGCATATAGTCCAGCCTCTGGTACAGCCCAAACCGCAGCGCCGTTTTCTCCAACTCCGGATAATGCTTTCTCACAAGATCCGTCACCATATCCGCATTTTCCACATTATCCCCATATACACGGGAGAATTTCAACACCGAACCGGTCCTGGTATTACTGCCGCTCTTATAAAATACATTATATACCCTCTCAGGAATACTGACGATCCCTTTTATTTCCGGCAGCATCTTCACCAGTACATGAAAATCCTCATTCAGCTTCCCTTCCGGAAATCCCTGTTTTTTAAAAAGTGACGTTTCTGTCAGTTTGGTACAGAACGAACAGTCCCCCTTATGCAGCAAAAGTTCCCGCATAAAGCTTTCTCCCTCATACACCACCCGCTTAACAGGCGGAACACAGATATCCTGCAAATGGTTCCCCTGCTCGTCAATCTCCCGGCGTCCGCCCTGGGCAATGGGCATCCCTGTTTCCTGCATCGCCCGATAAAGCCTCTCATACATAAAAGGCTCGATAAAATCATCGCTGTCCACAAATCCGAGATACTTCCCCTTTGCCTCCGAAATCCCCAGATTCCGCGCCGAAGAGGAACCGCCGTTTGGTTTATGAAATACACGAATCCGGCTATCTTTCTTCCGAAGCTCATCCACCAGTTTTTCCGTCCCGTCTGTGGAGCCATCATCTACCAGCAGTATTTCCAGTCTCCCCCAGGTCTGCGCCAAAACGGAATCCACACAGCGCTCCAGATATTCTTTTATATTATAAACAGGAATTATAACACTGATCAGTTCCTGCTCTCTCTCCATAGGCTTCTCTCCACTCTTTCATATTTCGCCGCATGATATCTTTCCGGACCTATTCATCAAACGCTCAAACATCTTGCCGGGTGATATCACCTCCGCCATTGATAAAGGTCCCTCCGCATAAGCCAGTTCTTCTACATCCTGCAAAGTTCCTATCCTCTTTTGCCTCGAGTTTCTATCTCCTGCTCCCGCCGGCTCCACTTCTTCTGTCCCGTCTCTTCCGCAGGCTCCATGAGCGCTCTCAGTCTCTGTCAATCTCCCCGCCAGTTCCACCAGCCTGTCCGCTGCCTTCTCCGCATTCCACTCCCGCGCTATCGTCTCACAGGCAGCTTCCCCCAGCTTTCTCCTTCTTCCTGCATCCTTCAACAACAGTTCCGCCTTCTCTTCCATATCCCTCAAATTCCCGCTTTCAAAGACAATCCCATTCTCCCCATGCTTCAGCAAAAACGGCACTGCCCCGATCGCATGGCTTGCGAGCACCGCACAGCCACTGTTCATCGCCTCATTCAGCACGGCGCCCCACCCCTCTTTATAGTCACTGGTAAACAGATAAACCTCCGTCTTCTCCATCATCTCCCGCACCTTCTCAGGCGGCAGATAACCGCAGAGAGTCACCTCTTCTTCCAGTCCCTTTTCCGTTATCATCTGCCGGATCTCCTCCTCCATCTCCCCCCCGCCAACCATGGAAAGATGAAACGCATAACCCTTTTCCTTTAAATATTCCGCCAGCAGAACAGGCAGTTCCGGGTGTTTCCAGTCAATAAACCTTCCTGCCCACATCAGGCTCACAGTCCCCTCTTTATGTTTATCCAAAAGCTCTGCCTTTTTCTGCCCATCCCAATATTTTGTCGCCGGAAAATACCCCCATTTCAGCATTTTCCGCGGATATGCCCGTACCAGATGAAAATCCGAAGCCACATACCCTCCGGAACACAACAAATAAACCGGCGCCTTCCTGTAACGGGTATGATCCTCATATTTCTTTTTAAGCCCTCTCGGTGAAATCGCCTTCCACTGCCCGGACTTGTAAATACGCTCACTGTAACGCAGAACCAGTTTCTCCGCCGCCAGCCTTGGCTGTATATAACTCTCCTCATCCGTACCGCCAAACACCACCACATCACTTTCCATGATCAGCCTCCTGCACTCCTTTGGCTCTTCATAAAACAGCTTCAGATAGGAGAGCTCTCTGCTCTCATCCCGCCAGCCCATCCGAATCCTCTCCTCCTCCACCGGCTCCGTCTGAATAAACGTATAGCCATTCCCCAGAAGCCGGTAAAGTTCATTGGACACCGGAATCTGATGATGATTGATATAATTGGAAACAAATGTCAGTATCATATCTTTTTATAATCCGTTTCTTTCCACTGAGTTTCATGGGTGCAGTACCAGATATAATCGCTCTCTTCACCCTGTAGTTTAATAGAGGACGTAAGCCAGCCAAACTCCGCAAATGTGATAAAAAGGACCACAGCCGCAAGCGCAAGCCCCAGGCGGAAGCTTGTACTTCTCAAAAGCTGCCCTGCGATTCCCCTTAATCCCTGTTCTCTGTCAAGCCACAAATTTCCAATCTTTTCCGTTGCCTGAAGATATCCCTGCACGGCATAAGGCATCAGCAGCACATAATAAGGTACGGCATACTGTCCCATCGCCTCCCACACCACATGGAAAAAGAACCCGCCCAGGAAAGTGATCATAAGTGCCGCATCCGCAAGTTTCTGTCTTTTCCTGTTTAATATCACATGAAGGACCATACCGAAGAGCGTCATGCTGTGCATCAGATCCAATATCACACGCAAAACAGCATTCTTGATACCCCCATCATACAGCAAATCTTTCATCCAGTAATTCAGTCCGCCCGTCGTATTGCACTTTGTCACTTCGGTAAAGCACTGAAACGCCGGATTGTTCCACATGGACGCCAGTTTTCTTGAAAAGAACCTCAGACAGTATTCCGGCTGATCGGCAAACAGCTCTAACGTCTCCTTCAGATTCTGCCAGGAAGCCGCCTTCATCACCTCCACATCATGATCAAACTCCACCGGTATAATCTCCGTATAACTATTATACCACCCGGGCGCAATACTGCTCTCCTGCAGTCCCATTGCCACCCAGGCGATCGTGGGCGTTCCTCCGTCCACCGGTTCCCCGGTAATACGATGCATGATACCCGAAATAACTGTCAGTTCAAAGCACAATAACAAAAGAGAAACCGCCGCTCCCGCAAAAGGAAGCCATTTTTTCCTTCGCAGCCCATCCATAAAAAACAGGATCATCAGTGCGATCAGGAAAATCTGATAATTGCTTTTCCATGCTACCCCCAAAATAATGCATAACAGGCTTCCTGCCATATATTGCCATTTATCCGTATCCTCATACTTTTTCTCAAACAGCAGAGCAGCCGTAGAAAAGCAAAGCCCCGGCAAAGTTCCGTATACAAAGGTCACATAAAACCACATCGGGATAAACCCAAGCAGCCCCAGATAGGTAAACCGCTCCGCCATTTTGCCGAAATACAGACCTGCCATTTTAGAAATGGCAAGCAGCGCAATATACCAGAATATGATATTGATATACTGCATGGCGATATAAGCTTTTTCCTCCCCGAACAGCCACAAAAACGGACATTCCATCAGCACCATCCCGTTGATATAAGGATAGGCATGAAAATAACGATAAGGCTGCCACTCACTGTAATCCCCCCGCAAAAGCTGAGCCGCCCCGGCATATACTCTCTGCTGATCATACACGGAAGGCAGTTGTGTAAAATATACGATAGCAATCAGTACCGCAAACCATACCGCCGTACAGGCAATTAACAGAATCCTCATGCCTCTTTCTGTAATTCTGACTTTTTTCCGCACAAATGTCAGAAGAAGCAAAAAACAGATGAGCCCTGCCGAAATCACAAGCGCATAGTCCTTCAGATAAAATGTGTGTTCATCCGTATACACCATAACACAGGTACTCACAAGGCTGGTCAGAAACATATAGAGCACCAGTACGGCAAACAGTATATAAACAATATTTTTACTCACCCTCAAAAACAAATTATTTTCCCGCAAATCCCTATCATCCTTTTGTATAATCAATATATGATCCGTCCCGATCTCTGTTGTTCTGACAAAACCAGATATACTCCGTAGTATCCGTTCCTATTTTAAAGGCAGATCCCGTAACCTTTTCCGGAAGTACCATGATAAGTGCAGCCAGCACAAAAACTGCCAGCAGCAACACGATATTCTTATCTTTATATAAAACCGCTATCCTCTCTTTTTTGCCGCTCTGCTTTCTGTTTTTCCATTCCTCTTTTATGTTATCAAAGCAATTCAGCGCAATCCTAAATCCCTCTATCCCATAGGGGATCAGCAGCAGATAATAAGGCAATATATATTGGCTTTTTCCTTCCCAGAAAACGTAAAAAAGAAAACCACCCAAAAAACAAATAATCATACCCGCATTTTTCAGATCCTTCTTTTTCCTGTCAAATATCAAAAGAAGCAGGACACCGAAATATAAAACGCTTTGCAGTACATCCAACCCCAAAAACAATACCGTATTTAGCGGCATGCCATCACACAGAATATTCTCAAATATCCCCTCCATAAAAGAGCGGGACTGCGCCTTGGTGATCAATGTTGTGCATTCCAAAAAAGGAGCACTCCACATGGATGTAATCTTTCTGGAAAAAAAGCGCAAAGCATATTCCGGCTCACCCGCAAATACTGCCAGTGTATTTTTAAGATCTGCTGCCGCAACCGCCGCCATCGTGGACGCATCGCCCACATGCTTCGAGTAAATCCCCTCTGCATAACCGCTGTACCATCCGGGCGCCATCACACTCTCCGTCAGCCCGTCTACAATACTGCCGATAAACAGAATGCCGCTTCTGGTATCCTCCCCCGTCAAAGTACTTATAAATACCAGAGCCCCCTGTGTTCCGGCAAAATACAGCATCAATATCAACAGTATCCCCACCAACGGCTTCGCCTGCCTTTCCCGGATCGCATGTACCACCAGCATGATAACGACCGCAATGACAAAAATAATATAATTACTCTTCCACATGACCGCCAGCAACAATAAAACCCCTGTTTCCAGCAGATACTTCAGCTTACCGGTCTCCTCATATTTCTTTTCCTGCAGTACACCCCAGAACGAACAGCATATCCCCGGGATTGTTCCGTAAATATATGTCACATACCCACACGCCGGAAAAAAAGCCAGCAATGCCAGATAAGTCCATAACGCTGTTTTCCTTCCGAAATATTTCTCTGTCAGCGCAGAAAGTGCCAGAATCCCCACATACCAGCACACCAGATTAAACAATTTTACAGCCGTCAGCGCAGATTCACCAAACAGAAAATGAAATACCGAGAAAAACATTACCATTGTATTCTGATAAGGATACATATGCATATAACTTCCCGGCTTCCAATAGGTATAGTCTCCCTCCAGCAATTCCTTTGCTCTGACAAATACGCTCTCCTGATCCCCCATCGGTATTGCAGGAGCTTTCAATACCCACCAGAGCATCACCAGAAACCATACGACTGTAATACAAGCCAAAATCCTTTTACACTTTTTTTCCGTTTTGTCGGTATCCTTGTGATCACTCTTCCTCTTATCCGCATATCCTTTCAGCAGATAAAGTACGAAAAGCAGAAAAATCAATCCTGGTACCAAAAGCATGGGAAAGTCTTTTATAAAAAAAGTATGTTCATCAGTATATGCCACAGCACAGGACGTAAACAGGCTTATCAAAAACAGATACAGCACAATTACGGTAAATATGCCATAGACAATACCACGACTGTATTTTAAAAAAAGTTCTCCGGCTTTTTCCATGTTACTCCCCATTTCGGAGCGTTTACGCGACAGGGCAATTGCCACCCGGGCTGGTTTCTGGCGCTCCGACACAAACCAGCCGTGTGATAAAATCAGCTATTCGGCTGATTTACACACTAATGTTATCTTAACTTCTCACTATTTCCGTATAAATCTCCACCAGTCTCTCATAATTTGTCTGTGCATCATGAGTTCTCCTGGCATGGGCTCTCGCCGCTTCCCTGTAAGCCCTCACCTGTGGGCCTCCTGCAAACATCCGGTTCACCGCTCCCGCCAGCCTCTTCACGTTCCCCGCCGGATAGAGCAGCCCGTCCACACCATCTGTAAAAATATCTGCAACTCCCCCGACATCCGCACATACCACAGGTAAGCCGAGCAGCATCGCCTCCCCCACGGAATTTGGCGAGTTCTCAATAGAAGAGGGGCATACAAACACATGGCTGTCTAAATACTGCCGCTTCATCTGTTCCGCATTCAGCCGCCCCAGAAAATGCACTTTCTGAAGCGTGCCCGTTTCTTCCATCAACTGCAAAATATATCTTCCATATGATTCCAGCTTCAGTTTCCCCTTCAGCCCCTTTATCCCTTTTTCTGCCGCAGATTTAATAATGCTGTTCCCTGCCACATAAATCTCCGCCTCAGGATACTCCTTTAAAATATCCGGCATAGCCCGCAGCATATAGTGCAGCCCTTTGATCGGATAATCCCCCTGACTCAAAAAAACAGAATATTTCTTACAGTTCTCATCCTTCCAACAGCCCTCATAAAAATTAGAGCGCAGCGTCTCATTCATAAAATGGTATTCCGCATCCGCATTCCACGCTTTGGTATACTTTCTATCCCATCCCGTCCGGCCTGTAATATGTCCGGCCCCCTGGACCGCCTCCACCTCATAGAGTCCCCGCTGCACGTATTTCTCATACTGCCTGCGCAGGTCATCCTGCTTTACCCTGTCGCGGAAAGTGATACACCGCCAGACGTCATCCGGCAGATCTGCGCGGAAATGCCTTGCATAAATACTGCAAAGCCCCTGAATTCCGATCAATGTTCTTTTTTTATTACCAAATGCCTTTACTGCTGCCAGCGTATGAGAATATTCCGTCCCAAAACAATGTATCAGATCCGGGGAAAACTTTCGCATAATTACTTCCAGGCGCTTTTCCGTTCTCTTATCATATACCTCCGCCCTGCAAACGTCCTCATAAAACCCGAAAGCATGTATCTTCGCATCTATGCCTGGTACCTGCAGAATCTGCTCAAATTCCGCCAGGTCTTCCGATACCGGAAAGCACACACCCAGATCAATTCCATTTTCCTTTTGATGCTGCAAGATCGTATTGCTCAGCCCGGTAAGCCAGCCCTCTTTATTGCTCGCCTCCAGCTTAAGATCTTCAGCCACTACCGGCAGCATAATATTACAAATCCATAATACGCGCATAATTACTTGGCCACCTTCCTAAATCTCTTTCGATTATGGGCTCTACCAATAAAAAATACTGCACATACAGAAAGGACACTGATCACTTCTGAAATCCGCCATAATTTCCTCTCACTTACTTTTAATAATACCGATCCCTGATACTCTGGCGGCAAAATAATTCTGATACGTGCATTTTCACCATAAGTAAGTTCCAAACTTTCTCCGGTTTTATCATCTTTGGCTTTATAGCATGGATAATAAAATAATGGCACATCAATATATCCCTCTGACATTCCCTTATTTATACAATCCATTTTAATATTTGTATATTTCTTTTCATAATCCAAAATTACTATATCCTCTGATGAACCCAAAAATTTCTGTTCTGTCTCATTTTCATCAGCTTCTATTGGCAACCATTTATTTGCCGTCATTTGATATTCCATAACATAGTATTCACTGTGATGCTCTCCAATAAAACTACTTGCTAACAAATTTCGGTATGACAACATCGTTCCCAATGCTGTCAAAAACAAGATCATAGACAATACAACATTTCCTGCAGCCTTAAATTTCCGCCTCGTTTCCCCTTTGGATACAGACTCCCACAATACATAGGCACTGGTAATAGCTGAGACCGACAACAGCGCAGCCATACCCATAAATCGAAACGGAAATTCCAGCATACTCACCAGCCTCTCCACTATCACATGAATCTGGCTTGCTCTGCTATAAGGCACAAAATCCATAGACAGTATCACTGCAACCAAAGCAAGTGCTATTGATGCTGTTAACAACATACCCGGCTTTTTGCTTTCTTCCTTTTCAAAAATATTTTTTCTGCATATCAAAAGCATTATCGTTGCCACAATCAACCCTATGAAAAGCGGCAGCCCCATTACGTATATATCATCATATATACTCCGAAAACTTAAACTGAATAAGTCTGAAACGGCGACTCCCATTTGTTCCATACTTCTTGCTGCTTTATAAACATGTATCTTATATGCATTCGAGCCATACATATTTAAAAAAGGGATAATAAACCACAAGTTCCACAGCAGGCTAAAAAAACCAGCTTTACAAAAATTGACGAAAACCGATTTTTTTAATATCCATTTTATATGGACAATGCCAAACAGCATAAAAAGTAACCCTGCCATCACACATACTAGCATGTGGGATTGCAGACATCCTGTCACTCCCAACGCCAGATAAATCCATCCCTCCTCTTCTATCAGGTAAATTCCAAGAAGTATAAGCGGCAAGAAAGTAAGTGCTGTATATTCTCCCACTGCGCATCTAATATAAATATCTATTAATCGATATAAATTTAAAGAGTATAAAAAGGCACCTGATAATGCAACTCTGCTATTCTTTGATATCCTGAAAAAGCATTTGTAAGCTATCCATGCCGTCAGCAAATTAATGAATACAATATAAAATTTATAAGCTGCCTGAACAGTATATCCTAATATTAAAGCCAACGCAGGTATGTACAGCATAGCATCCGCATAAAACATAGGCGCCCCATCACCAAACTCATTCCACCAGTTTGGCATAATTTTTACCGGAAATTGTCCTGATAAAAGTCCTTCAGCAATACCTTCCATACTATACAAATGATGTTCATAATCATGGCCATGTATAGTAAAATCGTTCATCAACGGAATACTGGCAAACAGTACAATCACTGCAATACCTATTCTTACATATCTTCTACGTTTTACTTCGCCCGCCGGCAGGCAGCTCATGTCATAAAGTTCCATATTTAATAACAGGAGACATAGTACGAGGCAAAAAAACGGTGTATAATTTGGTATCTGCTGCAGTATAATCTTCTTAACCTGCAGACTGCCTCCACCGCAAAAAAGTACTCCTATTCTTAACGCCGAATCCTTTCTTAGCCATGCATGTACATCTTGGCTTTCTCTGACCGCTCTCAAACGTATTGTCCTGTTCTCTATTCCTATATCCTCATTTAAAGCATTTTCCTTTAGTGCCTGGACAATAAAACCATTATCATTATAATCTGTATTATATTCCAACCGAACTTTATACCAACCCTTTTTCACTTCTTCTGTTACAACATCAAAAAGCAAACCGTACGTTCCATCTTCCTCATTAAAAACAGCATAACCCTCTTCAGAAATATACCCTCCTAAAAGATTTTTGCTATCAAAAGCTAATTCCTGCTTTTCTTTAGATGTAACGCAAATGAATGTTGCAATTAACAAACAAAATACTATCTGTAATATAATAAGTTTTAAAAAATATTGTTTATAATACTCCACTATCATTTTCATATGTCAATCTCTTCCAATATCCTTACTATTTGTATATCAGTTCTTTTACTCTATGATACATCCCCGAAAACCTGCTGCTCTCCGCAACCCACCTCCGAAGCGGCGCAAGCGTCATCAGCATGATACCCTTATATCTCCAAATCTCACCGCACTTCATATATCTTCTGACCACAAGTTCATGCTCTGCTTTATCTGTCTCCTGATTTTCCTTACTTTCAGAAATACCGCCGCCCTCATAATCCGCTACCACAAAATCCATATATTGGAATTTTGCATTCCCCCGGTAAAAACACCAGAGGAAATGGTCGTAATCCGCCCGAATCTTCAAATTGATATCATATTTTTTATCCTGAAACACTCTTCTGTCATAAAAGCAGGACTGATGGCACGGAATATTACGAAAACAGGTAAACCCGGTAATCACCGGCGCGGAGTGCACCATAGCGCCTGTGCGCATACAGTAAGTATTACCGTAATATATGACAGGTACATCTCCTGCACAATATCCCTTATCGTTTTCCTCTTCTGTCTGCTTCACTGTCTTTGTGAACTTTGTGTTTTCCACCTTTATCTTTCGGTTTGTCTCCTCTGCAACGGCAGTGAGTACCCCCCGGTCATGAAAGCGATCCCCGCAATTCAGAAATAAAATATATTCCCCCCGGCAAACCTCCAGCGCCTGATTCATACCATCATAGACATTTTGATCTTCTTTTAAAATCAGTTTTAATCTCTGTTCCTCAATCGCCCGCTTTACCGCCTCTTCCCGCTTCAGATTCTCTATCGATCCATCCTTAGAACCGCCATCCTTCACTATAATCTCAAACCCCTGAAAATCCTGCTCCAATATACTGTTTATCGTAAAAATGAGCCTTTCTCCGGGATTAAAGCTTGTTGTTATGATGGAAAATTTCATAACTTCCTTTTCCCCTTTTGCTGTTAATCACCTATTGAAAAATCCAATTCCTATACGGCAATAACCTCACATCCGTACTGTAAGCACTCCTCAAAAACAGCCCGAAATACGCCAGATACGCCGCCGCAACCAGCACCGTCCACAAAACTCTCTGCCTTTTTTCCGGAATCTTCACAATAATCCCCGGTATCAGAAAAATATTCGTTATATTCAGATAATACCCGATCCGCGATATCTCCGGAATAAACGATGCAAACACATAGAGCACCAACGCACCCAGATTGCAGTAAAAGCAAAACCTGTTCTTCTTATCATCTTTAACCGCCGCTTTATAGTAAAGCAACGACAGTACAAGTACCGCTGCGCACTTAGCGATATTGGTCAGGGAAGTCTCCCCCGTATCAAACATAGAGCCTTCATAAAAAGGATAAAAGAAAAAAATGATCCTTCTGTAAAAGTCCTGAAACAGCAGCAGGCTTACACATCCGGCGGCAAGAAACAGCATATGCCGCCTCTTCCAGTTCCTGGACGCAAGAAAGTAAAACGGTATCACCACCAGCACCGACTTATGAAACGCTGCCGCCGGTAACACCCATAAAACAAACTTCCCCCATTCATTCTGCAATACATATTTTATACTGTACAACGCAATTGCCAGCACCAGATAATAACGCACGGAATTCAGGCTGGAAAAATAATACCCTCCTGTCATCAACAGGAACACCGTAAAACAGAACTGCTCACTGATATCCGCCATTCCCCTTACGAAAAACAACACCGTAAAAAATGAAAAGAACGCAAAAATGGGCAGATATTGATCATGATTCAGCACGGACTGCAAAAAACGCACAAGCCAAACAAAGCCGAACTCAAAAGCTACATGCCGATCCTGCTCAATCAGCAGAAAATCACTGCGGTACACCCAGTAGTCATTTCCCACCGCGATCCTGCATGCAGATACTGCAAACAGCAATAAAAATACGGCGGCAATCAATATCCCGTTCAGCATCTCCTGGCGAATCACGCCGCACGCACGATCTTTCCTCTCCCCGCCCCTGAAACAACCTGCACCGCCCTCTGTTCCTCCACACCTGATATCACATGACATCCGCTCAGACCGTACTGCCGGCAAATTCACAAACCATCCCAGCGCCACCACCAGCACCGTCAGTATGACATAAACAAAAATGCTGTAATCCATTCTATTTCCCCATAGCCATTATTTCCCTTTGCTTTTTATCCCTTCTCTCATCACATGGTATGCTTCCCTCACCGAAAGCTTCCTGCACATCTTCTCCCTGTGTGCCAAAAGAAACCTGAATGCCAAAAGGCTCGCCAAACGTCCATACAAAAAATGGTAGAGCACCCCTCTGTCATAAAAAAACTTTTCGTGATAACCGGAAAACCATGTGGAATCCCCTTCCTTCTCTCTGCCGATTGTCACAGGGGAGGTATATACTCGATACCCCTTATCCAGAAACTGTTTTAAAAACAGACTGTCCTCCCCGGCACTGTACTTTGCACCGCCTCCGAACAGCAGAGAAAACGTTACCCCCGATTCCAGCAGCTTCTCTCTTTTCACCGCGAAACTGACAGCCCCATAACGCCCGCAGTTATACCATCTCACTCTTTTTTTCTCCGTATTATGGTAAGTCCTTCTCTCCTCCCTGACCTCTATATTAAAAACGATCATATCCGCCGAAGGACATGCCTCAAAAGCCCGCAGGATCATCTGCTCATATCCCGGTTTATAGACGATATCCTGATCCGAAAAAAGGCAGATATCCCCATCCGCCCGCATCAGAGCCGTATTGCGCGAAAGCCCCACACCGCGTTCCGCCATATGAAAAACCCGAATATTCCTGTTTTGAAAGCAGAAGGTCTCCACACCATAACGATCACACTGATTCACAATGACCGCATCCGATTCTATATGCATCTCCTCCACCAGCCTGCGGGGTTCCTTATCCACCACCGAAGCCAGCACCTGCACTGTCGCCATTTTGCCTCCTTACAATATCTCTTCTCAGCTTCTCATCACGCCTGACTGATATCCTTATCCCTGCCCGTTTCTTTCCTTAACCGCCTCCAGGTATACAATACATGCTCCGGCAGCTCATAAGCGCTTATCAGCCTCTCATCCGCCTCCCACAATAACCCGGCAGTCACTTCCGCGTCAAATTTTCTGCAAATATCCAGCGCCTTCTCTATCCGTTTCCCATTGTGTGCTCCCGCTTTTATAACCAGCATGACCTTCACACTCTGCTTATCCCCAATCCCTTCAGACGCTTTCCTGTCCAGTTCCTCCAATAGTTCACTTTCACCCAAAACCCCCGCAGCCTCAATTCCCTTTTCCCTCAGCACCGCTTCCACCTGCCTGGGATCTGTTTTCTTATCAATGATAAAAAGTACCGGTTTTTCTTCAAAATATCTTTTCACCAGAATATTCATTTCAGGGGAACGAATCGTCCCCAGCATCGGAACACCATAGCGCCGCTCAAAAGTCGCCGGAATATAAATTCCCTCATCCAGCACAAAATATATCAGCAGATAAAACACCGTCACAAAAACAAATAACACTGCCCCCAGCATACATGCCCGAAACGTGCGCACATCCGCCGCCACAAGAGACGCCTCCTTCGGCTCCTGCAAAATACGCACACCAGCGATTTCCTTCTGTTCCTCCCCAAACGCCTCCATCGCAAGAACCAGAGCCTTCTCAATCTTCATGGTCAGTTCCGGCTCATTCGTTGTCACCGTAGTCGTCACGATCCTTGTATCGGAAAGCATCGTGGCATAAAGGTATTCCCGGAGCTGCGGTTTTGTTATACCCGCACTCTCCCCTGCCTCTGCCATATGTTCCAGTATCTTATCCGTAAATACATCGTCCGTAATCAACTGCGTCCAGGTCGTCTGGTTAAAATACGTATACTCCTCTCCGTTTGCCTGCACCGCATAGTCAATATAAAAATCCGTTACTGCCTCATACTCCTTTGCCGGCCCGAAAGTCACCTTCGTCAAAAAATACGGTCCGCCCACACAAAATGCCCCCAGAAAAGCCGTCAGTAATACCAGCGGGCTCTTTTGCAGAAACCGCAGTACAAGCAGCCTGATATCCAAAGGTTCCTTTCCATACTTACACTCCCACATGCTGTCCCTCATTCTTCTATACGGATCCGCCCCTATCGGAGCTGTTTTTAAATACACTTCTTAAAACTTCCCTTGTATAACCGGTTTAATCACTCTGCTCCAACTTCCTTGGCAATTTCCTCCGATACTTCCCTTCGTTCCTCCTCCGCCATCTCTTGCTCTTTCTGTGCCGCCTTCTGCCGCTCCAGAATCTCCGCCTCCCGGGCCGCTCTCTCCTGATGTGCCCGCTCGATGCGCTCCCGTGCCTCCTTATCCAGTCTTGCCCGCTTTTTTAGCAGTTCCGCGTTGGACTGCCGCATTGCCGTGATCTGAGTGGACTCTATCCCTTCCGTACTGTCGGGCATCAGCAGTATCTTCAACGTCAAAAACATCAGCTTAATATCCATCCAGACAGAATAATTCTCAATATAATACAAATCCAGCTTCAGCTTATCATAGGGCGTGGTATTATATTTCCCGTACACCTGCGCATAACCTGCAAGCCCTGCCTTCACCCGCATTCTGAACTTAAATTCCGGCATAATCTCCATGTACTGCGCAATGATTTCCGGTCTCTCCGGCCTCGGCCCGATAAAGGACATATCCCCTGCCAGAATATTAAAAAGCTGCGGCAGCTCGTCCAGCCTGCACACCCTGATAAACTTTCCTATCGGAGTGATCCTTGCATCATTCTTCGACGCCAGCCTCGCCTTCCCATCTTTCTCCGCATCCACACTCATACTGCGGAATTTCATAATCTTAAACTCTTTTCCGCCAATTGTACAGCGCACCTGCTTATACAAAACCGGTCCGCCGTCATAAACCTTTACTGCCATCGCCGTTAAAATCATCAGCGGCAAAGTCACCACGATCAAAATCAGAGAACACAGGATATCGATCAGACGCTTGATAAAGCGCTGGTCAATCGTCATCTTATATTCCCTTGTAAACAAAATTGGTGTGTCAAACAGACTAAGCTGCTCGGCCCCCTTTAAAATAACATCCGTTATCTTCGGCATGATATACACGCGAATAGAATGCCCATAGCAGAATTTCAAAATCTTGTTCCGCACATCCACCGGAATATCCCAGATGACGATTGCGTCATAAGGTTCTAAAATCTCCATAAAAATATCATCGTAGCCCACCCGATAGCTGATACATTTGCTGATATCATACTTGTCTTTCCTGGTGCCGAATTTTGCCACAATATCATCATAAGGCCTGTCCCCATGAATCAGCAGCATCTGCCTCGGTGAAAAAATATGCTGATAGATAAAATTCGCTATATTGATCCACCCGACAATCCAGGCAACCTGCAATATTATCATATATAAATAAATATCCGCAGAGTAAAGTTCCGTGATCATGATGGAAATCTGTCCATAGGTTACCACGTTCGCAAGCATTGTCGCAAACACCTGTGAAAAGATCACTTCCCCGTTTTTCAGATACCCGATCCGCATTCCCCCGTACATACTGGAAAAAAAGAAGATAAGGACCAGATAAATTGCAATGAAAAGCGCCTCTCCCTTCTCAAAAAAGCGGAGGTTTTGCTTGATCGGCTCAAAATAAAACTCATATAAAAAATGAATATAAATCGCCACCTGCCCCAACAGACATACCCCTGAAAGAGAAAGCCGCACAATTCTCTTAAATGACTCTTTTTCCTGCATCACATGTTCCTTTGCTTATTTCATACTCTTACTTCGTAGGCAGTTAAACGCACTCTTTTGATACCAATAAGATGATTATTCCGGCAAAAAAGTTTTTAAACCCTTCTCCTCACCGCCCGGAATGCCCAAAACACAAAACATCTGATACTCTCAGGTACCGAAAGTCCCTCCGCCTGTCTGTATAAATTCCAGATGCGTCTGATCGCTTCCAGTTTATTTGAGGACAACGTCTTCCCTGCCCTTCTGTAAATAACCAGATTCTCATCCAGCCCATAAGCTGTCACACCGCTCCTCAATATCTTCCACCAGCACGCGGTATCCTCACTCTTGATATAAGGCATCTCCATCAGAGACTTCCCTATCTTTTCCGTATCCATCATAACCGTGGAGGAAAAAATAGTGGTATTCGCCAGAGCCTGCCCGTAGTTCAGTTCCCCCGGCACATGGACCACCTTCCCGGTCCCCCTTGCCTCCTCATCTCCGAACTCATATCCGGAAAACACAAAACCTGCCTGCTTATCCTTTAAAAAAGCCAGTTCCAGTTCCAGCTTGTCCTCCCTCCAACGGTCATCCGCATCCAAATAGGCAATATACCTGCCCCGCGCCAACGAAATCCCCAGATTCCGCGCCTTTGCCGCCCCAAATCGTTTATCTTCCAACGATTTGATCTCCCGCTTTACCAGACGTATCCGATTATCCTGTATTTCCTCCAGATAAGCCGTCATTACCTCCATAGTAAGGTCCGTAGAACTGTCCTCAATCAGCAAAAGCTCCCAATCCTGATACGACTGCCTCCTGACACAGTCGATCGTCTCCGTGATAAAATTTTCCGCATTATAAACCGGTATAATAACACTTACCATTTCATTTTTATGATCCATAACTGCCCCTGAAAACTCTTTTCTGATTTTTCCCCCAAAAAACCACTATTATCTTACCACAGAACTTCCTCCCCGTCACCTCCTATTCAAAATTATTCCCATCTTTTCGTTTTTTCTTTCTCCTTAAAAATGCGATAACTAACACTTTTCAAATCGCGACAAATATTATAATATATTGATAACAGAAAACATTTTCTTACAGAAAATGCGTAACTTATTAACCATAGCCATAATTTGAAAGGGGAATTTGAATGATGGATATTGCAAACATGAACGAGGTTGACCTCGAACGCTATGTTACCAGGATTATGCTGGACATGGGTATTCCGGCACACCTGAAAGGGTATCATTACCTGAGGGAGGCGATTATTCTCTCGGGAAAAGATATGGAAGCTGTCAGCAGTGTCACAAAACTTTTGTATCCTACCGTCGCAAAAAGATTTAAGACCACCGATCAGAAAGTGGAACGCGCCATCCGCAACGCCATCGAAGTATCCTGGACAAGAGGAAATATCGATACCTTCGAGGAACTGTTCGGCTATTCCGTAGGGACCGGCAAGGGACGTCCCACCAACAGCGAATATATTGCAAGGATTGCTGACAAAATAAGACTTGACTTAAGAGATTTATAATTTAAAAAACTTCCGGGCGCCGCTTCTAAAGGGCGTCCGCACGGGTGATATATGTCCGACTATGCCAAATTATTGTCCAAATATCTTTTTCTTCCTATGACGGTCATTTTTCTGATCGTCCTGTTTTATTACCATCATATGGAATCCGGTCAGATTTTATCTACCGATATCCTCTCTTCCGAGAAAGCGGAAGAACTTCTTATTACCGCTCCCCCCGAACTTGGTTTGCTGGCAGGACAGGGGATTACCTTATTGTTTAACGGCTACCCGCTTCCCTATGATTCGGAAAGCGGTGCTTACTTCCTGTCCCAGAATATGAATACTGATGAATGGCAGGGCGCCCTCTCTTTAAGTGCTCCCGAAGGAGAACTTTATTTTCTGGAGGATGCTTTTCTTTACGATAAATCCGCCGCGATCAGCAGCGGACACATATTTTCTTTATATGCCCAGATTGGAGGCTCCTCTCAGCTTCTCTCCCTTGTTATCACAGGACTTCCTCTGATCAGTCTGACTTCCGCCTATTCCGAACAGCCCGTTTACGATCCTGACCTGCAGCCCGACGAATACTATTACGATTCCCACACCATATATTACGGAGCGGTTGTTATTTTTAATGCCAATCCGGAAAGTGGAAAATGCCAGACGGTTTTCAGCCCGGTCACGTTCCATGAACGCGGTGCAAGCTCCACCAAATATGGCAGGAAGAAAAACTATTCCATTAAGCTTCTGGAGTCGGACGGCACTAAAAATGAACAGTATCTTTTTGACCTCGGCACGCAGGCAAAATGGAAACTGATCACAATGTTTAATGACAGCAGTAAAATCCGGGATATGACATCCCTCACACTCTGGAGTGAAATCTCTTCTCAGGAAACAAATTTCATGGAGCACGGTGCCGAAATGGCATATTGCGAAGTCATTTTAGACGGAAGATACAACGGTTTATGCGGTGTACTCACCCCGGTGGATGAAGATACGCTGCAATTAAAAGACGGTGATTCCCTTTATAAGCTGGTGGAGTTTGGCATGCCCTCCCCCGACAGCTTTCAGTATTCCGTTCAAAATAATTTTACCATAGCGTACCCTGTAAGGCTTCGTTATCCTAAAGAGCCGGAAAAAATACTTCCCGGCTGGATTCCCATGCAGGAATACCTGACCTATGCCTACTGGACGCCAAACGCCTACGCTTATGCCAGCCTTCTGGATCTGCGCAACATTGCCGATTTCTATATCTTCACCCAGGCAACCGCAGCCGCAGACAACAAATCCAAAAATACTTATATGGTATCCCGCCGTCAGCCGGACGGCAGGTATATTACCTATATCCTTCCCTGGGATCTGAACTATACCTTCGGCGAAGTCTGGGCACAGGAACCGGAGAAACTTTATGTTGCATTTAACGCGGATCCTACGATCATTTATGCAGAGCCCTGCATAGAACAGCTTTTTAACGAAAACATAAATGGCGCCCGGGACATTTTAAGAGAGCGCTATCTTACATACCGCGAAAATATATTATCCGAAGAACATATCATTTCCGTTATGGAGGAGAATATGAATCTTCTGGTACAAAGCGGTGCCCTTGCCAGAGATACCGCCATCTGCCCGGACAGCGGAAATACTACCGATCTCACCGCAACAAAACAGTTTGTTGTGGAACGGATGGCTTTTCTTGACAGCTATATTCTTAATTAAATATTTCCAAAAAACGTTTGTATATAAAAGTATAATTCCGGATTTGATCCTTCCATAGTCATGGCTCCTGTGTTTGAAAACATCATAAAGAAATCAAATCCCGCCATCAACACAAATGCCATAACCATAAAACCGGACAACATATAATAACTTTTGTTCTTTTCCCTCCAGAACTCTGATAGTAATACACAACAAATCATACATGCCGGAAATAATGCCACAAATACCATATCTGCTGTATATCTTTGTAAAATTCCCGCAATTGTCGCATCTATGCAACTCAAAACAACTACTAATCCTAAACTTGTCAAGACTATTGACAATATCCTGTATTTTTTTAATACATCTCTGTAAAAACCAATCAGACAACTCAATAATGTAATTAAATTTGTCATAAAAATTCCACCAAAAACAAACTCAATAATAGATTTCCCCATATATCTACTGGAAATTACAGCTTCTCGTATATAAGGGAATGTAGATATAACACTTGGAGGCTGAAACAGGAAAGTAAAAACCCCTGTACCCAGGCGGTCCAGATTAACTCCTCTTCTTGTCATATCATTTGTTGTCATATTATATTTTGCCCCAAATTCAAGTACACTCCCAAAACGCGTATAGTTATAATACATTAAAAAAGCAGCAACTACAATATAAGGTATACATATTGCAATGGTCTCCATTAAACTATTTTTACTAAACAGTTCTCTATTTCTGATGACTGTATTCCAGAAAATAGGCACTGCCAAAATAGAAATAAGTACCATCTGAGGCCGACATCCTGCCACCAGTGCCATGCAGAGAGAACCCATAAAATAATAAAACCACCTTCTTTTATCGGCCACCATCCCCTTTATCCATAATCCCAATCCCCAAACTGTCAATGCATTCGCCGCAATAATCGGTATATTGTAAAAATATGGGCGCATATACAGGAAAAAATAATTTTCCGAGAAACAGAGAAGTGCTGATAATAATGGCCATGCAAAATATGGAACCCTGCCATTCCCCCATTTATTTAGTACCTGCCGAATCAGATAAAAACTGCCCATAATCATTAACACCGAAAAAACAGAGCATACTGCATAATCTTCCACCATAGTACCCGTCAGTAAATAGCAGGGCAAATATAACAATATAACAGGTACTATTCCAAAATAGCTGTAGTATTTTCCATTATAAAAGGCCGTATCCCATTGTACTTTTATATCTCCCCAAGAATTCAGATCATATGGATTTTCCAAATCCATCAGTCTCTGATCCACCGGATAGCTCATTGAAAATTCCCCTTTTGAGAGTGCTCTTGTCAATTCATAGTATTGTCCATTCGCCATTCCTCTCCAATATTCCAGGTTTGTATTCCTTGCTCCAAATGCAGCCAATATAAACAATGTCATGATTAGCACTCCCACAACAAGCTGTTTTTTGCTGTCCGAACAAAAAGCAATTTGATGCAGGCTGCCATTTTTCCGAAAAAGCGCCAGCAATACAAAGATACTATATATCGCAGCCAACCTTGTAACTTTTATATCAAAAGGCTTACTGACATTCATTGCTATTTGATTTATATAGAATGATTCCCCGGGTGTCACTCGGAATACCATTTTAATAGTTTTTACCTTTCCATAGGGATGTAAGGTTATAAATCGGCTGTCCTCATTTCCCCTTTCTCTCAGCAAAAAATGTTCTGGCAGTTTATATGGCACAGAATTTCCTTCATCTGTTAAATATATTGAACTCTCAACAACTAAATCTGCAAAGTCAATATCAATATACAGGTTCTTAATATCAGCATTTACTTCGGACACATATAAGGTAAATTCCTCTGCCATCGCTCTATAGCCATCATCTGTCTCATTTTGAAACACTTCATCACTTATTGAAAATCGATCTGTCAGTTCTATTCCTTTGCCCCCCCGCAATGTTCTTATTGAAGACAGATTAAATATAAAAACTTCAATCAGAGAAACTAAGAATATCAAAAATAGATATAATATGATTGTTTTTCGGCCATCTTTTGTATTTTTCATCTTTTTTCATCTCCCATTCTTCCTATATACAATATACGCCCCATCCATATACTGAATAAAATAATCTCTCTCCAGAATTTCTCCATATTTCCCGTAAATCTCACGATGGGACTGTTCCAGCCAGTCCGGGCGCAGACTCCCTTTCTCCTCCAGAGAAAATACAAGATACTCTGCCTCCCTCACTATCTCATCGGAATACATCGCAAAATTGACGCCCAGGCCTGCCGGCATGGCACATATCAGCTTCGGTTCCATACTGTATAACACAGCGGTGTTCGCCCAACGGACAGCTTCCGTTTTTTCTTCCCCCTTATACAACGGCATCGCCTCATCCAGCTCCCCCGCCAGTTTATCCCATTCGGCTCTTACCTCTGCATTGACATACCTCTCCGCATTGAAATCCTTCTGATTTTTCGGCACAAAGAACATCCCCGCCGCGTAAAGTCCGAGAAACAGATACGCCCATTTTCTCTTCTCCATCCCCAAAAGCATCACCAGAGAAAACAACAGTACAATCCCCACTCCTCTGTAAAATGTGAAAGCTTCCAGAGAGTAAACCGTAATATACATCACTACAAACAGCGAAATACTGTAACTCACAATTAAAAAACCCTGCCTGTCCCGGTTCCGGAACACCTCCTGCCCGTCCTTCCTGTTTTTCAGATATACGACGCCGCTTCCGCACAACATAAGCAACGGCAGACATACAAACGCCCCAAGCAGCGGTACGAACCACCTGAACATCCCATATAGGACAAAAAGCAATTCCAAAGATCCACAAGTCCAACCTTAAACATCCACAGAAATGTCCTGACCGCTCCGAAAAAGTCCCTGTTTTTCAAAGTTTCCAACAAGATCTCCGTTTTATAGATATTATAATTGCTTGAAATCAGATGCAGCAGATAATAACTGCCGCCAGCCTCTATTCCCATCGCTGCGAATGAAACAACTGTTTTAAAATACCATTTTTTCTTTCTGAAAACGGCAAATATATAAACCGGCACCGCAAAGGCAAAGAAAATATAGACCTGTGTAATGGCAATGATATAAACCGGCACCACTGCATACCGAAAAATCCTCTCCCCTTCCGCTTCATCCATAAACAATAACCTGTAAAGCATTGCCGCAAGCACCATCGAAAGCGCATACCGCAGCACTTCCGACATGATCGTATTCAGATACAGCAAGATATGTCCCGACAAAACCTCCAGCAGAATAAGATATACCATTCCTTTCCTGTCAGGTTTGCATAAAAGTAAAACCACCGCATTCGCAACACACAGAAAGACAACATTTGCAACCGCCACGGAACCATAACCCCAGCCGAACATCTCCCCCCATACTGCATACGGAAGTAAAATAGCCGGACTCCAGGCGCCGCCTGTCCCTAAAATGGCATGTCCTCCCTCAAATCCCCAGTAGCCTTCCGGCATCCCGCCCGCAAGCCAGGTTTTGATCAGTTCATAATATGCCGCCTCGTCATTCCACTGGGGCATGGGTAAACATAAGCCGCCTCCTCTTCCTCCGTATTGTATCAATGTTATCAGCCCAAATAGCAATGCAGGAAGTAAGATAAAGGCGACCGGAAAAACAAGCGATATCCTTTTTCTCATATTGTACTTATCCATACACTAATATACTGATTCAACCAGTCTCAGATTTCCTCCTTGCAGATATAGATTGGTCTCCCTTTCACTTCCATATAAGCTTTGGAAAGATACTGTCCGATAATCCCCATACAAAAAAGCTGCACGCCGCTGATCAAACATAAAATGCAGATCATGGACGGCCAGCCGGAGGTCGGATCTCCGAAAACAAGCGTTTTCACAATAATAACCAGGATCATTAAAAACGCCAGCACACAGAATAAAATGCCCAGCACCGAAGCAAAAGCGAGAGGCGCCGTAGAAAATGCCATAATTCCTTCTAAAGAATAGGCAAACAGTTTCCAGAAAGACCACTTTGTCTCCCCTTTTTTACGCTCCACATTCTCAAACTCGATCCATTTTGTGGTAAAACCAACCCATCCATAAATCCCTTTTGTAAAACGGTTGTATTCCTTCACGGATAAGATCGCATCCACCATCTGCCGCGTCATCAGGCGATAATCTCTTGCCCCATCCACGATTTCCGTCCTGGAAATCTTTTTCATCAACCGATAAAACATCCTCGCAAAAAAAGAACGGATCGGCGGCTCTCCCTTTCTGCTCACTCTCCTCGTCGCCACGGAGTCATAGCCCTCCTCTATATAAGAAAACATCTCCGGGAGCAGAGACGGCGGATCCTGCAGATCCACATCCATGGTCACCACGTAATCTCCCTTCGCGTGTTCAAAACCCGCATACATAGCCGCCTCCTTCCCGAAATTCCGGGAAAAGGAAACCATATGCACCCGCTCATCGGCATCATGAAGTTTCCTGATCTCCCCCACGGTCCCATCCTTTGAGCCGTCATCCACATAAATGATCTCATACTCCAGATCCTTTTTCTCAAAGAAACTCCTGTTCTTCACAAACTCCGCATAAAAATCCGCGACTGTCTCTTCCTCATTATAGCAGGGTACTATCACACTCAGTAACTTCATCTCAACTCCTGTTTCACCGGATATATCCCGGTTTCTATTCTCAATGCCCGATCAGTCTGTTCCATTTCACATGACAATCCAAATTCGGTTTTAGCCTGATCTATATGGCGTATTCCCCGTCAGCCCAGTTCCACTTCTTCAAACAACTCATCAAAAGTGATATGGATATCGGGAAAATGTATTATTTTCAGCTCATCCTTATTAGATTCCATAATCGTTTCCCATAAATAGTATTTCGGAATATCATCCTCATAGTCCAGCTCATATATTTCTATTTTCTTTTTCCGCCAGTCAACAATCCAATATTCCTCTATTTCCTGTTGACGGTATAACTCCATCTTCTCACCCCGATCATATTTTTCAGTTGACGGAGAAATCACTTCCATAACAAAACGCGGGGAATCAATAAAAATATTCCCCCGCCTTGACTTTGTCCTGCAGTTTATAGACGCATCAGGAATAACCGTTTTATCCTCACCATCATCTGTTTTAAATCGGTACTGTACATTATCCGAAAAAACATAACAGGTACTGTTCTTTAACTGTTTACGAATCGCTGACACAAAGTTCACAATTACTGTTGAATGCGACGGAGATGCGCCTACCATATCCGTAATCTGTAAATTTAAATCCATTGTATCGCCTCACATCTTATATCATACCAATTTTCAGGTATCCGCAATCGAAATTGCACAAATCAAAATAAAAATATTCCCATTTCAGGCTTTTGTAATAGTAACATTATAACAGATTTTCAGGCTTTGTGAACCATCACTGCCCAAAAACCAATACCGTTCCGTTATCTGCGTCGGTAATGCCGCCTTTTCCAGCTATAATACCTTCACTTTCTCTCCATTTCTCCGAATATACTACCGGAGATCATCTCTCCCCGGCCGCATATCATATATGGCAAGCCTCTCACACACACCAACAGGCCTGCCCCCTGCCGCCTGACAACGCTTCTCAAACTCCCCTCCCGGGATCACGCCGATATAGCGGCTCTGCAGCTTTTCCAGATTGACATCCATATACCCGCCATCGCAGAGGTTGATCCCAAATCCCTCCGGCACAGCGTAATATGACCCGAAATCCACCATCTCTGTCTCTCCGTCAATGCTGTCCCATGCCGTCCATATGACAGTATTGTCATAGTTTGGAGCATCCTCTGTCAATTCCATACTTTTCGAGAGCTGCTTTGCCATATCCTCCAGATTAGCCCTGTATTCCCCGCTCCCGAAAGGCAATGAGAACTCATAGGGAATATCGCCCCTCGCCAAAAACAGAACCGAAAAAACGACTGCCATCGCCACTGACACTAACGGAAGGTCCATCACTTTCTTCGTCCGAATTAACGTTTTCTTCTCCGGAATTCCCTCCGCCCTCTTTCTTCCCGGCATCTTCCCCGCAAACGGCATCAAAAATATACACCCCACAATATAAACCAACGTATGCCGTCCACCCTCCTGCAGCCGATACATCAGAAGATCCGCCATAAAAAAGCCTGCCATACAGAGCAGCATCTGCCCTTCCGGCAAAAAATCATCCCATTCTTTGTGACAGATTCTGTCAGCCATCCTTATTGTCAAATACAAAAACAACAACAG
>OFEY01000402.1_pt1 | contig 39137 bp, 33 predicted proteins | sample 1521251 | NCBI WGS metagenome assembly OFEY01 (sample SAMEA3504100, study PRJEB24116) | mouse gut metagenome | biome: mouse gut; feature: mouse-associated habitat; material: faeces | place: Denmark | collected 2011
TATTAATAAACTTATTTGTTATCAACGGATTAGCTATAAATTTAACGAAGTATTATCATGTATAAAACAATTTTTTTACCTGATGTAAAGCTTTATATATGTGTGAATATTGCCGTCGGCCTGTGTCGGTGGCATCTCGGGGCGACATGGGCGGTCTATGTGTGAAATACTCCGGAGGGCGCTTCAACAGCGGTTTTATGCGGCGGCGCGGGGTGAGTGCGGTGTATGCCTCAAGCGGCATGCGGGCATAGTTGTGCAGCAGAAATTAATTTAGAGATAATTCGGAATGTGATACGATATTGTTACAAAAGAACGGCAAATGCGTTGCGTGATGTTGTGTATAACGGTGTATGACCGTATGTTTCAGTGTATAATTATGTAATACTATGAATAATTATATCTTTTTGCGATGCCGGTTACGGGTGGCGGGATTTCAATTTAGAGGGTGTCACATAACAAAAGTTAAACACTGAGTGATGTATCTTTTAGATAAATTTTTGTTTTTGAGGAGGGAGCATAGCGAGCTATGTGACCGACGAGAAACAAAAATTTAGCAAAAGAGACATCAAGGCGACAGTAATATTAAAAACATATAAATTTATAATATGACCGAAAATATAAAAATACCTTTTCTATCGAAAATTTTGAGCGTCTTTGACGCTTCGTCTCAGTCACATAGCTCGCTATGCTCCTTCGACTCAACGCCAAATACATCTCAAAATTTTCGACTCAGTGTTTAATTTTTGTTATGAGACACCCTCTTAGATAATATCGCTGTTGATAAACCGGTGTTATGGCAATAGCATGGCAGCGAAATTGCTATTACATTACCCATTCATTACAAAACGGTGGCATGGTTAAGATAGCGACACATTATTGATACAATTTAATTACTAATTTTAGCGTCCGGCATATTTTTCCTACATTTACCAAAGGAAAGGCAACCAAATTTCCTCCGAGATAATGCAAAAATTATTTAAAGAAGACATTCCTGACAATATTCCGGTAAAAGGTAATATTATATTGTCGTTTAAAAACGATGAGACCTGCAGCAATCTGAGCCGGTACCTTCAGCGTGACGGTTACGGGGTGTATGTCTGCAAGACCTTTGAGGAGTTCATGGAGATAGAGCATGTCGACGTCAAGTGTATAGTGGTCGATGTGACTATAGGACATTCATCAACGTTTCATGCCATAGAGATAATAAAACAGACGCCGGTCGGTATGAAAATACCTATTCTGGTCGTTGCCGATGTGTCGTCCACGGCAAATGTGGTGCGGGCGCTGAATGCCGGCGCAAGCGATTACATATTGCAGCCTTATTCCAACAAGGAATTCCTGCACAGGGTCATCGCGCTTATCTCGGGCCATTAAGAGAGTGTTTGAAATCAGCATAGAGTGGGGCGAGGGCGTCCCGCCCTCGTGGTATTATTCATGTTCACCGGAAGTTACCACGGGGGCGGGACGCCCCCGCTCCATTCTACTCCTGAGTGTTGCATTTAATTTCTGTGAAATCTAAATTGTACGTTATAAAATAAAAAATCCCGCGTCGGGCGGGATTTTTTTAGTTTATGGGATATGTGGTGTCGATCAGTCGATAGTCTCGTCAGCTTTGTAGCCGCCCATCTCGCGGATAGCGTTTTTGAGCATTACGTACTGCTGGAAGAGGTGATTGACGGGCACTTCGTGCTTTGTGTAGTCGTGCATCGGGCTCTTGAGGAAGAAGCTCAGGAAGCGCTGTATGCCGTAGCGTCCGGCGCGTGCGGCGAGGTCGCTCAGCAACACGAGGTCGAGGCAGAGGGGAGCAGCGAGGATAGAGTCGCGGCAGAGGAAGTTGATCTTGATCTGCATGGGATAGCCCATCCAGCCGAAGATGTCGATGTTGTCCCAGCCTTCCTTGTTGTCATTGCGCGGGGGATAGTAGTTGATGCGTACCTTGTGGTAGTAGCCGTTGTGGTCGTTGCCGCAGCCGCCGCAGTTCTGGCCGTAGAGGTCGGGCTGCTCTTCGGGCACGAGGATTGACTCGAGTGTAGAGAGTTTCGATACCTCTTTTGTGCGGAAGTTGGCGGGTTCGTCGAGTACGAGACCGTCGCGGTTGCCGAGGATATTGGTAGAGAACCATCCTGCGAGGCCGAGGCAGCGGGTGCCGATGATGGGGGCGAAACCTGATTTTACGAGAGTCTGGCCGGTCTTGAAGTCCTTGCCGGCGATAGGCATCTTGGTCTTCTCGGCGAGTTCCCACATTGCGGGGATGTCGACGGTGGTGTTGGGAGCGCCCATGATGAAGGGAGCGCCTTCGGTGAGTGCTGCGTAGGCGTAGCACATTGAGGGCGCGATGTTTTCGCAGTCGTTGGCTTTCATTGCAGCCTCGAGGTCGGCGAGTTTGTAGTGTACCTTTTCGTTGACGGGAACGTAGACTTCGGTAGATGCAGCCCAGAGTACGACTACGCGGTCAACGCCGGTCTTTGCCTTGAAGTCGCGGATATCCTGACGGATCTGCTCCATCATGTCCCAGCGGTCCTTGCAGGTCTTTACGTTGTTGCCGTCGAGACGCTTTGCGTAGTTGTGGTCGAAAGCGGCTTTCATGGGGACGATCTTCTCAAGTTCGTCCTTTACGGGGTTGATGTCTTTTTCTTTGAGGACTTCGCAGCGGATTGCCGATTCGTAGGCGTTTTCGGGATAAACGTCCCATGCGCCGAATACGATGTCGTCAAGTTTTGCGATAGATACGATGTCGCCGTATTTGAGATATTTTTTGTCGGCACCTTCACCGACACGCATTTTGTCATATTGTGTCATTGAGCCGACGGGCTTTGCAAGACCTTTGCGGGCCATAAGTACGCCTGTCATGAAAGTTGAACTAACGGCACCGAGGCCGACAACCATAACGCCGAGTTTGCCTTCGGCTTTCTTTACATTACTCATCTTGTTATTAAATGATTAGTTAAATATTTTTCTATAAATAATTATGTTGCAAATTTGTCTGAACGTGAAAAATGCGTGTAAAAGTACGTATAGTTTTTTAAAAGTAAAATTTTTTAAGGTAAAAAATATCTATATAATAGTTAATAGTATATAAATAATAACATATATAGTGAATATAGGTTAATTATATATGCAATATGGCAATGTTATGTAATCGAATGTTAATTATGCTTATGGCGATAAATGTATCGTGGAGCATCACACACTCGCCCTCTCCGTGGGCTTGCACATTGTATTCCTTTCGCCCCGCCCTCCGCTACGCGTCGGACGGGGATAGTGACACCAACGGGCTTTCAGCCCTCCGCTATTCTTTACTGCACTTGTTTTCGCTGAACAGCTACTTCCTCTTTCACTGGAAAGGCGCCGTAATGACTTTCGAAACTTAGCTACGTCTTATTGTCCCGGTTTCGTGATATGATATTGTAGCGGAGAGCCGGCGGCTCGGGGATTGTGATTAACCCCGGGTGAAGACCGCAGAGCGGGCGCAACCCGGGGATACCAATGATAGTACGGCGCAAGCCCCGGAAGGGGCGGTGTTGTGGTATCCTAAACTGGTATCACGACACCGCCCTTCCAGGGCTATTGTGTAATGGTTCCCTATTTCCCCGGGCTTCGGGACACTACGTGCCCTCCGCGCCGGGGTTAATCACAATCCTCGAGCCTCCTGCTCTCCGTTGGAATGACTGATCTTCCGCCGGTACTATTGATGGTGACACATTTTACCGGCAAATAATGTTGAAGAGCTGCCTTATTGCCCTGAAGGTTTATGGCAGTAAAAATAAAATGCTGTTTTGACTGGAAATGGTTGTTTTGGTGTTAAAATGATAGAAAATTTAAAATAAATGTGTAAATTTGCAAGATATATTAAGACTTATCGGCTGTCCGGAAACTTTTATGGTGGATATGGCGGCAATCGGGTCGACTAATTTAGGAATAAGGTAAAAGATTATTATATATGTTGAGAATAGCAATTCAAGCAAAGGGGCGTTTGAACGAGGAGTGTCTGGCTCTGCTCGCCGATGCCGGCATAAGTATGTCGGGAAGTAACCGCAAACTTATAGCACGCGCCAAGGGCTTCCCGATGGACGTGCTCTATCTCCGTGACGATGACATTCCGCAGGCGGTGGCCATGGGCGTTGCCGACATAGGTATCGTAGGTATGAACGAGGCAGCCGAGAAAGGGGAGGATGTCGATGTGGCGATGAAGCTGGGATTCGGCGCATGCCGCATATCGCTCGCCGTGCCCCGCGATGTAAATTATACCGGTTTGGAATGGTTCAACGGCCGCCGTATCGCTACATCGTATCCCAATATCCTGCGTCGGTTTATCAATGAAAAAGGTATAAAGGCCGAGATACACGAGATTGCCGGTTCGGTTGAGGTGGCTCCCGCGGTCGGCATGGCCGACGCTATTTTCGACATCGTATCGTCGGGCGGCACACTGATACAGAACGGTCTCGTGGAGGTGGAGCAGGTATTTGCCTCGGAAGCGGTGCTTGTGGCCAACAAGAACCTTGACGAGGAGAAGCTCGGCGAACTTGCCAAACTGAAATTCCGTTTCAGCTCGATACTTGACAGCCGCGGCATGAAATATGTGCTGATGAACATACCGCAGGACCGCATTCCGGCGGCTGTGGCGTTGCTTCCCGGCATGAAGAGCCCTACGCTGATGCCTCTGTCGGAGGAGGGATGGTATTCCATGCACGTGGTGATACCGCAGGATGAACTCTGGGAGAAAATCGAACGGCTGAAAGAACTTGGAGCGGAGGACATCCTTGTGCTCGCGCTCGAAAATATGATACGCTGATGGAGATATTCGAGTATCCCTCACGCAGCGACTGGCAGAGTCTGTGCCGCCGTAACATTCCTGACGAGAAGGTGTCGGTCGATGCCGCTGTCGTCGGCATCATAAACCGTGTGGCCGAGGATGGCGACAAGGCTTTGCGGGAATTGTCGCTTAAATTCGACAAAGTTGAGATAGGCGACCTGCGGTTGAGCGACGCCGAGATTGAAGATGCGGCGTCAAAGGTCGACCCGAAGGTGGCTGCCGCCATAGAGTGCGCGGCCCGCAACATAGAGAAATTCCACTCCGCGCAGCTCATGGAGCATCCTGTCGACGTTGAGGTGACTCCCGGAGTGAGATGCGTGCAGCGCCAGGTGCCGGTCAATACTGTCGGACTTTATATACCGGGCGGACGCGCACCGCTGTTTTCCACGGTGCTGATGCTTGCTGTGCCTGCAAAGATAGCGGGTTGCCGCCGTCGTATATTGTGCACTCCCTATAGTGCCGGACGCGGCATAGCTCCCGAGATTATCTATGCAGCTAAAGTATGCGGTATCGATGAGATATATAAGGTGGGCGGCGCACAGGCCATCGCCGCGATGGCCTACGGCACGGAGTCAGTACCGCGTGTCGACAAGATATTCGGTCCCGGCAACCGTTTCGTCACCTGCGCCAAGCAGATGGTCACAAACCGTGTGGCAATCGACATGCCCGCGGGTCCGAGCGAGGTCATGGTTATGGCCGACGGCATGGCGTCGCCGCGTTATGTGGCCGCCGACCTGTTGTCGCAGGCCGAGCATGGCCCCGACTCGCAGGCGATACTTGTCACCGACAATGTCGCGTTCGCACACAGCGTGGCCGATGAGGTGAAGAATCTTACAGCGCGTCTGTCGCGGCAGGATTCGGTGGCCGGTTCGCTGTCGCAGAGCCGTCTGATAGTGCTGCGTTCACGCGGGGAAATGATTGAATTTGCCAACGAATATGCTTCGGAGCATCTTATCATATCAATGTCGGAGCCGTGGGATGTGGCTGCGGAAATCACTTCGGCCGGAAGTGTGTTTATAGGCAACCATTCACCGGAAAGCGCCGGCGACTATGCTTCGGGCACCAACCATACGCTTCCCACTTCAGGCTGGGCCAAGTCATACAGCGGTGTCAATATCGACAGCTTCATGAAGAAAATCACCTATCAGGAGCTGACCCGCGACGGATTGCGTTCGCTCTCCGATGTGATAGTTACTATGGCCGATGCCGAGGGACTCGACGCACACGCCCTTGCGGTGAAAGTGCGCCTCGGCGAATAGGATTGCATTGACCTGTAGGGACGCACGGCTCGTGCGTCCGCAATTTAATCGTATCCGGACGCCACAGACCGTGCGTCCCCACATAATATTTAAAACATTATTGATGAAAAATCCATTAAACTACGTTCGACCGAACATATTGGCTCTTGCCCCTTATTCTACGGCACGCGATGAGTTCAAGGGGGGTGACATATCGGTGTGGCTCGATGCCAACGAAAGCCCGTACGACAACGGTGTCAACCGTTATCCCGACCCGCATCAGCATCAGCTTAAGCATCATATCGCCGAGCTTAAGGGTGTACGCCCGGAGCAGATATTCGTGGGGGGCGCCGGCTCCGACGAGGCTATCGACCTCGTGTACCGAATCTTCTGCCGCCCGGGCGAGGACAATGTGGTGGCGATAGCGCCGAGCTACGGCGTATACAGCGTGGCCGCGGCAATCAACGATGTGGAGTTCCGCGAAGTGCAGTTGCGCAGCGATTTTTCCCTGCCGGTCAACCGCCTGCTGAAAGCTGCCGACCCGCGTACGAAAGTTATATGGATATGTTCACCCAACAATCCGACGGCCAACGCATTCCCCCGTGCCGACATCGCGCGGCTGGCCGAGGCGTTCGACGGCATTGTGGTGGTCGACGAGGCATATATCGATTTCTCCGAACGCGGTTCGATGCTCGATGTGCTCGACAGCTACCCCAATGTCATCGTGCTGCAGACATTCTCCAAAGCATGGGGCATGGCGTCATTGCGCCTTGGCATGGCATTCGCGAGCGAGGAGATTGCCGCGATATTCTCGCGTGTGAAATACCCGTACAATGTCAACGGCCCCACCCAGCAGAAAGTGATAGAGCATATAGTCAACGACGATATTACCGCCCGCGTGGCCGAAATCATACATGAACGCGACGCATTGGCCGCTACCTTGCGTGAAATGGCAATAGTGCGCGAGGTCTATCCTTCCGATGCCAATTTCCTGCTTGTGAAATTCGATGCACCTGACGCCGTGTATGACTACCTGGTGGAAAACGGAGTGATAGTGCGCAACCGCAGCCGCTTGCTCGCATGCGACGGTTGCCTCCGCATCACGGTAGGCACACCCGAGGAGAATGTGCGTGTGGTGACACTATTGAAGGAATATCAGCAATAATCTGCCTGCAAAATGAAAAAAGCAATATTTATCGACCGCGACGGCACCATAATAGCCGAGCCTGCCGACGAGCAGATTGACTCGCTGGAGAAACTACGGTTCGTGCCGGGCGCAATTTCGGCTCTCCGCGCGCTTGCCGGCAAAGGCTACGAACTCGTCATGGTCAGCAATCAGGATGGACTGGGCACCGAGTCGTTCCCCGAAGATACGTTCTGGCCGGCGCACAACATGATGCTCGACACATTGCGCGGCGAAGGTGTAGTGTTCGACGACATACTCATCGACCGCAGTTTTCCCGAGGACAATGCCCCGACGCGCAAACCGCGTACGGGGATGCTCCCCCGGTATATGGACGGCAGCTATGACCTTGAGTCGTCATTCGTGATAGGCGACAGGCTTACCGACATGCAGCTTGCCGTCAATCTCGGCGCCAAAGGGCTGATGATAGGGAATGCCGACGTACTGCCAGAAGGGTGCGTGCTTGCCACCGGCGACTGGATGGAGATAGCACGCCATATACTTTCGTCGGGGCGAGAGGCGCGTGTCATACGCAACACGTCGGAGACGAAAATAGACCTGTATCTCAATCTTGACGGTGGCGCGCCATCGCATATAGATACGGGACTGAAATTTTACGACCACATGCTCAACCAGATACCGCACCACGGCGGAGTGATACTCGATATCACCTGCCGGGGTGACCTCGAGGTTGACGAGCACCACACGATGGAAGATGTGGCGATAGCACTCGGCGACGCCATATATCAGGCACTCGGATCGAAACGCGGCATCGAGCGATATGGGTTCGTGCTCCCGATGGACGAGAGCCGCGCTATGGTGCTGATTGACTTCGGCGGACGCAGCGAATTGGTGTGGGATGTGAATTTTACCCGCGAGTACGTAGGCGACACGCCCACGGAGATGTATGAGCATGTGTTCAAGTCGCTTGCATCGGCCATGCATGCCAATCTGTATGTGGCAGCCCGCGGCGATAACAACCATCATATTATCGAAGGGGTGTTCAAGGCATTCGCGCGTGCGTTGAAGCAGGCCGTTCACCGCAATCCATTCAGCTATGACCTCCCGTCGAGCAAAGGGGTACTGTAACCGTAAAAATGAAATTTAAGAACAATGATAGCAATCATAGACTATAAAACCGGCAATCTGCGCTCGGTGGAAAACGCGCTCAACCGTCTCGGCGCGGAATGGATACTGACCGCCGATGCCGACGAGATACGCCGCGCCGACCGTGTGCTGCTCCCGGGTGTAGGACATGCGGGGGAGGCAATCGGACGCCTGCGTGACGCCGGCCTGGTGGAGGTGATAAAACGTCTGCGCCGTCCCGTGCTCGGTATCTGTGTGGGTATGCAGGTGATGTGCCGGCATACCGCCGAAGGTGATGCCGAGGGAATGGGGCTGTTTGACACGCGCGTGCGCCGTTTTGAGCCGCAGCCGGGCGACAAGGTGCCGCACATGGGCTGGAACAGTATCAATAACCTCGAGAGCAAGCTGTTCAAGGATATAACGCCGGGGAGCTACGTGTATTACGTGCATTCGTATCGTGCCGACCTTTGTACTGACACTATCGCCACCACACGCTACGGGGCAGCCGGGCAGATGTTCAGCGCGGCACTGAAATATGAGAATTTCTACGGCACGCAGTTCCATCCCGAAAAGAGCGGCGACGTGGGCGAACGTATATTGCAAAATTTCCTGAAACTATGAGCCGTCGAATAGAGATAATTCCCGCGATTGACATAATCGACGGCAAGTGCGTGCGTCTGTCGCAGGGCGACTACAACGCCAAGACTGTATATGACGCCTCGCCGGTTGATATGGTGAAGCGTTTCGTCGACCACGGCTTTACCCGCATACACGCCGTCGACCTCGACGGTGCAAAAGCGGGACATCCCTGCAATCTGTCGACGCTCGAACGCATGGCATCGGCATGCGGTGACGCCCGTATGGAGTGGGGCGGAGGCATCAAGACCGATGACGATATGCGCGATTGCGTCAACGCCGGATGCTCGTTTGCCGTAATAGGCAGCGTGGCGGCGAAGCAGCCGGAGCTTTTCGACAAGTGGCTGGAGCGTTACGGCAATGGGATGATGGTGCTCGGCGCCGACCTGCGCGACGGCAAAGTGGCTGTGTCGGGATGGCTCGGGGATACCGACATCACGATTGACGATATAGTGAAACGTTTCCTGCCGGGCGGACTGACCCAGGCCATCGTGACCGATATATCGCGCGACGGCATGTTGCAGGGACCGTCGTTCGACCTCTATACCGAGATACAGACGAAGTATCCCGATGTCGACTTCACCGTAAGCGGCGGCATATCGTCGCTTGCCGATGTGGGGAAATGTGCGGAGCTGGGATTGCGCCGCGTCATTGTGGGGAAAGCGCTCTATGAGGGGCACGTATCACTTAAAGAACTTGAACGACTATGTTAGCGAAACGTATCATACCTTGCCTTGACGTGAAGAACGGACGCACGGTAAAGGGAATTAATTTCGAGGGGCTGGCCGATGTCGGCGACCCTGTGGAACTTGGCGCACGCTATGCGCTCGAAGGTGCCGACGAACTTGTGTATCTCGACATCACGGCGTCAAAAGAGGGCCGCTCCACATTTACAAAGATGGTGGAGCGCGTGGCCGATCGGGTGAATATACCATTCACAGTGGGTGGCGGCATATCGTCGCTCGACGATGCCGCGGCGCTGCTTGATGCCGGCGCCGACAAGATTACCGTCAACTCGGCGGCTGTAGCCAATCCGTCGCTCGTGAGCGAAATCGCGTCGAAGTATGGTTCGCAGTTTGTCGTTGTGGCGATTGACGCCCGTACGGTTGACGACGGCTCATGGCGCATCACTACCCACGGTGGCTCGCGGCTCACCGATATCGAACTGTTTGAATGGGCCCGCAGGGTGCAGGACCTCGGGGCCGGCGAGATACTTTTTACATCCATGAACCATGACGGTACCCGCTCGGGCTATCCGTGCGACACGTATGCCGCTCTCACGTCACTGCTCGATATTCCCGTCATAGCGTCGGGTGGTGCCGGTTCGGTGAAAGATATTGCCGATGTGCTGACCGACGGCCGCGCTGACGCCGCTCTCGCCGCAAGCATCTTCCACTATGGCGAAATCACTATCGACGCGCTCAAACGACAGCTTTCCGAACGGAATATTCCCGTAAGATTATAATAAACAGACATATATTTGATATGAATTTTTCAGATTTCAATCTCGATAAATGTGCCGACGGCCTGCTGCCCGTCATCATACAGAATGCCGTGACGCTCAAAGTGCTTATGCTCGGCTACATGAACAAGGAGGCTTTTGAAAAGACCGTGGCCGAAGGTCGTGTCACATTCTACAGCCGCACACGCGGCAAACTTTGGACAAAAGGGGAGACCTCGGGACATTTCCTTGAGGTGAAGGATATGTATGCCGATTGCGACGGCGACACGCTGCTGATTAAGGCAATCCCCGTCGGCCCGACATGCCACCGCGGCACGGAGGCATGCTTCGACACCCCTGCCGAGGACGGTTTCATCCGCTCTCTGTCGCGCCTCATACAGCAGCGTCATGCCGAGATGCCTGAAAATTCCTACACCACCAAGCTCTTTATCAAAGGCGTAAAGAAAATAGCCCAGAAAGTGGGAGAGGAAGCCGTAGAATCGACCATAGAGGCCGTCGACGGCAACCGCGACCGCTTCATCTACGAAGCCTCCGACCTCATCTATCACCTGCTCGTCCTCCTCGAGCAAATGGACGTCACGCTCCCCGAAATAGAGCGCGAACTCCTCCAGCGCCACAGTTGATACAAGCAATTAGTTTATAAAATCAAGATTCATGGAATAGATTATTACTGAAATTTGTATATTTGCATTTGAAATGAGATAACTCTATTCAATAAAAAATAAAGAAGCGTTATGCTTATCTTGTGAATTGGAAACGTAGGAACTTTCACAATTACACACAAGGGTAGCATAGTGGTTCTCACGCTATAGCGTGGGCTGCTATTCCTACATTCGTGTGTACGGGTTTCCTACGACCTCCAATTCAGAACGTGGCATTGCAGTTCCACGCTTGAACCGAGAATGATTATATACTAATCTGATAATCAATTTATATATTAGTATTTATCTTTTATTTGATACCGTATAGTTCCCATATTCTGTCGGTTTCCCAAAGGTTATTATTATTTTGCTCCACTGTCTAATAAAAGCTCTTCATTTTGAGGTATGGTGTTAATGTTCGCCAAAGGGTTGGTTAGAACAACCCATTGGCGAACTATGATAACCTTAACTTAATGTACTCGGTTCATGATCGGGGTATTAAGCCGCAAAGCATTCTATAATGTCCGATTTTCTTTAAGAATTTCGGACATTTTATTGCTACATCAAGAGTAATATCGTATCTTTGCAAGTGGAATCATTGTGGATATGAAGACGATACTGACAAAGGAAATACGAAACATCATAGACCGAAACGGACCGAACAGGCTTTATATGGTGAGTGATTTTGCCCATCTGAATAATGATGGGCTAGTTACTCGTGCGCTTTCCCGATTAGAGAAAGAGGGGGTGCTCATTCGTCTTTCTCAAGGTCTATATCTATATCCATTACGGAATAAGTTTGGTGTACTTCGTCCCTCTATAGAAGATATCGCATACGCTATAGCGGAAAAGGATAAGGCTCGTATTATACCTAGTGGATTGACAGCATTGAACAAATTGGGACTTTCCACACAGGTCACGATGAATGCAGTCTATTTGACAGATGCCACAGCAAGGGAACTTACTATCGGGAACCGTAAAATCATATTCAAGCGTAGCGCACCTCGCAATTTTGCCTACAAGACAGACTTGTTCCCACTTATAGTCGCTGCCATGAAAGAATTAGGGAAAGATAACGTGACAGATGAACAGATCGCAATCATAAAACAAACCATTGAAAAATATGGTAGTCCTGATGAAATCAAATACGATTACAGCATTGCTCCGCAATGGATTAAACAAAGACTTGCATTATGAATTTTACTAAGCTTACAAAAGAAGAACAACTTACCATTTTGGCTAATGTAGCCGAAGATAAAGGGATTGTGGACAATGCCGTAGAAAAGGACTACTGGGTCAGTATGGTGTTACGTGCCATATTTTCTTTGCCGTATGCAGCAGCTTTTGTTTTCAAGGGAGGAACAAGCCTTAGCAAAGGTTGGGGATTAATAGAACGGTTTTCGGAAGATATTGACCTTGCAATAGATCCCCAATATCTCGGCTTTACAAATATTGAGACTAAAAGTCAACGGACTAAGTTGCGGAAAGACTCCAAGAAGTTCATAGATGGCTCTTTCGCGCTCGACGTTGAGACCAGATTAAAAGAGTTTGGGCTATCAGAGAGCTGTAAGGTTATAGTTCCAGAGACATCTGTCAGTGACCTTGATCCTGTAGTCCTGTTTGTCGAGTATAATTCAGTGCTGCAAACGAAAATGCAATATATACCCGAACGAGTCAAGGTTGAGATAAGTTGTCGTTCACTCATGGAACCGTCAGAAGATGTGAAAATGCGTTCTATGATAGAAGAGGCTTATCCAGGTGAAGAGTTCTCATTACCTATATTCACTGTTCCTACCGTAGTGCCAGGACGAACATTCCTGGAAAAGGTTTTTCTTTTACATGAAGAGTTTAACCGTCCCAATGGCTGTACGCATATCGAACGTATCACACGACACATGTATGACATTGTAAAGATGATGGATAAACCGTTTGCTATGGAAGCAATGCAGGATGTACAATTATACGAGGACATTGTGACTCATCGTAAAAAGTTTACGGCTTGGAGTGGATTGGACTATACGAGTCATCTTCCACACACAATATCGTTCCTGCCTCCTAAAAGCATCGAAGATGTTTTGCGTGACGACTATAAGCAGATGCAAATTGGCTTCATCTATGCCAATGCACCTTCTTTCGATGAGATTATGGAACGATTGAGTGAGTTGCAAAGCAGATTTAGGACATTGGTATGGAAAAATAATCGTTGACGGTATGGATAGAATAAATGTTGATATGACCGAAACTATTATTTTTGATTGATAAAGAATACAAAACATAGTTCAATATGGCACATAGTTTCATAACCAATAAAGATCGTCTACTCTCCGACATTATCACGGGTATCTTGCCCAAATCGGATGCCGTAGATATTCTTGTGGGCTATTTCTATTTTTCGGGATACATACAGCTTGCCGATAAGCTCGCTGATAAGCATCTCCGTATTTTGGTTGGTCTTGACATAGACACTCGGATTTCAAATCGTGTCCGTGAGGTAGAAGAGTTGGTGGAATGGCAACGCATCCGGAGTAAGGTTCGTGAGGAATATTTCAACAACTTAGTGAGACTCATTAATGAAACGGATAATACCGATACAGATGAAACCATCCGAATATTTCGTCAATTTCAACATAAAATTTATAATGGCACATTGGAAATACGTAAGACCGAAGACCCGTGTCATGCGAAAATGTACCTTTTTGCTTATAATAGCATCAATAACGAAAATGGAGAACAACCCGGTGATGTAATCACAGGATCAAGTAATCTTTCCTATCAAGGTTTGCAAGGTAGAACAGAAATCAATGTACGGTTTACAGACAAGGGGAAATATACGGAGGGAAAACAAATCTTTGACGAACTTTGGTCAAATGCCATTCCAATTGTGGACGAAAACACTGTTGATCGTTGGAAAGAAAAAGTCGAGAGTAAAATTTGGATTGACCGACTCTTTCAGCCATATAAACTTTATCTACGTGTGCTCAGCGAGTATTTTAACATTCCGTCTAAAACAAATGTGCGTACACCTTTCGACATTACCGATGGAAAGTTCTTCAACCTGAAATATCAAACTGATGCCATTCAACTTGCATTGAAGTCTATCGAAACCCATAACGGAACGATTGTAGCAGACGTAGTTGGCTTGGGAAAAAGTATAATCGCTTCTACCATTGCCCACAACCTCCGTTTGCGTACTATTGTTATATCACCCCCACACTTGAAGTCAGGATGGGACGCTTATAAGGACGAGTTCGGTTTCACAGGCACAGTATTCAGCAGTGGTAAAATTTCGGAAGCATTGACGCATTACAATGATTTGAAGAAACCTGATGAACAGTTTCTGATTATAGTGGACGAGGCGCATCGCTACCGCAATGAATACACAGAAGATTACGCCATGCTGCACAATCTTTGTCAAGGTAATAAGGTGGTGTTATTGACAGCAACTCCATTTAACAACGACCCTGCCGACATCTATTCCATGCTGAAACTCTTTCAGATACCTACCAAGTCCACACTTAAAACAGTGGAAAATCTTAGTATTGAGTTTCGCGATCTTATCAACCAGTACAAGGAACTGCGCGAATTGCAGCGTCAAGGTAAACTCTCCAAGCAAGACGTAAAAAACGAAACCGCTAAGATAGCTCGCACAATTCGCTCTATTATCGGGCCTTTGGTTATCCGCCGTTCACGCATTGACCTACAGCAGATTGACACATATAAAGACGACCTAAAAAAGCAAAAGATTGAGGTGGTTATTCCACAGGACCCTATTGAGTTATCTTATGACCTCAAGGAATTGAAAGACTTGTATCTGCGCACGCTTAATCTCATTTATGGGACAAAATCAAACGATGAAGATTCGGACGATGGCAGTTACCGCTTTCAAGCAGCTCGTTACAAGCCAGTGCTATATGTGCCGGAAGATAAACGTGAAGCATTGGCCAATGACATAGAACGCCAAACAGGGATTGATGATGTAAATATGCTCATCGGTCGTCAAGCAAACGTGGCAAAATTCATGCGCCGTTTGCTGGTGCGTCGCTTCGAAAGTTCGGTTGCATCTTTCAAAACGTCGCTTGCCTTTATGATAAAATCTTCTCGTAATGTGCTCGATTGGATTGACCGTACCGGAAAGATCCCCGTTTGGAAAAAAGGAGGCATGCCTGATGTGGATGACTTTTACGAAAGCACTGATGATGGCATGGCGGAAATAGAAGATGCGTTTGAGAAATATTCAGGCAAGGGATTCTTTGTTATTGACATGAAGTTTGTCAAGAACGAGTTTATCAATGACGTAAAAGCCGACATCGCACTTCTTGAGTCTATTTACTTGGAATGGTTTGGTAAGGAAAATATTATCAAGTTCGATCCGAAACTCGAATCGTTCATCCGCCTTGTTCGTGAGAAACTATCCAATGAACCAAATCGCAAACTTGTTGTATTCAGCGAGTTCGCTGATACTGCCAACTACCTTGGTGCGGCCCTCAAAGATGCCGGACTTCCTGCACTTAAATATACTTCAGCGGATGCAACGCCTTCTATGCGCCAGACTATTCGCAATAATTTTGACGCAAGTGTTAAAAAAGAAATGCAAGCCAATGACTACAAGGTCTTGGTTGCCACTGATGCCATTTCCGAGGGTTACAACTTGCATCGAGCCGGAGCGATATTTAACTATGACATTCCATATAATCCCACAAGGGTGATCCAGCGTATAGGACGTATCAATCGTATCAACAAAAAGGTTTTCGACAACCTTTATATTTATAATTACTTCCCCACAGAGGTAGGCGAAAGCGAAACCCGCACCAAAGAAATATCTACCTTAAAAATGGCAATGATTCATGCCATTATGGGTGAAGATACTAAGGCATTAACTTCCGATGAAGAATGTTACGCTTTTTTCCGAGACCGTTACCGTGCGGAAATCGAGCATTCCGAAACGGAATCGTGGGACACTCAGTATCGCCATCTTTTAGAATCGGTCAAGGGTACTGATGAATACAATGAGGCTTTGCAGATTCCACACCGCGCCCGAACAGGGCGCATCGTGGATAAGCCGCTCAAAGGTGTCATCCTTTTTGGTAAAAAAGGCGAAGATTTCGTTTTTAAAATTTCCAATGGCGACTGTGAGCCGACAATGCTTTCTGCCGAAGAAGCCTTGAAGCTCTTTGAAGCTTTACCCGATGAAAAGCCGTTTGCTACCACCGAGGACTTCGACCGATTGTATCAACAGGTGAAACTTTTACTATTCCGCAGCGATACAAAGAGCCGTAATGACAAAAACATCTTAAGGGCTATTCAAAAACTTAATGCAATTAAGATAAAACTGCCTGAAGATTACTATTCTGATCTTTTGGCGGCTCTCGATGCGGAAGCATTGTCTGGCTATGAAGTGCGTTTCATCAATCAAATGAAACCATCAGAGATTCAAAAATTATTCAAAGAGATTCCTGCCGACTATCTTATGCGCTTGCTCGAAGCACAAGCCAAAGTCGGAGAAGGGAACGAAACATTAATAATAACTGAAGAACTGCAATAATGATGGATTTTAGCAAAGCATATAATCGTGCGGATTTTGTCAATTACCTCCGCCGTGATTTCCTCCCCGATGATTTTGAGCAGGAAGAAAAGAATGTCCCATTTTGGACACAGATGAACTATGCATCTGTTGCCACTTGTCTTGGCAAGTCTAAAACGTTAGACCTCGTGGTCTATGAAATCAAACACCATTCGCCCCATGATGCTCGCGTGGGACTGTCGAAAGATGCCTTCCGTATGCTTGCAGGAGAAAAACAAAACCGAGCTTTGGTTATCTTCGTTCCAGAAGATAACTCGGACAATTACCGTTTCTCGCTGATTGAAATCCAACTCTCTATCGGTGAAAATGACAGTAATGTTACCCGTGCTTATTCTAACCCTCGTCGCTATTCTTACTATCTTGGCAAGGGAATCGCTTGCTATACGCCCAATAAATACTTGAATGAACTGGGTAGAGTCGAGGATGTGAAAGATCTTTTTGAGCGTTTCTCGGTAGAGGTACTTACCAAGGCATTCTATCAAGAACTGTCAGATTGGTATGCTTGGGCAATTAAGGTTATTTCTTTTCCAAACGATATCTCTACACAGGCAGATGATAAACGCCACAATCACGAGGGGGTAATCCGCCTTATCACTCGATTGATTTTTGTATGGTTCTTGAAAGAGCGTAAACTTATTCCGTGGCAGTTCTTCGATCAAGAGTATATAGCCAATCATCTTATTAAGGGTTTCAATCCGCATAAAATTGACAATCTTTTCGGCAAGTCGGAAGCAAGTGTTTATTATCGCGCTATCCTGCAAAACCTTTTCTTTGCAATGCTTAATTGCCCAATTACCAAGGAGGGAGGTACGGAGTTTACAGAACGCCGTTTCAAGGACAACCGCTCGCAGTTTGACGATAACAAACTGATGCGCTATCGTGATGAGTTCAATGATCCTGACGAGTTCTTGCGTCTCGCTAACGAAACCGTGCCATTCCTCAATGGCGGACTTTTCGACTGCTTGGATGAAAAGCGTACGGGAATGTACTACGATGGTTTCAGTGAACGTAAGGAGTCAATGGCGCAACTGATTGTACCAGACTATCTTTTCTTCGGAGAGGAAGCGGGTAAAAACATAGACCTTTCAGAATTCTACGGCGATGCTAACAAGAAGAAAGTGTCGGCTCGTGGTATCATTGACATTCTCAAGCGTTACAACTTTACAGTAGAGGAAAATATGCCATTTGATAAAGATGTATCGCTCGATCCGGAATTGCTTGGTAAGGTATTCGAGAACTTGTTAGCTTCATACAATCCAGAAACCCAACAAACAGCCCGTAAGCAAACTGGTTCATTCTATACTCCACGAGAAATAGTGCAGTATATGGTTGATGAAAGCCTTGTCACTCACCTCAAACGCACGGTTGGCAATGAGTTGGAGAGTGAATACCGCAAGCTACTTGACTATGCAGATAACGAAATTTTGCTTACCGAACAGCAGAAGTTGGCAATTATGCAGTCTCTCTATAACTGTAAGATACTCGATCCCGCTTGTGGTTCAGGAGCATTCCCTGTTGGTGTGCTTCAACAGATGGTGCATATTCTTAAGCAAATTGATCCCGATAATAGTCGTTGGAAGAATATGCTACTACAATTCGCTATTGATGAAACATCTGAGGCATACCTTAATTCGACTGCTGAAGAACGACGAGAAGCTGTTGCTGATATAGAAAGAGCTTTTGATGAGAATGTAAACTACCCAGACTATGCCCGTAAACTCCACCTTATTGAAAATTGCATTTATGGTGTAGATATTCAGCCCATTGCCATTCAAATTTCAAAACTCCGCTTTTTTATCTCCCTTGTCATAGACCAGAAACGGAATAACAATCCTGCCGACAATTTCGGAATTCGTCCGTTGCCTAATTTGGAAGCCAAATTTGTTGCAGCAAACTCACTTCTTGGTCTAAAACGGACGGAAGCATCTTTATTTGACTCAGAAGAAATAAAACAGAAAGAACGTCAACTTAAAATTGCTAAACATAAAATATTTAGTGCTAGACGACCTACAACCAAGGAAAAATGGCGCAATGAGGTAGTTCGCTTGCGTAAGGAGATTGCGGATCTCTTACTTGAAAAAGACTGTATCGGCAACGAACAAGCAGCCCAACTTGCACAGTGGGATATGTTCGACCAAAATACTTTCGCTCCTTTCTTTGATCCCGAATGGATGTTTGGTATCAAAGAGGGCTTTGACATTCTTATCGCCAATCCACCTTATATCTCTACAAAAGGTGTTTCAACTGCCGATAAGAAACTATTCGAAGCGGAATTTGGCTTCTCTGATGATACATACAACCTGTTCTTTTTCAAAGGCTTTTCCTTGCTTTGTGAGGGAGGATGTATTACATACATTACTCCTAAGACATTTTGGACAACTCAAACCAAGCGTAATTTAAGAGATTTACTGCTTGCCAATACACTTAATTACGTGTTTGATACAGCCAATCCATTTGAAGCTGTAATGGTTGACACTTGCATCACCTCGGCAGTTAAGAATAAGCCTGCCGCAGAAAATCTCGTGCGCTTTATGGATGGTCGTAAGAGTTTATTACAGCCCGAACGTCTGACCGTAGCTCAATCAGTATATCTCAATACTCAGAACAGTGTGATATTCAAACCGTCTGAATTGAATATGCGTATCTACGAGCTTTATGGCGAAAAGGTCAAAGCTCTGTATGATAAGTGGTGGGACAAGATTAAGACTTCTCGTGAAATCGAAAAGAATAAACGCGAACTTGAAGAATATCGGGCAAGCCTTAAACCTGGTGATGTTGCACTTCTCGGGTGCTTGACCGAGGGTGGACAAGGTTTGGCTACCGCCAATAATGGTAAATACATTGCGGTAAGAAGCACCACTAAATGGGCGGAGAACATCCGTGTGTCTCGGCCTAAGAAACTTGCTGATTTTTTGGCTCGAACCCCGAAAGCTATAACCGCAGAAATGCGCCGTTACCCATCATATGTAGCTTTTTTACAATCATTGTCAGAAGCTGAAATTGCAGAACTCTTTGATTCTCTCAAAGAGCAATATGGTCGTGACATTTTCGGTCAAGGTTATCTTTATAAGATTGTGGATGATTGCGAAATAGCAGATGTGGATTCTTTGACAAATGATGAAAAAGAGAACGGAATAGAAACCACTAAGCCGTACTATGTGCCTTACGACAAAGGAGATAAAGACGGTAATAGATGGTATTTAGAGACTCCTTTTGCTATTGCATGGTCTAAAGAGAATGTCCGTTTTTTGAAGACTAATTCCGGCAAGAAAGGAGAAGGCATGCCCGTTGTCCGTAATCCTCAATTCTATTTTAGGGAGGGTTTTTGTTGGATAGATGTTAATTCTACATACCTTAAAGCCAGAATTAAAGCGAATGGAGTTTTTGATGTTTTGAGTATGAGCCTATTCACAATGACCCCCCCCCTCCCTGATTGGTACTTTGTTGCGTTAATTAATTCTGAATTTATTAGTTTGTATGTGGATAATTTCATCAATAACACCTCTCATTTTCAGATAAATGACGCCAGACAACTCCCAATAATAATCCCCCAAAAGGAAACATTTGAGTCATTGCAAAAATTAGCTGCTGATTGTATCAGCCTCAAGAAAGTTGCAACCACGGATGATTTCCTTATGGGAGAAAAGCAGTATGAACTTAATAGGTTGGTTCGTTCATTATATGGAGTAGAGGGTTTTTATTAAATCCTCTATCTCTTCTTCAATAAATTCTAAATCGTTGTCAACCAATTTTTGTTTCTTTTTAATCGCCTTATCAGCTAAAGATTCTATTAAAAAAGCAAATTCCTTAGTGGGAATAATTATCGGAAGCTGCTTAATATCATTTACTTGTATATTAACGGAACAATTTATAAATTCTCGGTAATAATCAAATAACACATTAGAATTAAGCAATGCAACAATAAATTTATTTGAAAGGAGATCGATAGCATATAATGACATAGAACCCACATCATTTACCGATTCTCCTTTTAATTTAACCTTTAATAATCGGGCATTGGGGTTTAGAAGATTATTCCAACAAAAACCCTCCCTATACTAAACCAAAGATTTGATTTTCTATAAAATCATCCAATTGTTTTTGTATGTTTGATGACTCGTTCCCTTTTATTTTTTGCGCTATTGCAGCTTTTGCCAAAGCGCTACAAAATGATAATTGTTCAGATGTAGGAACGATAATTGGGAGTTGACGAGCATCGTTTATTTGAAAAGTCTGAGTGTTATTTACAAAAGTATCAACATAATAGCTAATCAGTGTCGAATTAATTACACATAAAATGTATTTTTCGGGAACTTTGTCGCACACGCCAAAAATACTCATACTTTTTACGTCATGGATACTCTTTTGCTTAATTCTGCATTTAAGAAAAGTCGTATTAATATCACTCCAACACAATCCCTCCCTAAAGTAGAACGTATAACCTTGGTAACGAGCTTTCGGGTCTGTCTTCAAAAAACGGACGGTTAATAGATACCGCGCTCCCATCTGCCATTCCTTGATTTTGTTGGTGTTCTTAGCCCAGTGTATGCTAAATAGCGATATAGGGTTCCTCTTGCAATTCTCAATTTCTTAGCTATTTGTGGTACACTTATTCCTTTTTCCATTTGACTCTCTATGTATTTGTGCTTAGCCACACATTTTGCGTTCAACTGTTTATTGCGTTGACCTTGACCTCTACCGACTGGATGTCCTTCCTTTTTTAATCGAGCAAGGGCTTCTTTTGTTCGTTGAGAAATCAGATTACGTTCTATCTCTGCTGACAATCCAAAAGCAAAGGCAAGAACTTTACTTTGAATATCATCGCCAAGACGGTAATTATCTTTAATAGTCCAAACGCGACTCTCTTTGGTCATGCAAATGTTGAGTATTTCCATTATCATAAAAAGATTACGACCAAGCCGAGACAGCTCCGTACAAATTATCAAATCGTCTTTGACAATTCGATTCAAAAGTTTACCAAGTGCTCGTTTATTATAATTTTTAGTACCAGAGATAGTTTCTTCAATCCATCCATCTATAGTTAGACCTTCTTTTTTACAGAAACGCTCTATCTCGAAGCGTTGATTCTCCACCGTCTGTTTGTCTGTGGAAACACGGATATAGCCATATACCATTTTTTAGATATATGATACCTCTTTTGTTTTGAAAAACAAAGGTTTTAGAGGCATTATTTTTCGATACATACCTGTCTTTTCTGCAAATTGTTTGCTCCCATGGGTTCTATTTTTTAATTCCATACCTCACATGTCTTTAATCATCGTCTTGTGGTTGTTTGTTTCTTGGAGTATTTATCTTTATCTCTCCACGGAAGTTCAGAAGAAGAACCGCCTCCACCAGTACCAACATGAACCTCCGCCGGTCCTCCGGCGGCAAGAGTAAAAGCTGCTCCCAACAGCTCGGCCTGCTTCCCGCTTACCTGTTCCTGCGGCTCGAAGACGGCATTGACAAATTCCTCGTCCGTGATCTGTCCGTTGAAATGCTTTTGTGCCACATCATAGTCTATCTGGAACTTTGTGTCCTCAAAGAGTTCCTCTCCGACCTTGGTCCAGATATGGAGCGACGGATTCCGGTAGTTGGACACATTGATGCGCACCAGTTCTGCACCGGATGAAAGGCTGTAACGCTGAGGGTTTGCATTTCGGTCAAGTTGGGCTATCCGCTTCCTCTGTCTGTCTATGACGGCATCTTTCTCTTTTGACTGCTGCTCGGCGGTTTCAGCCCTGCGGATAGCTGCCTCTATCTCTTTCTGGTAGCCGTTCCTCAGTTTCCCGATTTCCGACTTATGCAGCTCCTGCAACCGAGCCTTTTCTGCCAAAAGTTCCTTGAGCCGCTTGTTGAGTCCGGCAATCTCTTCGTCCTTGTCCGCAAGTTCCTTTTTCGCTTTGGCAAGGTCACCTTTGCCGAACCACGAGAGTATGGTGTTCCTGCCCTCCTGCGCTTTCTCTACATCGGCCTGCAACTTGGCTATGTCTTCCTCGTACCGAATTACCTGCTGCCTGTAGTATTCCGAGTTCGCCTGATGCTTGGCGGTGGAGCCGACAATCCCACGTTGCAACCCGAACGGTTTCATGGCCGCTGCGTAACTGTTCTGGTATTCATGAAGCCTGGTGCGCCGCATCACATCATCCGCTGACAAACGGGGACCGGATTTCGTCTCATATTTCTTCTCGCCCTCCCGCTTCCTGCGGACTCGCTCCCCGGTTACAATGGGAACGACGGTGGCGTGCAGGTGCGGCGTTTTCTCGTCCATGTGCAGTACGCACGATACAAGGTTCTCTTCGCCGAAGGTGTCCTTTAGCCATTTGAGGTTGGCATCAATCCAACTGTCCAGTCTGCTGCCATTGGCAATCTTCATCATCTGCTCATGTGTCCCGGTCAGGATGACACGGATGGCTTTTGTCTGGTTCTTGCCGACCTTGCGGCGCAGCCCGGCGGTGTCGATGCGGTGCTGTATCGCCTCGGTACGGTTGGACACGCCATCGGGAAACCTGACCAGTTCCCTGTTTAGATGTGTCCTGCCTGCATCGGCATTTGCCGGGACATATTTCTTCCCCTTGGCATCCTTCCTTTCTATATGGCATGACATTCCGGAGTCATTCCCGCTGCCACGCTGCAAGTGGCAGACTGCATATTGTGTATTGCTCATATCCGTTCGTTTTATGGTTATTGTTACTGTTGTAAAATCCCGTCCTGTTGCCGGAGGCATCTGTTTGGAGTCTGAGGTATTCCTTCAGCCTATGGGCTTTTTGACTGCCGGACGCGGAGCGGAGGCGGTGAAAATGCCCTAATAGGCTACGGGATTTTACAACCCCTTTTTCATGGGACAGCGAGCTGTCCGCTGCTTTTACATCATTCCGCTCTCCCCGCATCCACCAGTTCAAGCCCGAAGGTGTCAATGAAGGTCTGCAACACGGGGTTGCATTCTATCATCCTTGCGAGAATCATCTGCGGCGTGTCCTCCATCAGCAGGAAGTCAGCGATGTCCAGTCCCTGACTGCGCTGTTCGTCGGTCGCTATCCTTTCCAGCAGGTCGGAGCAGGTGGTACGCCTGCAGACGGATTCCAACATGGGCAGCCGTTGCCTCCATTCGTCCGTCGCCTTTAGGTCAGGGAAGAGAATCACCTCCCGTCCTTCCAATACCTGTATGGCTTCTCTGTTAAAACACCCGTGCGTCCCTCCGGTGGCAAGCCAGGTGAAGTCGGGGATGAAATGGGCGGCTATAAGTGCCGTCTTCTCGCTCTCGACAATGGCTACAGGATTGGAGGATATGGTGGAGGAAGTGTCCGACAGCAGGTGCTCGCCGAAAAAACATTGCTTCATCCTGAAATCCGGCATCTTCCTCACCGAGTGTACCCAATTGACTTGGTTAAAAGGTTCCTTGACCCTGTGCCCACTCTCCGCATCATAGCCCATAATCTTGCCCGCACGCACATTACCGTCTCGGTCTGTCTGCCAGAATACGGTGGCTCCGCCCCACATCTTTGAGGTACCGACCCTGTATAGGCTGAATAGCTTGTCCACATTCTCCTTGCCCATCACTTTGGTAAAGTATCGGTACAAGGGGTTGATGTCGTACCTGCGCATGGACTGCTCCACCCAATCAGAGGGAAGAAAAGAAATCCGTGGTTTCTGTTCGGGCAATGCTCTTGCTGGCGGTCTTGCAGCTATCGGTGTGCCGCCAAACCTTTCCTGCCCATTCAATCTTTCTTTGACAGCCGGATTGTCCCGGAAGTATTCTTTCGGTGTGTAGTGGTAACCGCAACTGTTGATATGGTCGCACATGCCTACGCTGTTAGGGAAGGAAATCTCTCCCGCCTCGTCGATATAACGGGTGAAGCAGGCTTTCCTGCCGCACTCCGGACAGACGGTCTTGCTGCCCGGACGGTATTTCTGAAGATGGAATCTGTATTCGGTCATGATGCTCTCTTTTGTGGATTCCTGCAAGTGGAAACCGTCATTTGCAGTTTGCAGTTCCTGCAGTCTTGCAGGAAATACCTGTTTTTAGAAACCTGAAACTGCAAAACTGCAAAGACTGCAGGCTGCAACGAGGGGGTCATCCGTTGCAGTCTGGGGGTGACGGTTCATTGTCTGTCATATTAAATTTTCCAGATTTATCATATATGATTTTCTCGTAATGCCCGGCCTTGGACTTCCGCAGCAGCCTGCTCCGGCACAGCTCCTTGAGGTAGTTCATCACCGTGCGCTCGCTGACATTCTGCAATTCCTTCCCAATGGCGATGGCAGTTTTCGTGTCGAACGTGTCCGGCAACAGCGACAGCAGCACCTTGGGCGGATCCTCGCACATGTCCTCCGCCACGAATGAGCGGATGCGGCGGTACGAGTCCTCGAAGTAGCCGTTCAGCCGGATGGCGGCCTTTACCGATGCCGTATCCACAGACTGCAGGTGGCTCTCGTCGATGGCATACCGCAACACCTGCATGAGCAGGGCCAGCCGTGCCACTTGCGCCGGATGCTTCATCTCGCGACTCTCCACTTGGGCGTCGTCCTCTATCCGGTTGATGCGTTCCACTTTCCTGTTCCACCAAGAGAAGAAATATTCCCTTGCCTCCCTGTCCATAGACAGCACATGGGGCATCCTTTCTTCCTCTCCCGTGTCATAGTCCAAGGCGAGTACCTTGCCAAGTATCTGTTCCCATCGTGCCGCCGCCATGGAAGCCCTGTCCTCCCCGCCATCATCCCAATCGGTCCATTTTGGCACTTCACGGGACTTGGGAAGCACGAACAGGATGCGGTCGAGCAGGCCGTTCTCCTCAAAACCTTTCGTCAGCAGTTCGTGTACGCGCTTGGTCTGTGTGGTCCCGATGATGTTGATGCACGGCTGTTCAATATGCACCGGTACCGTGCTGCCGACCCTTGTCACATCCAATGCCCCGCCGCTCCATGCCGTGAGCAGCTGCTCTATGAGCTGCCCGTTGGTGTAGCGGTTGGCGGAGTTGAACATGCCCATGATTTCGTCCACCAGGATGACCACGCTGCGGGGATTGTTGTTGTGTGTCAGCAGGAGCGATTCCGGAGTGAAGTCGGATACGACCGTGCGCCGCAGTACAGGCTTCCTGCCGCTTTCCCCGGCGGCCTTCCATGTCTCCAGTTCCGACTCATACGCCTTGAACAGGGCATAGTCGTGTTTTCGTATGGGACGGTATGCCGCTTCCAGCGGCGGTGTCTTGCCCAGTCCCGGCCTGCCCACGAGGATGATGTAGAGGGCGGCGTTGCTCTGCCACTCGCCTTTGATGCGGATACGGTAGGTGCCTCCCAATGCGGCCGATACCGCCGACAGCATGGCCGTCGCGATGAACTCGGTCTTGTAGTTCTCGTACCGGACCATGTCAAGGATGACGGATTGAACCGTCTGCGGAAACACTTCCAAAGGGAAGCCGGTGTCTTTGGTATGTTCCGCCTCCATGCGGATCATGTTGCACAGTTCAAGTCGGGTGTGTGTCATGTCAGCCATTTCTCTTCTTGCAATAGGATGTCACACTCTCGGATTTCCCTCCCGTCTGCACGCGGCGGACATCGGACTTGGCGTACATGTTCTTGTTGCCCACCTTGACAGGCACGAGGTAGCCGCGCTTCGCCCACAGGTTGAGCGTGCCCTCGCATACATTGAGCAGTTCACGGACTTGTTTCGTATTAAGCCAAGTCTCTTCCGCCTCACGCTTCATGGCGGCGTCCCTTTCCTCCTGCTGTGCCATGATGGTGCGCTGCACGATGGACTCGGCAAACATCTTAAGGTCGGCGGGCGTGACTTCCAGTTTCACGTTCGCACCCTGTTCGACCAGACTTTCTATGGTAATCATAAATATCAGTTTTTGAATTTTGTGATGACCATCTTCAAAAGTTCCCTGACGCCTCCCTTCCGATGGCTTGTAAAAGAGAAGCACCGCCTATCCCCGGGAAGAGGATTGACGGTGCAAAAGTATATAGGAATTGAAACGAATTGATATATAATGCCTTGTCTTAAATTGTCATGACAATTCAAGTCTGCATGTCCATGTAAAACGGCTCGTTTTGCCCTATCCGGCCACAGTTTCCGCTTCATCATCGGCAGCGATTTCTCTGATTTCCGCTGCCAGTGTCCGGTACAGGTCTCGGTTCTCGTCACTCTCGATAAGAGGTGCCATCTGATCTTTCCCGTCCTTGATGACATGCTTTGCCGCCTTCAGGAAGCCGACCGCCTGCCGTATGGCGCTCTCGCTTTTCAGCGAGGGCAGGTCGGGGAACTGCAATGCCATCCCCACGCTGTACTCCTTCGCGGCGTGCATCCCGGCCACCAGCCGCAGGTCTTTCAGCACATAGAACGGGAGTGCCTGATGGACGGCACTCGTGTTTATGGAAACGAAACGGCGGATACATTGTATGACTGCCTCTTTATTTCCGCACTTGAGGTAATCCGCGAGCGGCCGCTCCTGTATCTTCTTCTTTCCGGCCGTCCGCTGCGCCTGTGGTGCCGTTCCGGTGACGGAACTTGTTGTCTCGGTCTGATTGTTTTCGGTATCATTACCTCCAATTTTGTCCTTTACGGACTGCAACGCCCATTCGCCGATGCCGCCTTTCTCAATGGCACTTTTCATGGCTAAATGCCTGTCCCAGTCCTCTTGCGTGCGGAAGCCATTCTTTATGGACACCTCGATAATCTGCCTGACGACAATGGAGCAGCCCATCCGCTCGGCGTTCCCTGCTTTGGGATGCCCAGCCTGCCTGCTGACCATGTCCACCATGGCCTCGAAACTCTTGCCGTAATACAGCCAGCTCAATACAAGAGGGGCGGACAGGGTCACGCGGCGTTTTCTCAGGCTCTGTCTGAAAATGTATCTCATCCTGCCCCAGAAGGAGGACGGAGGAGAAGTCGCATCCTCTTCCCTCTGTTTCCTGTAAAGTTCCACGATCTGCTCCGGCACCGCGTTCTCTTTAAAATGGAGGCCTATGTTCTCGAATCCGTCCGTGCTGTCGTCACACCATGATATCTGCCATTCCTTTTTGATGCCGGGCAGCTGCTTGAATATGGCCCGGCATACGGCAAGGTACTGCACCTCGTTCCCGTCCGCCATCATTTTCGCGAAGCGGGTGTATTCCTCCCTGTGTGCGTCCTTCCACTGGAGGATGTCCGCCTTGAACTGTTCGTATGTCTGTTTCTGCTCGTCCATATTCATATTGCATTGTCTGTGGAGGGGGGAAAAACAGGGAAATTATCAGTCCAGAAGGTTTACCAGTTCCTTCTTCATCTCGTCGTCAATCTTCCGGTACCGGGCAAAGGCACGGCTGCCCTCCGAATGTCCCGACATGGAGGCTATCAGGTTTGGATCCTTGACCTGTCGGTACAGGTTGCCGATGAAGGTTTTGCGTGCGGTATGTGTGGTCGCCACTTCGTATAAAGGTTTTGCCACGTCCACCCTTGTCTTCGGGTCGAGGACGATGACCGTGCGGTCGATGCCCACATACTTGAGTATCTCCTTTATCTTCTTGTTGTAGCCGAAGTGCGAGAACCGGGGGAGCAGGGCGTTCTCCAGATCCTTGTAGCGTTCAAGTATCTCCCGTGCCTTTTGGTTGAGCGGTACACGCACCGTATTGGCATGCTCCATCTTCGTCTTCTGCGGGATGTACTCCACGAAGCCGTCCACGATGTTAGCCTTGGTCAGCCTGTTCAAGTCGCTCACGCGGCATCCTATCAGGCACTGGAACATGAAGATGTCACGGTAGACCGGGTAGGTAGTTCCCATGCCGCTCAGGTCTGCATAGTACACCTTGTCCCGCTCTTCGAGTGTCAGGTAGAACGGGTCGCCGTACATCGGCCGGGCAATCTGGTACTGGTCGAAGGGGTTGTTCCTTGTCAGTCCGCGCTTGATGCACCACTTGACGACGGTGCGGATGCGGTAGAGCGAGCCCGACATGCTGTTCTCGGAACGCTTCTGCCCGACATCGCGGTGCTTCTCGTTCCGGTAGAATACGGGATACATGTCCACATATTTGTATTCCTCCTGCATCCACAGCTTGAAGTCCCTGATGTCGTCAGCCGTTATGGTGTCGATGCAGAGGTGGAAGCCCCGCTGATGCAGCACCTCGTGTCGGAAACGCTCGTAGCGCAGCACCTTGTTGAGATTGTCGAGGTGGTGCTTGCGGCTTTCGTCCGCAAGCGGTGTTTCCTCGATGTATTTCCTTATCTGGCACGAGAGCAGGTACTCGTCGGCCTTGTTGCCGCCCCTCGCGTTGATGTTGGGATGGTGGTATCCCTCTATCAGGCTTTTGAGCCAGCTGCCGTCCACGCCCCTGTGGTACTCTTTTGTGATAAGGTGGGTGATCTGCTGCACGTCCTTGTCGAAGTTCATCTTCTTCTCCTCCGACACCAGAGCCACGCGGGGCTTGTAGCCCTGCCGTTCCGGGCTCCAGTGGTTGGGGTTGATGGACAGTTCGCTCGCTGCCTTGATGTCCACGCCGCCGATGTCCCGGACACGGAAATAGACCCGTGCCTGGTCGGTGATGTTGTTCTTGGCGGCGGTCTTCCGGATGAATGCGGTCACTTTCATATGTATGTCCTCCTTTCTCTCTAATCTATCATGTCCACAAGCCTGCGCTTCATGTCATCGTCTATCGTGCGGTAGCGGCTGAACGCCCTGCTGCCCTCCACATGCCCCGACATGGAGGCTATCAGGTTGGGGTCGGGTACCTGCCTGTATAGGTTGCCCACGAAGGTCTTGCGTGCCGTGTGGCTGGTGGCCACCTCGTACAAGGGCTTCTGCACGGTGTTGTAGCCGTGCGTGTCGAGGATGGTGACCATCCTGTCTATGCCGCAACGCTTCAGCAGTTCCCGTATGCCGAGGTTGTAGGTGTGTATTTGCCTGAACGGGAACAGCCTGTCGGCATTGGCATCATATCGTTCCAGTATCTTCAACGCCTTCTCGTGCAGGGGTACCCTGACAGTCTTCGCCTCGCATTTCTTCGTCTTCTGCGGCATGTATTCCAGAAAGCCGTCCTTGATATTGTCCCTTGTGAGACGGTAAAGGTCGCCCACACGGCAGCCGACATAGCAGTGGAACACGAAGATGTCACGGATGACGGCCAGCTTCGGGTTGTCGTTCAGGTCTGCGTCATAAAGGATGTTTCTTTCTTCGGAAGTGAGGAAGAACGGGTCGCCGTAGGTAGGCTCCTTACAGCCGTAGAGGGCATAGACCTCGTTGTCGGAATACCTCATCTTCTTGCACCAGTGCAGGAAGGTGCAGAACAAATTCATGATGTTGATGACGGTCGTGCCGGAAAGCGGTCTCGGCCTGTGGTTGATGAGCATGCGGGGAGCGTAGAAGTCGGGATGTTCCTGCCGCAGCAGGTGTTCGTTCACCACATAATCCCGGAAAGCGTTCATCTGCTCCAGCGTGACGGTCTCCACGAAGAGGGTGAAGTCCGCCTCGCCCAGTATCTCCCGGCGGTAGTCGTGGTAGCGGGTCATCTTGCGCTCGAAGCGGACGATATGCTCCTTTGTTCTCTCCGCACCGTCAAACTTCTCCAGATACTCGTGGACACGGGCGAGCAGGTTCGGGTGGTTGCGCTCGAAGGCGCGGGCAGGGTACAGCACATCCTCGATGACCTGCCTCATCCACCTGCTGTCCGCCTTGTCCGTGAAGGTCTTCTCCGCCCGCTCGATGATGGAGGCGATCTGTTCCGGAAGGCGTTTCTGCTCGGCGGCAGGCACGGCTGTCGTGCGCTTGTAGCTGAGGGTATCGGAATCCCAATACTTGTCCTGCACTTCAAGCGGGGAAACAACCTTTATGTCCACATTCTTATCCCTGACCCTGAAACAGATGTTCGAGGCCTCGGGGGAAGACTTTTTTAGATAGACGGTGACTTTCATCTGCGTTGCTTTTTCGGTTATGCGGCAAAGGTATAATAAATTCCCGTAAATGTTCCCATATATCCCGAAGAAACTTGCAACGGATTAAGACAAATTAAAAAGTCGTTCCCGAATCTGATACCACATAAAGCACAGAAAATCAATGGTTATATTTGCAGATGTTTAGCTCTTTTTTTCATTTCGGATTGTATCCGGCTTCCTGAATATCATATATTGCAGTTCCACGCTTTCGTGTTATTAATGACTCAACGGGAACTAAAAGAGTCGTATAGACAAACTATATTATTTAACCTGGATTTACATGAAAAGAATTACAGTTACTTTAATGGTATTAATTGCTACAATTTGTGCTATGGCACAGGACCATCTTTCGTTCAAAGGAATTCCAATTGAAGGAAGTCTTACGGCATTTTGTCAAAATCTTAAAGCCAAGGGGTTCACTCCAATTGGTAGCAGAAACAATCAAACGATATTTTCCGGAGATTTCACGGGGCGTAAAGCTACTGTCGGTGTGATAGCAACAGACGATGGAAAAAACGTATTTTCTGTGGTAGTCTTGTTTGAACCCAGTGGGGAGTGGAATACACTTGTTAATACCTATGATTATTACAAAAAATTATACACTCGAAAATATGGTGAGCCTGCATTATCGAAAGAAAACAATCCTGCAAGTTCAGATTCCAATAGTTCGTTAATGCATGAAGTATATCAGGGGACTGTGGTGTATGGCAGCGCATGGAAAGTAGCTGGTGGAGACATCGAGCTTTCAATTGAAAAGTCGTCCGGATTCTATGAAGGAATGGTTGTTATACGTTATCGAGATTCGCAGAATGTAGAAGCCAAAATCAAAAATGATTTAGATGATATTTAAAAACAGCGTAGAATGAAAAAATCAAGATTGCTATTTTTATCGCTTTCCCTTCTAATGATTGGCGGCTGTGCCAGCGATACACAAGATGCAGATTTAATCAATAACGAATCTGCAACAGAACTACCTATACAAACGAATGATATAGAACGCTTCAAGCTTTTTCCTACACAAAATATGTGGACATTCATAAAACTTGATACTCAGACGGGGCAGATGTGGCAAGTGCAATACAGTTTGAAAAGTGAAAAAGAGCGTTTCGAGTACGATTTGAATTCTCAACCCCTTGTTACCAATGGCAAAAAAGTAAATGGACGTTTTGAATTGTATCCAACGCAAAACATTTACAACTTTATTCTCCTTGATCGGATAGATGGTCAAGTATGGCAAGTTCAATGGTCGTTCGACGCAGAAAACCGTCTTATCGTTCCTGTTGAGCATGCTGCATCACCTAATTGATTACGGAAATAGTCAAGTCCATAAAAATTCAGAAAGATGCTTCTATTGTTTGCTTTGTTTTGTTGTATCGCTATTATTGCAATCATTGCTGTAGTAGCGATACGACTTTTGTTAAAAAATAAATCCGAAGAATTGTCTTTACGATTGAGCCACATTGCGCCATGTCCCATTCAGCATGGAAATGGGAGCAGAACATTGTCCGGAAATGACAAATGCGATTTGGAAGATATTGAAACCATTCTGAAATACAATTTTCAAGGACAGTTCATAGTATATCGTGAGGAACAACAGTTTAGGGAGTATTATGCAGACTTATTTCATGAAGTGAACAATTTGCTGAAAAGACTTGAGTTATTTCACGTAGATTCGTCGAATGTCATTAAAAAATTTGCTTTTGATTTTGTGAACATACATTCGTTGGTAAAAAAGCATAATGACCTGTATATACAAAACGAATTGAGTTCCCATAGCGATTTTTTTGATCACTGCCTGAAATATCCATTGGATAATCAACAAAGACGTTCCATTGTCTCAGCCGAGGATAACTGTCTGGTGGTCAGTAGCGCCGGTAGTGGAAAGACTTCTTCTATCGAGGGGAAAGTGAGGTATCTTATTGATATTAAAAATATTGAGCCTCAAAAAATACTCCTTATAAGCTATACCAATAAGGCAGCCGCGGAGCTTACAAAAAGAATTAATATTGAGGGCTTGCGAGGTTACACATTTCATAAACTTGCCATTGATATTATCGGACAAGTGAAGGGGCAAAAACCATCGATATATAGTAATACCGATGCATTGTTTTTGAAAATATATCAGGAATTATTAAATGATGAAAAATTCAAAAAGAGTGTTGTCGAATATATCCTTGATTTTCAAATGCAAGAATCGGAATGGGAACAACGAAAGAATGAACGCAGGCAGCAACTATCCGAGACAAAAGAAACTCGTTTTAAGGCACAGTTTCCTGATATGGACGGAAAAGCCATTTATGTGCGAAGTCAACAGGAGCAAAAGATTTGTCTTGCACTATCAATCCTCGGTGTAAAATTTAGATATGAGGAACCTTATGAGCATCCTTTGTCAGACGAAATGCACTCTCAATATAAACCTGATTTCTCTATTTATTTTGAGAGTAAAGGTGAAATAAAACGAATATATCTGGAACATTTCGGAGTTGACGAACATAATCTTGTTCCGTTGTGGTTTGCCAAAGACAGAGGTATTACTTATGAGGATGCCAATAAACAGTACAATGATGGAATTACATGGAAAAAGGCTGCGCATGAGAAGTTTGGTACGGAATTATTGATAACATCAAGCGCGGACTTCCGCAATTACGATATCAGGGACATACTGAAGATACAATTGAAAAAGGCCGGCGTTCCAGTAAAAGAAAAAACGGATGCTGAGTTATATGACATGCTTCTTCCATCAAACGGAAAGCAAGAAAAATCGTTTATAAGGCTCGTTGCTACATTTGTGACATTAATAAAATCGAGTTGCAAACCGTTATCAGAGATAATAAGACAAGCAAAAGATGCAGGTGATGACCGCAACGTATTCATGATGCAAAACATCTTTCAACCTGTTTATGAACGGTATGTAGAAACATTGCAGAATCTCGGTCAGATAGATTTTACAGATGCGATACTTCAGGCTACAGATATATGCCGTTCACTCAAACCGGTCAAATATGATTATATTATTGTTGATGAATTTCAGGATATATCGATCGACCGCTATAAATTTTTAAAAGTTCTCCGTGATGGTAATCCTCCGGCAAAATTATATTGTGTCGGGGACGATTGGCAATCCATATATCGTTTTTCAGGTAGCGATATGGCTCTTTTCGGTGAGTTCCAAAGTTTTTTCGGCTATGCAGATATAAATAAGATTGAAACAACCTACCGATTTGGAGAACCGTTAGTAGGTCAGTCATCGAGATTTATTCAACGCAATGAAATACAAATAAAAAAGAGAATCCACCCATTTAATCCTGATGCTAAAACTGAACTTCTTTTTTGTGAATACGAACGGGCTAATTATTGTGATGTTATTGGGCGGTTGATAGCTTCCATTCCTCAAAATAATTCAATTTTTCTGTTAGGACGATATTCTTTCGACGATTATTATTTGTCATATAGGTATCAATTATCGAAAGAGGGAGAACGATTTTTCTATCTGATAGGTGATAGAAAAATTGAATTTCTGACGGTTCATAAATCCAAAGGTCTTGAAGCTGACTATGTAATTATCCTGCAATGCAATAAAGATATTTACGGTTTCCCCTCTCTTGTAAGCGATGACCCGGTGCTTGATTATGTGCTTACAAAAAGCGATAGATATCCATTCGGAGAGGAACGCAGGTTGTTTTATGTGGCAATAACAAGAGCCAAAATAAAAACATTTGTACTATATGATAAGCGATTCCCGTCTGTATTCGTTGATGAGTTTCTAAATCCCAATAAAATTACAGAAGAAAGCTATAAGAAACATCCCAACGCCAATAAGAAGTGGACAAAGGGAGCAGACCAACTTATATTAAAACTATATAAGGAGGGTAAAAGTATAAAATATATAGCAGCAAAAATGGGTAGAAGTCAAACTTCAATTGTAATGAGATTGAACAAACTAATCCAATAATAAATCTTTTATATACCTGTATCTCAAGAAAAATATATTTTACTGTAACGATTTGGGATATTGCCCGTCATAATATATACAAGAGAATTATAAATTGATAATTTATCTCTTGTCTTATATGAGTTAAACGACAATATCATGTACAAATTTAAATTAGTTGTTCTTGCAGGTGCTTTGGCGATGGGAGGGAGTGCGCAATTTACACTTTCTGCCCGCACGATAAGCGGGGTTATATATTCCGATAGTGATTCCACTTCTGTTGTGGGGGCGTCGTGCCGGCTCTTTTCGGGGGATAATTTCATCGGGGGCACTGCGACCGATGGGCGCGGCGCATTTGAACTCGATACAGATATAAAATCGAAACTGCGCCTTGAGGTGTCGATGACCGGTTTTAATACGGCCGAAATCATGATTGATAAGAGCGGGGACGTGAAGGTGGGCGATGTGTATATTACCGAGGGGGTGGCATTGGATGAAGTTACCGTTACTGCCGGTCAGATGACGGAGTCACGCGGCCGCACGATATTGTTTCCGTCAGCCTCGGATGTGAAAGCCTCCTCTACGGCCATAAGTCTGTTTCAGAAGCTGCCTTTTGCCGGTCTGCAGGCAAATCCGGTCAATCGCACGTTGACTGTCGACGGCGGCACGCCGGTGATACTCATCAACGGTGTGCCTTCCACGATTGATGATTTCAATGCTTTGCAGCCTAAGGATATCGCCAGGATTGAGTTTTTACGAATGACACCGGCACGCTATGCCGACAGCGGGAAGTCAGGTTTCATCAATATAACCTTGAAAGAGCGCAATGACGGCGGCCAGATATATGCATGGGGACGCAGTGCGGTCAATACCGCTTTCGTCGATGCCAATATAAGAGCATCGTACCATCAGGGACCGTCGCAGTTTTCACTGATATATGTGCCGTCATGGCGAAATTACCAGAAAGTGTATGACAATACGGCCGAAAGCTATATAGGCGACGATTTTCGAGTGGACATTGAGAATCATGACCGTAATCCGTTCAACTACACATACCACAATGTGCGGTTGAAATATGACTTCACACGTGATGTCAACACGCTTTTTTCGGCCACATTCAGTGTGACACCGAGCAATAGCAGGAGGCGTGTGATAGCGCGCTCGCATGATACTTATTTCGGTGATTATGACAATTACAACCGTACGGAAAGCAAGGATATGGCGCCGTCGCTCGATTTGTTTTTCAAACGGAATTTCAACGGGAAGAATACGATTGAGGCACAGGTCGTTGGAACCCTCAGTTCAAGCGATTACCGCCGTACCAACAGCTACCGGTATGCCGACGGCACGGCCGACGATTATGTGATGGACGTTGACAGCCGTCGCCGTTCGCTGATTTCCGAAGTCTGCTACAGCCATGAGTTCAGCGGGCGTACATCGCTCTCGGCCGGCTACCAGAATACCCTGTCGCGAAGTACAAACACATATCTGACTTCCGATTATAAGCCGGTGCTCACGGAGAACAATAACTATGTGTATGTGCGCTTAGGGCAGCAGATCGGCAACGTGTATCTTTCTGCTGCTACCGGTGCAAAACTGTTCTGGATAAAGAATGACATGAACAAGCGCAGGTTTGTGCGGAATCTGTCGTCGGCGCAGCTGTCATGGAATATCGGCAGCCACTGGAATATACGCGGAGCATTCAGTTATTCGCCGTCGATACCGTCGCTGACATCGCTTACCGATTATCCGCAACAGCAGACTCCCTATCTTATCTCCAACGGCAATCCCGACCTTAAGGTGCCGGAAAACTTCACGTACCAGTTTTCCGCGACCTACCGTACCGGAAAGTTTTCAGTGTCGTATATGTCGGCTATCGCCAACACTTCCAACAGTCTTGTCGACGATGTGACATATATCGGTGACCGTATGTTCCTGAGCCAGTCGGTCAACGGGCGCTACCGTCACGTATACCAGAATGACCTGACGATGAAATTGTCGGAAATTCACGGATTCGGCGCCAATCTGTATCTCAGTCTGATGCATTATGCGACGGCGGGGCAGACGTGGAAACATCATCTGACATCGTTTGACGCAAGTATGAGCCTTTGGTGGAGCAAAGGCCCTTTCACCGTGTCATACTGGCGCAAGCTGCCGGGCAAGTATCTCAATGGCCACTATGTAGGGAAAGATGAGAACGGCGATGCGCTGAGTCTGGAGTATACGCCCGACAAGCACTGGACCATTGGCGTCGACTGGATGTATATGTTTGATAAAAAGGGTACGCGTTATCCGGCGTGGAACTATTCCGCCGTCAATCCGTCATATCGTGAGCGTTACATCAAAAACAACGGCAACATGATAGTGCTGTCGGCAACCTATTCGGCCGATTTCGGCTCCATCTTCCGCTCCTCGCGCCGTTCGCTCAACAACTCCGACAACGGCACCTCCCTGCTGAAACTGTAGGATTATTTATATTGATGCGTGATTTATAGTGAACAGGAGTTTGTTTTTGTCGCGGATAATCACCATATTTGTAATCTCTCATATTTCGGAGCATGGAGAAGCAAAGAGCTAAGATAATAGGTATAGTGCGACATCGCCTTTTGACTGATGGCGATGGTGTGACTACGCTTGTGGCTTTCCATGGATGTCCGCTCCGTTGCCGTTATTGTCTTAATCCGCAGTCGTTGGGCGATGACAGTGAGTTTTGCGAGTATTCGCCTGAGCAACTGTATGTCGAGACGCGCATTGACGAACTTTATTTTTTAGCTACAAACGGAGGCGTGACTTTCGGCGGGGGAGAACCGTGTCTGCATCTGCGGTTTATCAGTGAGTTCCGTGAACTATGCGGTCCGGCGTGGCGACTCAACCTGGAGACATCACTCAATGTGCCGACTGCCAATATCGAGGCATTGCTTCCGTTGGTGGATACAATAATTGTCGACGTTAAGGATATGAACCCCGAAATATACCGCGACTATACGGGGCAAAGCAATGAGCTTGTGCTCGACAATCTCCGACTGATAGCGGAAGCCGGGAGGCAGAATGACTGTATAATACGTCTGCCGCTGATACCCGGCTACAACACGGATGTCGACCGCGAGGCAAGCCGCAAAGCTATTGAGTCGCTGGGTTTCCATCGATTGGATTTATTCACCTACAAAATAAATAAATTATGGCACGAGGAAAGCATACCTGCAAGATACTGAAAGAGATACGACGTCGGATTGCCGAAGCCAACGACATCGAGTTCGCAACATCTGAATGCCGCTACAAGGGCGACTGTACCGGCACATGCCCCAAATGTGAGGCGGAGGTGCGCTATCTTGAGCAGCAACTCCGCGCCCGTTCTCTTGCCGGAAAAGCAGTCGCACTCGCCGGAATCTCGGCAGGAATGATTGCGCTTTCGGGTTGCGGTGCTTCATCTGCCAAAAATCAGTCAAATGATGATTTTCGTGAAGAAATCACTGACTCCACAGAAATTACTGACTCAACAGAAGTAGTGGAATGTATTATCGAGGAAGGGGAAATAGATATAATCGAGGAAGATACTGTTGCTTGTCCTGATTCGGATATTATTGAGATTATTCAGGGTGAGGTTTTTCACGACCCGGATCTTGTTATTACAAAGGGTGAAGTAGTTCAGTTGTCGGAACCAGAGTCTGAAGGAGATAAAATATACGGTGCGGTAGAGCAAATGCCCGAATACCCTGAAGGCGAGGCTGCATTGATTAAATTCATAAAAGAGAATTTAAAATATCCGGAGGATGCGGATGGCTGCTCGCAGGGGAAGGTTGTCGTACAGTTTTATATTGACACATTAGGCCATGTATGCGCACCGCGTATTTACAGAGGTATTGGTCCTGCTTTCGACACGGAGGCAATGAGGGTTGTAAGTCTTTTACCCGATTTTATTCCAGGAGAGCATGGCGGCAAGAAAGTAAATGTCTGGTACACGCTTCCGATTTTATTCAAACTTCCGGACATTGAGCCGATATTGTGATTGACCAATGCGTCATGAATAGAAAATGAAAAAATACTGAGAAACAGTAGAAAAAAGTTTTGGGGAAATTTGGTGGATTGGAGGGAATGTTGTAATTTTGCGGAGCTTTTTAAGCATAACTTTTATTTATTAACACTTTAAACATCCGAAAGAATGCATTTGAATTCTGAAGAAAAAGTAGAAATCTTTGAGAAGTACGGTAAGGGCAAGACTGACACTGGCTCACCTGAAGCACAGATTGCATTATTCTCAGTCCGTATCTCTCATTTGACTCAGCACCTGAAGTCAAATCACAAAGATTATACAACAGCTCGCGCTCTTAAGATGCTTGTAGGTAAACGTCGCCGTCTTCTTGACTATCTTGCCAAGAAAGATATCAACCGCTACCGCGCAATCATCGCTCAAAAAGAGCTTGGTATCAGAAAGTAAGAGCCGAGGCTTTCTACTTGAAGATTACAAGGCGATATGTCAATCCGACATGTCGCCTCTTTTTTTGCACTAATTGTCCTGCACGCCGGAGCGCGCTGGGTCACGACTAAATCGGTAACCGTCCGAAAAAAGCCGGCTTGATTTTTATTTTCGGACCGGTAAATATATTACTTTTCAGAAAAGTTGTATGGCAGAAGGCATTTTAATTGCTCCTCCTCCATTTCAGGT
>OFEY01000406.1_pt1 | contig 38638 bp, 33 predicted proteins | sample 1521251 | NCBI WGS metagenome assembly OFEY01 (sample SAMEA3504100, study PRJEB24116) | mouse gut metagenome | biome: mouse gut; feature: mouse-associated habitat; material: faeces | place: Denmark | collected 2011
CCTGATGGGTCATGGGACACCTCCCAAAATAGAAAACGCCCCCGCCAACCTCCGGGGGTGGGCGACGGCCCACGGTACCACCCCGGTTTCCTCCTGGCGAGGACACTCGTCTGCGCTTAACGCGCGCCATACGCCCCGGTCGTCCCAGGGGGGCTCGGGAGTGGCTTGTCCGGCGGCTCACGCGAGGGCTTGCACCGTCCCCTCTCGCTTGGGCGCGGCGGGCCGGACTGGGCTCCGTCACAGCCCACTTATTTTATCACATTTTGGGCGGTTGTCAACGGGGAATGTTGACAAAAGGGCCCCGAAGGAAATCCTCCGGGACCCCGTCTGTATTATTCCGGCGCGTATTCCAGCAGGGCGGACAGGTTCAGACTGTCCAAGATGTTGTGGATCTCGTCCAGCTCCACCTGGGTGCCGTGCATACTGAAAGAATTATGGCCGGAGAAAAAACTCACCCAGAACAGGCTTTTCCCCGTGTGGGAGGTAGCCATCTCAATGGCAGTCTCCACACCGTCCTTGGTGGTGTAGTACCCGGCGTAGTCATACCGGCTGGACAGCCGGTATACGTCCTCACTGAGCTGGCGTTCATCCCGGCTATACCCGAAGTTAAACACGGTATCCCCGTCCCCCCGGTATTCCGCGACCAGCCCAGTGCAGTACGGCTCCCCGTTTGCAGTCACGGTGCGGAAGGTCAGCTCGTCCGGATCCACAGTGTAGTGCTCCTCAAGGTAGGAGGTGTCCAGCCCCACCCAAAGACCGTCAAAGCCCGATGCCTGCTGGGCGCGGTATCTGGCTTCCAGGCACACTTTGTTATCCTTCATGTACCGGAACACCCGCTTGGCCGTCCAGCCGTCCTCCTCCGTCCCAGTGACATCCTCCACCAGTTCGCCGCCGGGGCCTTCCCACCAGATCTCCATATCCAAATCGGTCAGCTCGTCATAGTCCATCCCGTTGGGCCCACCGCCCCCAATAAAACTGACGGGCCCGTTGGGATCCTGCTTCTCCAGCTGCGCCTCAATCATTTCCTCTTGGTTGTCAAAAAACCTGACCTTTGCCTGATAGGCGAACACGTTGGCCGCCCCCGCCGTCATGACCAGTGCCCCGCACACCGCCGCCGCGACGAGCACTGCCCGCAGGGGCCGGATGCTTTTCCGCTTTTCGGGTCTCTGCTTCTGCCGCTCCATCAAATTCTTCATGATACGCTCCTTTCCTTCGCTGGAATAACGCAGAGAATCCAGCACCTGTTTGTACTCCTGTTCAGCTCGTCTGTCCATATCCGCTACCTCCCAGCATGGTTTTCAGCTTCTTCCGCCCCCGGCTCAGGTGGGCGGACACCGCCGCCCCGCTGCGCCCCGTCAGGGCCGCGATCTCGTCAATCGAATACCCCTCGTAATAAAAGAGGTAAATCGCCTCCCGGTATTTCTCCGGCAGGGCCATCACCGCGTCCAGCACGTCCGATCGGGGCGGCTCCGGAGCCGGGGCCTGCGCCGCTTCCTCCAGGGGCACCGCCCTCCGCCGGAATGAGCGCAGCTCGTCCTTGCAGGCGTTGGCTGTGGCGCGGATCACCCACGCTTTTTCGTGTTCGGGGCTGTCGAACTGCTCGTCCCCGGTGAGCAGCTTCAGCAGCACCGTCTGGCAGATGTCCTTTGCGTCGTCCAGATCCCCCAGCCAGGTGAGCCCGATGCGCAGGAGCAAATCCGCGTACTGCCCCACCAGGTACTCCGCCCGCTCATCGTCCATGCCCATCACCCCCTTTCACTTGGATAACAACACAGCGTGGGCAAATCTGGCAGGGGTGGGGAATTATTTTTCCCAGCCGCGCCGCCATTTTTAATTTTGCACAAAAGTGGTCTGCGGGAATTGTTGGAAAGGGAGAATCATGGACAGCCCGCTTGACTTCTGTCTTTTCATGAGCGACAATAGATGCGGCATCGCGTTTCCCGACGGGGCGCGGCGCCGAATATGTGAAGATGATTGAGGTAACACTATGGCAAAGACAGTTCAGGAAATCCTGGCCTTCTGCCAGGAGAACGGCGTGCGGATGATCGACTTCAAGACCGTCGACCTGCAGGGCCGGTGGCACCACATTACCATCCCTGCCGAGCGGTTCTGCGAGGACACCCTGCGCCACGGCATCGGCTTTGACGGGTCCAACTTTGGCTATGCGTCTGTGGAGAAGAGCGACATGGTCTTCGTGCCGGACCCGGATTCCGCATGTCTGGCCCCCTTCCCCGCCGTGCCCACCCTGTCCATGACCGGGGATGTGCAGGTGATCGACCTGCCGGAGAACCGCCGCTTTGACCAGTACGCCCGCAGCGTCACCCAGCGGGCGGAGGAGTACATGCGGGAGACCGGCATTGCCGACAAGATGGTGGTCGGGCCGGAGTTCGAGTTCTATGTCTTCGACCGCGCCAGCTTTGAGACCGCGCCCAACCACGCCTCCTTCCAGGTGGACACCGCCCAGGCGGAGTGGAACACGGGGGACCCGGCGGGCAAGGGCTACCAGATGGGGCGCCACGACGGCTACCACGCCGACCTGCCCCAGGACATCACCTTCGACCTGCGCAACGAGATCTGCCTGCGCATGGCGGACTGGGGCGTGGCGGTGAAGTACCACCACCATGAGGTGGGCGGCCCCGGCCAGCTGGAGGTCGAGGTGGAGCCGGAGAGCCTGACGGAGATGGCGGACAAGACCATGGTGGCGAAGTATCTCATTAAGAACTGCGCCGCCCGGGCGGGCAAGACTGCCACCTTCATGCCCAAGCCCATCTATGGCGAGGCGGGCAGCGGGATGCACGTACACATCTGGCTGTGGAAGGACGGGGAGCCCCTGTTCTACGACCCCAACGGGTACTCCAGTCTGTCGGACACTGCGCTGTACTTCATCGGCGGCCTGCTCAAGCACGCCGCGTCCTTGTGTGCGATTACCAACCCCTCCACCAACTCCTTCAAGCGTCTGGTGCCGGGCTTTGAGGCGCCTGTGACCATCGGTTATGCCACATCCAACAGGAGTGCGGTGATCCGTATTCCGGCTTATGCGAAATCCCCGGAGACAAAGCGGTTTGAGCTGCGCAATCCGGATGCCACGGCAAATCCCTACTATGCTTATGCGGCGATTCTGATGGCCGGTCTGGACGGTATCGAGAGAAAGATCGATCCCGCTGCCATGGGCTGGGGGCCTTATGACTTTAATCTATATACGTTATCCGCCGAGGAGCAGAAGAACATAAAAGGGCTGCCGAAGAGTCTGGAAGAGGCGTTGGATGCGCTGGAGGCGGACCATGCTTATCTGACGAAGGGCGGCGTGTTCCCGGAGAGGCTGATCGATGTCTGGGTGGCAAGAAAGCGTGCGGAGGCAAAGAAGGCGGGAGAGATTCCGACGCCTGCGGAGTTTGCGATGTATTATGATCTGTAAAGAACAGATGGTTACAGAAAACGCTATGCTGCGGATAAAGCGGTCCCCATCCGAAACGGGATGATCGAGGAGTACCGAAAGGGAACAGGGCTTTTCAACATGGAGAAAAATAAGACATGGATGATTTCAGAAAAAAGACGATACTGGTGTGCGCGGCTATAGCTGCTTTTATGGTCGCCTTTTTATTTTATGTGTGGTTTCAGCCGGAAGCATTCCGGAATGCAGAGACAGAGCCTGTGGGAATGGATGAGATTGAGGCGGATCCAACAAAGTCCTATGCCGGAAGGACCGCAGGGGAGGATATCCCTCTGATTGCTTCCGCCGCCGCGTTTGAGGAACTCTGGGAAGGCGATTATGTGACTGTCTCCCCGAAGAGCGTTGTGAGAACCGGGATATACGGCAGGAAACCCTGGGTGAAAGCGAGTAACTACTCAGGCAGGAGAAGAAGGAAGCGGGAAATAATAGATGACATGTCCGGTCTGCTGGCATACGGTGCGGAGGATTACAGGGAATACTGTCTGATCGAACTGGAGGACTCCTCTTATATCCTGGCGCAGCTCACGGTCCCACATCAGAGGGCGATAGCGAAGGGGGATACGGCAGTTATGCCGATCGGAGAGAAAAAGACAAGCGGCAGGGCGTCTGCCGCGTTGGAGGAGATATGCGGCGAATATGATGCGGAAAGCGGCTGTTTGCTCTATATGGTGGACGATGAGTGGGATGAGAGCCATAGTTTCACGTTGTTTATCGTGCGGTATGGAGCGGCGGCAGTGGTATTTTTTATCGTGGCGATACCGTTGTTTATGGCGGCATCGAAAATATTCCGTATTCCTTTTTAAAAGAAATATTTTGTAAACAGAAAGCAGGCGATGTGTTTTTTGGGGCGGCAGACTTGACCTGCCGCCCTGATTTGGAAAAAGAAAGATTGTCATATCGGATCAGGTACTGACTTCAGCAGGTGATACTTCCCTTATTCATCACCCAGCGGAAAATGCTGTCGAAGTCCTGATGGTTGTGGAAGATCAGTTCAATCTCGCTGATCTTTCCATTGATCAGAGAGAGCGGAAGGAGATTCTCCTGAATACCCTGTTTTGTCAGGGGAGTCCGGGAGCCGTTTCGCCCATCTACAAATTCCACTTCTCCCTGGCAGGATGCCAGTTTCTTAAAAAAATTGCAGGTGTTATTGATGTTATAGATCTTCATAGTAAGTACCTCCTCTCTACAGGTAAAAATGTGTTTATATATTGTGGCAATGAATATTTTGTCTGTTGTCGGATGCTTTGCCCGAGGTTTCACAGTTTAAGTTTTCCGGTGGCATTTCTGTTTTGTCTATGATATGATTATATGGAAAATGAGGCGGAAAAGAAACGAATATATGGACTGAAAATATAACAATACGGCCAATGGCGGAAGGGGGATGGCGATATAATGCTATATGAGATGAGGCTGAATGAAAATCTGGAGGAGGATGTGGAGCGCCCGGTGGAGGGATTCGCACATATGTCCTGCTGTGAGGAGATGGAACTGCGCCCCGGCGGGTTTGCGCCCTGGCACTGGCACGAGGACGTGGAATTTCTCTGGGTGATGCAGGGCGGCGTGCGGCTGGATACGACCAGCCATTCTTATATGCTGCATACGGGGGAGGGCGCCTTTATTAATTCCAATATGCTGCATTATAAGGAATCTTTGCCGGGGGCGCCGCCTATCGTTCTGAACCAGCTTTTCGATGTACGGCTGCTGAGCGGCGGTTTTAAGAATGTGTTTGAACAAAAATATATTACGCCGGTTATTGAGTGCAGGGAGCTGGAAGCGCTGGTCTTTCGTCCTCAGGTGGCAAACCAGCGGCAGATCATCGAGCTGTTCCGCCATTCTTATGACGCGGCGGAGCAGAGAGAATATGGCTATGAATTTGCGGTGCGCAATGACCTGTCCTCCATATGGTGTCTGTTATGCAAAGAGGCGGCGTCTGTGGTGCAGGCAAAAAGGGCGGTGAGTTCCCAGGGGGAGGAGAGGATCAAGAAGATGATGCTCCATATCAGGGATCATTACGGTGAGAAGATAACGCTGGGGCAGATCGCGGCATCGGCAAATATCAGTGAGAGAGAATGTCTGCGATGCTTTCAGGAGATGCTGAATACAACCCCCTTTACCTATCTGATGGATTACCGCGTCAGACGGGCGGCGAGCCTGCTGCGTCAGACGGATCGGACGATCACGGATATTGCTTATGCATGCGGATTTTTCGGGACCAGTTATTTCGGAAAGATATTTAAAAAGAGTATGCAGTGTACACCTGGGCAGTACAGGAGAGTGTACCGGGATGAGGGGATATGATTGTGACACGTATGTCAGGTTGTTTCTGCCTGTATCGAAATATCGGCGACAGGTGAAGGGCGCCCGGCCGGGAAGGCATGGTTTGGGAATTGTCAATATCGGAAGGGTGTGGTATGATTGTAGCAGTCTGGATGGCAGGGCTGATTGTTATATATGATTCGGTTATGGATGGCAGGGCTGATTGCCGTATATGATTCGGCTATGGATGGCAGGAGGGATTGTGTAATGGATATGGCTGTCAATATGGAAAGCGTGGAGCTGGGAAGTACGGATAACCATCTGGTGTTTCAGGGATATGTTCCTTCACTCAATAATTTTTACAGGTACAGATTTGATTTCATCGGTACGGATTTAACATCGACGTCCGGGATGACGGATAAGCAGTTAAAGAGGCTGAAGGAAGAACTGAACCGGGATTATGGATATGCGCCGTATGATGAGAGGGAGGCGCAAAGGATATTGGGGGACGGGAAACAGTATAGGATACGTATGTAGGGGTAAAAAGCAAAATATAAATTTAAAAATATAAATACGATTAAATATCATGGAGGGATAAGCAATGGATGTAAAAGGACAGATCAACAAAATCGTAGAGGAGATTTCAAAGAATCCTAATATCAAGGAGGAGTTTGAAAAAGAGCCTGTGAAGGTGATAGAAAAAGTGATTGGTATTGATTTGCCGGATGATGTTGTAATGAAGATTATTGATGGGGTAAAGGCGAAGATGACCATCGATGGAGTCTCTAAAGCCGCGGATGCTTTAAAGGGGATGTTCCGGTAAATACCGTATGGCAATAAAAAACCGAAAGCTTTGTGAAGTCAAAGCTTTCAGTTATATTTTGTAAGAGCTGCTAACCAGAATCGAACTGGTGACCTCAACACTACCAATGTTGCGCACTACCGACTGTGCTATAGCAGCTTATATCCGGTTCTGTATAGACGCCTCGTCTGCACGTCACCGGACTACCGAAAGCTATTGTATCATATATGAATTTGCTTTGTCAACGTATAAATAAACGATTATAAGAAATCCCAAATTCTATTGAGCTTTCAGCTTAAACTGCCCAACCAAATCTTCCAGGCTCGTTGACTGTGCGGAAAGTTCCTCGCTTGTCGCTGAGGTTTCCTCGGCAGATGCCGAATTGTTCTGTATAACTTCTGCGATTTGTTCCACGCCAATCTCCAGCTGTTTCATTGCATCTGCCTGTGCAACGGACAGGTCGCTGATTTCTTTTGTCGATACGGCCAGCATTTTAATGCCTCCGATTACGGATTCGATCGCCGCAGTCGTTTTCATCGTAATCTCGTTGCCATGTTCAATCTCATGGATAGAATTCTCGATCAGCTTCTTCGTATTGATCGCCGAAGTCGCGCTGTCTGCAGCCAATTTTCCGATCTGGTCAGCCACGACGGCAAAGCCTTTGCCCGCTTCTCCCGCTCTCGCCGCTTCAATGGAAGCATTCAGCGATAACAGGTTTGTCTGGGAAGCGATATCCTCAATCGCCGCAATAATATTAGCGATCTCCTTGGATGTATTGTTAATGCGCTCCATCGCCTGGTTCAGCTCCATAATATCTTCGTTGCTGCGCTCCGCTTCTTGTTCAAACTCCTGCGCGCTGACATATGATTTGTTTGCCTTTTCCGAAGTATCCACTACATTTTCCGTAATATTCTGGATCGTCGCGGTCAGCTCTTCCACCGAACCGGCCTGATCCGTCGCGCCTTCTGCCAGCGCCTGTGCGCTCTCTGCCATCTGAGCAGCCCCCAGCGCCACCTGCTCGGACGCCTCGTTGATCTGCTTTAACGTATAGCTCAAAGATCCTGTAATCTTTACAATGGATTCCTCCAATGCTTTAAAATTGCCTTTAAAATCCACATCCGTATAAATATCAAAGTTGCCTTCGGCAATCTCTCCCAGCCCCCTTGACAATTCTTTGATATAAAGTTTCAACATATTAGCGGCTTCCTTGAAAGATTCCGTCATCTCTCCGATCTCATCCGGATACATTTTCTCAATTTCGATATCGAGATTGCCTTTTGCCAGTTCCGCGGAAGCATCCCTTACCTTGGCGATAGGCTCTGAAAAAAGCCTCGCCACAAAAGCCGCAAAGCGCATGGAAATAATCACTGTGACCAGAATAACGACAGCCATAGCGCCTATCAATATGTAACTTTGGATCGTCAGGTTATCGGAAACTTCATATCCCATCTCCACATTCAGGTCAATCAAGCCCTCCACAGCATCGGTCAGCTTTTTCAATGTAGGCTTCCCCTCCGCTATCAGCAGGTCAAAAGCTTCTTCATCCTGGTTATTCAACGCATATTCCTTTACCTGGTCAAAAATATCCCTGTATAAAGGCAATGTTTCTTTAATCACATTAATATATTCCGCTTCTTCCGGCTTATTACAGTTCGCTATCATCGTCATTGCCGCAGCATTTGTCAATTCCTGTATCTGTGCTAATTCCGCATCCGACTCTTTCATTTCCGCCTCGTCATGCTGCAATATCATTTCCCTGACGATCGAAGGCTCCTTATTCAAATAAGTACTGAAAATTCCTATCTCTCCCTGTGAAAAGCCATTAACAATCAAAGCATTGCTATACGCAATATCGCTGCGCAACAGCATCCCCATGCCTATCACTCCTGAAATACTGGATATGATAACAATTAAAGTAAAACAAAATTTTAGTTTTTCCTCAACCTTCATTCCTTTAATTTTGTCTAACATAAGCTTTCCTCTCTCCTCTTTGTATCTTCTCTAACTGCAATCTTATAATTTGTCATTATCGGCAGCACAAAATATTATAATATTTTATCGTATATGCTTATATATAAATATCGTATTTTTTTCTTTTGAACAGCTCATATGCAACACCTTATTTTTATGTCAAGGTTCTAATACCCCATTTTAAATATATTAATATTTTCATTTTTTATGGTTATGATTTTACTTTACGAGTATAACATTTTTTACCAAACTAAACAACTGTATTTCAAGTGTTTACAACAAATAAATGGAAAAAAATTTTTTCACCATCAAAAAGAGGACATTTTTCCACAAATGTCCTCCTTTTTGCTTCTTTCTTTGCAATTATTGTAATGTTTTTAATAATCCGCGGCAAATCAAATGATGCATCTGGAGTTTGCTGCAACTTTCTTTCCCCTCTTCATTTAAAATATAAATAATGTAGGTCAATACGCTGGAGGCGATTTCCATGCTGATATAGCTGAAAGGCAGCTCTTTGCTGATTTCGCCGCTTGCCGTTCCTATTTCTATCATCCGTGCGATGACGTCTCTCGGCATGCAGACCTCCTGGTCTTTTTCCCTGATCTTATTTTGAAGCGCTTTTCCAATCGGGCCGTTATCCGATACCAGATGGATAAACTGGACAAAGCAATCCCTTTTCCTGATTTCCGCATCTATGCTGCACAGGATAAATTGCATCGTTTTTTCGAAATCTTTCAGTTCTTCCGCCTTTTCCACCATCTGCCGGCATATCAGGTCGATATGATACAGCAGGGCGCTGCTTATAATCTCTTCCTTATTCCGAAAATATTCATAAGCAGTTCCCTTTCCGATACCGGCTCTTTCCGTGATATCCGAAACCTTAATTCCCTTTACGTCAATATTTTCAAAAATCAGCTCTTCCACCGCTTCATACAGTGCCTTTACTTTCGGAGACAACGTTTTTTCCTTCATTTTTCTTTCTCCTTTTCTCCCGCATAAAGATATCATAAATGCAGGGAACTACAACCAATGTCAGCAAAGTACCGTATACCAATCCCCCGATCGTAACGACGGCCATGGGCCTTCCCATTTCAGAACCCATGTCATTGCCGAATACCATAGTGGAAAGAGCCAGTATCGTCGTCAGCGCCGTCATGAGTACCGGGCGCAGTCTCGTGCGTCCCGCCTCCATAATCGCCTCTTTCTTTTCCATTCCAGCTTCTCTCAACTGGTTAATATAATCCACCAATACAATACCGTTATTTACAATAATACCGGACAGCATGACGAAACCGATCAATGCAATGACGCTCACCTCGCTTCCGCTCAGATAAAGTCCGAAAAACCCTCCGGTAAATGCCAGTGGTACGGTAAACATAATAATAAAAGGCGAGAGCAGCGACTGGAACTGGGCTACCATAATCAAATACATAAACAGCAATGCCAAAACCAGCATTAAAGATACCTGCTCCATCGCTTCGGTAATCATTTCATTTTCCCCGCTCATCACAAGGGTATATCCTTCCGGCATCTCATAAGCATCCAATTTCTTTTGCAGTTCCTGGGATACCAACCCGATATTATATCCGTCCGCTATAGCGGCGCTTACTCCTATGTAACGGTTCTGATCCGCACGGTTCACCGCATTCGGAGACTGCTTCGTTTCAAAATCAGCAATATCGGCAAGGGTTATTTTTTCCTTCGTTCCATCCTTTTTCGTCACATCTATTTTGATCTTTTTAACCGTATCTCTCGTCAGGGCAATATCGTTCGCATTTTTTACATAAACGTCGTACTCCCTGATTTCCGTTTCCAGCGTAGTCGCACTGGAAGCATCCGCCAGCTTGGCCGATATCTGCTGGAAGATCTGCGCTACGGTCAATCCATGTCCGATGGCCTTATCCCTGTCAATAATAATCCTCAGTTCTTCGGTGGAGTCCTCCATTCCGTCCGATACTTCCGTCGTCCCTTCCGTATCCCGGACAATTTGGGCGATGTCCGCCGCAATCGTCTGCAAAGTATCGATCTCACGGCCCCTCACCTGAATCGATATACCGCTTCCTCCCAAAGCGCTCATATCCATGGAAGAAGTATTGATCACCAGCTCCGCCTCTTCGATATCCGCCGTCAGCTCCTCGATCTTTTTCGCCAGCTCGTCCCCTGTCAGTTCCTTATCTTCCCTCAAAGTAACATAAATTTCCGTAGCATTTTTAACACTGTCTCCTCCCCCTGTCAGCAGGAAAAGGCTGGATGTACTCGCCATGGCCCCCACGTCTTCCACATCTTCCAACGTCCTGATCCTTTCGATAATATCATCCGTCGTCCTTGCAGTTTCTTCCAGGGGCGTTCCTTCCGGCATAGTCACGCTGACCGTCATCTGCGTACTTTCCATATCCGGCATAAACGCAGTTCCCCGGGAAACAGCTGCAGCCGCACTGACCGCCAGCAGCACGAGGACGCCGGTCAGAACGACCGGTTTCCACCGCAGGGAAATCTCCAGCACTTTCCCGTATCCGTCAATCACTTTCGTAAAGAACTTATCCTCTTTTTGCTCCTTTGTTTTGGTCAGCATCTTGGAAGCCATAGCCGGAACTACCGTCAGAGCTATAAACAGGCTGGCCAGCAGGGAATAAGCAATGGTCAGTCCCATATCCACAAAAAGCTGCCTTGTAATGCCTTCTGTAAAAACAATAGGCAAAAATACGCAGACGGTCGTCAGCGTGGAAGCCATAATCGCCCCTGCCACTTCCCTTGCCCCCTCTATAGAGGCATCCCGCATACTCTTTCCCTCGCTTCTCATACGGTATATATTCTCGATCACCACGATAGAATTATCCACCAGCATCCCGACGCCCAGCGCCAGCCCTGAAAGGGAAATAATATTCAATGTAATCCCGCTGAAATACATGCATACTACTGCCGTCACAAGGCTGACCGGAATGGAGAGCGCGATAACGAGCGTAGGGCGGATATCCTTTAAAAATATGATCAATATCAGTATGGCAAGCACTGCGCCGAAAAGCACGTTGCTGATTACGGAATCAACGACCATATCGATATAAATGCCCTGATCCATCAGTATGATCATAGACAGGCTTTCATCTTCCGACATCATCTCTTCAAATCTATCCTTTAATTTGTCGGACACATCGCCCGTGGAATATCCGGTCTGCTTCTGTATGGTAAGAAGGACGCCGGGGCTTCCGTTGATGTTTGTATAGATTTCCGCGGAATTATCGGTCATAAACACATCGGCCACATCCGCAAGAGTAATGATATCCACTCCATCCATATCGGGATTCATGATGGGCATCGCCGCCAATTCCTTAATATCCTGTGTTTTATCCCCCACACGAACCAGATAATCAATGCCGTCCTCCGTTACATAACCTCCCGGCATGGAAAAATTCTGTGCCGCAAGCAAGGATTTCACGGTATCTACCGTAAGGATATCGTTCATATCCGCGCTGGCATAAGCATCCTCTCTTGCCTCTTCCAGCTGCTTTGCCCCGTCTTCCAGCTGTTCTTCCCCTTCTTTTAACTGTTCCAGTGCATCTTTCAGCTGTTTAAATCCATCGTCGATTTGTTCCTGTCCGGCCTCGATCTGCTTTTCCCCTGCTTCCAGCTGGGTCTCTGCCAAGTCCATCTGAAACTCTCCCAGATCGATTTTGGACTGGGCATTGGCAAGCTCTGCCGCCGCCTTCAGATTTCCTTTATACAGCTCCTTTAAACCCGCATTGACTTTCTCCAGGTTTTCTTCGATCATACCGAGCGGTTCTCTTATTTTATTCTTTATTTCATCAAAATTAAAATTAAAGTTGGTAATATCGATACCCGCTTGCTGAAGCTGGGATTCGATTTCCTCTTTGATAGCCTCGACCTGCTTCTTTTGCAGTTCCAGTTCCATCTTTTCCTCCTCCAGCTGGATTTTGCTCTCCTCCAGTTCAAGGATTTTCATATCCAGAGCGCTTTTTTCTTCTTCCTTTGCCGCTTTGCGCCCTTCCAGGCTATCGATCAGTTCTCCCACGGACATGTCATTAGGGTATTCATTCAGTACGCCGTCGATCTCTTCCACCGACCCGGAAGAAGGCGGATCGATTTTTAGGTACTCCTGTACATAACCTACCGTCTGATCCGAATAGTTTCCTGCATATTCGATCACCGCATTATAAGTTCCGATCTCTCCATCAATCCGCGCGATCTCCTCCTTTGTCTGGGCAATCTCGCTTTCTGTCTGGGCAATCTGTCCATCTTTTTCGGCGATCTGTTCATCAAACCGGTTCAGCCCGTCCGTCCCTCCTGAATCCTCCAACGCCTCCTCTAATTTCTTCTGCAATTCATCCAACAAGGTAATCTGGGAAGTAATGTTAATTTTTGCCGCTTCCAGATCAGCCTTCGCCGTCAGCAGTTCAGCCTCCGCCTCTGCCAGCTTGCTTACCGCCTCTTCCTTTTTCTCCTCCAGCTCCCTCTTTCCGTCCTCCAGTTCCTGCTTTCCTTTTTCCAAATCCGCTTTATTCTCTTCGATTTCCTGCCTGGAGTCCTTCAATTCATTCTGGGCATCTACGAGATCGGCCCTTCCGTCTTCAATTTCCTTCTTGCCGTCTTCTATCTCCTTTCTGGCATCCTCAATCTCCTGTTCCTTCTCCCCCAGTTCGCTGTCTATGTATCCGAAAACCTGCCGGTTAATGGCATCTATCTTGTCCTGCCGGATAATCACATTCACGCTTTCTTCCAAAAGCCCTGTCGCACTCGCCGAAGCAACGCCTTCGATACTTTCCAGTTCGGGTACAATAGTATTTTTCGCCAGATCGCTGATCCCGGCATCATCGACCCCTTCCTGGCCGACCGCGGCAACCATAATCGGCATCATATCGGGATTCATTTTCATAATAATAGGACTTCCCACAGAATCATCCCAATAACTTTTGATCTGATCCAGATTCTCCCTGATTTCCAGCGAAACGGAATTCATATCCGCGTTCTGGGCAAACTCCAGAATAACCATGGAATAATTCTCACCGGATATGGAACTGATATTTTCAATGTTGCTCACCGTAGCCATGGAAGATTCCACCGGCTTTGTCACAACCATTTCCACCGTTTCCGGACTCGCGCCGATATATGTCGTCATTACGATCACATATGGCAGACTGAGATTGGGCAGAAGATCCGTCGTCATCTTTGTGAACGAAACAACTCCCAGCACGATAGCCATAACCACTCCTACCAATACCGTATAAGGTTTTTTTACACTGAATTTTGAAATCATAAGAACCTGGCCTTTCCATAAGCTGCAAATGCTTACTCTATGATCTTCTCATATATTTCTGTCCGACCAGTCGGTCGGCATCGCATAAATTATAATCATTCCTTTTATGTAAGTCAAGAAACCATTCCAAAAAAAGTATAAACTTAGCATAAAATTAACCCGGGCGTCTTCTGCCGCCCGGGCTGAATACGGATTGTTCCATTTCTCATCCGATCACTTTTTTTAGTTTCCCTTTAATTCTCTGCAACGCGTTATCTGCGGACTTCTCGTCCTTCCCCAGCACCTTCGCGATCTGCGCATAACCCATTCCCGTCAGATGCAGATCCAGGACCTCCTTTTCAAAGGTACTCAGTTCTTTTTCTATCGTCCGTTCCAGATTTTTTACGTTTTCCCGGTCTATCACCATCTCTTCCGGGCTAAGTTCTGCCCGGGCAGCAAGGATATTCACCAGTTCAGCCTCTTCCTCCTGTCCTTTTTCCAAAGCCACACGGCTGTATAAGGAAATATAGGAATTCAACGGCGCATGTTTCTGCCGCCTGGACGCCTGTACTGCCGTATACATCTGCCTGGAAATGCACAGATCCGCAAAGGTGAAAAAACTGGCGTCCCTTCCGCTGTCATAATCCCTGACCGCCTTAAACAGACCTATCATTCCTTCCTGAATCAGATCATCGCTGTCCGCGCCAAGAATATACATGGATCTTGCCTTGCTTTTTACCAGATTTTTATATTTATCCATAATATAATCGGTAATATTTTCTTCTCCGTCCCGTAGGCGCAATATCAATTCCTCATCGCCGCACTGACCGTAAAAATCCTGCATCCGCTTCTTTCCCCCGTTTTTCACTGGATAACAATCGCTTCCCCGTCATACTCATAATCGATCATCGGAGCTTCTTCCTCCTCCGGTTTTGTCGAAGAAGCTCCGGGGGCATTTGCCGAAGAGCCTTCCTGTCCTTCTGCCGCCGGACTGTTGTTTTCCGCCGCAGGTTCCACTACCATTGCCTCCTGGGCCGCTTTTTTATTGTTTTCTTCCGCCCTCTGCGCCTCCCGGGCCCGTTCTTCCTCGGACATCATTTCTTCGTCAATCCATTTGCCGTCCTCCATATGGGAAATATTGGTTCCATTGCCGCTGACAGCTTCCCCGCCTTCCGTCACAGGAACACCCGAACTGTTTCCGCTGACGCCTTCATCGATAATGATTCCCTCATTCTCCACATTGTTCCCGCTGACCGTAGGATTTTCCACGGCTTCTTCCTGCATAATCCGTATTACCTGGCTCGCCATATGTTCTGCCAATACCTGGTATCCCGCCGGGTTTCCGTGTACGCCGTCAGGCATATATGTGGAAATAACCTGTACGTCATGGGTATCCAGCAGATTTGAATTATACAGGTCGATCACATCGATGTCATACTGAGCTGCCAGTTCCTTGACCGCATTGGCAAATGTCGCCTGGGGCAGCAGATAATCCCTTTGCTTTCTCAGGTAATCATGAAGTATATTTGGCAAAGGAGTGGCAAAAATGATCTTAGCCTCAGGGTAATTCTCCTTCAGCCCTCTCATCAGCTCATCCACATCGCCATAAAAAGTCGCAGGTTTCTTTTCCGACAGACTCCCAAGTTCTTTTTCCGATGCCGCAAAGCCGTCGTTGGTTCCCCCCATAACCAGAATAATATCCGTATCTGCCGGTATTTCTTTATATCTCTCTACGAACGGCTTATCCCAGTATCTTCCATAAGAAGAACCTCCGATTCCCAAATTATAAACTTCTTCCGCTCCCAAAATATTCTTTAAAACGGAGGGATAGGAATACTGCTTATAATTTTCCATCTTATCCAAATTGCTTCCTTCCGTGATGCTGTCGCCCAGACAGGCAATTTTCTTATTTGAAAAATCATAAGAACTGCTACTTATAATATAACGGTCTTTCCCATTCATCTGTTCCGTTTCCGCATAGGAAGAACGAATGTTACGTCTGGCCTCCAGCGTCAGTTCCGCTTCATCATAGTGAAAAGGAATCACTTTTCCGTCCACGACAGCATTGCCCGATATTGTCTTATAAGGATCTTGTTCCTGGCCGCCGGCCGCATTGCCGGAGATCGTTTCTTCCTCCGGTTCCTGCGTGCTGTTATTGCCGGATACGGTTTCTTCTTCCGGCAATAGCATATTGCCGTTCCCGGATACTGTCTCTTCTTCCGGCAGTGGCGCATTGCCGTTCCCGGATACCGTCTCTTCCTCCGGTAATGGCACAACGCTGTTATCGGATACCGTCTCTTCCTCCGGTAATGGCACAACACTGTTATCGGATACCGTCTCTTCTTCCGGCAGTGGAACGACGCTGTTATCGGATACCGTCTCTTCCTCCGGCAGTGGAACGGCGCTGTTATCGGATACCGCTTCTTCTTCCGGCAATGCCGGCTGCTGAGGCAGCGCCATCTCCGGGATATCGATCAAAATCGCATCCCCGCTTTGCGTCATCCCGTCCCATTCCGCCCCGACAGAGGCATTTTCTTCCGTTGCCTGTCCTTCAGGCAATGCTTCCGCTTCCTGCGAGGGTTCCGCTTCTATTCCCGTAATAGCCTCCGGCTCCGAAACCTCTTCCGGCTCCGCGCCTTCCCCCTGTTCCTGTAGTTCCTCTGAATCCGGAGCCATCCCCGTTTCCCCTTCGTCCATTTTCAGGCTCTCTTCCAAAAAAGTCTGCAAGGCTTCGCTGTCCTCTGACAATTCCTGTATCTTCATACGGACATCATCCACCTCCGCCTGCACTTCCACATGCCTGACTTCCCATTCCTCTTTTTGCAGTTTTTCCTGATGAATCTCATGAACCTTCAGTACCAACACTGCCATAAGCATAATCGATAATATGCCGATCATGAGAAGCAATATCTTTTGCACCAAATGAATATCCTTTTTCATAAATTACCTACTCCAGCTCTATCGCTTACTTGCCGGTTCCGATCCTTTGTCTCACGATCTCATAAGCCAGCACGCCTGCTGCTACCGATGCGTTCAGCGAGTCAATATCTCCTTTCATGGGAATGGCCGCCGAAAAATCGCAAGCCTTTTTCACCATCCTTCCTACGCCCTCTCCTTCGCTGCCGATTACCATGCCGACCGGTCCCTTCAAATCCAGCTGATACATCGATGTGCCGTCCATATCCGCACATACGAACCAGAGGCCGCGCTTCTTCAAGTCTTCGATAGTTTTCGTCAGATTTGTCACCTTTGCCACAGGAGTATAATTTAACGCTCCTGCGGACGCCCTTGCCACGGAAGCTGTCAGGCCAACGGCTCTGTTCTTGGGAATAACCACTCCATGGGCTCCTGCCAGATTCGCTGTCCTGATAATTGCTCCAAGATTATAAGGATCTTCTATATTATCCAGCAAAAAGAGAAACGGAGGCTCCCCTTTTTCCTCCGCTATTCGGAGAATATCTTCCACTTCCGCATATTCATACGCAGCCGCATAGGCGATCACCCCTTGATGCTTTCCGGTTTCCGACATCTGGCCCAACCGCTCTTTTGTGACAAATCGAACGATACAGTCATGCTTCTTCGCTTCTCTTTTGATCGTTTCTATGGGGCCGTCTTTGCATCCATCCAAAATAAACAGCTTGTCTATCGTTTTTCCCGAACGAAACGCCTCAATTACTGCATGTCTGCCTTCGATTGTAAATTCTTCGTATCTCATTCCCTTATCCTGTTCCTTTCCTAATTGGACATTATTTCTATATCTCAATATCAGTTATCTCATTATATAACCGTATCCTGTAAAACATCCACATATTTTTCGAATATTAAAACATTCTTAAGCAAATATTCATATTTCCAGCCCCAAATACGCGAGTCCCTGTTTTACCAGTTCCACCGCTCTGTCCATCCGGTCCTGCAGGTAAAGATAGCCTATCAAGGCTTCCATCCCCGTCGCCTTTCGATAATCGGTCACGGAAGCATTTTTTGCCGTGGAATTAGATTTTGCATTTCTTCCCCGCCGGTACACCTCTTTCTCTTCTTCCGTCATAATCTCCTGAAGCGCCTCCGCCATCCTCGCCTGAGTACCCGCATTCACATACCGGACCGCCGTTCTGTGAAGCTTCTTTGCGCTTTGGTTTCCCCGTTCCACCACTACGGTACGAATGACCACATCATAAATGCTGTCTCCTATATAGGCAAGCGCAAGGGGGGAATATGTCCGAATATCCACCTCTCTGCAGTCAAATTCTTTTTTTAATTGTCTTAACAGACTTAAGCTCTCTTCCATTTCACACCTTCGCGGGTATCTTCCAGAATGATCCCTTTCTCTAACAGTTCTTTGCGGATTTCATCCGCCCTGGCAAAATTTTTCGCCTTGCGCGCCGCCTGGCGTTCTTCGATCAGCCCTTCGATCTCCTCATCCAGCATCCCCTCTTCTTTCTTTTCCACCAAAAGGCCGCAAATATCCGACAATTCCACAATTTTTTCTTTCAAAGCAGTCAGGAAGGCAGCGCTGCTCTTTTCATTCCCATAAGTATTCGCAAACTTCACCAGCTCAAAAATTGCCGCAATCGCATCCGCCGTATTAAAATCATCGTCCATAGCTTCGTCAAACTTTGCTTCAAAATTCCCGGCCTCTGCCAAAAGCTTCTTTTCTTCCCCGCTCATTTCACCCTCTGCCGCATTTCCTGCCAGATAATTCAGATTGCCCACGCTGGTGACGATCCTCTCATAACCGTTTTTCGCCGCCTCCATTAACTCGGCGCTGAAGTTAAGCGGACTCCTGTAGTGGGCGGAAAGCATAAAAAATCTTAAGACCTGCAAATCATACTTCTCGCTAATATCGCGCACCGTAAAAAAGTTTCCTGCCGATTTCGACATCTTTCTATTATCAATATTTAAAAAAGCATTGTGCATCCAATATCTGGCAAAAGTTTTGCCGTTCGCGGCCTCTGACTGCGCGATCTCATTTTCATGATGAGGGAATACCAGGTCTTCCCCTCCCGCATGAATATCGATCTCATCTCCCAGATACCGTTTGCTCATGACGGAACATTCGATATGCCATCCGGGACGCCCGTTGCACCAGGGCGACTCCCAATAAGGCTCGCCCTCTTTCTTCGGCTTCCATAACACGAAGTCGAGCCCATCCTCCTTTTGGCCTTCCCCCGACACAAGGAGGGAACGGTTCCCCCCCTGCAAGTCATCCAGGTTTTTGTGGGACAGCTTTCCATATCCCTTAAAATTACGAGTTCTGAAATAAACCGTTCCGTCTTCTGCCTTATAAGCATATCCCTGTTCTACCAATTTTCCGATCATATCCAGCATGCCGTCGATCTCTTCCGTCGCAAGCGGATGCATGGTCGCCGGCCTTACATTCATCGCCTCCATATCTTTCTTGCATTCTTCGATATAGCGCTTTGAAATTACCGCAGCATCCACGCCCTCTTCCACCGCTTTTTTAATGATCTTATCATCCACATCGGTGAAATTCGATACATAATTAACCTCAAGCCCCTTATGCTCCATATACCTTCTGACCGTATCGAATACGATCATCGGCCTGGCATTCCCGATGTGGATCAGATTATAAACCGTGGGCCCGCACACATACATCCTTACTTTTCCTTCCTCAATCGGTACAAATTCTTCTTTTTTCTTCGACAACGTATTATAAATTTTCATCTTGCTAAAACGCTCCTTTCTTTATCCCTCGTGAAAAATTTTAATTTTTTATTTTCCGTATTTCCCTCTCCAGATCCAGCAGCCGGTTCGTCAATTCGCTGTTCGCCTTCTGGAGATTGGCAATATCCTCTTTTACCGGATCCGGCAGATTAATATGATCCATTTCTTCCTGGGGCAAATTCTTCTTTTTCCTCTTTACTACCCTTCCCGGCACACCCACTACCGTAGAACCTGGAGGCACCTCCTCTAAAACTACGCTTCCTGCCCCTATTTTGGAATTATCTCCAATTTTAAAGGAACCTAACACTTTTGCCCCTGCGCTTATCATCACGTTATTTCCCACCGTAGGATGGCGCTTTCCATGTTCTTTTCCCGTTCCTCCCAAAGTCACCCCCTGATACAGCGTCACATTATCTCCAATGATTGTCGTCTCGCCGATAATAACTCCGTTCCCATGATCGATAAAAAACCCTTTTCCTATCACTGCTCCCGGATGGATCTCGATTCCTGTCTTTCTTACTCCCCTCTGCGATATCCACCTTGCCAGAAAATAATGTTTTTTCAAATATAACTTATGGGCCAGCCTGTAATGCAGCATTACTTTAAAGCTGGGATATAAAAATACTTCCATTGCCGTATGAATGGCGGGATCTCTCTGCCTGATCACGGCAATTTCCTCCTTCAGCCTTTTGATTACTCCCATCATTTATGCCTCCATTTTTTCATTTTTACGCCATAACGCATATAAAAAACTCCGCCTCCATTTCAACCTTTGTTAAAATCAAGAGACGAAGCTGATCCGCGGTTCCACTCTTATTAAAGATGATATTCTCACCCTTCCCTCATAAAACGTAACGTGTCTTCCCCGTATGCGGATACCAGGAAAAAATATGCTTCCTTTCCCCGCATCAGCTCACAGACGCACTTCCGCTGCCTTCCCATCGGAACTGCTCTCAGCCAACGGCAATTCCTCTCTGTTATCTTCCGGCTGCGTACTCTTTCTGCTCATAGCCTTTTCTATTCTGACTTCTTCTAATCACAGAATATGCAATATGGCTTGTTTTGTCAACCATAATTTTCCTACATCTGTTTGCGGCCAATTACCCATTTCCATCCTGACATTCAACTGGGTGGTCGATTGGGTAGCTGATTGGGTGGTCGATTGGGTGGCAAACGGAGTCCCATAACCTGAATAAACATCATTCACACAATTATCATTTCGATATTTATCATTTAAAAGAACAATAAATCAAAGAGAAATTACTTCCAGATCGTCAGGAATATACAGCTTCCCATGAAAATACCGGCTTCCTTCCTCTCCATACAGCTTTTTTCTTTCCTTTAAATTCCTGTCTTCCGTATGATAAAGAATCAAATGTTTCACTCCAAACTTTTCTGCGATTTTGCATGCCTCCTTAACCGTCGAATGATGCTTTTCATAAGGAGAAAATATGTCCGCCTGGGTATACAGGCAGTATGCCTCATGCATGAGCCATTCGCTGTTTTCCACATACGCGCCCGCACAGGGATGGAAGGATTCGTCGCCGCAGCAAGTCAGCTTCTTCCCATTATCCAGCTCCATGCAGAAGCCGAACTGCTTTTCTTTTATCGATCCTATATCAAAGAATGTCGTTTTCCTTCCAAGAATATTCTTCGTTTCCCCATCTTCAACGGCAATCAAATGAATATGACTGCCCGCCTTCTCCCACTGTTCTCTCCACAACAACTTTTTCAGCAGATCCCCGATCAGAACAATGACCTCCACATGGGCATAGATATTCACATCTATCATAGCCGTGCCCTGGGCTATACGCTGACAGATCGTCCGAACCACCCAGACAACTCCTAATAAATGGTCAATATGTTTATGAGTGACAAAAATATCTCTAATATCCGTACAATGATATCCCGCACATTTTAACTGACGCAATATCCCATTTCCGCCACCGCCGTCTACAAGGAAGTTCCGATCGCCCTCCGTCAATAAAAAGCACGTATTATAACATTCCGTCACCATAGCATGTCCCGTTCCCAGCATCGTGATCTGCATTTTCCACCCTCACATTCCTTGCAGCCCTGTCACTGCAAAAACTCCGCCATTACATAATTGCTGATATCCCGTCCATAAGGAGTCAGCCTTACGCTGTCTCCATCCGTCAGCAAGCCCTGCGCGCACAGTTTTTCTATGATTTCCCCATACACGTCCTCCAGGCTCTTTCCAAAAGCATTATAAAAATCTTTTTTTCCGACCCCTTCCGACATCCGCAGCCCAAGGAACATAAATTCCTCCATCTGGTCTCCGATACTCAAAACGCATCGCTCTTCCTTAATATCCCCGGATCCTTCCTCCATACAGCAAAGATAATTTCCCATATCCGCACTGTTCTTCCAACGCACATTTTCTACCATGGACGAGGCCCCCAGGCCAAATCCCGCATAATCACCGCGCCTCCAATATCTTATATTATGCCTGCACTCGTATCCGGGCCTTGCATAGTTGGATATCTCATATCTGTAATATCCGCCGGCCTCCAGAATCTCCCCTGTCCGCTCATACATCTCCCGTTCTTCCTCTTCCGTAGGAAGTACCGTAGGAAGAGCCGAAGGAAGGGCCGAAGGAAGGTGCGTAACAATCCCATCCTTTCTTTTTCCGTCCTCCCCATACCATTCATAAAAAGGGGTTCCCTCTTCCACCATCAGGCTATAGGCCGAAATATGCGCCGGCCCAAGATCAATGACTCTCTTCAAACCGTTCAGATAGCTTTCCGGGTTCTGTCCCGGCAGCGCCGCCATAATGTCCACATTTACATTACGAAATCCCGCTTTCCCCGCCAGGACGTATGCCTCCAGAAAATCTTTTGCAGAATGCACCCTTCCAAGCAAAGCCAATTCCCCGTCGTCCAAAGACTGCGCGCCGATACTGATCCTGTTTATTCCCGCCCTCCGGCAGCTTTCCAGTTTTTCGATATCCACTGTTCCGGGATTCGCTTCTATGGTGATCTCCGCTTCCTCTCCAAAAGAAAAACCGGCCCTCAGTCCATCCATGATCCTTCCAATCTGTCCTCCTGAAAGAACCGTAGGCGTTCCTCCCCCAAGAAAAACGCTTTCCACTTCATATTTTCCATACCGGGCGGATTCCTTACTAATCTCGCGGAGCAATCCGCTTACATACCTCTCCCGCTCTTTTTCTCCTGCCGGAAAGGAAAGAAAATCGCAATAAAAACATTTCCGCACACAAAACGGCACATGAACATAGATCCCTATCTTCTTCACGAAATGAGTATCCTCCGTCTATCTGTCGTCCAGTTTCAAAACGCTCATAAATGCTTTCTGCGGAATCTCCACATTTCCTATCTGGCGCATTCTCTTCTTTCCTTCTTTCTGCTTCTCCAGCAGCTTCTTCTTTCGGGTAATGTCGCCGCCATAACATTTTGCCAAAACATCCTTACGCATCGCTTTTACCGTTTCCCTGGCGATGATTTTTCCACCCACCGCCGCCTGGATAGGTATCTCGAACAAATGTCTCGGGATCTCGTCTTTCAACTTCTCGCACATCTTCCGCCCTCTCTCATAAGCGCTGTCCGCATGCACAATAAACGAAAGAGCATCCACTTCCTCCCGGTTGATCAAAATATCCAGTTTTACCAGCTTCGATTCCTCATATCCTTTCAAATCATAATCAAATGACGCATATCCCCTGGAACGGGATTTCAAGGCATCAAAGAAATCGTAAATAATTTCATTCAAGGGAAGTTCGTATTTGAGCAGCGCCCTTGTTTCCTCGATATATTCCATGCCAAGGTAACGCCCTCTTCTCTCCTGGCACAGCTCCATGATCGGCCCTATAAACTCCGTTGTTACCATAATCTCCGCGCTGACCACCGGTTCTTCCATATAAGCGATCTCCGAAGGATCCGGCAGATTTGTCGGATTCGTCAGTTCGATCATTTCTCCGTTATTTTTATATACCCGGTAAATAACCCCCGGAGCTGTCGTCACCAAATCCAGATTATATTCCCGCTCAAGCCTTTCCTGGATAATTTCCAGATGAAGAAGACCAAGAAAACCGCAGCGGAAACCGAACCCGAGAGCCACCGATGTCTCCGGTTCATATTGCAGAGCCGCATCGTTCAACTGAAGCTTTTCAAGGGCATCCCGCAGATCCGGGTATTTCGCCCCATCCGCCGGATACACGCCGCAAAACACCATGGAATTTACTTTTTTATAACCGGGCAGCGGTTCCGCACAGGGATTGGCCGCATCCGTCACCGTATCGCCCACCGCCGTATCCTTTACATTTTTAATGGAAGCCGTAATATATCCTACCATGCCGGCAGATAGTTCTTCACAGGGAATGAACTGCCCCGGCCCGAAATAGCCCACTTCCACCACTTCCGCCTTCGCTCCCGTGGCCATCATCAGGATCTGGGTTCCTTTTTTCACCCTTCCTTCCTTGATACGGCAGAATACAATAACTCCTTTATAGGAATCGTACAGGGAATCGAAAATCAAAGCCTGTAAAGGGTTGTCCGGGCTGCCCGAAGGAGCCGGTATCTTATTGACCACCGCTTCCAGCACCTCTTCGATGCCGATCCCGTTCTTCGCGGAAATCATAGGCGCATCCTGCGCTTCCAGGCCGATCACGTCTTCGATTTCATCTTTTACCCACTGGGGCTGGGCGCTTGGCAGGTCGATCTTGTTGATCACTGGAAATACATCCAGATCATGATCCAGCGCCAAATATACATTGGCAAGAGTCTGAGCCTCGATCCCCTGGGCCGCATCCACTACCAGGATCGCACCGTCACAGGCCGCAAGGCTTCTGCTCACTTCGTAGTTAAAATCCACGTGTCCCGGCGTATCGATCAGGTTCAGAATATACTCTTCCCCGTCGTTTGCCTTATAAATGATGCGGACAGTCTGGGCCTTGATCGTAATGCCCCTCTCCCTTTCCAGATCCATATTATCCAATACCTGTGACTGCATTTCCCTGCTCGTCAAAAGTCCTGTTTTTTCTATAATGCGATCCGCCAGCGTGGACTTTCCGTGGTCGATATGCGCTACAATACAAAAATTCCTTATTTTGCTCTGATCTATACCCGACATTTGTTTCCTCCGTATGTTCCGCCCTTCCGGTCTCCATGGGCGGTTCCTTTATAATCGGAGTAAGTATATCATATATCTGCGGTTATTGTCTATTGTCTGTTTTGTTCACTCCTCCAGCTCCACCCCCGCAGCCTCCCGGGCCTGTGTGCCTGTTTCCCCGTAAAGCACCTTGGCCAGCACATGGGCCAAAGGATCGCAGGCATTCATGATCTCCTCTACCGTATTGGTCTGCGCGCCCAGTTCGATCAGCATGCATCTTGCCCGCAAATGCATATTATAACGGTATGCCTTTAGATATATCCTTCTGGCAAGCCCCGGATAATATTCGTTACAGGCGATCTGGGCCTGGAACGAAAAGGCCAGGTTATCGTCCACATAAGGGTTCTCCAGATAAGAAATATCCCCGTTTTTCCTTGTTCTGCTCAGGCCGTTGAAAAACATGAACTGGGCTGTCGGCCTCCCTTGCAGGTTCACCGCCAGTTTCCTCCCCTCCGCCACCGCATCCCGGTGCAGGTCGATCACTACCTCGATCGAAGGATTTTCGGCAAGTATCCGTTCGATCGCCGGAAGAGAATTGGAATAAGCATAATCCCTCGCCTCCACATCATATTCCCCCTTATGATGCAGTACGTTGAAACCGTATTCTTCCGTCAGTATCTGCGCCAGCCTGTCACCGGCCCCCATGATCGTCGTCGATGCATCCCCCGCCACGGAATCTACAAATCCTTCCTGGGAATGGGTATGGTAAATCAATATCTGGGGAGCCTCCGCACCTCCCTTTAACGCCATATCCTTTCCAAGAAGATTCTCCAGGTTCAACTGTTCATCCGTGATCGAAGTAGTGCTGTCAATGGCATAAAAAGCGGAAACGATATCATCATATTCCCGCAATCCGCTCCAATCATATGTATAACTTTTATCCAAAGCCTTCCTGAATTCCTTTTCCTCCTCCGGTTCCTCTTCCTCTTCCGGAACCTCTTCCTCCTTTATGTTCTCGTTATAGGAATTATTTTCCTCTCTCATAGCCCTTTCCAGATCCCCGTCTATATGAAGCGCATCCTCACCATATTCCAGCGAACCATCCTCCACTCCCTTGCGATCCTCGTCGGTTCCCTCCTCGCGGATCAACAGATCATAAGTATCCTCGTCTTCTATGCTGATCTGTAATCCCGCCTGTTCTTCGCTGTATCTGTAAAGGGGTGCCTGCCCCAATATCAGTCCTTCCAACAAATCCGGCAGATTCCCATGTATGCCTGTCTCCTCCTCCATAAAAGCAAAAACAGGCAGATATGTCCTGTTCATCTGCCCCTGAATCCATACGGCCGCTTTTTCCCGTAACCCGTTCTCCTTCCCCTTTTTTTCAAAAGGAAATGCGGAAAACAGGGTGCAGAGAACCGCCATCCCCACCAGGCCCCCTATGCAGCCGCTCACTATTTTTTGCTTTATCTTCTTCCTTTTCTCTTTATCTCCCAAATACAACCACGCCACCTCTTTGCCTGTACATAAACTGTACCAGGTAATTATATGCCGGAAAAGAGGTTATAATTCCAATGCCTCGTTGATCGCGTCGCATATGATATGGCTGATCTGCTTCACCTGATAGTCCACATCCTTGCTCGTCACGTACATATTATTCAATTCCGCCAGATTGGAAGGCGCTTTATCCGCCAGGGCATCATTGACAATCGTAGCCGCATCCACCACGGTAGGAACGCCGATGGCGATCACGGGTGCTCCCAGACTATCCTCCGTCAAAGCATTTCTATGGTTTCCAACCCCGGAGCCGGGATGTATCCCCGTATTGGTAATCTGTATGGTGCGGTTCAGACGTTTCGTGGATCTGGCCGCCAGGGCGTCTATCACAATCACGATATCCGGTTTTGTCTGCTCTACCACGCCTTTTATGATCTCTGCGCTCTCCATCCCTGTCTTGGCCATGACGCCCGGCACAATGCTGCTCACCATATGCATGCGGGCCTTGCTGTACGCCGCCTTTCCATACTCCTTTACCACATGGCGCGTAATAAATAAGTTATCCGCCACATTCGGCCCCAAAGCGTCAGCTGTCACATCCCGGTTCCCAAGCCCAACGATCAATATGGACTGCTCCTTTTCCGCATCCGGTATGATATCTTTTAATTGCTTTGCCAGTTCCGAAGATATTTCCTGATGGTAATTTTCTTCCGGCTCCACCATCCCGGGCGCTTCCAGCGTCACATACACCCCCATAGGTTTTCCCATGGCTTTTGCGCCGTTTTTTGACTCTATTACTACTTTGGTCACTTTGATCTCACTTTTTTCGTTATAGGTCTCTTCCACCCTGACTCCCCGGATGCCGTCTTTCGATTCTTTAATGCCTTCCCGGGCCTCCAGAGCCAGATCCGTCCTTACCTGAAAACAACTCATCTGTCCGCTCCCAAACCTTTTCTTTGTTTAATCTATGCAGGCTAAAAATTGATTGCCCCAAAAAACTTTCAATAGCCATATTTTTTGCAAAAATGAGCAAAATATGTATTGACATACCGAAAGTCTTACTCTACAATATTATACGTATGTTTGCATTAAAACGTCCGTGTCCGCATTTAATGAAACATTCCCGTAAAACTGACGAATCAATCACAATAGGAGGTGTGGGTCTTGGCTAACATCAAATCTGCTAAAAAAAGAATTTTAGTAAACAGAACAAAAGCTGCTAGAAATAAGTCGATCAAAACCGGCGTAAAAACAGCTGTTAAAAAAGTAAGAGTTGCGATCGAAGCGAACGATAAGGCGGCAGCAAGCGCTGCTTTACTGGCCGCTACTTCAACGATCGACAAAGCGGTTACAAAAGGCGTATTCCATAAGAATACCGCTTCCAGAAAAATATCCCGTCTTGCTCAGGCTGTAAACAAGATGGCTTAACTTTAAGTCTCAAAACCGGATTCTAAAATATAAACAAACCCTCCATACCGTCATGTGGAGGGCTTTTTACTGTCTTTTTTATTCTCTTCTCTTACGGCTACCTGCTGTGACCGCCGCCGCCATGATGACCGCCGTGGCTTCTTCCCCCGCCGTGACTGCCTCCCCCGCCTCCGCTGCTTCTCTGGATATGCCTTTTCGTGACGATCTTATTGATAAAAACATCCTCTCTCCTGTACATTTGCGGACTCCCGTTCACATAAGCAGTAGGAACCACCGTCTTTTTACCCTTTTTATAGCTCCAGTGAACCATGACAAAAAGAACCATGGACAAAGCCGCTGCCGCTAGCGGAAGCCAATAAGGCAGATAAAAGGTAAATACTCCGCCGCCCGCCATATCATGATAGAATTCGTTAATATAAGCCTTATACGCCCGATAAGGATCCCTCTCCACATAGCGGTATACGTTATCCAGCAAATGGTTGATTCTGGCCGCCGTATATTTTTTCTCCGCCCTGCCAATGGCAGCCAGCCATGTATACACTCTTCCATCCTCTTCCCTATACCAATTATCCACCAGAACAACGCCATCGCCGATGGGGCCGTTATATCCAAAGGCATTGGAATCATAAAAATCCTCGGCATAAACGCGGACGAATTCCTCATACGGCACATAAGGTTCCTTTCCTCTCGCATATTCCTTTAACGATTCGTTCAACGTAATGAGAACAATATCACAGCCCGTCTGTTTTTCCCTCTTCGCGATCAGGCCGGCCAGCTTTTTTTCCTCCTCCGCGGAAAGCACATCGCCATAATCAAAAACTCTCTGTTGTGTCAGACATTCTTCATTTGTCCGTTCCGGAAATGTCCGTAAGCCATGCAGCAGATTCAATCCTGCATAAATTATGGCAAAGGCTCCCGTTATTATAAATATCCATCGAAAATAACGAACATATTGTTTCATTCCGCTCCTCCATACCGTCCCCGGTCCCTCTTCCTTTTCCGCCTTCTATAAGATCTCCATAATTCCGATCAGAAAGGACAATGCCATCCATACGGCCGCAAATACCGTCCCGCCATACGCCAGCACCTTCTTTTTCGATACCGGAGTGGAGCCGATGATCTTGCCGGTCTGCCCATTCACATAAAAAGGATAGTCCTTTCCCTGATATTTATAAATGTAGCGCCATACAGGGAGAAGCGTATAGCTGACCTCCTTCCTGTTTAAACGGATATCTTTATGCTCCGGCATAAGGGAAGTATAACCGGTCAGCGTTTCTCTCAGCAATGTATCCGCATCGCTTTCCGCTTTCCTTTTCGCCCTTTCCTCCAGGATATCCGCACCTTCGTTATAGATTTCGCCATAAAAGCCCGACATATATTCCGCCTGAAATTCTTTCAATACATTATAATCAAACGGCTCCATCAGATCCATCACATCATCCGGCATCGCTATGGAAGCATCTACGGGTACCTTTCTAAAATCGATCCCCATGTTCCGTCCCACCCGGTAATAAGATGTTTCCGTATACTCCGTGTCCCCTCCGGTCCACACTCTGACTCTCGTTCCTTTTCCTGCATAATCCACATCCGCCTTATAATCATACAGCCAAAAAGGAACATACATCCCTTTCATTTCTTCCAACGTGGACTCTGCCAAAAAAGTACCAGGCGTAAACACGCGGCTTTTAAACTCCTTCTTCAGAAGTTCTACTGCGTGTTTCATCCCAATTTGAAAAGGCAGCACCAGATGAGGTTCGTATTCCCCTTCCACCCTTTCGTCCAATATAATATAACTCCCGCAATACTCGCATTTGCAGGTAGAATTGTACTCTTTGATTTCTAAAGGCGCGCCGCAGTTGACGCACTCCGTCCTCTTTCCGGCACCTTCCGCCTCTCCGCTGTCAATCCCGTCGCAATGAGGGCAGTACATCTTCCCCCTCTCCGGGCTGTACACCGTATTCCCCCCGCAGTTCTTACATCGAAACAGCATACTCCTCCCCCTTATCTTAGTAAATCGTCCTGTCTCTCCCCGCTTCTTTTCCCCTGTAAAGCTTCTTATCCACGTCGTTCACGGAATAATCAATGCCCCTTTCAAAGTCAAATTCGCTCAACCCAAACGTCATCGTCACCTTTATCACGTGTTCCTTGTAATGTATCTCCATCTTTTTCATCTTCCTGTTCAAGTCATTCAGAACCATCATCGCTTCATCACCATTCATATGATGAAATGCGAAAAGGAATTCCTCTCCGCCCCAACGGCTTATTGTTCCTTTATTCTCCAGATTGCTCAGAAAAAAACTGGACAGGCGCTTTAACACCACGTCGCCGCACTCATGCCCATATGTATCATTAATCTTTTTAAAAAAATCAATATCTCCTATGGCGATCGACATGCCTTCTATATGCCCGTCTTTATATGCCCGTATCTTTTTTTCCAGAAATTCCCTCATACTCCGCCTGTTCAGCAGCCCTGTCAGCGGATCCACGGAGGCCAGCCTGTGAAGCTTTTCGTTATACTGGATCAGTTTCTGCTCCATTTCGATAGAGTCCTTGGTAAATACCGATAAAATCCCTGTAATGCCGATAAATACGAATATTGTATTCGTAATTTGGTAAATAACGCTTATTTCATTTCCCAATAGATACCTCGGTTCATACTGCCTGGTATATGCATACAGGGAAAGCCGGAATAAACAGGCGATGGCGCTCATCAAAAGTTTCCATGACAACTTGCGGTAGCTGATGGTAAACCCAAGCACAATGAGGACGAATATAAAATGCTGTATCCCGCAATCCCATCCGAACTGTCTGATAAAAATAAAAATCCATATAGTGGTAAATAACACCGAAAAATATACTGCCAGTTTCGTATCGTTCAAATATGTAGTATAAAACGCCAATCCATATACGCAAAAACACATCAACAGCATGATCAGGGGGGTGCTTTCCCCCACTGTCAGAAAAATTCCCAGCAGACACAGGAAATAAACACACATAATAAGCGCATTCAGCCGCAATATGACCGATACCTTTTTCGTCTCATTTTCATTTTCCACATCTTTAAATATCATTGCGATGAATCTCTGAATCATTTCCTGTCCTCCGAACTTTCCACTCCCCGATGCCTTATCGATATTCAACGACTATTATAACTCAACTGACAAAGTTTATCAATTTTCTTTTCATATTTATTCAAAATAAAACTTTTTATTGCCGCGCTCTGGTCCCCATCCGAAAAAGCAGCGGTCTCCCAACCGCTGCCCGGACAAATTTTGTTTCATCCTTTTTGAATGTTTCCTGATATTTTCCTTATAATTCCTCTCCGTTTGTCTCAATGACGCGCTGATACCAGTGAAAAGATTTTTTCTTTATCCGCTCCAGCGTCCCACTTCCGTCCTCCTGTTTATCCACATAAATGAATCCATACCGCTTTTTCATCTCTCCGGTTCCGGCGCTGATCAGGTCGATAGGCGCCCACGAAGTATATCCCATCAAATCTACGCCGTCTTCTTCCACCGCCGCTTTCATTGCGCGGATATGTTCTCTCAAATATGAGATACGGTAGTCATCCTCTATCCGTCCATCCCCGTCCGGCCTGTCTGTAGCACCCAGTCCGTTTTCCACAACAAATAATGGTTTCTGGTAGCGGTCATAAACTTCGTTTAAAGTAATTCGGAAGCCCAGCGGATCGATCGGCCATCCCCATTCGCTGAACTGTAAATAAGGATTTTTCGCGGATTGGAATAAATTTCCTTCCGCCGTTTCCTGATCGCCGGAGGCGGCAATGCACCGGCTGTTATAATAGGAAAAAGAAACAAAATCCACGGTATGCTTTTTCAAAATCTCCACATCTTCCGGCTCCATTTGGGGAAATACCCCTCTTTTTTCCAGGCGCTTTACCGCATAAGAGGGATAATACCCTCTTGACTGGACATCCACAAAAAAATAATTTTCCTGGTTCATAAGGAGCGCCTCCCACACATCTTCCGGCCGGCAGGAATAGGGATATGCGCTGCCCGCCGCAAACATACACCCTATCTGATTCGCCGGATTTATTTCATGGGCCAGTTTGGTCGCCAGAGCGCTCGCCACCAGTTCATGATGGGCTGCCTGGTATTTGACCGCCTCTTCGTCCTCCCCTTCTTCGAAACAAAGCCCGGCCCCCATAAACGGAGCGTGCAATATCATATTGATCTCATTAAAAGTCAGCCAATGGGTCACATAATCTTTGTAACGTTCAAACAGCGTCCGGCACAGGCGCAAATAAAACCCGATCATCTTCCGGTTTCTCCATCCCCCGTACTTTTCAATCAAGTATACGGGACAATCGAAATGGCAGATTGTTACCAGCGGCCGAATCCCGTTTTTCCGGCACTCCCTGAAGACCTCCTCATAAAAGCGAAGCCCTTCTTCGTTCGGTTCTTCTTCGTCTCCCTTGGGAAAGATCCTCGTCCATGCTATGCTCATCCGGTATACCTGCAATCCCATCCCGCCCAAAAGACGGATATCTTCCCGGAAACGGTGGTAAAAATCAACCGCTTCCGCCGCCGGATAATGATGCCCTTCATCCATTTGCAGCATCTTCCTGTACCCGGTAATTACCGCTCCTCTATCCGCTCCCGACGGGCAGACGTCCACATTGGCAAGCCCTCTTCCCCCTTCAAAAATACCTCCTTCACACTGGTTCGCCGCCGAAGCGCCTCCCCAGAGAAAGTTCTTTGGAAATCCAGCCATTTCATCCACCTCCGTCCTTCCTTATTTTAATACCTGCAGCAGACTGTCGCCCGGCTCCAGCTTTTCCTGCGCCATATCCACTACATCCAGGAAATCATCGGAATTTGTAATAATTACCGGAGTTTCCAGGCAATATCCCTTGCCTTCAATCCATTCTTTATCAAATTTTATCATAAGCTGTCCTTTTTTCACGCGGTCACCGCAGCTGACAGCCGCTTCAAAGCCCTCCCCGTTTAACTGTACCGTATCCAGGCCGATATGAATCAATATTTCCGCACCCTCGTCTGTTTTTATGCCGATCGCATGCATCGTCGGGAACAGCGCTGTCACTTCACCGTCCGCCGGCGCAAAAACCTTCCCTTCTTCCGGCAGTACTGCCGCGCCTTTTCCCAGTACGCCGGATGCAAAGGCGTCATCGCGGATAGACGACAGCTTCAAAGCCTTTCCCTTTACCGGACTCCCTATTTCCGCCCTTTTTAAGATGGCAGAAGCGTTTTCTTCCTTCTCGTTGCTTTCCGCCGTTTCCTCTTTTTCCTCTCCGGTTGTTTCTTTATAAAAAATTATCGTTGCCACAAAGGCGATCGCCATTGTGAGTAACACGCCCGCAATCGCTACTATCAGGTTTCCCATGCTTCCGTCCGGCTCAATCATTGCCGGGAATTCAAAGATGCCCATTCCTCCCATCATGAACTTGCGGAAATTAAACGCCCCATAAAAACCGCCGCCGATACCGCCCGCAATACAGCTTATAATGAAAGGTTTCTTCAAAGGCAGCAAAATTCCGTAAATCGCCGGTTCCGTCACGCCGAAAATACCGGATATAAAGTTAGGCAGAGCCATTTCCTTCAACTGCTTGTTTTTTGTTTTAAAGAAAATTGCCAGTACTACCGCCGAAGTTGCAAAAGTACATGCAAAGAAAGGCATCATAACATTATCGTAGCCATTCGTCATAATATTATTGATATAAACCGGAATAAACCCCCAGTGCAAACCGAAAATAACCAGAATCTGCCAGGTCAGCCCTACGATCGCCCCCGCCAGCAAAGGACTGAAATCCCTGATGGCAATTACGGTTTTTGCCACAACTGCCGAACCGAAGGACGCCAGCGGCCCGATCAGCAAAAATCCCGCCGGAATCGCCACAAGCAGCGTCAGCATCGGCACAAAGAAAAACTTAACCAGATCGGGAATATATCTGCTGAAAAGCTTATCGCACTTGGATGCAAAGTATACGACAAAAATAACCGGTATCACTGTTCCCGTATAATCCATGGCGATCATCGGAATCCCGAAAAATTCCGTATAAACCGCCGATTCGAACATCGTCCCTGTAAACAGCGTATAAAGCGCTTCCCCTCCCTGTGACAAGGCGCTGCTTTGTACGGTTGGATAGCACATAATCGCGCCGATTACCAGACCGATCATCGGTTTCAGGTTGAATTTTTTTGCTGCCGTATATCCTAAAAACAAAGGCATAAAAGTGAACAGTCCGTCGCCGATCGCATTCAATACCAGATAACCGCCGCCAGCATCCGTATAAAGCCCTATCGCCACGAATAAGGCGTTCAATCCCTTTACCATACCGCAAGCCGCCATAATTCCAAGAATCGGCTGAAAGATTCCTGAAATCACATCGATCGCCCGGTTAAACAAATTCCCCTTCGGCGCCTCCCCCTGATCCGCGGCTCCCTCTTCCATGCCGAGCAAAGGCATGACGTCCGCATAAACTTCCGGCACATGATTTCCGATCACTACCTGATACTGGCCGCCGCTTTTCATCACGGTTACAACCCCGTCCATAGCCTTCAGCACATCGTCTTTTGCCTTTCCTTCGTCTTTCAGTTTAAAGCGCAGCCTTGTGATACAATGCGTCAGACTGCTGACGTTTTCCTTTCCTCCTACGTTCCTGACAATCGCCTTTGCCAGTTCTTCATACTTGCCCATCTTCTTTTCCTCCAATTAAAATAAATATTTTTATGAAGGTTTGGCCAACTGAATGTCACCATCCTGGCATACATGAGAATTGTTACCGCCTGACCTTATTCACTACCCGTTCAATATGAATGGTCAGATAAAGCTGCTCCTCTTTGGAAAGCAAATAATTGTATTTCGATTCGATAAACTTTGTGATCTTTTCCACGCAGTTGTACGCTTTCGGATATTTTTCCCTGATAACTCCCCACAAATCCTCCATCTCATCCTCTTCATAAATCCTGCGTTCCACCAGCCGCTGCGCAAAAAATTTCAAATGCGTAATAAAACGGAAGTAATACACATCCTCTTCATCAAAATCTATTTTAAAGAAATATTTTACAATATTGACCACTTCCTGTATAATCCGGGTAATTTCATACATATTATGCATACTCTCCTGATCCATCTGCCCGTTTGCCAGATGAAGGGCGATAAAACCGGCCTCATCTTCCGGAAGCCGTACCTTGCACTTTTCCTGGATCAAATCGAGCGCCCAGAGCCCCACCCGGAATTCTTCCTTATAAAATCTGCGGATATCCCATAAAAGAACATTTTTTACCGTCACGCCCTCCAGAAAACGGACGATAGAAGTATGTACGTGGTCGATCAGGGAAATATAAAGCGTATCATTTAATTTCTTGTCAAGACGCCTCTTTGCCTCCGCAATAATCTCCTCTCCCACCGCTATATGTTCTATCGGAATATCCTGTATCATCGTCTGGAATTTATTATTAGCATCCGCCGTAGAAAGGCAGAAAGTCTTATCCACCGTATCTTCCCCGATCTCCTCCCCCGCCTTTTTATGGAAGCAGATCCCTCTTCCCATAACGATTTTTTCCTGCCCGTTTTCGTCCATGATCACGGCCACATTATTATTCAGAATCTTATATATCCTCATAACACTCCCCTGCCACAGCCTTTCTTTTTTGCATTAAAAAACCTATATGCACAAATATATCCTGAATCATCCGAGTCAAGAAATATTTTCACATATAGGTTTGGCTTGCTTAACAATCACCATCCTGAAGATATAGAAATAATAACATCATTCAGAACATAAGTCAATGATATTTTCTACGTTATTTTATCTAAAAAGCCCCTGGCAATATTAGATATTTTGCATAAATCCTGTCGTTTAACACTCCTCCAACAGCATCCGAAGCAGCATGATATGATACTCTTCGTCCTTGACGATCCTTTCCAGCACCGCATTGACACAATCGTCTTTTATCATTTTCATATGCATTTCATACTGGCGGATCGCTTCCTTTTCCGATTCTATGCCCGCCAGAAGCATCTTCTTCATCTGTTCCGGTAAGACCAGATATTCCGGAGTCCACATGACCGGCCTCCCATTGCGGCCCTTTGCGGTAAAATCCACCGTGCCGCCGAGCAAAACAATCAGTTCGCCCAGTTTCTGCAAGTGCATCATCTCCGCCATGGCGATTCCAAGAATCGTCTTCGCGATCGAACAGTTTTCACCGGATATTCTGTTTTCATTATTAATATACTGCGCGATCGCCGAGAGTTCCGACACCGCCCCGCAATAATCCGCGCGGAGAAGATCGGCATATCCCTGGTTTTCTCCTCTGACCTGAACCGGCGGATATGGGAGGTCTGCCATCACCGGCCTTATTCCTGCAAAATTGCATGTATTGATAAACGGGTTCCTTTTTTCTTCCAAACGAATAATCTCCAATATACTATTTTATAAGATAATATATTGGAGATTGCAAAAAGTGTACCTTTTTTACCAGCTTTTCTGTAATTTTATATTCCAATCCAGATGATAGGGGCTGTCCGGTTCCTCCAGCAGCATCTCATAAACCATCCTTCGAAAATCGCTGCCTTCTCCCGCCCAATATTCATAGCCCATCATATAGCTGTCCGTAAAATCATCCCAGGAGTCAAATTTACTCTGTGCAAGCACCGCTACTTCCAATGATTTGTCCAGCGCTTCCTCCGCTTCATAATAGCCCACGTAATAAAAGCTGGACATCAGCATGATAGCCCGGCTGTAATCCCAGGCCGATATGGCGTCTTCGCCTTTTTCTTCATAAGCCTTATAGAACCGGGCATAGCGTTCCGCTTCCGTTTCATCCATTTCATAATGCTCGCGGAAAAACCTTTCTCTTTCCTCTTCCGCCACATCGCCAAGCCCGTCCGCTTTCAGGCTTTCCATTTCTTCCACAAAAGCTCCCCGGTGTCCTCTGCTTGCCAGCTTGTCCCATTTTTCTTCGGCCGAGGCCCGATCCGTAATTCCCCACTGCCTGGAAAGCATATTTTTATCCATTTCTATCAGTTCCGTATCGGCCGGCGCTCCTCCAAACATCGTATATTCCATCCCGTTCAGACTTGTCAGCACCGCATGGGTTCCATTCATCCAAAGAATCGTATCTGTCATTTCCACAACAGTCCGTTCGGCCTCCTCCGGCGCATTTTCCTCCAGAGAAGCGCATATTTCCTGAATATGGCCCATCTTATCCTCATCGATCTTCTTTGCCGTATAAATGATGGCATAATAAGCATAATCGGTTTCTCCATATACGATATAGCCTTCCCCGTCTACGCCCCCCATATCCAGCTTGCATCGATAGGCTTCCAGCCCTGTCAGCCCCGGTACTGTGCCGGCCCCATCCAGCTTTTCCAGTTCCGAAACCCGGCAGACGGTTTTTACCGCCTCCTGCATATCCTCCGGGCCGGAAAAATCCCTTCCTTTCACGGACTGCAGCACCATAATCCCATCCTGTCCGTTTCTGCCGGCCGCTCCGATCCAGTTATCCGTTCCGGCATCCCTTTCCTGCCAGTCCTCTGCCAGCATAATACTGATGCTTCCGTCCACAGAATAAAATCTCTTCCCGGGAATATCTCCCTTCCCGCATCCGCCCAATGCCAACGCTGTAAAAAGGACGATCATTGCCGCCCGGATCTTCCTGCTTCTCTTCATCCCCCGCTCCTTCACAAATACATGCTGTCCATTTTTCCATAAAAAGAAGATTTGCCGGGAAAATCATCAAATTTCCCCGGCAAATTTTAGATTTTCCAAGACATCGTCTTTCGGATTCTTCGGAAAATCTCTTTACTTTATTTACCAATTTTTTTCCAATGTCAGATTCCAATCCAACTGGTAAGGACTGTCGGGTGCTGCTTTCAGTTCTTCATAAACCGTTCTTCTTTCATCGCTGCTTTCTTCCGCCCAATACTCATATCCAACCATGTAACTGTCGATAAAAGCATCCCAGGAGCCATAAGCGGTCTGGATCACGCTTGCTACTTCCAAAGCCTTATCCAAAGCTTCCGTCTCCGTGTAATATCCGGCAATATAGCAGTTTGCGATCACAGATACCGCGCGGCTGTAATCCCATGCGGACATAACATCTATTCCTTTTTCATCATAACCAGCATAAAACGCTGCATACTGCTGCGCGATCTCATCCGTCATATTCGTATAATTGTTGAGCAGGTAATCCGCCCTTTCCGCTTCCGGCATATCGCCGAATCCATCTTCTGTCAGCATATCCATCATTTCCGCAAAATCCATACGGTGTCCTTCGCTGATCAGCCATTCGATCGTCTCATCCGCCGACGCCTTGTCCGTTACATCCCACCACTCGGACAGCATCGACTGCTGTATCGCCATAGACTCGTCATTAGCAGGCATACCGCCGAACATATTATAATCCCATCCGTTAAGCGCCGTCAGAACCGCATAAGTTCCGTTGATCCAGCGAATCGTATCCGATACTTCCACAGTGGAATTGTTCTCGATTTCCGGTGCATTTTCTTTAAAGCTGCCACATACATTGCGTACATAAGCAATCTTATCGTCGTTCATCTTCTCCGACACATATAATATGGCATAATAAGCGTAATCCGTCTCGCCGTACACGAAATATCCGTCCCCTTTGGTTCCATCTACGCTCATCTTGCATTTATAAGCTTCTATATTTTCGAGTCCCGGCACCAGACCGTTTCCGTCCTCCGCCGTCATTTCCGAAGCGCTGTATGTATCCTCAAAAGCAACCTTTATGTCCTCCAGGGTAGCCGCATCCACACCTTTTACAAACTGTGCGATAATCAGCCCGTCCCTTTCGTCCTTGCTGACCGCTCCGATCCATCCGTCCACTCCTGCGTCTTCCGTTTTCCAGTCTTCCGCCAGCATAACGCTCACGACTCCGTCCGAAGATGCAAATTCCTTCGTAGGCTTCTCCGCCTCTTTTGTTCCGCAGCCAGCCAAAGCCGTCACAAGAAGGACAGCGGCCAGCCACACCAATGCTTTTCTTGTTGTTTTCATTATTCTCTACCTCACTTCTCCTTATTTTCTGATTGTCCCATAAAATTTAAGCCGGTCAATATTATACTCCATTTCGTTATTATATGCAATCTTTATTATATATTATATACAATCCACGGAAATCAATTTTTCTAATTTTTCTAAACGTCATGCCAGACGAAGCGAAACGAAGACAAGCGGTGGCGAGGCAGCGGGGAAAGGGGCTGGCGGGGCTTCGGT